>Ga0163146_10001137_pt1 | contig 38235 bp, 34 predicted proteins | sample OliLakLV19MP7G1_FD_148648 | JGI IMG/M metagenome (GOLD analysis project Ga0163146, IMG submission 148648) | Freshwater microbial mat bacterial communities from Lake Vanda, McMurdo Dry Valleys, Antarctica - Oligotrophic Lake LV.19.MP7.G1 | ecosystem: Environmental > Aquatic > Freshwater > Lake >...
GTGCTGGGGTTGGACATGATGGCACGGCTCGGGCGCGCGGTGTTTCCGGCCCACGTTGCGCTGCGCGATTGGGCGCGCCATGGCTGGCTGCCGCCGCAACTGTTCGGGTATTTCGGCGGGGCGGCGGTGGCTGGCCGCCTGCTCGGCCTGAATCGAGCGCAGCAGCAAAGCGCCTTCGGTCTGGCCTACTCGCAGGCCGCTGGCAACATGGAACCGCTATTCGGTGTGGGCGCCGACAAGGGCATTTACCAGGCCTATCCGGCGCAGCAAAGCCTGTTTGCGGTGCTGATGGCGGCCAAGGGCATCGCGGGTGCGCCACGCAGCCTGGAAGGCAAGGCCGGGCTGTACAGGCTGTATTTTCTGGGGGAGTACGATCCGGCGGCCTTGACTGCCGATCTGGGGCGCGACTACCTCGCCGACCAGTTGGGCATGTATGCCTATCCGTGCTGCGGGTATACCCAATTGTATGTTGCCGAAACGCTAAAGCTGGTGGCCGAATACGGCATCCGTGCGCAGGATGTGCGCGAGGTGACGTTGTTCGTCGGGCCACGTGCGCTCAACCTGTGCGAACCGCGTGATGTGCGCTGCAGTCCGCGCAACATCAGCGAGGCGCAGATGAGCATTCCCTATACGGTGGCGCTGGCGCTTGCCAAGGGCAAGCCGCGCATCGAGCATTTCACCGCGGCAGGGCTGCGCGATGCCGATACGCTCGCCATGGCCGCGAAGATCCGCTGGCAGGCCGATCCGGCGTGCGACAAGACCTACGGCACCGCGATCGTCGAGGCGGCGGTCGATGTCGCGCTCACAGACGGTCGCACCGCGCGCTTCAGGCAGCGCGGCTATCGCTACGGCCACCCGCGCAATCCGATTCCCAGGGATGATCAGGTAGCCAAGGTGCGCGACTGCATGGCGTACGCCATCCGGCCGATGTCCGTGGCGGCGACCGATGAATTGATCAGCATGGTCGACCACCTGGAGGACCTGGACGACATGGGCCGGCTTGTCAGTCGGGTGTCATGAGCATGAACCGCCGGGTGCTGCTGGCAGCACGTCCGGCCGGCGTGCCGGTGCCAGACGACTTCGCCTTTGCCGAGGATGCGATGCCGGACCCGGCGGACGGGCAGTTCCTGCTGGCCGCACGCTATCTCTCGGCCGACCCGCTGCAACGGTGGCGAATGGACGCCGCCAGCGGCTATGGAACGACCATGAAGCTGGGCGAGACGGTCTGGGGGCGCATGGTCGGGCAGGTGCTGCGTTCCCGCCACCCTGACTGGCGCGAGGGCGATTACGCCGAAGGCATGCTGGGCTGGCAGGAATACGCGCTGTCGCGCGGTGACAGCGGCAAGCTGGCCTACGCGCAAGGGGTGTCGCGGGTCGATCCAGAACTTGCACCGCTCTCGACTGCCTTGGGCATCCTTGGCATGCCGGGGCTCACCGCTTACTTCGCCCTGCTGGAGATCTGCGACCCGCAGCCCGGCCAAACGGTGGTGGTCAGCGCCGCTGCCGGCACCGTGGGGTCGCTGGCCGGCCAGATCGCGCGGCTGCGCGGCTGTCGCGTCGTCGGCATCGTAGGCGCTGCGGCCAAGGTGCGGCATCTGCTGAATGACCTGCGTTTCGACGCCGCGATTGACTACCGCGAAACGCCCGATCTGGACGCGGCATTGCGCGCTGCCTGCCCTGATCGAATCGATGCCTACTTCGACAATGTCGGCGGCACGGTTGCCGATGCGGTGATGCGTCATCTGGCCGACCGTGCGCGCATCGCCGTGGTTGGACGGGTTGCGCAGTTGTCCGGGCCGACAACCCGCGCCGATGCGCAGGCGCACATCATCAGCGCGCGTGCGCGCCTGCAGGGCTTCATCGTCTACGACTATGCGCACCGCGCCGGCGAAGCACTGGCCGCGATCGGCGGCTGGCTGGCCGATGGCGCGGTGCGTTACCACGAGACCGTGCATGAGGGCATTGAAGCCGCGCCGCAGGCCCTGATCGACGTATTGCAGGGCCGGGGCATCGGCAAGCATGTCATCCGCATGAGGGAGCCATGAGCAGCGCCGTCTGGGACTCCGAGGTCGATGTCGTCGTCGCCGGCGCTGGCGCGGCCGGTCTCGAATCCGCCCTGGAAGCCGCGCAGGCCGGCGCCAGCGCCATCGTGTTTGAAAAACAGCCGCGGCTGTGGGACTCATCGACCGCGATTTCGGTGGGGCGCGTCAGTTTCGCCGGCACCGAGGTGCAGAAGCGCAACGGCGTTGCCGACAGCAATGCACTGATGGCGCAGGACATCCTTGAGACCGGCCGGCATTTGAACGATCCGGCGCTGGTGCAGGCCTATGTGGAGCATCAGCTCGATACTTTTGAGCAACTCTGCGCGCTGGGAGTCGCCTGGTCGCCGACGGTCAGCGCGGTGGCCGGCATGAGTGTGCCGCGCGGTCATCTCACCGACCCGCTCGACCTGGTGCGCAAGCTCAAGCACGCGGTCGAGGCGCGCGGCGTCGCGGTGTTGTTCGGCACGCCGGTGACGGGCCTGGCATGCGACGCCGGCGGCGTGGTGAGCGGTGTCACGGTGCGCGAGCGCAGCGGGCTGGTCTCACGGGTACGCGCACGCCGCGGCGTGGTGCTGGCAAGCGGCGGCTTCGCACGCGATGCGCAACGTCTGGCTGCCATCGAGCCGCGCTTCGCCAAGGTGCTGGCCACCTCCGGCGCGGGTCACAATGGCGACGCCTTGCGCATGGCAGAAGCGCTCGGCGCTGACACCCGTGACATCCTGCATGTGCAGCCGAGTTTCGAGTTGCACGCCAATGGCGCCACTTCCGACGACATCCTGCTGCTCTACTACCAGGGCGGCATCATCGTCAACCGGCACGGCCTGCGTTTTGTCAACGAATCGATTTCGTACAAGGACATCGCGCGGGTCTGTCTGGATCAACCCGGCATGATGGGTTTCCAGGTATTCGATCAGAGCGTCTACGAGCGGGCAGTGGCGGCGCAGGCAGCCGCCGGACAGGGCTCGCCGATGACGCTCGACGCTGCCAAGATACGCATGTTGCTGCGCGCGGAAACGCTGGACGAACTGGCGCACAAGGCGGCCATGCCGGCGACGGCCTTGCGACAGACCGTCGCGCGCTACAACGAGGGCGTCAGTTGCGGTGTCGATGCCGACTTCGGGCGCAAGACCCTGGCCGGCAGCTACGGCTTGCCGCAGCGCGTGGAACGGCCGCCGTTCTACGCCTTCCCCACCATCGGGCACCTGCTAGCCACCTACGCCGGCATCGCCGTCGATGCGCAGATGCGCGTATTGCGCCGCGGACAACCGATCGAGGGTCTTTACGCGGCAGGCGAGGCGGTGGGCGGCTTTCACGGCGCCAGCTATCACTCCGGCACCGGCATCGGCAAGGCATTGGTATTCGGGCGCATCGCCGGCAAGCAAGCGGCGCTGCGCAATATTCAGAGTGTCATCAGCTAAAGGAGTGTTGAAATGCGTGTGATCCGGTTTTCCGCAGTATTGGGGGCTGCCGTCTTCATGTTCGGCACGGGCGCCTTGAAAGCGCAGGGGTTTCCACTGGACAAGCCGTTCCGCCTGGTAGTGCCATATCCGGCCGGCGGCAGTGCCGACGCGCTCGGGCGCCTGATCGCCAACAGCCTGTCAACGCGCCTGGGCAAACCGGTGGTGGTCGACAATGTCGCTGGCGCCAGTGGCAACATCGGCACCAACCAGGTGGCGCGGGCGGCGCCGGACGGGCATACGCTGGTACTGGCGGCCACGCCCCTGTCAACCAATCCAAGCTTCTACAAGGACATTCCCTTCGATGTGTTGAAAGACCTGTCGGCGATCACCCATCTGACGCGGCAGGCCTTCGTGCTGGTGCTGCATCCAAGCGTGCCGGCCGCGACCGTGCCGGAGCTGATCGCGCTGGCGAAGGCGCAACCGGGCAAGCTGACCTATGCCTCGCACAGCGCCGGTGGCGCCACCCATCTGGCCGGCGAACTGTTCAAGATCCTGGCCGGCATCGACATGCTGCATGTGCCGTACAAGGGGCAGGCACCGGCGTCGGCCGACCTGGTAGGCGGCCGCGTCTCGATGCTGTTCGACAGCGCGTCCACGGCGATGCCGCAGGTCGCTGCAGGCCGCCTGAAGGCCTTGGCCACCACCGGCCCGAACCGCACGCCGTTGGTGGCCAATGGCAGCCTGCCGGCCATGGCCGAGCTCAAGGGCATGGAAAGTTTCAACGTGATCGCCTGGTACGGCATCATGGGGCCGGCTGGTATACCGGCGCCGGTGCAGGAGCGCCTGGCCAGCGAGATCAACGCCGCCGTGCGCGCGCCGGACTTGACGCAGAAGCTCAACGGCATGGGCTTCGAGGTGGTCGGCACCACGCCCAAGGAATTCAGCGCGCATGTCCGCAGCGAGGTCGAGAAATGGGCGCGCGTGGTGGCACAGTCCGGCGCGAAACTGGAATGAGCATGCGCCGCGCCTACGCCTCCATCCGCGGCGGGCAGGTCCACTATGTCGAAGCAGGGCAGGGGCCGGTACTGCTGTTGATGCACTCCGCGCCGCGCTCGTCGCGCGCCTATCGCTTCCTGCTGCCGCTGCTGGCGCCGCATTTCCGCTGTATCGCGCCCGACTTGCCGGGCTTCGGTCAGTCCGACCCGCTCGGCGGCCCGGTGACCATGGAAGCACTGGGTGCCGCGATGGTCGAGTTTCTCGGCAGCATGGGGATTGCGCGTGCCCATGTGTTCGGCTATCACACCGGCAACAAGGTCGCCGCGGCGATGGCCGCCAATCACCCCGACGCGGTTGAGCGGGTGATCCTGTGCGGCCAGATCCACAGCATCATCCCGGACAAGGACGCGCGCAATGCGGCGATCCACCACATCGTCGACAAGTATTTCACGCGCTATCCGGATTCGCCGGGCGGTGACCAGCATCTCAGGCGCTGGATGGCGGACTGGAGCGACATCACCGGTTTCGGCGTGCCGCGTGCCATTTTCGCCAAGCCGGTGGTGACGGCTGCGGATATTGAAGAGCTGAAAATCCGCCTGCTCGATCATGTGCAGGCGCTGTCGGCCATCGGCGCGACCTATGGCGCCAATTTCGAGTTCGATTTCGCCGGCGCGATTGCACGGATCGCCGCCCCGACCCTGCTGCTCGAACTGGTGATGCAGGACGAGGAGCACTACGGGCGTCAGCTTGAAGCGGTTTGCCGCCTCAACCCGCGCGTGACGGGCGCCACCATCCTCAACGCTGGCCGGGTGGCGCTGGAATCGCATACATCGGAACTCGCCGGCCAGATCGGCTGCTTTCTGCAGGAGGTGTGATGAAGACGCTGAGACGCAATCTGGCACGGCTGTGCACGGCCTTGGCCGTCATGGCCGTCACTGGTCACAGTCTGGCCCAGACCTTTCCTTCCAGGCCGCTCAAGATCGTGGTCCCGTTCGGGCCGGGCGGCGGCTCGATCTCGCTGTCCTTCCTCAATATCGCAGGCGTCATGCCGCAATTGAAGGCGGGGCAACTGCGCCCGCTTGGGGTGACCACGCTGAAACGGTTGGCCGTGCTGGTCGACTTGCCGGCGACCAATGACATCCTGCCGGGATTCGAAGCCAATTCCTGGTACGGGATGATGACACCGGCAGGCACACCGAAGGCAATCGTCAACCAGTTGCAGCACGCGGTCGCCAAGGCCCTGCGCACGCCGGATGTTGCCGAAAAACTGGCCCAGCTGTGGCTGCATGACAGCGGCTCGACGCCGAAGGCGCATGCGGCGCAAATCAGGTCCGACCTTGAGCGCTGGGCCAAGATCGCCAAAACGGCGAACCTGAAAATCAACTAGATGACAGCGGACCCAAGCGGCAGCGCGCCGGCACGGGTTGCAGGCGCCCGGACGCGCCGGAGGTTGCGCGTCGGGCAGCGAAGCTTCGAGTACTACAGCTTGGCCGCAGCAGAGGCGCAGGGCTTGACCGGCATCGCGCAACTGCCGTTTTCACTCAAGGTGGTGCTGGAAAACCTGCTGCGCCAGCATGGAGAGGGGCGGGCCGACGGCGGCGACATCACTGCGCTGGCCGGATGGCTGAAGCAGCGCCGCTCGGATAGCGAGATCGACTTTCGTTTCACCCGCGTGCTGATGCCCGATTCGTCCGGCGTGCCGATGTTGGGCGACCTGGCCGCGATGCGCGATGCCTTGCTGCGCCTGGGCGGCGATCCGCAGCGATTGAATCCCGTGGTGCCGGTCGATCTGGTGGTCGATCACTCGGTGATGGTCGACGCGTCGGCGATGCCAGGCGCGGTCGGGCGCAATATCGCGGAGGAATTCCGGCGCAACGCCGAACGCTATGCCTTCCTGCGCTGGGGCGCGCAGGCCTTCGACAATGTGCGGGTGATTCCGCCCGGCAGCGGCATTCTGCACAGCATCAACCTTGAATACCTGGCGCGGGTGGTGTGGTCATCCGAGGTCGATGGTGTCGCGATCGCCTATCCCGATTCGGTGCTCGGCATGGATAGCCATACGCCGATGGTCAATGCCCTGGGTGTGCTCGGTTGGGGTGTCGGCGGGCTTGAGGGCGGCGCCGGCGCTCTCGGCGAGACGATATCGATGCTGATTCCCGAGGTGGCAGGCGTGCGGATCGTCGGCAGGCTGCGGCCCGGGGTGACCTCGACCGATGTGGTGCTGACGATCACGCAGATCCTGCGTCGCCACCAGCTGGTCGGCAAATTCGTTGAATATTTCGGCAGCGGCTTGAATGAATTGTCCTTGCCGGACCGCGCGACGATCGCCAACATGAGCCCGGAGAACGGCGCGACCATGGGTTTCTTCCCGGTCGATGCAGAGACCCTGCGCTATTTGCGTCAGACCGGGCGCGACGACGCACAGGTGGCGCTGGTCGAAGCCTATTGCAAGGCCCAGGGCATGTGGCGCGACGAGCAGACGCCGCCCGCGGATTTCAGCGAAGTCATCGAGATCGACCTGGCAGCCGTGGAGCCCAGCGTGGCGGGGCCCTGCCGCCCGCAGGACCGGGTGCCGCTGCATGCTGCGGGCGCGGCGTTTCGGCAAGGCTTTCCGCATGTGAGGGAAGGTGACGCGGATGCGCCCGGCCTCAAGGATGGCGATGTGGTGATCGCCGCGATCACCAGTTGCACCAACACCAGCCATCCCTCGGTGATGATCGGCGCCGGCCTGTTGGCGCGCAATGCCGCTGCCCGCGGCCTGCGCACTCGGCCCTGGGTCAAGACCTCCCTGTCTCCCGGATCGCGCGTGGTGGCCGACTATCTTGCGCAAAGCGGCCTGCAGGCATCGCTCGACCTGCTGGGCTTCCACCTCACCGGCTTCGGCTGCATGACCTGCATGGGTAGTTCGGGCCCGCTTGCGGATTCGATCAACGACGCGATCGCATCCGCCGGCCTGACCGCGGTTGCGGTGCTCTCGGGCAACCGCAATTTCGAAGGCCGCATTCATCCGGCGGTGCGTGCGAACTTTCTGGCCTCGCCGCCACTGGTGGTGGCCTATGCGCTGGCGGGCAGCGTGTTGCCCGACCTTACCCGCGATCCGCTGGGTGAGGATTCGCAGGGCAAGCCGGTTTTTCTGCACGACATCTGGCCCGATCCTGCCGAGGTGCAGAAAATCATCGATGCCGCGATCAAGCCGGCGCTGTTCCGCGAGAACTACGCGACCATCCGCGACGGCAGCGCCGAATGGCAGGCGCTGCCCAGGCAGGAAGGCAGCCTGTTTCCGTGGAATGCCGCCAGCACCTTCATCCGCCGGCCGCCATTTCTCGACGACATGGCGCCGCAGCCGCTTCCACCCGGTGATATCCGCGGCGCGCGCGTGCTGGCGATATTCGGTGACATGTTCACCACCGACCACATTTCGCCGATCGGCACGATCTCCGCTGGCACGCCGGCGGCAGCGTACCTGGCCGCGCTTCACGTCGCGCCGCGCGACTTCGTCAACTATGGCGCGCGCCGGCTCAACCACGACGTGATGCTGCGCGGCACCTTTGCCAACGTGCGGGTGCGCAATGAAATGACACCGGGCATCGAAGGCAGCAGCACCCGCCATCAACCCGGCGGCGAGCGCATGTCGATTCACGCGGCCGCCGAGCGCTACAGGGCAGAGCAGGTGCCGCTGGTGGTGATTGCAGGCGCCGAATATGGTGCGGGCTCGTCACGCGACTGGGCCGCCAAGGGCGCGCGCCTGCTGGGCGTGCGCGCGGTGATCGCCGAATCGTTCGAGCGCATTCATCGTTCCAACCTGGTCGGGATGGGCGTGTTGCCGCTGCAGTTTGCGCCCGGCATGACGCGCCAGACACTCGCGCTTGACGGCAGCGAACTGCTGGACATCACCGGTATCGACGCGCCTGACCTTGCACCGCGCTGCGCATTCGATTGCGTCATCACGCGCGGCGATGGCAGCTGTGAAACCATCCGCCTGCGTTCGCGCCTGGACACGGCGCGCGACGTCGACTATTTCCGCAATGGCGGCCTGCTGCACCATGTGGTGCGGCAGCGCCTTTCTCCCGAGGCCTCTTCATGAATCCAAGACAAAAGCTGCGTGCGATGCTGGCAAGACCCGGCTATGCGATCGTTCCCGGCGCCCATGACACGCTGACAGCCAAACTGGTCGAGCTGGCCGGTTTCGAAGGCGTGTACCTCACCGGTGGCGGCTATTCGCGCGCCTGCGGTTACCCCGACATCGGCCTGTTGACCCTGACCGAAATCACGCAATACATTTCGCGCACGGTCGACGCGCTGGAAATCCCGGTGATCGCCGACATGGATGCCGGCTATGGCAATGCGCTCAACGTGATTCGTGCCGTGCGCGAGTACGAGAAGACCGGGGTGGCGGCGTTTCATCTGGAGGATCAGGTGTCGCCGAAGAAATGCGGGCATTACGAAGGCAAGCAACTGGTGAGCCGGCAGGAGATGATCGGCAAGATCAAGGCGGCGGTGGATACGCGCCGCGATGCCGACATGGTGATCATCGCGCGCTCGGACGCACGCGCGGTCGAAGGCCTGCAGGCTTCGATCGATCGTGTCAATGCCTACCTGGAGGCCGGCGCCGACGTCGGCTTTGTCGAGGCGCCGCAGTCGGCCGAAGAACTGGCCAGCGCCGCCCGCCAACTGACCAAGCCTGCACTGGCCAACATCTTCGAAGGCGGCAAGACGCCCACCCTGCCGGCCAGGGAACTTGAGGCAATGGGCTACCGCATCGGCATCTATCCATCGCAGACCCATCGCGCGGCGATTGCCGCCGCCAAGCGCGTGCTGGCGGTGCTCAAGCGCGATGGCGACACCGTGGCGATCGAAGCGGAGCTTGCCACCTTCAACGAGCGCGAGGATGCGGTCAACGCGCGCCAATGGCGCGAGCTCGAAGCCCGCTATCTGCAAGATGTCTGAGATGCCGCCGTCCGCGCGTGACCGGGCGGTTCCAGGCCCGATGCCACGGTTCGAATGGCACGCAGCAAGCCATCATGCGTAGAGGGTCCTGAAATGCGAATCTGGTACCAGAGCCTGGTCGACGGTGGCCGCATGCCGGCGTATTTCGAGGGCTTGGCCGAGCGCGCCGGCAGGATCGCGCGCCCGGGTGTCGAGGTACGCTTCGCCAGCATGCCCGAAGGCGCCTATGGCAAGCATGTGCCGGCCGACGTGGTGATCTACCCCTACCTGATGTCGCTCTAGATCCAGTTCATCCTCGACAATGCGCTCAAGGCCGAGGCCGAGGGCTATGACGTATTCGCCATCGGCTCGGTGCAGGACCCGGCGCTGGAAGAAGCACGCTCGCTGCTCGAAATACCGGTGGTCGGCTACGGCGAGGCGGCGATGCACATGAAGCGATGGTCGTCGTGCTGCGCACGCCGGAGATTAAGGAGCAACTGGCGAAGCTAGGTCAGGAAGTCGCCTGGAGCACGCCGGAGGAGTTTGCCGCGTTTCTGCGGTACGAGACCGAGAAGTGGCGCAAGGTGATTTCGGCTTCCGGGACCAAGTCGCAGTAAGCGGGACATAACGATCTGGGTTCATCGACCCGCTCGCCATGCCTCATGCTTCGCCGATCTCTTGTGCGGCGTAATTGCTGGCGACCAGGCACAGGCCAAGCGTCGTCAACAGACCATTGCCGAAAAAATAGCCGTGCGCGCCGTTGCCGGAGATATCTGCCGCAGCCTGGCGTGATGGTTCCATTTGAAGCGAGTTGTGGCGCTTCTCGCGAGCGCCGATCGATGCTACGATCCATGTCTTGTCGCGTCAAGTACGGTGACCAAACATGCGCCATCTGCCGATTCGATTCAAGCTATCTACCGCCTGAATCGCGGATTCGCAATGAGTGGCGTGGCGCGCGACAACCGCAGCAGTGTGCGCAGGCTGCGTGCCGTGCTTGATTGGTCACGCGATGCGATGTGAAATAAGTATTTAAGGAGAATGCGCATGGGCGCCATTGATTTTCGCTTCCGGCCAGTAGGCACGCAGTCGATCACCCGCGAGCTGACCCGCGAATATTTGCGCAAGATGCGCCTGGACCCGGCGCCGTCTTTCGAACGTCAGGACATGGACTTGATGTTTCAGGAAATGGACGAGGCGGGCATCGAGATGGGCGTCATCGGGGTGCCGGCGCCAACCGAGAAGCCTGGCTTCGAGTCGACCGGCAACCAGACCATCGCCAACCTGGTGAAGCGCTTTCCCAAACGCTTTGTCGGTTTTGGTTCACTCGATGCAGCCGATCCGGCGCGCGCCCTCGAGGACATATCGAAGGTGGTCGACATGGGCCTTTCGGGCCTGACGCTGGAGCCTTCCACCTCGCGCGTCTCGCGGCGTTTCAACGACCGCGTGTTCTACCCGATCTTCGAGGCGGCGCAAAAACGCCAGCTGCCGGTGTTGACGGTGATGAGTTGCCTGCTCGGACCCTACATGGACGACTGCCATCCCGAGTTCGTGGACCATGTGGCGACCGATTTTCCGCAATTGAACGTGATCATCCAGCACGGCGCCTGGCCCTATTCGCGCGAGGCCTGCGGGGTGGCCTACAAGCAGAAGAATGTGTATCTGGTGCCGGGGCAGTATGTGCACTACGAGTTCCCCGGCTCGGAAGACTATGTGAAGGGCGCCAACCGGCAGTTGTCGGACCAAATGCTGTTTGGCAGTGTCTACCCGAACTGCGGGCCCTTGAAGGAGGTGCGCCAGATCGTCGAGTCGCTGGGCTTCGCCAGTGAAGAGATCAAGGCCAAGTACCTGGGAGGCAATGCACGCCGCCTGCTCGGTTTGCCCGCGGATGGTGCCTGAGATCACGCGCCCAGCGACCCATGGGCTGCGAGTACTGACAAGCCGGCCACGCGCCTTGCAACCGCCAGGTGGCGCGGCGGATTGACGCGCAACCGACGGAACGACGCAAACACGCAACCAGGTAATGCCGGCCTCGCGCGAGCCGGTCAATCCTCCAGGAGAAAGCAATGTCGGTGTTGTCTGCAGCAGGAAAGACCTTTCAAACCGGCACCGAGGTGCTGATCATCGGCGCCGGCGCCTGCGGCACGATCGCCGGGCTGGCGGCCAACCAGGCCGGAGCCGACGTGCTGATTCTCGAGCGCGACGCCAAGCCGACCGGCAGCACTTCGCTTTCGGGCGGGCAAATTCCCGCCGCCGGCACCAAACTGCAGCGCGCCGCCGGCCTGTTGGACGACACGCCGGACCTGCTCGCGTGCGACCTGATCGACAAGGCGCACGGCGAGTGCGATCATGCAATGGCCTGGCACATCGCGCGCGAGTCGGGCAAGACCATCGACTGGCTGGTCGATCGTTACCAGATGCCGCTTTCGTGCATCCTCGATTTTCGCTATCCCGGCCACAGCCGCATGCACATGCATGCCTCGCCTTCACGCTTCGGCGCCGAGTTGCTTTCCGCGCTGCTAAGTGCAGTCGAACGCGAGAACATTCCGCTGGCCACCAACGCACGGGTGAGCGACCTCTATGCCGACGCCGATGGCCGCATCCGCGGCGTGCGCGTCAATCGCCCGGACGGCAACACCGAGGATATGGGCTGCGAGGCGCTGATCCTCGCCTGCTGCGGCTACGGCGGCGACCCCGAGCTGCTGAAGAAATACATTCCGGACATGGTGGACGCGCATTTCCACGGCCATCGCGGCAATACCGGCGATGCGGTGAAGTGGGGCGAAGCACTCGGCGCCTCGATCAAGGACATGGGTGCCTTCCAGGGCCATGGCGCGGTGGCCACACCGCACGCCATCCACATGGGCTGGCCCTCGATCACCGAAGGCGGCATCCAGGTCAACCAGCACGGCAAGCGCTTTTCCAACGAAAACGCCGGCTACTCCGAGCAGGCGATGAACGTGGTGCGCCAGCCCGATCATGTGGCCTGGCAAATCTGGGACATGCGCTGCGAAAAAATCGCGATCCAGATGCATAGCCACGGCGAAGCGCAGAAAGCCGGTGCCATCAAGGTCTGCAACACGGTGGAAGAAATCGCCCGCATGGTCGGCTGCGATAGCGCCACCCTGGCACAAACCATCAATCAGACGGCCGACATCGTGAGGGGCAACTCGCCCGACCCGTTCGGCCGCGACTTCGGCGGCAAGCCGGTGCTCTTGGCGCCGTACAACGTTTGCAAGATCATGGGCGCGCTGTTCCACACCCAGGGCGGGCTGGAAGTGAACGGGGAAGGGCGCGTGTTGCGCACCAGCGGCACGCTGTTCCCCAACCTGTTCGCCGGCGGCGGCGCGGCGCGCGGCTTGTCGGGACCGTCGGACTGGGGTTATTTGTCGGGGTCGGGCCTGTTGATGGCGACCAATCTGGGCCGGTTGGCGGGGGAGGCGGCAGCGGCGCTGGTGCGTAAATGACCGCAGGCATCCGCTGCCTTGCCGCGGCGCTGGCTCGACCCTGTTCCGATCATCTCGAGCACAAGGGCTGATGGTGGATGAAGCCGCCTATGCATGAGGCGAGGCGGCTGCGTCAGCGCGTGCGCAACCTGCGTGGGCGTTCGCGCCCTGGCAGGTGCCGGGAATTTTCCTGATTCATTTGAAACTTCCGCGCCGGTTTGCGGTCCCTAAACCAGGCTGCAATTTTTCTTCCATGCTTGCCTGCTCTGGCCGCTCAACCCGCTCTCCCTCAGCGGTCTGGCGCCCCCCGACACTCCCCTCTATCGAAATCCCTTATGCCCCTGTGCCGCTTGCGCGCGCTTGTCGCGATGTCCGTTTCCTTGCTGTCTGCAAGCTCCCTGGTTCACGCCCAATCCGAACCTGACGTCGGCGGCGCCAATCGCCCCCTGTGGGAAGCCGGCGTTGCCGGCTTTGGCTTGCGTGGCCCGGCCTATCCGGGCGCCAGCGACAACGTCAATCGCGCACTGGTCTTGCCCTGGATCATTTATCGCGGGCCGGTGTTGCGTGCCGACGGCGGTTCTGTGGGTGCGCGCGTGGTGAAGACGCGCGATATGGAGTTTGATATCGGTTTTGCCGGTGCCTTGAGTGCCAGAAGCCGTGATGTGAGTGTGCGTCAGGGCATGCCCGACCTGGGTTATCTGGTCGAATTCGGTCCGCGCGTGCGCTTCAACCTGGCGCGCCCCAGCAGCGATTCTCTGGTGCGCCTGGACGTGCCACTGCGCGGCGTGTTCGAGTTGAAGGACGGCCTGACGTACCGCGGCATGGCCTTCGAGCCGCGCCTGGCTTTCGACAAGCGTGACATCGGCGGCGGCTGGGGTTTCACGGCAAACGCGAGCCTGAATTTCGGCGATCGAAAATTCAACGAATACCTGTACGGCGTGCCGACCCAGTTCGCCACGCCCACGCGTAGCGCATACCAGGCGAAATCGGGACTGATCACGCCGCGGGTGCAACTGACGGTCTCGCGCAAACTCAGCGAAGACGTGCGGTTCTTCGGCTTTACGCGTTTCGACTTCGCCGGCAGCGGCGTCAATAGCGACAGCCCCTTGCACCTGAAGAACAGCGGTACGTCGGTCGGGGTTGGGATCGTATGGACGCTCGGGCGATCCAGCGCGAGGGCGGTGGATTAGATCAACGCAAGTGGACGACGGCCGCACAACGCGGCCAGTCTCTGCCTGCGGAGCATTGCGCGCCGGCTTGCTATGCTTCAGCTTCACGTCCAGTTGTAGCAGTTGTAGCAGTTGTAGCGTCGGCGTGCGTGCAACGCTCCGGCTGGTCTTGCCAAGGAAACCTCGACCGTGCATCCGTATACCATTTCCCCGTCCGCACGCGAGCGCGCGCTGCGCATTCGCGGCAAGTCCGTCAACGAGGCACCGCTGGTGGCCGCGCGCACCGCCTTCTTGGTGGTGGACATGCAGAACTACTTCGTGGCCGAAGGCCGCCCGACCAGCGTTGCGGCGGCACGCGCGATCGTGCCGACCATCAACCGCCTGGCTGGCGCCTTGCGCCAGGCCGGCGCACTGGTGGTGTGGATCCAGACGACCGCGGACGGTGCGCGTGAACGCTGGGCGCAACATCATGCTGGCGTGCTGACCCCTGAGCGTGCGCGTCTGCGGCTGGCGGGGCTGGATGAGGCCGGGCCCGATTTCCCGCTCTATGCCGCGCTTCTACCGCAGCCTCTCGATCTGCGGGTGAAGAAGATTCACTACAGCGCCTTCATCGCCGGTTCATCCACGCTCGACGCCGACCTGCGCGCGCGCGGCATCGATACCGTGCTGGTGGCCGGCACCGCGACCAACGTGTGTTGCGAGTCGAGTGCGCGTGATGCGATGATGCTCGACTATCGGGTGGTGATGGTGGCGGATGCCAATGCGGCCGGCAGCGATGCCGAGCATCAGGCGACCCTTGACCTGTTTGTGGCCTTCTTTGGCGATGTGTTGACGGCCGACGAGGTGCTGCAGCGCCTGCAGGCCTGATACGCCGGTGACGGTTCGGTGTGGCCGCTGCGCCGCCGGCCTCACCGGCTTGTCCGCGCTGCCTTACGCCACCGCGTGGCTGCGTTCGATCTTGTCCTTGATGTGCGCGCCTGCGCTGATCACCGGGTAGCGCGGCGTCTCGCCCGGCGCCAGGCAGGTGGGCACGCAGGCGATCTCCTGGTCGTAATTCGGATGCACGAACATGCCGATCGACAGCCGCCTGCTGCGCGCCATGCCCAGCGGCGGATTGACCACGCGGTGCATGGTCGAGGCCCAGCGCTGATTGGTCCAGCGCGCCATCATGTCCCCCAGGTTGACTACGAATTCCCCCGGCTTAGGCTGCACCGCGGCCCAGCTGCCGTCCGCTAGCTGCACTTCCAGGCCGCCTGCGGCGTCGGTCGCAGCCAGGATCGTCATGGCGCCGAAGTCGGTATGCGCGCCGGTGCGCAACTGCCCTGGCAAGGGCTCTGCGGCCAGCACCGGATAGTGGTGGCAGGAAAGAATGCTGAAATGGCGGTCCAGCGTGCCGTCGAAAAATCCGTCCGGCAATTCGAGCGCGGCGCCAAACACCCGCATCATGTCTTCCGCCAGGCGCTCATAGGCGCGATACACCTCAGTCAGGGTGGTGTCGATGCCGGCCGGTTCGGTCGGTATCAGGTTGGGGGCATAGCTGGTGGCCGCTTCCGGCATTGCCGCAAACCACGCCCGATGATCGTCCACCGGTCCCAGAAAAACGGTTTCACGCAGGTCGGGCGGGGTTTTCTGCCCCAGCGTATTGGCCAGGCCACGGGTGGCGAAGCCGTGATAGCCGCGCTGCTTCGAGGCGCCGGTCGGGTGCCAGCGATTCTTGGTTTCTGCGGCCAAGTCGAAGAAGGCGAACAATTCGCGGGTGGCACGTGCCATCAGCTCAGGCGGAAAGCGATGCCCTGAAATGATCAGGAAGCCGGTGCGCCGGCACACTTCGGCGACCTGCTGCGCCACAGCGCGGCGGGCTTTGGCATCGCCATCGAGAAAGCCGCCGATATCGATGCTCGGAACGGCGAGGGGGCTTTGCATGGGTTTCTCTCCTGGGCGATCAGTGGGTGTATGAAAGCCGGGCGTCAACCACGGTTTCATACGCCGGGTCGCGCTTGATCAGGCCGCCGGAAAGCAGCGCCGCCTTGAGTCGCACATAGGGCGCGGGCGGCAGGTCGGGCACGCGCGCCCACAGGCCGGCGCTGCGGTAGGCAGCGATGATACGGGTCAGCGCCTCGCGCGGCTGGTCCGGCAGGAATGGCGCGACCGCGTCGGCAATCGCCCCGGGGCTTGCCGCGAACAGGGCCGCCTGCGCGCGCGCCATGCCGGCGACCAGTCGGTGACAGGCTTCGCTGCGGGCGCGGGTGAAGCGCCGCGTCGAGTAAAACGTGGTGTAGGCGATATCGCCACGCTCGCTGAAGCGGTGCCAAATGTGACCATGGCCCTCGCGCACCAGGCGGTCGGCATGCGGTTCGAACACCTGCACCACGTCGACTGTACCGCGCAAATAGGCGGCGAGATTGACTGCCATCGGCCGCACGCGGCGCCCGCCGATCGCTGCGGGGTCAAGGCCGGCGCGCGCAAGATCATCCTGGAAGGTCATCCACGGCGTCGGCACGTCGCCGGCCGGCGCCACCTTGAGGCCGGCGAGATCATGAAAACGAAAGCGCGGCTTGCGCCCGCGGCCCACCAACACGAAAGGGTCGCGCGCCACCACTTGCGCAAAGCACACAAGCGGGCAGCGTGGGTCGGCATCGTGATGCATCATCACGCGCATCGGCCCGCCCCACGACACATCGACGCTGCCGTCCAGCAACTGGGTGGCGGTCTGCGCGGTCGAGGGTGACACCACGTGATTGATCGCCAACCCCTCGCTGCGCCAGTAGTCGCCGGCAAGCGCCAGATAGAAGGGCACGTAGGGAACCGCGCGCATGTTCTCGCACAGGGTGATGCGCATGGCGGCGCGGCCGCTGGTGCGGCCGCCGGCCGCGACGCGTCCTGCGGTGGTCACGTTCTTTTTCATGCCGGTTGATCCCGCGTCGGTGGCTTGCCGATACTGCGCCGCAGGTATTGGCCATGGCCGCCGGCGCCGACCATGCGGCCCTCATTCATCACGGTCACGCCGCGCACGATCGAGCGCACCGGCCAACCCTTGAGCACCTGGTTGTCATACAGGCTGTAATCCGAATAGGAGCCCAGTTCGGCGGCGATCACGGCGCGCTTACGATCGAGATCGACCAAGGTGAAGTCGGCATCGGAACCTGGCGCGATGCGGCCCTTCACAGGTTCGAGGTCGAAAATCCTGGCCGGGCCGCTGGCCAGCACCTGGCAAATGCGCGCCAGCGAAAGGCCGCGTTTGTGGTAGCCCTCCGAAAGCAGCACCGGCAGAATGGTGGCCGTGCCGGGAAAGCCTTGCGAGGCCAGCCACAGCGGTTTGTCCTTGGTGGCGCGCAGGCGCGGCACATGGTCGGATGCCACCACATCGATGCTGCCGTCGGCAATCCCTTCCCACATCGCTTCCAGATCATCCTGGCTGCGAAAAGGCGGGTTGGCCTTGCCCATGCCGCCCAAGTCGGAATCTTCCGTGTGGGTGAGATAGTGCGGGCAGGTCTCGATCCAAACCTGGTCGTAACGGCTGCGCCATTTGCGTACTTCGTCCAGTGCCAGGCGGGTCGAGATATGCGGGAAGTAGACACGTGCGCCGGTACGTTCGGCCAGATACATCGCGCGGATCGCCGGCTCGGATTCGGTGATCGCCGGTTTGCAGGCGGCCCAGTCCTTGAGCGTGCTCCCGCCGGCGGCCTGCACTTGCGTCCGCAAGCGGTTGACGATCTCGATGTTCTCCGTATGGCAGACGATCAGTGGCCTGCCGACTTTGGCCGAGGTGTCCAGCAGGGCGTGAAAAAAGCCGTCATCGGTGCCGTCCAGCCCGAGGTAGCGGCCTTCCTCGCCCTTGAAATTCATGAAGTACTTGAACGAGGTCACCCCATAGTCGGCCACATAGCTTGCCAGCTCGCGGATGTGCATTTCATTCGCGGTGCTGAAATGAAAGCCGTAGTCGACATGGCAGCGCGCGCGCGCGTATGCCTGCTCGCGCCGGTAGACATCCGCGTAGGCCTCGTTGTTGAGGAAGTAAGCCAGGATGGTGGTGATGCCGCCCTGCGCCGCATACACCGTTTCGCTTGAATACTCGGTGATCTTCTCGCCGAAACCGAAATGCACATGGGCGTCGATCAGGCCGGGGAAGATGTGCAATCCGGCGGCGGATTGCAGCGCAATACCGGCAGGTGCCGCGGCGCCCGCTGCCAGCACCGCGGTGATCTTGCCACCCTGTACAAGCACATCGTGTGGCGCCGGGTCACGGTCCGGAAACACCAGTGTGCCGCCACGCAATACGAAATCGTTCATGGCCCCGCCTCCATCAAGGGTTGCTCGTGCAGTCGTTCAATGTCCTGCCTTGAATAGCGCACCTGGATGCCCGCTTCGGTGTAAAGGGCAGGCAGGGTGAATGCAATGTCGGCCGGCTCGATATCGCGCGCGATGCACACCAGGCGATTGCCATGGTCTGTATCGGGCCAGTCGCGAAAGCGCTGTGGTCGGTGAAACACGCCCTGCACGCCGTCGACCAGCACGATCTCGCCGGTCTCGGCGATTTTGATGAGGCCCTTGACGCGCAACAGGCCGGCACCGAATTGCTCGGCCACGTAGCGCGACCAGGCCGACCAGCCGGCCCAGGTCACGCTGTCCTTCAAGCGAAACGAGAAGGCGCGTATGCCGCTTGAGTGGAAGCGCGCGCGCAGCGGGCCCATCGATGCGAGCGGGGCGCTGGGTCGATGCCGGCGCGCGCAGGCGGAAAATGCCGCGGCCGCAGAGGCCGCGCGCAACAACTCGGCGTCGGGGTTGAGTTGCGCCAGACAGGCCTCGACCGGCGCCGGGTCGGCCAAATCGGTCTTGGCAAACACGATGCGATCGGCCAGCGCCGCCTGCTTGTCGAGCTCGGGATATTTTTCGCGCGCCGCCATGAAGTGCTGCGCATCGATCACGCAGATCGTCGCTTCCAGCGCATAGCCGCCGGTCACCAGGGGATGGCCGAGCAGCACATTCAACAAGGGCGCCGGATCGGAGGCGCCGCTGGTTTCGATGATCACCCGTTCGAACGGCGGCAGGGCGCCGCTGCCGCGGCGTGCCAGCAGGTCGGCCAGGGTTTCATGCAAGGCCCCGGTGTTGACGCAGCACAGGCAGCCGGCATCGAGCAGCACGACGTTGTCGATGGCCTGCGCAATGATCAGGTGGTCGATGCCGATCTCGCCCAACTCGTTGACCACCACCGCAGTATTGGCAAGCGTCGGCGTTTTCAAGGCGGCATTCAGGAGCGTGGTCTTGCCGCTGCCAAGAAAGCCGGTCAAAAGGAATACCGGAATTTTCGTGGAACTCACTGGACTACCCACCTGTGACTGCGTGACCTTCTCCCCGCGGGAGGATGAGCGCTCCCTTCGGGCGGACGGGCGGGCGCACTCATGCCGCCAGCCTTTTGCGGGCGGGCTCGTCCTCGCCGAACAACTGCTGCACGGCAGCGCGCAACCACTGGTTGGCGGGATCGTTGTCGACCCGCTCGTGCCAGTAGATCATGACGTCGAAACTCGGAATCGGAATCGGCAGCGGATGAACCTTGACCTTCACCAGATGCGACGCAGCCTCGGCGGCGCGACTGGGCAGGCTGACAATCAGGTCGGTGCCGGCGACGATCAGCGGCACCACCACGAAATGCGGCACGCGCAAGGCAACCCGGTCATGCATGCCGCGCTCGGCCAGGGTGTGCTCCAGCACCTGATGACCGGAGCCCATCGAGGCAATCAGGATATGCCGCGCGGCCAGATATTCGGCCTCGGTGATGGCGGCGCGGCGTCCGGCCGGGTGGTCGCGGCGCGTCATGCAAACGTAATGCTCCTGGAACAGGCGGGCACGACGAATCTTTTCGGGTAATTGCGGCAGATACCCGATCGCCAGATCGATGTCGCTGGTTTCCAGCCGCACCGCCAGTTCAGCAGAGGCCAGTTGCGCGGTTTCCAGGCGCATCGCCGGACTTCGCGTTTGCAGATGGCGCATCAACCCCGGCAGCAGCACCATCTCGCCGACATCGCTCATGCATACGCGCAGGCTGCGAGTCGAGCTGTGCGGGTCGAAGCTGCCACCGCTGATCATGGCGTTGCGCACCATGGTCAACGCTTCCATCAAGGGCGGCGCCAGCTCGAGCGCGCGCGGCGTCGGCAGCATGCCGGAGCGGGTGTTGACGAACAGCGGGTCGTCGAACTGCCGGCGCAGGCGCCCGAGTGCGCTGCTGAGCGCCGATTGCGTCAGTCCCACATGGGCGGCCGCGCGCGTCACGCTAGCGTGTCGAAAAACGGCTTCAAACACCGTGAGCAGGTTGAGATCAGGAGTTTCGCTCAATGCCAGGTATCCAACAAGTCGATAGTACGAATGGACAAAATCGATTTGAAGAATATTATAAACCTGCACCGCATGTGTGTTGCCGGAGCCGCCGGAGCCGCCGAAGCCGCACTATTCCGGCCCCGCTATCCCAGATCCCGCGGGTCGGTGCCGAACTCCGCCTTGATGATGTCGCAGATGCGCTCGAACTCGATGCCGCGACGGATCGGTTTCAGGCTCGGCAGGGCGATGATCGAGCTGCCCATGCCGGCCGCGTGCGAGTACCTGGTGTTGCCGTAGTCGATCACCAGGTCGGCCTCGTTGCGCACCGGTTCCTCGACATCCATCAGCTTGTATTTGCTGCCGGTGAGCGAAGTGTTGGCCGAGGAGCCCAGCACCGGCATGCCGCGCGCCCAGGCCAGGCGCGCGATTTCGTCGTGCAGGGTGCCGGCGTTGAGCAGCATGTCGATGGTGTCGCCGCGCGAGGAACGCTCGCGCGTCAAGGGCGTCAGGCCCGCAAAGAACGGGTGATCGACCCTGTAGGGCACCACCACCGAGAACGGCAGGCCGTGCTTCTTGGTGATCGAATCGACGATGTCGATCGAGCGCTGGTCGAGCAGCGACAGGTTGATCAGCATGTCGCGATTGCTGAACATGCCGCAGGCTTTCTCGAAACTGCGCTTCTTGCAGGCGAACACCCGCGCGATGGCTGCCTCGGCGTTGCCGACGATGGCGTAGCCCACATCGACCGGAAACACCGCGACCCCGCCTTTGGCGACGGTCTCGATCAGGCGTGCCGCATCGCCCGTCACATCCTGTACAGCTGGGTTCATGTTTCAGCGTCCTTTTCGTTTAGATGACCATCAGTTCGAGAATGCTGTCGACTTGCGCAAGCGAATCAAGCTGCGCGATCTCGGCGGCGAGTTGGTTGCGGGTCGCAGCCGGCAGCAGGCGCCGCGTCAGGTTGTGGAACTTGGCATCGATCACATCGTCCGGTGTTTCCTTCTCGATCTCGGCCTGCGACAGTGCGCAGTGCCCGACCACCTTCTCGCCCGATTCCAGGGTCGCCTCGATGCGGCAATTGCGCAGGCCCGGCGTCTGCTTCGAATAGTCGGCATTGATCTCGACCTTCATCTTGCCGATGATGGCCAGGATGTCGGCATCGAGAAAGCGGCCGTCCTCGAAGGTGTCGCTGTCGACTTTGCCGTCGGCCAATGCCGCAGCGATCGAGAAAGGCATCGAATGGTCGGCGGTTTCGCGTGTCTGCGGCGCCCACAGTTCCGGGTCGGCGACCGCACCGAAGTGGGCCGACTTGTAGGTGTCGACATGCAGGCTCCTGAGCGCGCGACCACCCAGCTTGGCGCGCAACTGCAGCGCGGTATCGATCGGCAACTGGCAGGAATCACGCACCGGATAACGCTTGATGTTGGTCTGGTTGAGGCCCAGCGGCGGCGCCAGCGGGCCGCTCGGCAGGCTGAATTCCGCGCGCTTGCCCATGCCCTGTTGCCACAGGCCGAAAGTGCCTTCGTAGGCGTTGTAGGGGCCGGTCATGCCTTCCTGCGCCAGGTAGGCAGCGAAGATGCCGTGGCGCGCGCCGTTGGGGCCGGCACAGCCTTTCCACATCGACAATTCGCCCGAGCGGGTCTGGTAGGTGGGCATGTGCGGCACGGCGGCAAGCGACAAGGCGTGCGCCAGTTGTTGCGCATTCAGGCCCATGATGCGGCCCACCGCCAGCGCCGCCGCCTGCGTGCCCACCAGTGGCTGGTCCCAGCCGGAGGCGTTGAAGGCGACCGTGTCGGTGAAGCGGCACTGGATCTCGTAGGAGATAAACGACGCCAGGATCAGGTCGCGCCCGGACAGGCCGCGCGCCTCGGCTACCGCCATCAAGCCCGGCAGGTTGTCGGAGGGATGCGAGGCATCGAGGGTGCGATAGGCATCATTGAGGTCGAAGTAGCGCACCATGCTGCCGTTGACCAGGGCTGCGATGTCGGGCGTGGTCTTGTCGCGCGTGCCCCACAGCGTCGCCTGCCAGGGCCCGATCACCCGCGGCGCGGTTTTCCTGAGAATGCGCACCGGCGGCGCAGCGTAGGCGGCGAGGCCTACGGCGACCGAGTCGAGCAGGCGTGCCTTGGCCGCATGCACGGTCGAGGCCGGCAGGTCTTCAAAGCGATAGGCGAGCGCGAAATCGACCAGGCGCCGCGTGGTGCTGTCGATTCCCGCATGTTTTTCCGTTGACATCGTTGTCTCCTTGGTCAAGGGCCGTAGCCCGCACTGGCCAGCGCGTCCTGCACCCAGCGGGCGCGCGCCAGCAATTCCGTTTCAGAACCCTTGCGGTCGTGGGCCACCAGTTGCACGCCCAGCGGCAGGCCGCGCACGCCGCGGCCGGCGGGGAGCGTGATGGCCGGCACGCCGAGCATGGTCCACAAGCGGTTGAAGGCCGCATTGCCGGTCGAAGCCAGCCCGCTCGGTGCCTCGCCCGCGGCCGGCGGCATCAGCAACAATTCATCGTCAGCCAGCAGGCCGTCCATCGCGCGCCTGGCGTCGGCCACGCGCAGGCGCGCGGCGGCAACCTCGGCATCGGTATAGGCCAGGCCCTGAGCGATGAAATTCGCCAGATCGACCGACAACTGCTGGCGCGCCTGGGCCCATTCCTGCTCGAACATCTGCGCGGTTTCCCTGGCCATGATGACTCGATGCAAGGGCTCGATTTCAGCGAACAGGCCAGGCAGCGTCATTTCGCGCACCTCCGCGCCGGCGCGCCGCAGCGCCGCTGCCGCAGCTTCGACACGCCGGAGCGCCTGCGGTTCGGCCTCGCGATCATGGTGGGTACGTGCGAGCGCAATGCGCGGGGGTAACGGCGACACGGAAACGACGGCGCTGGCATCGCCAGCCAGTACCGCCGAGACACGCGCCAGGTCGTCGAGATCGCGTGCATGCAAACCGATGGTGTCGAGCGACGGTGACAGGTGTTTGAGGCCGGCCACCGGATAGCGGCCGAACGCCGGCTTGTAGCCGATCACGCCGCAGAACGCGGCCGGGCGGATGGTCGAGCCTCCGGTTTGCGTGGCTAGCGCCACCGGCACCATGGCCGAGGCTACCGCCGCCGCCGAGCCGCTGGAGGAACCGCCCGGCGTGCAGGACAGATCGTGCGGATTGCGCGTGCGGCCCGGCGCCATGAAGGCGAATTCGGTGGTGACGGTCTTGCCCAGGATGATCGCGCCGGCCGCACGCAGGCGGCGCACCACCTCGGCATCGCGTGCCGGCCGGTGCCCGGCGTAGATCGGCGAGTTGTATTCGGTGGGCATGTCGGCGGTATCGAGCACGTCCTTGACGCCGATGGCCATGCCGTGCAGCGGCCCGCGCGCGGGGGCGGCGTCGAGCGCTCGCGCCTGCGCCAGCGCGCTGGCGTGGTCGAGCCAGGCCCAGGCGCCGATTTCACTCTCGCGGCTGTCGATGTGCGCAAGCAATGCGCGGATCCGTGATTCACAATTCATGGCGCATCCTTCGGGAACATGGGCACTGGGTTCATGTTTGCAAGGTGGCGGGAGCACGCACGATCTCAGCGCCGATCAGGCAGTCGCGAGTGACCAATGCACGCAAGGCTGCTTCATCGAGCGTTGCCGTGCCGTCGGGGCGCAGCGGCAGGACCATGTAGCGCAGCTCCGCTGTGCTGTCGTGCACCCGCACAATCATGTCGGCCGGCAGATGGGTGCCAAATTCGGCCAGCACCGCGCGTGGCTCGCGCACCACACGGCTGCGGTAGGCTTTCGATTTGTACCAGGCCGGCGGTTGGCCCAGCAGAAAGCGTGGATAGCAGGAGCACAGCGTGCACACGATGATGTTGTGGACCGCGCGCGTGCTTTCGACTACGCGTAGCGGCCGCGGCCCGGTATCGATCCCCAGTTCGGCCGCCGCCGCGCGCGCATTTTCGAGAAGCCTGTGTTTGAATGCCGTATCGACCCAGGCGCGTGCGACCAGGCGCGCGCCATTGCCGGGTGTCGGCGAGTCGATCTGTGCAATTTCGCGCTGCAATTCTGCGTCCGTGAAAACGCCTTTGGCGAGAAGGACATCGCGCAGGGAGCGTCCGAGCCGTCGGTGATAGGGGAGTAGTCCGTCCTGCACGGCCGCGGGCGTCATGCGTGAGTCGCGGCAGGCGCCGGCTCCAGCCAGTGTTCGAAAATCTCGATCTCGGTCTCATCGATGCCGGCGTGCTGGCTTGGCCACAGCTCGGCGTTGCGAAATCGCACCCGATAAAGAGGCACCGGCGCAGACCCCGTGTGCCGGTACGCCAGGCGCTCCGGGTTGGCGAAGGCACCGAGGCATTCGATGACCACGCCAATGCGCCCGCGGCAGTAGTGCGGCGTACGCACGTGGCCGGGTGGCTCGGCGACGCGCACCCGAACACCGTCGCCGACGGCGAAACGCCGATTCATCACTTGCCGCCATCCGCGCCAGCCGGGTCGCCCCGCTCCAGCTCGCGCCCGAGTTCCTCGATGGTCACGATATCGCGCTCTATGGCGATGCGTGCAAGCGAGGCGGCCCAGCGCTCGAAGTAGCCGAGGCGTTCGTAATCGCCGGCACCGAGGTCTTCGATGCCGCGCCGCAATTCGTCGGCAAGTACCCCCTTTTTGCGCGCCAGCAGGCGCCAGATCGCCTCGACCTCCTTCTCCCAGTGTTCACGCGGGGGCTCGCTGCGATCGATCGGGCCGGCGGCATCGCCACCGAGGTCATGCACTCTTTTCATGCTGCGGTCAATCGGTTTGCAAGCCGAGTTTGCGGATCAGCGCGCCCCAACGCTCGGCGGTGTTGCGGGTCAGCACATTAAGCTCCTCGGGTGAGCTGGCACCGATGCCAACGCCTTGCGGCAGCAGACGTTCGCGCAGGTCGTTCGCATCCAGAGCCTTGCGTACCTCGCCATTGAGGCGGTCGACGATGTCGCGCGGCACGCCGGCTGGCGCAAGCAGGGCGATCCAGGCGCCGTTTTCAAAGCCTGGCAAACCCGCCTCGCCGATGGTCGGCAACTCGGGCGCCAGCGCCGAGCGTTGCGAGCCCACCACCGCGAGCGGGCGGATGCGCCCGGCCTTGGCTTGCGGCAATGCCGAAGTCATCACCAGGAACGACATGGTGACCTCGCCGGCGGCAAGCGCGGTGAGCGCCGCGCCCGCTGTCTTGTAGGGAACATGCACGATGTCGAGCCCTTCCTGGCTTTTGAGCAATTCACCGTACAGGTGGGTCGGACTGCCGTTGCCGGTGGAGGCGAAATTGAGTTGCCCCGGCCGTTGGCGTGCGTGCGCGATGAGCTCCTTGATAGTGCGAACGGGCGCGGAGGGGTGCACCGAAAGTACCTGGACGACCGTTCCGACCAGCGAGATGCCGGTGAAATCGCGGTAGATGTCGAACGGCACCTTGCGGTACAGGCTGGGGTTGATGGCGTGGTTCGAGGCGACCATCAGGAGGGCGTAACCGTCTTTAGGCGCCCGCGCGGCGGTTTCGGACCCGACGATGCCATTGGCGCCCGGAATGTTCTCGACAACGAACTGCTGGCCCATGTTTTCCGACAGTTTCAAGGCCAGGGTTCGCGCAAAAATATCGACTGTACCGGCCACGCCGTAGGGCACGATCAGCCGCACCGTCCGATTCGGGTATGACTGCGCGACGGCATCGCCAAGCGCGGGCAACAGGGCCAGAACAGCGAGGATGCGACGAAATCTCGAAGACATTTGCCAGCTCCCGGTTATCTTGTTGAAGCGGCATCGCGCAACTGCCGTGTACCTTCAAGATCCAGCGTGCCTTTCACTGGATCGAGCGCCACCCGGTAGACCTCGCGCGCATGCGTGCCGCTGATGAGGCCGTCGGCCACGTCGGACGCTACCTGGGCGGCAGGGCGGCCGGACGGCGCGCCATAGCCGCCGGCATTGGGCCCCACCACGCGGATGACGTCGCCTTTTTTCAGGCGCCGACCGGTCGATTTCGACGGCAGCACCTGCTCGGCGGCAGTCCCGGGGTTGAGCACCACCTGCGCGGCCAGGCCGTCGTGACCCTCGAAGATACCCTTGGGCGCTTCGAGGGTGCGGTCGCCGTTGCAGGAGAAGAAGCCGTCGGACAGGAAGCGCACTTCGCGCAGCGCACCGATGCCGCCGCGGGTGCGCCCGGCGCCCGGCGCATCGGGGCGCAACTCGTAGCGCTCGACCCGCAACGGGTAGCGCATCTCCACTTCCTCGCAAGGCACGTTGCGCGTATTGGCCATCAGGTTGTCGACCGCGTCCAGACCATCCTTGGTCAGGCGCGCGCCGTAGGCACCTTCGTTGACTTCGACGCAGACCCAGTATTGCCGGCGTTCGGTATCGAAGCCGCTGTAGGACACGCTCATCACGTGCGCCGAGTTGCCGCCGGTGGCGCGTTCCGGCAGCACCGGCGCCAGGGCGCGGATCACGCAGTCGAGCACGCGCTGGATCTGCGCCATGCGTGCGAAGCAGGCGCGCGGAAAGTTCGGGTTGAAGATACTGCCCTTGGGTGCCACCACCGTGACCGGGCGGAACATGCCGGAATTCTGCGGAATGAACTCTTCGCTCAGTACCTCGTCGAGCATCAGGGTGCGCACGATGTAGTAGCAGGCCACCTGCAAGGAGCCTTCGAAAGGCACGTTGTAGCCGGTCTCCACTTCATCGGACGAACCGGTCAGATCGATGGTGATGCCGTCACCGCGTTTTCTCACCGTGACGTTGACGCGCAGCGGCTTGCCCCAGTTGCGGCCGTCGTCGTCGAGCCAGCTCTCGGCCTGGTAGTCGCCGTCGGGAATCATGGCGATCTCGGCACGCAGGCGGCGCTCCGAATAGTCCATCCAGTAGTGCGCCGCGCCCATCACGGTGGCCACACCGTGGCGCGCGACCAGGCCCAGGAAACGGCTGGCACCGGTGCGCACCGCGGCGATCATTGCCTCGATGTCGGCGGCGTTCATGTCGGGCGTACGCACACTGTCCTTGAGGATCGACCACACCGATTCGTTGCGCACGCCGCGCTCGTAGAGCTTGATGCTGTCGTACAGGGTGCCTTCGGCGAACACGTCGATCAAGTCGATATTCAGACCCGGCGCGGCCGCGCCGGTGTCGATCAGGTGCGCGGTGGCGGCGGCGAAACCGAACAGTTCGCCCTGATGGAACACCGGCATGATCACACCCATGTCGGGTGTATGCGAGGCACCGAAGTAGGGGTGGTTGTGGATAATGATGTCGCCTTCATGCAACTGGCCGGCGAGTTTGCGCATGAAACCGCGGATGTAGGCGGGCAGCGAGCCGATATGCATGGGCGAGGATTCGCTTTCGCAGAACTCGTTGCCATGGGCGTCGTACAGACCGCAGCCGAGGTCTTCGGACTCGCGGATGATGCTGGAATTGGACATGCGGTACAGCACCTGCGCCATTTCGCGCGCCACCGCGTTGAAGGCGCCGCCGATCACGCGCAGGGTCACACGATCGATCTGTGCATAGCCCCATACCGCCGGTGGCGCCGCAGGCGAGAGCTGTTCGGGTGCGTTCATGCCATCTCCAGGAAGGCTAAAGCCGGATGATCAGGTTGCCGCAGGCATCGACCAGGGCAGATACGCCGGGCGGGATCACGGTGGTGGTATCCATCTGCTGCACCACGGCGGGGCCGTGGATGCGATTGCCCGCCTTGAGCGCGGCGCGCCGGTAGACCTGCGAGTCGTGGGCCACCGGCTTGCCGGCGGCCTCGAACACTACCTTGCGCACGCCGTCGCAGGCTGCGCTATCGGGTTGTTCGCCGCCTTCGGCAAGCGCTTTTGCGCGGAAGTCGGGGATGCGGCCGACGCCGGCCACGCGCAGATTGACCAGTTCGACATCCTTGCCGGCGAAGTGGCGGCCGTACTCGCGCTGGTGTGCGGCATGAAAGGCCTGCTTGAGTGCCGCCACGAAACCCTCATCGACCGCGCCGGCAGCGCACTCGGTGCGCAGCTCATAGCCCTGTCCGACATAGCGGCAATCGGCATGGCGCAACAACGTGACCTCGCTGCGCGCGATGCCATCGCGTTGCAGTTGTTCGAGCGCGCGCGCCTCGAGGCCCGCCAGGGCTTGCGCGATACGCGGCAGGTCGGCGCGCGCGAGGTTCTGCATCTGCGTGGCCGAAAAGTCGTAGGAAATGTTGGAAGTGAGCAGGCCCAGCGCGGAGGTGAGGCCCGGTGCGGGCGGCACGATCACCACCGGGATTGCAAGTTCGCGCGCGATATCGCAGCCGAACAGCGGCCCCGCGCCACCAAAGGCGACCAGCGCGAAATCGCGCGGGTCATAGCCCTTGCGTACGCTGTTGACCTCGATCGCCTGCACCATGCTGTGGGTGAGGATGCGGATCGCCGCCAGCGCGGCTTCGTCCACACCCATGCCCAGGGGTTGCGCCAGCCGTTCAAGCACGGCGCGCTCGGCCAATTCCGCCTTCAGCGGCAGGCGGCCGCCGAGAAATCCGCCCGGGTCGAGACGGCCCAGCACCAGCTGGCAGTCGGTCGCCGTTGGCTGGGTGCCGCCCTTGCCGTAACAGCAGGGGCCGGGGTCGGCGCCGGCGCTCTTGGGGCCCACCTGGAACTGGCCGCCGACATCGACATAGGCGATCGAGCCGCCGCCGGCGCCGATGGTATCGACCTCGGCCATCGGCACCATCGCGTGGTAATCACCGATGCGGGTATCGAGCAGATGCTTGTAGCGCAAGAGGCCGTCGGGAGCGACACCGATGTCGGCCGAGGTGCCGCCCACATCGAGGGTGATGACACTGCGAAAGCCGGCACTGGCGCCCACCCAGATGCCGCCCAACAAGCCGCCCACCGGGCCTGACATGAGGAGGGTGACTGCGCGTCGCTTGGCGCCGTCAAGCGTGGCGCAGCCACCGCTGGACTGCATCAGGTGCAGGCCGGCGTCCATACCGATGGCGCGCAGCGCCGCATCGAAATTCTCGAGGTAGCGGCCAGTCTTGGGACCGACGTAGGCATTCAGGCAGGTGGTGGAAAAGCGTTCGTACTCGCGGTACAGCGGAATCACCTCGTGCGACAGCGACAGGTGCACGCCGGGCGCTTCCTCGGCAACGATTTGTGCCGCGCGCAGTTCGTGCGCCGGGTTGAGAAACGAGAACATGAAGCACACCGCGATCGATTCGACTTGCGCTGCGACCAGTTCGCGCGCGGCGCGCCGCACCGCCTCTTCATCGAGCGCCACCAGCACGGCGCCGTCCGGCCCGCAGATGCGCTCGGGCACGGTCAGGCGATGGCGGCGCCGCACCAGTTCGTGCTTTTGCCACGGCAGGTCGAGCTGCAGGCTGAAATTGTGTGGCCGCTTGTGGCGCGCGATATGCAGGATGTCGCGAAAGCCCTCGGTGGTGATGAGCCCGCAGGTGGCGCCGTTGTGCTCGAGGATGATATTGGTGGCGATGGTGGTGCCGTGCATGAAGTAATCGACGTCCGCCGGTGCCACACCCGCCAGCTCGCACAGCGCCTGCAACCCGGCGATCGCGCCCAGCGAAGGATCGCCGACGCTGGTTGGGACCTTGTGCACGGTGACCTCGCCGCGCTCCTCGTCGATCAGCACCAGATCGGTATGCGTGCCGCCAACGTCCACTCCCACTCGCCGCATCGATTGCCCTCTAGAACAGGTGGCCGCGGTAGGCCACGCCGCCGTCGACGGTGAGCACCGTGCCGGATACGTAGCTGGCGCGCGGCGAGGCGGCGAACACCACCATGTCGGCCACCTCAAGCGGCGTCGCCGGGCGTCCGAACGGCAGGGGTGCGACCAGTTCGGTCCAGCGCGCGGCATCGCCGGTGCGGTCCTGCGCCTTGCGTTGCATCAGCAACTGCAAGCGTTCGGTCAGGGTGGGGCCGGGGTTGACGCCCAGCACTCGCACGCCCTTGGCCGGACTGATCGAACCGAGCGCGCGGGTAAATGCCATCAGGCCTGAATTGGTGATGGTCGCGATGATGATATCGGGGTCGGGTCGCTCGCCGCAGTTGCCGATCACGTTGACGATTACCCCGGACTTGCGTTCGCACATGTGCATGTAGAGCGCACGGGTGAGCAAGGCCGTGGCGATGACCTTGAGTTCCAGGCCTTCGCGCCATTTCTCCTCGGTCGCATCCTCGATCGGGCCGGTCGGCGTGGCGCCGGCGTTGTTGATCAGGATGTCGGCGTCGGCACAGGCCGCAGCCAGCTCTGCCGGCGCACCCCTGGCCCGCATGTCGCAAGCGTGAACCTCGATCTCGACGGGGTGGCGCGCGCGGATTTCGTCGCGCAGTGCCGCAAGGTCGGCGGCGCCGCGCGAAGTCAGGTAAAGGTTGCAGCCTTCTTCGGCCAGGCGCAGTGCGATCGCCTTGCCAATGCCCCTGGACGCACCGGTGACCAGCGCGCGCTTGCCTTGCAACTCAAGATTCACGGCTTGTCCCGACCCTCGCGCCTGCCAATCCGGCTCCTGCACATGGCGCGGCTGCGGTTGCTTTAATTTTTGGAAGCTTGCATGATACGGGCTTTGCAATTTTAGGTAAACCCGCCGTTGCTACAGGTGATTGGCCCGAGGCGGCGGATGCCAGGCTCTCAACCGGAGGAGATTTGACATGCAAAAGAAAGACGTCGTTTCAGTGCCTCAATGCAGTGACCCGACGGCCGGCAACGAACGTCGCAGGGGCTTCCTGCGCGGCGTTGCCGGAGTCACCGCAGGGGCGGCGATTGCCGGGTTCCCGGCGATCGTGCGTTCGCAAACCCAGCGGCGCTTCCTGCGCCCCCTGGTAGCGGGGCTCAATTCCAAGCAGGGCGATCCGTCCTACAACTCGATCGCCGGGATCTCGAAAATCCTGCGCGAAAAATACGACGTGCAGATGGAAGTGCAGGTCCATCCGAGCTCTTCGCTGGGCACCGACATCTCGCAGCTCGAAGCGGTGCAAACCGGCTTCATCGACATCACCTCCAACGTGACGGCGCAGTTTTCGAATTTCTCCAAAGCCTTCGATTTTGTCGATCTGCCCTACGCGATCACCAACTGGGACATGGCGTTACGCCTGTTCAAGTCCGACCTGTGGCGCACCGCGGCCGCGCGTTTCGAGAAGGAAGTGCCGGCCCTCAAGGTGCTGCCACCTGTCGGCGGCGGCGGGTTCCGCCTCCTGTGGAACGGCAAGCGCAGCCTGAAGAATGCGCCCAACGATGTCAACGGCCTGAAGTTCCGCACCACCAATTCGCAACTGGAAATCGGCCTGGTGCGCGCCTGGGGCGGCAATCCCTCGCCGCTGGCCTGGACCGAGACCTACAACGGCCTGAAGAACGGCGTGATCGACGGCATTCATGTGCAACCGATCTGGACCTTCACCTTCAACATGCATGAGGTGCTCAAGTTCGCCACCGCGGTCGATGCGATTTTCGCAGTGCAGTTCCAGGTGATGAACAAGAACACCTGGAACTCGATGCCGGCGGCCATCCAGAAAGCCTTCATGGCCGCCGCGCAGGATGCGGCCGATATCGCCAATGGCGAAGACCGTGTGCTGGAAACGCAATTTACGCAAAAGCTGAAGGACGCCAAGATGGATATCTACGTGCCGTCGGCGGCGGAGCGCAAGGTGTGGCAGGCGCCCGGCGAGGCGCTGTGGAACACGCTGGGCAAGGACATCGATCGCGGCTATCTGAAGGACATGGTCGCCCTGCGCTGATGCGCCGCCTGTCTTGAGGCCGCCGTCCGCAACACGGGCGGCGGCGCCAATTTCCTTCACACCGGGTTTTCCTGTGGATTTTCTGCGCCGCGCAATCGATACGCTTGATCGCATCGCCATCTGGCTGGCGACGCTGCTTTCGTTTGCCATCCTGTTCGTTACCCTCGATGGCGTGTTTTTCCGTTTTGTCCTCAACGACTCGCTGCAGTGGTCCGACGAGGTCGCGGTGTGGTGCATGATCTGGATGGTCTGGCTGGGCGCCATCAGCATCATGCGCAAATGGGATCACGTGCACATCCCGGTCTTCCTACGCATGCTGCCGGTGCCGGTGCGCATGTTTTTCGTGCCCTTGGCCAAGATTCTCACCCTGGTGTGCCTGGGCGCGATCGTCTGGTACGGCATCGCGGTGTTCCAGGGAACGTTCCATATTCGATCGCCGTCCACCGGTGTATCCACCAAATGGGTCAAGCTGGCGATTCCGGTCGGAGCGGCATTCATGGCCCTGTGCCTGGTGTTGCTCATCAGCGAGGACATCGGCCGCATCCTGCGCGGCGAGCGCAAGTATTTCGAGGACTACGGCTCGATGGAGTTGCCGCCGGAGACGCGCGAATGAACGCCAGGCACCCTAGTCGGACGCGCGGTCGCCGATAAGGAAGAAGGGGAAACGATTTTGGAACTGGTCAGCCTTTACCTTTTCCTGCCGCTGGGCGTATTCATCGTGCTGGGCGTGCCGATCGCCTTCAGCCTGGCCTTGTCCTGCGCGCTGTTCCTCTTGTTTTCCGGCACCCGCATTCCCAGCCTGGTGATCGTGACCGAGATGTACAGCGCGCTCGATTCGCCGGGCATGCTGGCGCTGCCGATGTTTGTCATCGCCGGCGAGTTGCTCAACCGCTGCGATCTCACCGACCGGCTGATCCGGGTGGCGCAGGCGCTGGTGGGCTGGATTCGCGGCGGGCTGGCGCATGCCTCGGTGGTGGGCAGCATGTTCTTCGCCGGCATTTCCGGCTCGGCGATCGCCGACGCGGCCTCGATCGGCCCGATCATGATCCCCTCGATGGTCAAGGAAGGCTATCCACGGCCCTTCGCCGGCGCCATCGTTGCGGCGGCCAGCGTGATCGGCCCCATCATCCCGCCCTCGATTCCATTGGTGATCATCGGCGGGCAACTGCAGATCTCGATCGGCGGGCTGTTCGCCGCCGGATTCGTGCCCGGCGTTCTGGTCGGGGCGGCGCTGATGTTCGCGGCCTATGTGATGTGCCGCATCGGTGGCTTCGGTCAGGTAAGCAAGTTCCCGGGCGTAGGTCCGGTCGCGCGCATGACCCTGGGCGCGGCGCCGGTGCTGGTGATTCCTTTCATGATTCTTGGCGGCATCCTGCTCGGCATATTCGCGCCGACCGAGGCGGGCGCGTTCACCGCTCTCTACACCATCGTGATCGGTTCCTTGTTTTATCGCACCCTGACATTTGCGAAGTTTCGCGCCGCCTTGCTGTCGACCGCGCAGATCACCGCTACTTGCCTGGTCATCGTCGCTGCGGCCGTGGTCTACGGCCGCATCCTGACCTTTCACCAGTTTCCCCAGGAATTGCTCAAGCTGATGTTGGCCTTGACCCAGAACAAGACCTACATCCTGCTCTTGATCATTGCCCTGTTCATTTTTGTGGGCCTTTTCATGGATGCGCTGGCCAACATGATCATCCTCGGGCCGCTGCTTTACCCAATCTGCGTCGCCGGTCTCGGCATGCACCCGATACAGTTCGGCATCTTCCTGATGGTCGGCCTGTTGATCGGTTTGCTGACGCCACCGGTCGGGCTCTCGCTATTCGTGGTGGCGCCGATCGCGCGGGTATCACTGGAGCGCCTGTCGTGGGCGGTGCTGCCGTTTCTCGCGGCGGTCACCGCGGTCCTGTTCCTGATTGCATTCGTGCCTGAAATCACACTCTTCGTTCCCCGCCTGGGCGGCCTGGTCAAGTAGACCTTCTTTTTTCAGCAAGACTTCACACATGAGCACACTCGAAGACCGCATGGTCGATTACGCGCTGGAACTGCGTTACGACGAACTGCCCGACAACGCGATTCACCACCTAAAGCGCCGCGTAATCGACACCCTCGGTGGTGCGCTGGCCGCCTATACGGCACCGCCGGTGCGCATCGCCCGGCGTGTGGCCCTGCCGGTCAGTGGTGACGGCGGCGCGCGCATCTGGGGCAGCCTGACGCGCACCGCGCCCGACATGGCGGCCTTTGTCAACGGCAGCGCGCTGCGTTATCTCGACATCAACGACACCCATCGCACCATCGACGGCAGCCATCCTTCGGATAACCTGGGCGGCGTGCTGGCGGTGGCTGAAATGCTGGGGGCGAGCGGGCGCGACCTGTTGTTGGCGATGGTGATTTCCTACGAGATCCAGTGCCGCTTTGTCGACAGCGTGCCGTTCAATGAGGCCGGCTGGGACCAGCCGGTGCCGGGCGTGATGGCCTGCGCGCTGGCCTGCGGGCGCCTGCTCGGCCTGTCGCGCAAGGAGATGCACGAGGCGCTGGCGTTGGCGATCATTCCCAACCTCAGCACTTATCAAAGCCGTGCCGGTGAACTGTCGATGTGGAAAGGCTGCGCGGCGGCCAACGGCGCGCGCCAGGGCGTGTTCGCCGCGCAGCTCGCCGCCGCCGGCATGACCGGGCCCTGCGAGCCCTTCGACGGTGTATTTGGCCTGTGGAAGCAGACCATGGGCAAGGCTTACGAGGTCAAGCCCTTTGCGCGTGGCAAGGAGGGTGTGTACGCGGTTGCGCAAAGCAACATCAAGAAATACCCGGTGCGCGATTCATGCCAGTTGGCTGTCGATACCGCACGCATCCTGCGTGAAAAGCTGGGCGGCCAGGCGATCGAAGCACTGCAGATCGAAACCTACCGCTCCGCCTACAAGGGCGCGGTCGAGGATCCGGAGTTGTGGGCACCGCGCACGCGCGAGACCGCCGATCATTCGATGCTGGTGGCCATCGCAGTCACCTTGCTGGACGGCTCGGTGACGCCCGACACCTTCAACAGCGACCGCTTCAAGCACCCCGAGGTGCTGGGGCTGATCAAGCGCACCAAGGTCCTGGTACTGGAAGAATTCACCATGCAGGCGCCGGGCGTGCGCAACTGCCGTGTGACTGCGACCTTAGCCGATGGATCAAGCCAGGTCGGCCATCTGTTCTGGACCACCGCCGACATCCAGCGCGGCTTGTCGGATGCCGAGATCGAGGAGAAGTTCGAGCGCCTGAACCGCGACATCCTGCCGGCTTCAGAACGGCGGGCATTGCTCGATTGCCTGTGGCACATCGAGTCCGTGGCCGACGTGCGCCGTGTGGTGGACTTGCTGCGCGTCTAGACGACTCCGCCGTGCCGGCGCTGCATGATCTGACCATCGCCGCAGGCGCGGCGCTGATCGCCGCGCGCAAGCTCTCGCCAGTGGAATGGACCGAGGCCTTGCTGGCGCGCATCGCCGCGCTGGACGGGCAGTTTCACGCCTTCATCAGCGTCTGCGCCGAGCGCGCCCGCACCGATGCGCGGCGCGCCCAGGCCGAGCTTGAGCGCGGCGCCAGCCGCGGCCCCTTGCATGGCGTGCCCTGTGCGCTAAAGGATGTGTTCGATACCGAAGGCATCCTGACTTCGGGACATTCGCGCATCGCCATCGATCGTGTGCCGCAGCACGACGCTACCGTGACTACCCGCCTGGCCGCAGCCGGGGCGGTGCTGCTGGGCAAGCTGGCCATGCATGAATTCGCGCACGGCGGACCCTCGTCCGAGCTGCCGTGGCCAGTCGCACGCAATCCCTGGGATCCGCAGCGTTTTGCGGGTAGTTCCAGCAGCGGTTCGGGTGTGGCGATCGCCGCCGGTTTCACGCCGGCTTCGATCGGCACCGATACCGGCGGCTCGATCCGCATCCCGGCGGGCCTGTGCGGTGTGGCCGGCCTCAAACCGACCTACGGCTTGGTGAGCCGGGCAGGTGTGATCCCCTGTTCATGGAGTCTCGACCATTGCGGGCCGATGGCATGGACGGTCGAGGATTGCGCGATTCTGCTGCAAGCGATCGCCGGGCACGACCCGCGCGATCCCGCCAGCAGCGCGCGCCCGCTGCCGGACTTCCGCGCCGCGTTGCGCAGCGACCTGAAAGGCGTGCGCATCGGTGTGGTGCGTCATTTCTGGGAGCGCGACCTGCGTGCCAGCGACGCGGTGTGTGGCGCGATGGAGGAGTCGCTCGCGGTGCTGCGCAGCCTTGGCGCGACGCTTGAGGATATCCAACTGCGCTCGCTGCAGGAATATGCCGACGTGCGCGTAATGGTGCAGGAGCCGGAGGTATTCGCCGTACACCAGCAGGACCTTGTGCGGCGACCAGGTGATTTCGGCCGCGACTTTCTCGGCCGCATTCTGGCCGGCTGCCTGCTTTCGGCAAGTGACTATGTGCAGGCGAGCCGCTCGAGGCGGCAAATGGTCGATGAGATGCTGGCCGTGTTCAAGCGCTGCGACGCGCTCGTCACGCTGGGCGCCGGCCCGGCGCCGCGCTTCGATAGCGAGCGTACCTTCGGCTTCATTCACGGCATGTGGGGCAAACCCAATGCCACCTCGGTGTTCAACGTCACAGGCATGCCGGCCTTGTCACTGTGCAACGGCTACACGCGCGAGGGCATGCCCTTGTCGATGCAGATCGCCACAGCCCCCTTTGCCGATGCCCAGGCCCTGGCGATCGGGCACGCCTACGAGCGCGCGACCGGCTGGCGCCAGCGCCGTCCGACGATCGTTGCTGGCCGTGCGCCGGCACCCATCTGCATTCCCGCCGATGCGCCGTGGCCGCCACTGGACAGCAAGACAAAGGATTTCGTCGACCAGTGCGCGCTGCGTGCCGGACTGCGCCTGGGCGACGCGCAGCGTGCGCTATTGCATGCCGCGGCACCACACGCGCTGGCAATGGCGAACCGCATCCGCCGCGACCATGGCTGGGAATGCGAACCTGCGAATATTTTCTCCCTCGCGCCCGGCGCGGATCCCGGCACAGTTCAATGACAAACCACCCCACAGGCCCTCTGATGCGACTCATCCATTCACTGCTGTACACCATCTCGATCTGCCTGGCGGCGACGCCGGCGGCGGCCCAGATCTACCCGTCCAGGCCGATTCGCATGATCGTGCCGTTCGCGCCTGGCGGCGGCACCGACATCCTGGCGCGCATCATCGGCCAGCAACTGGCCGACGCCTGGGGCCAGCCGGTCAATGTGGAGAACCGCGCCGGTGCCAGCGGCAACCTGGGCACCGAACTGGTGGCGCGCAGCGCTCCCGATGGTCACACCCTGGTGATGGCGATCAATACCCATGCGGTGAACGCCAGCCTCTACAGCAAGCTGCCGTTCGACCCGGTCAAGGACTTCACCCCGGTGATCCTGGCTGCGACCACCGCCAACATCCTGGTGGTGCATCCCTCGGTACCGGCGACTAGCGTGCAGGAATTGATCGCACTGGCGAAGGCTCAACCGGGCAAGCTCAATTACGCGTCCGGTGGCAGCGGCACCACCAGCCATCTGGCAGCGGAGTTGTTCAAGACCATGGCCGGGGTCGACATGATTCACGTACCCTACAAAGGCGGCGGCGCCGCCTACACCGACCTGATCTCGGGTCAGGTGCAGTTGTACTTCGTCGGCATTCCGGGAACGGTGCAGTACCTGAAGGCGGGGCGCCTGCGCGCGCTCGGCGTCACCACGCCGCGCCGCTCGCCGGCCGCGCCCGAGGTGCCGACCATCGCCGAGGCGGGGTTGCCGGGTTTCTCAGCCACCACCTGGTGGGGCATCCTGGCGCCAGCCGGCACACCGCAGCCGATCGTCGCGCGCATTGACCAGGAAGTGGCGCGCATCCTGAAAATGCCTGAAGTGCGCGCCAAGCTCGACGCCCAGGGTTTCGAGCCGGTGACCAGCACGCCGGAGAGTTTCGCCGCCTTCATGCGCAGCGAGATCGAACTGTGGGCGAAGGCGGTCAAGGCGTCCGGCGCGCGGGCGGAATAAGCTCGGCGAACCGGCCGACGGGCAATCGCGGCCAATCCTTTCATGGCGGATCTCCATGCAGCTAAACTGACAGGCTGGTGTGAGCGACGCGCTCGCACGGTTTGCAACCATTGATTCAAAGGAGCAGTCAGTTCATGGCACTGATCGAGAAAGACGTTGTCGTCACCACCCGTCACGGCCGCATGCCGGCATTCACCGCCTGCCCGGATGCGCCGGGCGCGTTCCCCGCGATCATCTTCTACA
>Ga0163146_10001150_pt1 | contig 38008 bp, 26 predicted proteins | sample OliLakLV19MP7G1_FD_148648 | JGI IMG/M metagenome (GOLD analysis project Ga0163146, IMG submission 148648) | Freshwater microbial mat bacterial communities from Lake Vanda, McMurdo Dry Valleys, Antarctica - Oligotrophic Lake LV.19.MP7.G1 | ecosystem: Environmental > Aquatic > Freshwater > Lake >...
ATCGCGCGCGCGGACCCGAAAGGCCTGCGCAACCTGAGCAGTCGGGCCAGGCGCAGGCCGGCGCTCACAGCGCTCTGAGCCTCATTTCGCGCCTAAAAACTGGCGAGGACGACGGGACTCGAACCCGCAACCACCGGCGTGACAGGCCGGTACTCTAACCGATTGAGCTACGTCCCCTTAGTTTTGAGGGCGCGGAGTATACCGAGCGACTTGGGGGTGGGGAAGGCTCGAGCGCGGCGATGCAAACGAGGCCGGCGCTCGATCTGGGGAATGGCCCTCCTCCCGGGCGCAGGAACCGCCCGTTCCCTGCGGCCGCGGTTGGAATTGGGCTGCATCGAGTTCGACTGCCTAGACTTCGGACGGCATGTCCAACGAGGTCGCTGACGCCACGATCCGAGTTCCGAGCGTACTCGTCGCAGAGCACGCCGCCGCATGGTTCGAGACCTGGTCGAGCGTGCGTGACGCGCGGTCGCTGCACGTGATCCTGCCTTCGGATGCGCGCCTCGACCCAGCGGGACAATCCTGGCTGTCGGCCGGGATCGCGGGTCGAGCTGCGCGGGGCAAGCCCACTTCGATGGCCTACGACCCGTCGTCGCCAGCTGCTCGAGAACTCCACGACCTCGACTTTTTCCATGTCTTGGGGGTGGAACTCATGCCGGTGTTCGAGCGCCCGTTCCCCGAGGCGACGGCCGTGAAGCTGCGCCGAATCGAAACCGAGAAGATCGCGACTGAACTCGCGCGAGAGACGGCGGATTGCCTGGCGGATCGATTCGCGAGGTTCCCCTCGAGCCGACGCCGTGCGGCTGCATTCCTATTCGAAGAGCTGGGCGTCAACATCGTTCAGCACTCGGGCGCGCCGCGAACCGGATTCGGCCTTGCTCGTGGGTTCGCGAGCGAGCACCGCCTGCAGCTTTCGTTCTGCGACGCGGGTGTCGGCTTTCTAGCGAGCGCACAGCGACATCCTGAGTTCGCCGGCCGCCTCACGGACGAGGGTGCCGTGCTCTCGCTCGCGCTCGAAAAGGGGGTGAGCTTTTCGAACTCAACAGCGAACTCAGGCTTCGGGCTGAGTCTGTTGCGCAGGCTCTCGGATGAACTCGACGCTCACATCTGGTTGGCATCAGGCAATGCGCTGTTGCATCGCTGGAGCCTCGGCGGGAAGCGGGTCACGGTCGTGACGCAGACCGCGGGCTGGCGTGGTGCGTGGGTCTGTTTGGACGCGACCTTCTGAGCAGCAGTCTTTCGTCAGCACCGCCAAATCCCCTTCGCCGTAGAAACGCAGCTCGGCCAACGGCTTGCACGTCTTGTTCGATCACGGCGCTCTGACCGCCGCCACCGCATCCGTGCGATTCATCCGCAGAATCGGATAGAGGGCGGCCAGCAGGGCGAGCGCGATCGACGCGAGCGGCATCAGCACGAGCCAATTCACGGCGATCACGTCGGGCAAGTCGAGACCAGACAGCGCTTCCAGCGCACGCACGATCACCGGAGCGAGCGCGGCACCGAGAATGGTGCCGAGCAATCCGCCGAGCACGCCGATGACGAGCGCTTCGCACAAGACCATGCCGGCAACCTGCTTGCGCGTGACACCGAGCGCCTTCATCACGCCCAGCTCTTTCGTGCGTTCGAGCGCAGCCAACAGCTGACCGTTCAACACTCCGAGCGCCGCGAGGAGCGCAGTCAAACCCAAGATCAGATCGAACAGTTTGAAGTCACGATTCAAGTCGGCGACGTGTTCGTCGCGCAAATCGCGGCCCATTTCGACGCTCAATCCGGCAGCGTTGGGCCAGTGAGCGCGGATCATCGCGTCCACCGCGGCGAAGTCACCGCCCTTGGGCAATGTGATCGCGCATTCGGTGAAAGTGTCGACCTCGTGGCAGAAGGCGCTGCGCATGAACGCGTCGCTCGTCACGCCGTACATGCGCTCGTCAGGATGCGGGAAGTAGCCGTAGGCGTCGGTGATCGCGACGACCTCGAGATTCTGCACGGCACCGCTCGCATTCGCGACGTGCACTTTGTCGCCCAAGGCGTAGTGCAAGTGTCGCGCGAGACGTTCGGACAAGATCACCGCGTCACCGCGCTCCATCCGCGCTCGCAGTTCAGGATCGGTCGCGAGCGGTCCGTGCTTCGCCAACTCGGCCGGGCGTTGACCGAGCAACAAGAACGGCACGTACGAGCGCGCGCTGCCCGATTCGATTCCGACGAGCGGCGTCACGTCTTTCAGCGTCTCGTACACATCGTCGTAGCGCGTACTCGGCAGGCCGCGCACGTAGACCTTGTCGACGATCGCGCGCTCGGACCAGTGTTCGATCTCACCGCGCAACGACGCCGTCATGCTCTTCAGTCCGACGAATGCGGCCGCCACGAGCGCGATCGCGGCCGACGAAACCGCGATGCGCGCAGGGCTCGATCGAATCGTGGCCGCGGCCACGCGACCCGAGAACGTGAACGCGCGCTGCATCGGGCCGGTCACGAAAAGGCTCATTTTGCCGAGCAAAGCGGGCACGATCAGCGGCAGCGACACGAACAGCGCCAGAAATCCGACCGCCGCTAGCACCGCACCGATCAATTCTTTTTGAGCTTCACCGACGACGGGAACGATCGCGAAGTAGAGCGCGGGCAACAGCAACGCGAGCAACAACGCCGCGAACAGATGGAAGCCGTGTGCGACGCCACTCTTCGTCAGCGATTCTTCACCGCGCAACGCTTCGACGGTGCCTTGGTTTTTTGCACGCAACAACGGATAGACCGAGCCCAGCAGCGCGATACCGACTCCCAGTCCGACCAGCGCCGACACGACGCCCCACGGGATGTCGAAATCCTTGATGATGTGCCCAGTGCCGAGCGTCGTCACGCCGGCGAGCAGCAGGCCGCGCGCCATCGCGAGTCCGCCGGCAAGACCCAACGCTGCGGCGGCGAGCGCGAGCACGACCGCTTCGACGAAGAAGATGCGCGCGATCTGTTTGCGCGTCGCGCCCAACGCATGCAAGGTCGCGACTTCGCGCAAACGTTCGACGAGCGACATCGACAGCGTGTGGAAGATGACGTACAGGCCCAAAACGAGCGCGAAAAGGCCGGCGAAACGCACTCCGTTGCGGAACGCGCGCTCGTCTGCCGCTGCTCCGACGAGCACGTTTTTGTTGAGGTCGTAACTGAATGCCGTGCCGAGACTCGCGCGCAAGCGCTCGAGATCGACCCGCGGATCCTGCTGCACCCAATACACGGCGTCGATGCTGACGCCCTTGTACAGCTCGCGCGCCCAACCCGAATCGGTGACGACGACCGAGCCACCCGCGCGTCTCCCGAGTTTGTCGCGCAACAACACTCCGGCGACCGTGAACGTCTCTTCGATCGGCGCTTGCGCGGCCGGTTCGTCGGCACGTTCGACTTCCTTCACGACGCCGTCGACGCACGCCGAACGCGGCGCGCGTCGCGGACGGGACAACATCAACTTGTCGCCCGGCTGCAACGACATCTGCGCCGCGAGCGTGTCCCCCACCAAGACTTCGCGCTCTTTCGCGAGCGGATCGAGCAAGCGTCCAGCAGCAAGTCGAACAGCGTCGAGCTCCGGCAACGTCTTCGCGTCGAGCGCGAACAACCGCACGCGTGTCGAACCATCGCCGCGCATCGGCATCTTTTCCGGCCGCGGATCGCGCACGACGACGTCGTTCTGGAAGAAGGCCGAGAAACCGGCGACACCGGGCGTGCCCGCGAGCGTCGAGCGCGGATCGGCGACACCCTGCGCCGGGCGCGCTTCGATCGCGGGCTTCCAATCGCCGGCGCCCTTCATCGACAACCCGAGCACGGTGTTGTGATCGAGCGTGAACACGCCGACGACGGTCGCGATACCGACCGCGATGCCGAGCACCGAGAACAACGTGCGCGCCGGCCGTTGGAACAGCCGACGAACGACGATCGTGCGCGCGAGCGACATCGTCAGATGTGCAGCGCGCTGAGCGCCGAATGCACGTTTTCGACGGGAATTCCAGGCCCTTTCAACATCGGCTCGCTCGCGAGCTGACCGTCGACGAGGAACAACACACGATCCGCGAACGTCGCGTCACGCGGGTTGTGTGTGACGAGCAGCACGGCGCGTTTCTCGACGTCGACGAGCTTGCGCAGGATCTGCATCACCTCGAGGCCGGCCTTCTGCGACAGGTTGCCCGTCGGTTCGTCGCACAAGAGCAACGGCTGTCCGCCAGCGAGCGCGCGGGCGATCGACGTGCGCTGCATTTCGCCGCCCGACAACTGGTGCGGAAACGACTTGGCCTTCGACGCGATGCCGAGCTTGTCGAGCAAGGCGAGGAGTTCGCCGTGCTTCGATTCGGGTCGCCCACCCGCGATCGCGAGCGGCAACCCGACGTTCTCCATCACGGTCAAGTTCGGAAGCAAGTTGAAGAACTGGAACACGTATCCGATCGACGAACGGCGCTCGAGCGTGCGCGCTTCTTCCGACAATTGCGCCAAGTCCTTGCCGCGCACCTTCACGGTGCCGGCCGACGGCGCGTCGAGCCCCGACAACATGTGCAAGAGCGTCGACTTGCCCGATCCGCTCGGCCCCATGATGCACACGAATTCCGCTGCGCCGACTTCGAACGAAACATCGCGCAAGATCGCGGCTTTCTGGCCGTCGCGATCGTGAAACTTGAACAAGCCTTCGGCGTTGACGAGCGCTTCCATGGCATCCACTCTACCGTTCTACTTTGCGTTGTAAAGTAGATGCCTTCGAAACTGGATTCTGCGCTGCCTCGTCGAGAATGCCGCCGGTGGCGACCGGCAAAGTGCAGCCTTCCGACCGGGAGCATGGCCCGCCTCGAACGGAGCTATCGTGCTCATGTATGCGACATCGCTCGAGTGCAGAAGCAGATCACGAGAACCAGTGGAAACCGGTGTCCGCCGAGATCGCGAACGGCTTCCAACCGCCGGGCGGACCCCATTCGCCGTCGCCGCGCAAAATCGGACCTTCACAGTCGGAGAGGATGACGCCGTCGAGGCCGACCGGATCGCTCGCCCACACGAGATTGCGTGCCGGATCGATGCGAAACACTTGCGCTCCCGACGTCACGTAGAGGCGGTCTGCGAGCGGGTGCAGTGCTGCGAAGTAGTTCCCGAAGTCCTCGCCCAATCGATGGGTCACGAGAGAGTGGTCGACGAGCGAGATCAGGTGGACATTCTCTCCGGCGCCGAGCACGACGAGCCCACGCCATTCGATCCATTCGTCGACGAAGGAATACTCGTTCTGATCGCCGTGGTAGTCGATGCGCATGAGCGCTTCGCCGCCTTTGCGAACCACGACGCACATCGTGACCTCGACTGAACCCGTCGGCGGCGTGCCGATACGAACAGCGGGCAGGCTCGTCCACTTCGCGCGCACGATGGGCGCAGTTTCGAACTCGATCAAGTCGCTGATTTGGCGCGCTCCCAGGCTGACATCAGCTCGGCGAGCGAGTGTTCGGCAAGCGGACGTTGCAACGTACTTTCCATCGAGCGAAAGCGGCGCTCGAAACGACGCGAGGCTTCGCGCGTCAGTTTCTCGGCGTCGAGATCGAGATACTTCGCGAGGAACGCGGCCGCGAGGATCACGTCGCCGAGTTCGTGTTCGACCTCGGCGCGTTGTGCTGCGGTTGCCGGCGCTTTCTCGTCGCGGTCGAGCCCACTCGCGCGCAAGACCTCGTCGAGTTCGCTCTGTTCTTCGCGCACCTTCGCGACGGCTCCGGCCACGTTTTCCCATTTGAATCCGGCACTCACGGCTTTGCCGCACAAACGTTGTGCGCGTTGCAATGCGGGCAGCGACACCGGCACTCCGGCCAGCGCGCTCGCGTCTTCCTGCTTGTCTTCGCGCTCCTTCTTCTTGATCGCTTCCCAGTTCACGATCACTTGCTCGGCCGAGTCGACGGTCAGTTCTCCGAACACGTGCGGATGGCGATGGATCAATTTGTCGCTGACCAGATGAGCAGCACGCGCAAGATCGAAACGACCGGCTTCCTCGCCGATGCGACAGATGAGCGCGACCACCATCATCACGTCGCCCGCTTCTTCCGCGATCTTCGCGTCGACATCCCCGTCGATGGCGTCGAGCACCTCATGCGCCTCTTCGACCAAATGCGGTGCCATGCTCTGGATCGTCTGCTTCTTGTCCCACGGACATCCGTCGGGAGCGCGCAACCGATCGACGATGGAGAGCAGTCTCGCGAAAGCGACGGCGCGCGGATCGACCGTCGAAGTGATGTCTGTTTTCATGCGAGGATCATGGAGCAAGTCGCTCTCAGTGAACGACGTACGGGACCGGATCGCGCTCACCCGCTTCAGCGAAGCCCTTCAAGCGCAATTGGCAAGCGTCACACCGTCCACACGCGACCGTCCCCGCGCCGCGCGTGACCGGGTCGTAGCACGTGTGCGTGAGTGCGAAATCGACGTCGAGCGCGCGACCGCGACGGACGATGTCGGCTTTCGACATCTCGAGCAACGGCGCATGAATGCGAAAACCCTCGTGGCGTTCGGCACCGGCGACGGTCGCAACTCGCGCCAGCGCTTCGAACGCGCGCAAAAATTCAGGCCGGCAATCGGGGTAACCCGAATAGTCGAGCGCGTTCACACCGATGAACACGTCCTGCGCCCCGGCGACCTCGGCTAGTCCGAGCGCGATCGACAGAAAAATCGTGTTGCGCGCGGGCACGTACGTCGCCGGCACACCGACACCGATCGCTGCGTGCGAGCGATCTTTCGGCACAGCGATGTCCGCCGTCAGCGACGAACCGCCGACAGCGCGCAGATCGATCACGACGACCTTGTGATCGATCGCACCGAGGGCGCGCGCTACCCGTTCGGCTGCTGCGAGCTCGCGACGATGTCGCTGTCCGTAATCGAACGACAATGCGATGCACGCGAAGCCTTTGGCGCTCGCTTCGGCCAACGCGACGGCGGAATCCATCCCGCCCGAAACGAGGCAGACTGCGCGCGGACGTGAATCGCTCATAGCCGTCATGCTAACGCGTCGACTGCGCTTGCTCCCCTCGCGATCCGCCCTACACTCGTTGCCCCTTCGCGCCCTGCGAACCTCCGCAATCCTGAAGAAGAGCGCTCTCCCTCGAGCGAAACCTGCTGTGCCCGACGTCACGAAAGATCAAATCCTGGATGCCCTGCGCGCCGTGCGCGACCCCGACTTGGGCAAGGACATCGTCACACTCGGCTTCGTCACGCAAGCGACCTACTGCGACGGACTCGTCAAGGCCACGATCAACCTGACGACGCCCGCGTGCCCGGTGAAGGAACAGTTGAAGGCGCAAGCGGAAGCCGTTTTGCTCGCGATCCCCGGCGTGAAAAAAGTGTCGGTCGAGATGACGGCCGTCGTCAAAGCGCAATCGGGTCCCGCGCGCCAGATCGCGCCCGACATCAAACACATCGTCGCCGTGTCGAGCGGCAAAGGCGGCGTCGGCAAGAGCACGGTGTCGGTGAATTTGGCGTGCGCTCTCGCGCGCACCGGCGCGAAAGTCGGCTTGCTCGACTGCGACGTGTACGGCCCCGACATCCCGATGATGATGGGCTTGAAGGGCCAACCCGAGATGCTGCAAGGTCGTTTGATTCCGAAAGAACGACACGGCGTCCAAACGATGTCGATCGGCTACTTGCTCGAGGAAGAGAAGCCGGTCGTGTGGCGCGGACCGATGGTGCACAAGCTCATCGAACAATTCTTGAGCGACGTCGTGTGGGGTCCGCTCGATTATCTACTCGTCGACATGCCGCCGGGCACCGGCGATGCGCAACTGAGCTTGGCGCAGCTCGTGCCTTTGTCGGGTGCGGTGCTCGTGACCACGCCTCAAGCCGTGTCGACGTTCGACGTGGGCAAGGCGATCTCGATGTTCAAGCAGGTCAACGTCGACATCCTCGGCATCGTCGAAAACATGGCCGGCTTCGCCATCGAAGGCACCGTCGATGGAGCCCGCCCTGGCACGCGCGTCTCGATCGAAAGTGGCGGAAAACGCCTGGATGTGGTGACGAATTCAGCGGGACACTTCAGCACGGTCGTCGACATCTTCGGCAGCGGCGGAGCGGAACGATTGGCGCAACGCCACGGCTTTCCGGTGCTCGGCCGCGTGCCGCTCGATCCGATCGTGCGCGTCGGAGGCGATGGTGGCGATCCGATTTCGATCTCGGCGCCCGATTCGGTGCTCGCCAAGTGCTTCCACGACATCGCCGGTCGTGTCGCTCAGCGTCTCGCCATCAAGGCGCACCAAGCGTTGCCGATTTTGCAGTGAGTCGGCCGCTGCGCGCGTCGAGCGATGAAGTTCGACGCACGCTGAACTCGTTGTGCGTTAAGGGAGCCAGTTCGCGGTGACGCCATTGGTCGCGGTGAAGGTCGCGCTCGTGCAGAACGACAGCGCGTCGCGAATGACGACTTGGTAGTGGAGCGCGCTCGGCGACACGATCGAGCCACCTACCGAAATCGTTGGCTGACTCGGTTGAGGCCACAGCGCCGTGCCATGCACGTCCGCGACGACGATCCCGAGTCGCGTGAACGTGCCGCCTACGCACAAGAGTCCATCGCCGTACAGGAGGCCTGATGCGCTCGGCACAGTGCCTTGTGCGAACAGCAACGGTGCGCCCGGCGCGATGCTCGACGCCAGCAATTCGAACGTGTCGTTCGCGATCGATGCTGTTCCACGCGCGATCAACGACGCGCCGACACCGAGTGAATTCACGCAGCCGCGGCCGCTGTTCACGGCTGCGTCGTTCGCGCACGGACACGCTGCACCGCGCGTGTCGCCGGCGCAGTACGTGACCGCCGACGCATCCCCGAGCGCTTGGATCGCCGCCGTGATGTCGGGGCGAGGACCGATCTGCTGCGTCGCGGGGTTCGCGCCGTCCAACTGCGGCGCTCCGGTCGAGCGCAACAGTGCGCGCATCTGTGCCGGAGTCAAAACCGTCCCCGTGCGTGCTTTGTGAACACCCTGCACGACGATCGCCGCACCCGCGACGAGCGGCGTCGCCGACGACGTGCCGCTGAACGTAGCGGTGTAGTACTGGTTGACGCCCTCGGAACTCCAGATTGCGCCGAAGCCGGTCGTGCAGACTTGTTCGCCCCAGCCTTGCAAGTCGACCGTCGAGCCGTAGCACGAGAAACTCAGGCGCGAGCGATCGACGAACGTGCCGAGCGGACTGGCTCCCGCGCCGACGATGATCGCGCCCGAATCGTTCTGCGGGAGGAACGGCCAATGTCCGCCGTTGCCCGTACTGAACGTCGCCGAGTCGAGATTCTGCGAGCCGTTCGCGGCCGCTTCCACGACGACGATGCCGTTGCCGACGGCCGTGACGATGGCGTTGTAGATCGTGACGTCCCACTCGCACGGCACGAGCACGTTGCCCGGACCGAAGGCTTGCTGCTCGAGCACGATCACGTCACCGGCCGTCAGCACCGTCAGCGCCGCCGTGATGCCCGCGCCGACGTTGTAGCCGTTGACGGTGTTCGCGCCGGCGAAGTAGTAGGTCGCTGCGTGCGCAATTCCTGTCACACCGAAACCGTTCGCGACCGCGCCCATCGCGCCGATCACAGCGGTGCCGTGCTGCGGACTGTTGAACGGATCGACGACGGTTGCGCCGATCGTCGTGACCACCGGCAAGTCGGCGTGCGCAGAATTGAAGCTGTACTCGATGTCGCACACGCGAATGCCCGATCCCGTTCCACCCGCGAAATTCCAGGCGTTTTCAGCGCTCACGCCTTTCGGCGAATGACGCAAGTAGTGCTGGCTAGTTTGGAAATCGGGCGCCGGCGGGGGCGGCGGAATCTGCGACGCGTCGGCGAGCTCGACGATTGCGAGTGCATTGAACGCGTCGATCGCGTCTTCGGCGAGGACACCCGGCGGCAGCACGAGCTCGAACTGCAGATTCAGATCAGCGACGCCGCGAGCGAGTGCTGCGCGAGCGCGCGAACGGAACATGTCGAGCTGCGCTTCGTCGACGTGATGTGATCGACGCCATCGTCCGTCGGCGAAACGCTGCAACGTCGCAGTCGCGTCGGTGAGCGCACCGGTGCCGAAATCGGTCAGAACATCGTCGCGCAAACGGATCATCAAGCCGTCGTTGAACTTGACGCGGATCGTGTCGAGCCGATGGAACGCTTCGAGTCGCGTTTGCGACGGTTTTTGCGGCAGCGTGCGCGCAGTTTCGGATGGCCCGCGCGATTGGAACGCGTGAGCGGGCAGGGCGGTGGCGGCGATCAGGAAGGCCGCGAGAGAGCGGGATCTCATGGCGTAGTCGTGAATTCTAACACTGCTTCGAATACGGCGGCGGGCGCGAAGGCACGGAAGAGTTTTCCGCGCCGATTGGTAGCCTTCCAGCATGTCGAAGCAACGCTTTGTGTGCCTGTTTTTCGTACCTCTTGTTCTGATTCCGCCGCTGCGAGCGCACCACGACGAGAATCCGAATCCGCGCTTCAAGACGTCGCGCGCCAATCCGCTCGTGCTGCCGCTGCCGGACGAGAAGGATGCGTTCTTCTTCGTGGTGTTCGGCGATCGCACCAATGGTCCGCCCGAAGGAGTGAAGATCCTCGCGCAAGCTGTCGCCGACGTGAACTTGCTCGCGCCCGATCTCGTGATGACGGTCGGCGATTTGGTGCAGGGCTACAACGACACGCCCGAGTGGCTCGTGGAGGCGACCGAGTACAAAGCGACGATGTCGCAGCTCGCGTGCCCTTGGTTTCCGGTCGTCGGCAATCACGACATCTACTGGCGCGGAAAGGGTGCGGCGCCGAAGGGTCAGCACGAAGCCAACTTCGAGACGCACTTCGGTCCGCTGTGGTACGCGTTCGAGCACAAAAACTCGCTCTTCATCGCGCTCGACAGTGACGAGGGCGATCCCGCGACGGGCAAGTACACGTTCAACGATCCCGCGGGCCAGCGCGTGAGCGAGGAACAATTCGCGTGGCTGACCGAGACGTTGAAGCACGCGAAGGCTGCTGAAAACGTGTTCGTTTTCCTGCATCACCCGCGCTGGCTGCGCGGCAACTACGGCGACGATTGGGATCGTGTGCACAGTGCGTTGGTCGCGCACGGAAAGGTCAAAGCCGTTTTCGCAGGCCACATCCATCGCATGCGTTGGGATGGCGTGAAGGACGGCATCGAGTACTTCACGCTCGCGACGGTGGGCGGAGATCAAAACGGGTTTGCTGCCGCGGGCGGCTACTTGCATCAGTACGACGTCGTGACGGTGCGCGCAGGCAAGATCAACTTGGCTTCGTTTCCGGTCGGTGCTGCGATGGATCCGCGCGCGATCAGCGGTGAGACGAGTGACGAGGTCGCGAAGCTCGCGGAATCTCTCGTCGTGCCGCACATCGAAGGCCTGGTCGCGTTCGAATCCGATCTGAGCGTGCAAGGCGACGTCGAGATCGTGATCGCGAATCCGACGAAGCGCGCGATCGAGATCACGTTGACTCCGGACAGCGCCGATTCACGCTGGACGTTCACGCCCGACCACGCGCACCAAGTCGTGAAGGCGGGCTCGACGGCCAAATTCCCGGTGAAATTGCAGCGTCCCAAGGGATCGGTCGACGCGTTCTATCGCGAAGCGTTGGTCGCGCTCGACGTCGACTATCTCGCCGACGGCTTGCGCGTTCCGTTGCGCGCGCAGGAGTGGCGCATTCCGGTCGACGGTCGCACGCTGCCTCAACCCGATCCGTCGACGGCCGAGCGCGCGCTCGAGCTGGACGGCAAGCGCGATTGCTTGATGCTCGCGAGTTCACTCCTCGGCGCTGCTGACGGGCCGTTGACCGTGGAAGGTTGGTTCAACGCGCGTTCGTTCAAGAAGCGCGTCGGCTTCCTGAACAAGACCGAGAACGCGGAGTTCGGCATGTTCCTGTCCGACGGAGTTCCCGGTTTCACGATCCATCTCGACGGCAAATACGTGAACGTCTCGCGCGAGAAGACGTCCGTGTCGGCGAATGCTTGGCACCATGTCGCAGGAGTCTTCGATGGAGCGGAAGTGCGCCTCTATGTCGATGGCGAGTTGGTCGCGAGCAAAGCCGGCAAGGGCAAGCGCAAGTTGAACGATCTCCCGCTCATGATCGGTGCCGATGTGACGAAGGAAGCGACGCCTGAATCGTTTTTCGACGGCCGGATCGACGAGATCCGCATTTCGAAATCAGCGCGCTACACCGAGAACTTCACGCCGCAACGACGTTTCGATCCCGATGGTGACGCGCTGCTCTTGTTGCACATGGATGCCGAGGTCGGCCCGTGGGCGTACGACGGTAGCGGTCGCGGCCATCATGTGACGCGCATCGGTCAGCCGGTGCTCGTCGACGTGAATTGACGCTGCACCCACGTGATCTCCGAGAAATGAGAGAGGCCGAGCCCGGCGCACCGGACTCGGCCTCGAATCAGATTGGCGAGCAGGAGAAGGCTGACTCGAAGCGAGTCCCCTCCGCTGCTGGTCGCGGCTCATGCGCCGCGACCGTTCTCACGGAATCCAGGTCAAGCTCAACCCCTGCGTCAGGTTGAACGTCGCACTCGTGCAGAACACCGGACTCGCGTCGCGGTACCACACCTGATAGTGGCGCATGTTGCCCGGTGCTGTAGCACCTGCGATGTGAATCGGAGCCGGAGTGAGTCCGCCCGGGTAGGACGACGTGCCACCGAGGTTCGCGAACACGACACCGAGGCGCAGGACCGATCCGCTGAGGCACAACTTGCCGTCGCCGAACGTCATCCCCGCACCAGCGACCGCGCGCGCCGAGCCTTGGAAGTACAGACCCGGACCACCGGCCGGGAACAGCGTGCCCGTCAGCACCAATGTGTCGGTCCCGACGCTCGCGGTTCCACTCGAAGCCAGGTGAGCACCTTGCGGCGACACCGAGCTCGGGCAACCGTTGTTCGGCAAGCCGACATTCGCACACGGGCAAGCCGTGCCCGTGCCGTCTCCGAAGCAGAACGGCGCGCCGCCGCTCGCTTCGCATTCGTCCGGGATCGTGTTGCTGTTCGCGTCCGGGCTGAAGCCCGACGTGATGTCGCACGAATCCTGGATGCCGTTGCCGTTGCAGTCCGGAGCACCGAGCGCGATCTCGCACACGTCTCCGATGGTGTCGCCGTCGCAATCCTGCTGGAGCGGGTTCGCGATGTTCACGCAGTTGTCGCACGCGTTGCCGACACCGTCGTTGTCCGAATCCGCTTGACCGACGTTCGCGACGAAGTCGCAGTTGTCGTTGCAGTTGGCGATCGTGTCGCCGTCCGTGTCGATGTCGGGATTGCCGCAACCGCATTGGCCGGGATTGATCTTCGTCGGATCGTTCACGCAGCCGTCGATGCAGTTCGCCGTGCCGTCACCGTCCGTGTCGGTGTCCGGATTGCCGCAACCGCACACGCCAGGAACGATCTTGAGCGGATCGAGCGGGCAGAGGTCGTTGCAGTTCGCCGTACCGTCGAGGTCGGTGTCGGTGTCAGCGATGCCGCAACCACACTGACCCGGAGCGATCTTGAACGGATCGTTCGGGCAGCCGTCGATGCAGTTCGGAGTACCGTCGAGATCGGTGTCGGTGTCGGCGATGCCGCAACCACACACACCCGGCGCGATCTTCAACGGATCGAGCGGGCAGAGGTCATTGCAGTTCGCAGTACCGTCGTTGTCGGTGTCGGTGTCCGGCACTCCGCAACCACACTGACCCGGCGCGATCTTGAGCGGATCGAGCGGGCACAGATCGTTGCAGTTCGCCGTACCGTCGTTGTCCGTGTCGGTGTCGGCGATGCCGCAACCGCATTGACCCGGCGCGATCTTCAACGGATCGAGCGGGCAACCGTCGATGCAATTCGCCGTGCCGTCGAGGTCCGTGTCGGTGTCGGCGACGCCGCAACCACACACGCCCGGAGCGATCTTCAGCGGATCGAGCGGGCACAGATCGTTGCAATTCGCCGTACCGTCGTTGTCGTTGTCGGTGTCGGCGATGCCGCAACCGCATTGACCAGGCGCCGACTTCAACGGATCGAGCGGGCACAAGTCGGTGCTGTTCGCGACGTAGCCCGCGGGCTGCGTGCACGATTGGACGCTCATCGACGGATCGCCGAAGCCGTCACCATCCGTGTCGAGGTACCAGAGCGGCGCCGCCGGAGCGATGACCAGATTGCCGACCGTGTTCAGGTCGTCCATGTCGAACGAGCACGTCTCTTTCTCCGGGTGCGTCGTCGCGCCCGTGAAGACCGTCGTGCAGTCGGCCGTCGCTCCGCCCGTTCCGAACAGCGCGAACCCGACGTAACCCGCACCTTGGCACGGGAACACCGTGTTGCCGAGCGCGAGCGGTGAAGCACCGAGGTGCTGCAACGTCATGCCCGTCACCGCGAAGCCCGAGAACGCAACCGCCGAACTCGTGAGCCCCGCGAGGTTCACGTTGTTGAGCGAGAGCCCGTTGACGTCAGCGTAGTAGTGCACGTACAGGCCCGAACGATCGGACGTGCCGTTCACGGTCAATCCGTTGATCGCGACGGTGCCCATCGGCTGCCACGCGGTCGAGAAGTTGTCCGTGCCGCGGCCGCGGAACTGCACCGGCACGCGACCGGTCGTGTTGACCGTCACGTTCGTGAGCGTTGCATTGCCGTTGAACAGGAAGAACGAGAGGTCGCCCGAGCCCTGGAACAGGTTGTTGCTCTGGCCGTTGTTTCCGAACGTCGAGTTCGAAACCGAGATGTTGGTCGGCGTCCAGCTGCCGTTCACGTTTTGGCCGGAGACGAACAGACCGTGGAAGGTGTTGTTCTTCACGGTCGAGCCGCTGATGGCGAGACCGCTGAATCCGGCCATGTTGTCGTCGCACGTGATGCCGCGGTAATTCGAGCACACGTTGCACGACACGACTTGCGCGTCGTTGATCGTGCCGTTCGCCGAAGTGAAGGCGATGCCATGACCGCTGTTGCCGGTCACCGTCAAACCTTCGAAGCGGTAGAACTCGCGTGTCGCCGAGGCCGCAGCCGAGACGCGCACGCCCGAGGTGGTCGTGTCGCTCGCGCCGGAGGCTCCGGTGATGCGCATGTCCTTCAACGTCAACCGATTCGACGTCGAAGCACCGCCCACGTCGACGATCGAGAAGACCGGCGTACCTGCCGTCGCCGACGTGACGATCGTCTGCGTCAGCGGATTGGCTGCGTTGTCGCAGTCACCCGAACCGGCGCCGATGATCTTGACGTTCTTCGTGATCGACACGTTGTCGGAGTAGTTGCCGACCAAGACGAGCACGGTCCCGCCGACAGTCGCGCGGTCGTGACCTTCTTGGATGCGACCCGACGCACTCGTTTGTCCGAGCTGCGCCGTCACCGTCAGCGACGAAGCATCGCCCTGGAATCCGAACGTGCCGAAGCCGGTGCTGACGTTCGTGTCGAGACCCGTGTTGAGCCACGGCGTCACGTCGAAGTTGGCCGAGGCCGGCCCGAGGATGTCGGGCTGACCACCCGGAGGCACCGCAGCGCCGCCGTACGCGACCGGAATCAGCGCGGCGTAACCCGGCTCAGAGCTGTTGGCGGCGCTGATGACCGGCGCATTCGTGCCGTACCAGTTGCCGCTGAAGTTCTTCAGGTTCGTACCCGGAGCCGCGAGCAGTCCGCCGCTCTGACGATCGACGATCTGGCCGTACCAGTTGCCTTGCATCGAGTTGTTGCTGAACGCGCTGTTCGCAGCCGACTGCACCGGCACGTTGGTGCCGACGGAACCGTCGAGGAAGAGCACGCCCACCGTCCAGTTCTGACTGATCGAGTTCTCGACCACGGTCAGGTTGTTGGTGGTGTTGCGCAGGATCATCCCCGTGCGGTTGTCGTCGATGACGTTGTTCCGCACCGTGATCCCGCTCGCGTTGTTGATGTCGATGCCCGTGCGGCATCCGTAGATCGTGCAATCGCGCACCGTGCCGCTGGCGAGGCTTTGGATGGCCACACCCGCGTTGTTGAGAGCGAGATTCCACTGCGCCACGCTGTTGCCCGCGCGCGTGATCGAGAAGCCGGCGAGCGTGATCCCGTTCGCTTGGAACTGGAACGTCGCGCTCGCGCCGCCGATCGGACCGCTCACGATGGACGAGCCTGCGCCCGCACCGAGGATCGAAACGGTCTTCGAAACCGCGACGTCCTCGTTGTAGGTACCGGCCGCCACGATGACCGTGCCGCCCGACGCCACTGCGTTGATGCCGGCTTGGATCGTCGAGAACGAGTCACAACCGATCGCTTGGCCCGGACCCGGCGGATCTTGGCCGCCGATCAGGAAGCTCGGGTCGACGTACGTGATCGTCGGCGTCGCGAAGCCCTCGTCGATCAAGGTGTCGCAGTCGTTGTCGATCAAGTCACCGCAGATCTCGACCGCGCCCGGATTGATAGCCGGGTTCGAGTCGTTGCAGTCGGTGCTGTTGGTCACGTAACCGATGCGGTTCGTGCACGCGAGCACGAAGATCGCCGCGTTGCCGTAGCCGTCGTTGTCACCGTCGTAGTAGTACGTCGTGAGCACGTCGAGATTGCCGCAACCGCACAAGCCCGGAGCGATCTTGAGCGGATCGAGCGGGCAGCCGTCGTTGCAATCGGCCGTGAGGTCGCCGTCCGTGTCGGTCTCGGGATTGCCGCAACCGCACTGACCGGCCGAAGTCGTCTTCAACGGATCGAGCGGGCAGACGTCGCAGGCATCGCCCGCGGCATCGCCGTCCGCATTCTCCTGCCCTGGGTTCGCAACCGTCGGGCAGTTGTCCGTGTTGTTCGGCGCGTAGCCCGCAGGCTGCGTGCACGATTGGACGGCCGGAGTCGGGGTGCCGAAGCCGTCCCCATCCGTGTCCAAGTACCAGGTCGGAGCCGACGGATCGATCACGGCGTCACCGAAGAAGGCGACGTTGTCGTTCGTGTCGAAGATGCACGCTTCCTTCTCGGGGTGCGTGGTCGCACCGACGAAGACCGTGCTGCAATCCGCGGTCGCGCCGCCCGTGTCCTCGATGACGAGGCCGTAGTGACCGCCGCCCGGGCACGGGAACGTCGTGCTGCCCAACGCCACCGGCGAGCCCGTGTGCGTCAGTTGCATGCCGACTCCGAAGCCCGGTAGTCCCGGTGCCGGCGGAGAGTTCGACGTGACCACGCCCGACAGGTCGACGTTGTTGAACGACACACCCGACAGGCTGGAGTAGCGCTGGATGAAGATCGCCGGGCGTCTGATGTTGCCCGAGATGTTCACGTTGTCGAACACGACCGTGCCGAGCGGCAGCCACGTGCCCGAAACTGCGGTGCCCTTACCGCGGAACTGCACGGGCAGCGGGGACGCTCCCGTCATCGTCAAGTTCTGCAGGGTCGCGTTGCCGTTGAAGACGAAGAAGCTCAGGTGGCCCGAGCTCGTGACCGCGAACGTGCCGTTGTTGGCGAACGTCGTTCCGACGAAGCTCAGGTTGTTACCCACGCACGTGACGTTGCCGCTGGGATTGAACCCGAAGCCCGCCGTGGCGTTGCCGCTCATCGAGCCGCCCGTCACGTCCAGGTTCGTGAACGAGGTCATCGCGGACGCCACGCGCAGACCCGTGTTGCTGTTGTTCTGGATGTTGCACGACGTCACCTTGATGTCGTCGCTCGTTCCGGTCGAGTTGAAGGAAATGCCGTTCGAGTTCGAACTCGCGTTCACGCCTTGGAACGTGAAGTGGTCGGCCGGGCTGAACGCGATGCGGATGCCGTCCGAACCGCCCTGCACGCGCAGGTCCTTCACCGTCTGACGCAGGACGGACGTGAGTCCGCCGATCTGCAGGTCGATGACCGGCGAACCGGAGCTAGCCGCCGCGATGATCGTGTCCGTCGCCGGGTTGCCGGACACAGCCGCTCCGCCGCTGCCGACGCCTTGTAGCGTCATGCGCTTCGTGACGACGACGTTCTCCGTGTACGTGCCCGCGAGCACCGTGACCGTCGTGCCCGTCGCCAGGTCGTGTCCTTCTTGAACACGGCCGCTAGCGCCGGTTTGCGCCAGCTGCGACGTGACCGTCAAGAGCGAGAAATTGCCTTGGAAACCGTTGGTTCCGAAGCCCGTGCTCACGTCCGTGTCGAGACCGGTGTCGAGCCACGGCGTGACGTCGAAGTTCGCCGAAGCGACTCCGAGGATGTCAGGTTGACCGCCCGGAGGAACCGCGCTGCCGCCGAACGCGACCGGAATCTGCGCCGCGTATCCAGGCTCGGTGCTGTTCAACGCGCTGATCACCGGGGCGGCCGTGCCGTACCAGTTCGCGCTGAAGTTCTTCGGATTCGTACCCGGCACCGGCAGGACCCCGCCCGCCTGACGCTCTACGATCTGGCCGTACCAGTTGCTCGCAATCGCGTTGTTGCTGAACGAGCAGTTCAGCGCCGTCTGCACCGGCACGTTGGTGCCGACGGAACCGTCGAGGAAGAGCACGCCGACCGTGAAGTTGTTCGTGATCGCGTTCTGCACCACGAGCAGGTTGTCGGTCTGATTGCGCAGGATCATTCCCGTGCGGTTGAAGTCGATCACGTTGTTGCGGATCGAGTGCGAACCGGAATTGTTGATGTCGATGCCCGTGCGCATACCCGTGATCAAGTTGTCACGGATCACGATTCCGCTGAGGGAAAGTCCTTGGATCGAAACACCGGCCGAGTTCAGACCGGGGTTGTTCCAATCGATGACGTTGTTCCCGTCGCGCGTGATCGTGAAGCCCGCCAACACGGCGTTGCTCGAGGTCATCGCGAACGTCGAACCGCCGCCGCCGATCGGACCGCTCACGATCGAAACGCCCGCGCCCGCGCCGAGCACGCTCACGCCGTTCGTGACCGAAACGTCCTCGTTGTAGTTGCCGGCCGCGACGTTCACCGTGCCGCCCGCGGTCACCGCGTTGATGGCCGCTTGGATCGTCGCGAATGAGTCGCAACCGACGGATTCACCCGGCCCCGGCGGATTCGTGCCCGCAGCAGTGAAGCTCGGATCGACGTACGTGACGGCCGGCATTCCCGTGCCCGTGACCGTCACGGTGAAATTGCAGTTGGCGGTGTTGCTCGAGCCGTCCGTTGCCGTCAACGTGACCGGGAACGAACCGACGGGAACAGTCGAGCCCGGGAGCGGCGACTGAGTCACGACCACGCTGCCGCACAAATCGCTCGCCGTGGCGAGGCTCGTGTAGTCGGGGATCGGTCCCGAGCACGGATTCGGAGCGGTGAACGCCTGCGGACCGGGACACGTGATCGACGGCGGCGTGACGTCGGGCAATGCCCACGTGAGCGTGAACGAATTTCCTGCTGCGGCCCCGACGGCGCCGACGACGCGCACGAGGTACGTCGTGCCACCGGTGACGGCCACCGTGACTTGCGAGCCGGGCGTGCAGCCACCGCCACCGTCGTTGTTGCATGCGCCGACGATTTGGTTGTTCGCTGTCAGAGTCGGGCACGCGCCGTGAACCGACAGGATCGTGTCGTAGCTGCCACAAGTCGCGAACGTGGCGCTGCCCGTGCACGGCGCGGTGTAGCTGTAGAAGACGTCGAAGAAGCTCTGGCCGAGACTGCAGCTCGCGAGCGCGCTCGACGACGTGTTGTTCGGAGCCGTAGCGCCGACCGTCGAGCCCGCGATCGAGCCCGACACACCGGAGATCACGGTCGGCGACCCGCACAAATCGTTCGCGGGTGTGCTCGCGCCGCTCGCCGTGAGCGTGAACGCGCCAGCCGTACCGAACGGCCCGACGAGCACGCGGTAGTCGACACCCGCCTGGGCGACGAACGACACCTTCGATTGGAAAGGTGAGCCTTGGATGTCGTCGTTGGCGGTGACACAGGTCAACGCGGCGCAACCAGCCGAAGCGTCGAAGACCCACATCTTCGTGTCGAACGCCGTCGCGAGCGTGTCGAGCGTCACGGTCTGCGTCGACGGGACCATGATCGAGTACCAGACACCGCTCGTGAAGGTGAAGCTCTGCGAGGCCGTTCCGAGCGGACCGACGCACGCCGGCGGCGCAGGCGCTTCAGCGGTGGCGGCCACCGTAGAACCCGAGGTGACCGAGGGCACTGCGATCGCGATCGCACCCGAGCAGGCATCGTTCGCCGGCGGGAGGATGACGACGGAAGTGTGTAGCACGTAGTTGATGCCGCCCGTGCCCTTGTCGGCGATGCGGATGAACACCGTCTGCCCCGGAGTCGTGAGGACTCCCGACACGCAAGAAGCCGTCGTGGCGCAGGGCGTCGGACCGGCGCAGTTGTCGCTGCAGGCGAGTTCGGTTCCGCCGCATGAATCGTAGACGGACAGCACGGTGTCGAAGGACGAGGTGCACGTGTCGGCGCTCAAGATGCGGTTCGTCAGCCCAGAGTTCGTGAACTTGAACCAGACGTCTTTTTCGAGCGGGTTGAAGACTTCGCACGAAGCCGCGGCGCCGTCGAGGCTCGCGAATTGGACGCTACCGGTCGCCGTGCCGCCGGTCGCCCCGACGTCGAACGCATTGGCACAGATGTCGTTGCCGGGAGCGATCAATGCCGCGCCCGCTTGGACCGTGAATTGGTGCCAGGTGACGTCGTAAGGCGCGCTCGCCGGCAGCTGGTTCGTCACGGATTGAACGCCGTTCGACGCCACGATGCGGAAGTCCCAGTCCTGAGCCGTGTTCAGGCTGCTGCTGCGTGCGAGCACGTTCGGGAAATCCATCAGCGGATCAGGGATCAACGAGTCTTCGTCCGGCGGGCTGACCAGGTTCCAGGCTGTATTGAAACTGCCGACCGCAAGGAAGTACACACCGGGCGCGAAAGTGCGCGTGAGGCGTGATTGCGAAGTGGGGCCGAGCGGACCTTCGTCGTCGTTGGAGTAGCCCGGTATCGCGTTCAAGCTCGCGTCGTAGACGTGAATGTACGTGTCGGCCGTCGTCTCGCCGATCGTCGTGATCGTGATCGGGTTGGCCGATTCGAACGCCGGCGCGATCACGATCGGAACGATGGTCGAAGTCGACATCACCGCGCCGTACGCGGCCGTCGTCGTCGTCGTGCCTTGGATGCGGTAGTAGATTTCCTCTTGCTTGCCGAAGCCGTACCACTGATTGAAGCGCGGCGGCGTCGTAGAGATGGATGTCGCTTGAATGCTCGAATCCGTCGTGCCGGCTGTTCCACCCGTGGATGCCGTACCTGGCGTGCCGGTCTGATTCAGACCTCGGATCGTGCCCGAATGGCCGACGATCGACGACGTCACCGTCAAGCGATGGCGGTACACGCCGAGCGGCAGCACAGTCGTCTTGACACGGAAAACGTCCGATGACGTCAGGGCCGTATTGGCTGTCGCGAGGGACGTTCCCGTGCACACTCCGGTGATCGCGTCGCCCGGGATGATCCCGGTCACAACCGTGGCTTCAGCCTTCACTCCGTTGGGTTCGACCTCGGGGAATGTGCTTTGGGCTTCGACCGGAGTGCCGCTCGAAATCAGCACAGCGAGGCACGCGAGGGCCAGGTTGGCGATCGACCGAAAAGCGGAAACGAAACAACGAAGACGCAAGGGCAGTGCGAATTTGCGCATGGGAGTGCTGACAGCCGGGGGGGGCTGTTTCGAGGCCGGGAAGGGACAGAACGCCTGAGGAAGAATGGAAACGTGCGAGCGCGTCCGGTCCGGAGTCTGCGCAGGTCGGCTATATCCCGCAAGGGGCTACGCGCGATTCTGAGCCCTGTTTTGCACGGGACGTCCGGTATCCGGCGGGGCTAGTGGCTGCGCGGCGTGAGCTGAACTGCAGTTCATGCTCATACCCTGAGTGGGGTCCGGCCGCGGGTTTACCGGGCTCGTGGCGACGACTACTCGCTCGCTGCAAGCACATCAATGCCAGGGCTTTGCGCCTGATCTACGACATTCACAATACGTTGAAGCCGGCACCGACCGCGGGTCCAACCCTCATCATTTCAGCCCAGCCGGCCGTCCGTGCGACAGATCACTCAGTCTCGTCGGACAGCCGCCAGAATCGAGCGCGTCGCGTGACTCTTGTTGAGCGTATAGAAATGCAAACCCGGCGCACCGCCTTCGAGCAATTTGCGGCACTGTTTGATCGCGTGTTCGATGCCGGTCGCCATGACCAAGGCTGGATCGTCTTTGACGCGCTCCAAGCGCGCGCGCAAATCAGCCGGAATCGAGGCGCCGCATAATTGCGTGAAGCGCTCGACCTGGGCCACGTTCGTGATCGGCATGATGCCTGGAATGATGGGCACCTTGATACCCGCTGCCCTAGCGCGTTTGACGTAATCGAAGTAACGGCTATTGTCGAAGAACAACTGAGTGATCAAGAACGAAGCACCTTTGTCGACTTTGACCTTCGTCCAGCGCAAATCGTCTTCGTGGTTGGTCGACTCGACGTGACCCTCGGGATAGCACGCACCGCCGATGGAAACCTGTGCTTCGGTCGCGAGATACTCGATCAAGTCGGTCGCGTGCGCGAAACCGCCGTCGTGAGCTTTGAACGTCTCGTCGCCCTTGGGCGGATCGCCGCGCAACGCGAGAATGTTCTCGATGCCGTCGTCGACGAGACGGCGCACGATGGCGGCGACTTCCGCGCGCGTAGTGCCCGAGCACGTCAAGTGCGCCATCGTGTTGATGCCCAAGTCGCGTTGGATCGCACTGACGACTTCGAGGGTGCGATCACGCGTACTGCCGCCGGCACCGTAAGTCACCGAAACGAAATCGGGCTTCCAAGCTTCTTGAAGGTCAGCGACGGTGGCCATCAACGTCTTTGCGCCCTCATCCGTTTTCGGCGGAAAGAATTCGAAACTGAAAACCGGCCAACCGCGGCCGTGCATGTCGCGGACTTTCACGCGTTCTCCTGAATAGCTTGGAAACGAGCGCGATATTCGGCCGGGAGCGGGAAGCTCTTCATTTGCTCGAGATGCGTGCAGACAGTCGTCATGCGAGCGTCGACACAGACGGTTTCGTCGAGCTTGAACACATAACGCAACCCCAATGAACTCGTACCCAACTTGAAGCACGTCACGCGCACGACCGGTCGGTCGCCGAAGCGCAGCGGATGCTTGAAATCGACTTCCGAGTGCACGAGCGGGAACCCGACGCGCTCCCCCATCAAGAGTTTGTCGTAGCGCACGCCGACGTGCTGCTCCCACAGCTCCTCGTACACCTCGTGGATGTAGTCGTAGATGCGCGGAAAATAGGCGATGCCGGCCGGGTCGACGTGGCCGAAGCGGACTTGGATGACCGTGGTGAAAGCGCTCATGCGGGTGAACGCACTACTGTACCGGCGCAGGGCGCGCCCGGAACACGGAACGGGACGAACTGATACGCAGCACGTCGCGCGGCTTCAGGTCGCAGCGTTTTCGAACAGGTCCGGCCAGGCCTCGCGGATCGAGACGAGCGTCATGTCGGACAAGCGCTCGATCAGCTCGCGACCTTCGGCTGCACTCGCCGCAGCCGGATCTCCGCAGTACGCGTCCTCGGCGCCGGCCTCTCGAAAGCTGTGCACCCCGGCCTTCATCTTCTCGATCAAGTGGATCGTTACCGGCGGCAGTTGCTTGCGCTCCGCTTCGCGCACGGCGTCCGGATCCGCCGCGAGAACGAGGCTCGATTCGTAGCGGCCGGCGTGACAATCGCCGCTCTTGAACTCAGCGCCAAAGGTATCGGCGAAACGTCGCCGCGTGTTGTCGGGGAAAATCACTTGGGCTTTGTCTTTTCCGCGCGTCGCATGATCGAGCAGGACGCCGCGCAACACTTGCATGTGTGCAGGCTCGAGATGCGCGTTGGCGAAGACGATGCGCGTGACGCCTTGTTGCTCGAGCGAAGTCACGATGTCCTCGAGGACCATCCACAACGTACCCGAACGCAATGTGATGCGTCCCGCGAAACCGCTCGTGTAGTTGGTGAGCCCGTAGGCGAGCGCGGGCAGCACGACGCAGGGCACCTTGGCTTCGGCGAGTCGCGCTTCGGCGCGTTTCGCCATCGCGACCGCGATCGTCACGTCGGTGTCGAGCGGCAAGTGCGGCCCGTGCGGTTCGGTGCTGCCGACCGGAAGGATCGCGACGGTGCGCGGACCGAACAACGCTTCGGCTTCAGGCCACGTGCATTTGGCGAGGTCGGTCATGCGGCGATCATTTCGTGAGCGTGTGCAGGAGACTGCGACTTGGACTCGAAGCGAGCCTCAACCGTTCCGCGCCTCGAGTTCCGTCTTCAAAATCTTGCGCGCTACCTTGCCGCGATCATTCTTCGGCAACGACTCGCGCCATTCGAACCAGCGCGGATACTTGTACGGAGCGAGCTTCTTCTTGACGTGTGCTTTCAGCTCCGCGGCGGTCGCGTCGCAACCTGTGAAACCGTTGCGCAACACCACGAAAGCCAGCGGTTTCACGAGCTTTTCCTCGTCCTCGCGGCCGATGACGCACACCTCGGCGACGCACTCGTGCTCGAGCAAGACGTTCTCGATCTCGAGCGGCGACACCCAGATGCCCGACACCTTCAACAGGTCGTCGTCGCGGCCTTCGTAGAAGTAGTAGCCGTTCGCATCGCGCCGAAAGATGTCGGCCGTCGTGCACCACTCACCCTGGAAAGTCTCGCGCGACTTCTCTTTGTCGGCCCAGTAACACAGCGCGGTCGAACCGCCGCGGATGCGCAAACGACCGGGCTCACCGTCGGCGACGACGCGGCCTGACGGATCGACGATCTGCGCTTCGTAGCCCGGCACGATCTTGCCGAGGCTCCCGAGCTTCACGTCGCCGGGATAATTCGAGATGTAGATGTGGAACATCTCGGCCGAGCCGATGCCATCGAGGATTTCGACGCCCGTGCGCGCCTTCCATTCTTCGTAGAGCCGCGCGGGCAGTGCTTCGCCCGCCGATAGACACACGCGCAAGCTCGACAGATCCGCAGTCGCGATGCGGTCCGAGCGCAGCATGTTGTTGATCATCGTCGGCACGTGCGTCAGGAACGTCGGCTTGAAGTGCGCGATCTGATCGAACAACTCGTCGGCGGTGGCGCGGCCCTCGAACAAAACGACGCTCGCGCCGACGCGAAACGGAAACATCAGGTTCGTGCCGGTCGCGTAACCGAAGAAGAGTTTCGGCACCGACATGCACACGTCCGACTCGCGGTAGCCGGCGACTTGCAACGCATAGGTCTCGGTGTTGTAGGCGAAGTCGCCGTGCGTGTGGACGCAGGCTTTGGGCGTGCCAGTCGAACCGGAAGTGAAGAGCCAGCCCGCGAGATCGTCCGGTCCCGTCGGTTCCATCTCGGCCGACGAACTGTCGTATTTCTCGGCGGAAAGTGCTGCTTCGAAGGAAGTGAATCCGCCCGCGTCGGGTCCGACGACCAACGCCGTCTTGCACAAACGCGATGCGCGGATCGCCGGTCCGATTTCGGGCAAGACGTCGGTGTGAGTGACGACGACGCGCGCTTTCGTGTACTCGAGATAGTCGTCGAACGACGCGCGCTTGAGCAGCGGATTGACCATCGCGAAGACGCCGCCAGCGCGCAACGTGCCGAACCACGCTTCCGCGAACTCGGGGATGTCGGGCAACACGATGAGCACGCGCTCTTCGGGTCGAACTCCCGCGCGTCGCAATGCCGCAGCCACGAGTCGCGCGCGCTTCGACAACTCGTCGAACGTGCGCGTTTTCGCTTCGGCGTAGATCGCGACCTTGGATCCGCGTCCCTCGCGCAAGTTGCGATCGAGGAAGTAGTCGCATAGGTTGAATCGTTCGGGGAGCGGCGCAACGGCAGAGTAGATGTCCATGCGAATCGAAGCCTATTTCAGGCCCAGATCCTCATTGCACTGCTTCACGCTCTCGGGATCCAGCACGAGTTCGACGACTTGCCTGCCGTCGGTTTCGCGCACGACGAAGTCCTCGTCCACCATCCCCACGCCGTAGTCGTCGTCGTCTTCGCCCGGCACCGCGCGTCGAATCACGAGGTACACCGAAAAGGCCCCGGCGCACGGCAATCCCGCGTTGCCGCGACCCCGTGCATCGAATTGGAACGGCTGCATGCGGTCGAATGCAACCGGTTGAAATTGCGGCGGGTCGACATCGCGCATCGAGACGTAACCGATCAAAGTCAGCTTCGCCTCCTTCCACCTAGGTGGCACGTCGAATTCGAACTCGACTTCGAATTCCGAGTCGAGCGCCACTCGGCGCGACGTGAACGGCGGCGTCAACACAGCGACGCGACAGTTCGGTGCCCAGATCTCGAGCGAGACTTGATCGACCAGCAAGGCTGGGGAAATGCGTGCTCGCCCGTTGCCGAACGTGATCAAGTCGCCGCGGTCGCCGTCGTGCGATCTACCGGCGATCACTCCTCGCGGAATGGCTCGTCCACGTGAGTCGAGGATCGTGAACTCGATCGTCTCCGCGTTCGGTGCGACAAGGTTCGCTTTGCGAAGCTTGCCTCTCAAGTCGACGTCCGCCAGTTCGTGCGCTCGCCCGATGACACCCGGAGCGATCGTGATGCGTGGAACGGAGAGGACGCCGACGACGTCGTCACCATCGGCATGGAAACCGACCGCCCCGCTGCCCGGATTCTCGCCCGTGAACACGAAGTAGATGCGATCGCCCACGCGCCGGGTTGCGGCGTAAGAACGATCGTCAACGCTCTTGCCATCCGGAGTGAACGACACGAGGAGTTCGTCGGTGGCGGCGTCGTGATCGATTCGCGCCGTACCTTCGAGGCCGCCTCTGGCATCGATCTTCACCACTACTTCGCTGGTCGCGTTCGAGCACGAAAACGGGACGTCTCGAGGGCGAGCGATCAGCGGTCCCTCGATGTGCAGGATGAAGGCCAGCGTCAGACATGGGCCGAAGATCGCGAACGTCCCGTCGGCATCGCTGACCGCTGGATCGAACGTCGGCGCTGACGTCGCGCCCGCGCTGTTCGTCATGCGCAGCTCCACGGTTGCGTTTGGAACTGGCGCGCCGTTTTCGTCGACGATGCGCCCTGCGGCGAGTGGGCCACCCGGTCGCATCACGATGTCGCCCAAGTTCGAGAGTGCGTTCGTGTACTCCATGCCGAAGTGAACGGTCGCCTGCCGCCGGACTTTCGACGAGCTCTGCTCGCACAAGAACCCGGTGCGATGCGTGGACGGCCCAGTCGCTTGCGCTGAACGCCTCAAGGTCCAGAGGAAGCGACCGTCGCCGTCCGTGGCGAGCTTGTCGCGCCCCGACGCGACGATCGACTGATCGTCGTCGAGCATGCGCCGCCAATCGAACGTCTGCTTCGCCAGCGGTTTCCCGTGCTCGTCCAGCAGGCGTCCCGTGAGCAACGTGTGGTCCGCTTCCATCGACACTTCGACGTCGCGCGTCTCGCCCTCACTCGTCGGCCCGACGATCATCGTCGCTGCGTCACCCGTGCCCGGCATGTCCGCTTCGAGCTCGAACTGCAACCCCACGCCAACGCGTGTGAAGAGCGCGATACCCTCGAGCATCTTCACCTTCGTCGCCGCAGGATCGGAGTCGAGGCGCGGTCGACCGCGCGTGTCCTCGTACGTGGCCTTCAGTTGGATCGTGCCCGAAACAGGCACGATTTGACGCATTTCGTCGACGACCGTGACGCGCACGGCGCCCGTCGCAGGCAGTGTGAACTCGATCGTCTCCGACGGCAGGTCGGCGAGCGTGAACCACTGCTCGATGCGCGGCTGCTCGGGAATGCACAAGCGCAGCGCGAACGGCGTGTGATCGTCGAGCCCGAGTTCGCGGGTCAGCACTTCGATCGCCGGCACGCGCAGTTCGCCCTTCTCGTTGGTAGGCGCTTCCCACAGCGAAGCACCGTCGTCGCAACCACCGAACGCAACGCGAATTCCTGCCCGCGGAATTCCTGCTGCGTCTCGCACGCGGACCTGAAGCGCATGCGGCCGGATCATTTCGATCTCGGCCAAACCGCTTTGACCTGCATCGATCCACGTCCAGCCGAATTCCTCGTCGCGCTGCGCGCTGACGTACGCCGCCCGACCGGGTCGCGGCATTTCGCACTCACCGTTGGGATCGGTGACGAAGCGGGCACCGTTCGCGTTCATGAACGCCTGGAAGTCCGGTCCGATCCAGTCCTCGCCCCACATGAGGATCGAAGCCTCGCCCGACCCGTTCTCCCACGCGCGCACTTCGGCAGCCGAAACGGGCGTGCGGTTCGCGCCCGACAACACGACGATGCGCAAGCCCGCGGAGTCCGCGAACGACGGCAAGCGTTCGGTCTGAGCTGCATTCAGCAGAGCAGCGTTGTCGCGCGCGCTCGTCGCCGAAGAGTTCCAGCGTGCATCGGCCAACACATCGCCAGCGCGTACGTCGTGTGCGCGACTCGTGTCGATCGACGTGTCGGCCATGGCGCGCACGTGCGAGCGCGACAGGGCGATCGACAACGCGGCGATCAGCGCGACCAGTACGGCTCCAGCTCCGAGCAGAATCCGTTTCGGCGTCATGGACACTCCCTGATCCTACTAGGCGCGTTCGATCGCGTCGGCTACCGAGCGCGAGCCGCGAGCAACAATTGCACGTAGTCGTGCACTCCTTGCTCGAGCGACGTGAACGGCTTCGTGTAACCGGCGCGTCGCAGCTTCGTCATGTCGGCTTGCGTGAAGTACTGGTAGCGCTCGCGCAGCTCCAGCGGCGTGTCGAAGTACACGATTTCAGGCGCTTTTTTCAGGGCGCTGAAGGTCGCGAGCGCCAGAGCTTCGAACGTGCGCGCCTCGCCGGTGCCGAGGTTGTAGATGCCCCGCGCGAGCGGTTTCTCCAGCGCGAAGAACAGTACGTCGACGACGTCCTTCACGTACACGAAGTCGCGCGACTGATGTCCGTCGGCGATGCCGTCGCGGTGACTCTTGAACAGGCGCACACGGCCTTTGTCGAGGATCTGATCGAACGCAGCGACGATGACGCTCGCCATCTTCGCTTTGTGACGTTCGCCGAAACCGTAGACGTTGAAGAACTTGAACCCGCTCCAACTGGGCGGCGTGCGACCGGCCTTCTCTTCCGTGAGCGCCCACAAATCGAACTCGAGTTTCGAATCCCCGTACGGATTGAGCGGGACCAGGTCTTTCATCGCCGACTCGTCGTCGACGAAGCCCTCCTCGGCTTCGCCGTACGTCGCTGCGCTGCTCGCGTAGACGAACGGTACGCGTTGCTTGTTCGCGAACCGCCACAGCGACTTGCTGTATTCGACGTTGACGCGATTCAAATACTCGACGTCGTACTCGGTCGTGTCGGTGCAAGCACCGAGGTGCACGATGCCGCGCAACGGCGGCGGCGCTTTTTCGAGACGCGCGATCAATGCTTCACGGTCGACGATGTCGCCGAACCCGACGCCTTTGTGCTCGGCGCGCTCGGTGAAGTACGGCGGAGAATCGACTGAAATCACTGGGATTTTCAGGGCATTGCAGCGCTCGACGAAACGCGCTCCGACGAATCCGGCGGCACCCGTGACCAGCAGCGAGCGTGTGTCCATGACGGCGAGCTGCTCCTCAGAAGTCGAGCTTCGAGAGCTTCTTCGCGAACGACTCGGCGTCACCGTAGCGCTCTTTGCGATCGGCCATCAAGCCACCGAGGATCACGCTTTCGAGCTCGGGAGGAACGTGGCTCTTCGGCGCGCGCTCTTTCATGCTCGGCGGTCGCTTCTCGAGCTTGGCTTGGAAGATTTCGAGGAAGCTCTTCCCCTTCCACGGCAGGACACCACACGCGAGTTCGTACAACACCGTCGCGATGTTGTAGACGTCCGATTGCACGTCGGGCGATTCGCCACCGAACTGTTCGACCGGTGCGTAGAACGGGGTGCCGATCAACGCCGTCTTGTCGCCCAAGTGTTTTGCCGACCACAACGCCGGCGTGATGCCGCCGTCGACGAGCGTGACCCGCAACGCCTTTTTCTCTTCGATGTGAATCGTGTGCGGCTTGATGTCGCCGTGCACCAGACGCTGCGCGTGAATAGCCTCGACGCCGGCGAGGAGTTGAGTGCCGATTTCGACGACTTGCGCAGCCTCGAGGGCGACGCCGTCTTTGCGCCATTCGCGCAAAGACTTGCCGTGCGGAAGTTCCGTCACGAACAAAATCGTGCCGTCGTCGAGCGCTTCGACTTCGTGCGTCGCGAGCACGTGTTTCGATTCGACATCGACCCACTTGCCCATCGCCGAAGCGAAGTCGGTCGCCTGCGTCTTGTCCTCGAAGAGTGCGCCTGGAAACACCTGAATTTCTCGCGATTCCTTGCTGTCCGAGTCGACGACTTCGAACGTGGTCGACATGCCGCCTGTGCGAAATGTCTTCACGATCTTGTAGCGATCGAGAAGGATCTTGCCGGGCGCGAGGTCGAACAGAGAGAGCGTCTTGGCAGTCATGCGGTGTTCCTTTGGAATCGTGAGGCTACTGGCGCGGTCGGTGCGTGTCGAACGCGATCGCGCGAGTGCGGTTCAGTACGACGTCTTTGCCGTCACGAACTCGCGCCACTTCTTCTGCTCGCGCAACTCCTGTACAGCTTCGACGAACTCGTCCAGTTCTTCCTCGAGCGTGTAGTAGTGCGGGCTCACGCGGATTCCGGCACCGGGGCGGTGATCGACGAGGATCCCACGCGCTTCGAGCGCCTTGACGAACGCGGGACCGTTCTCGTCGGAATGGAGTCCGACCGTCAGTGTCCCACCACGTTGCTCGACACGCTCGGGACTGTTGATCTTGAATCCCGCTTCGACGAGTTGGCGACGCAGGTTCTCGGTCAACTTCGTCGACCAGTTCCTGATGTTGTCGACGCCGCATTCGATTGCGAGCTCGTAGCCCGCCGTCGCGGTGCAGAAGCTCGCCACCGCTGGCGAACCGTTCAACATGCGGCGGATGTCGTTCGCATAACGCTGCTCGCCCATCTCGAACGCAAAGGGTGCTGCGTGCGCGGCCCAACCGGTGATGCGCGGCGACAACTTCGGCAGCAATTCGGGCCGCACGTACAAGTAGCCGGCGCCCGGACCGCCGCACAACCACTTCACGGAACCGCCGCACACCATGTCGACGTCGAGTGCTTTCACGTCGACGGGAACGGTGCCGAGCGATTGATACGTGTCGAGCAACACCAACGCACCGACTTCGCGGGCACGCTTCTGGATCGCCTTGGCGTCCTGCACGAAGTGACTCTTGTACGTGACGTGACTGATCGGAACGATCGCCGTCGTCTCGTCGATCGCGTCGAGCACACGCTGCGTGTCGACGTGAATTCCGTCGGTGGGTACGCACTCGATGCGCGCGCCCAGCGCCTTGCAGCCTTCCCACACGTACATGTTCGTCGGGAAATTCTGGTCGGTGTACACGACCTTGTTGCGCGGCTTCGAGAAGTCGATGCACGACGCGATCAGCGATTGGATCACCGACACGTTCTGATGCATCACGACCGAATCCTTCGGCGCGTTCAGCAACTTCGCGAGTACGTTACCGACGGTGACCGGCGTGTCCCACCAGCCTTCGCCCCACGCGCGCACGCCGCGCGTCGCCCATTGATCGGCGAACTCACGCAGTTTGTCGTGCACGCGCGCCGGCATGGCGCCGAGGCTGTGATTCACGAGGTACGTCGTGTTCGCGAGGATCGGGAATTCGCGCCGCCAACGTTCGGGATCGTGCGGAGTGTGCGCGCTCACTTGAACACCTCGATGCCGAGCGAACTCGGCGCGGGCATCACGAGGCCGATGCCGGTCACGAACGGTTTCAATTCGTCTTGGAAGCGTCGCACCATGTCTTCGACTCGACGTGAACGCAGACCGAGCGCTACGGCGCGCTGATCGCCGGGTGAACCTGGACGTCCGAACGCGACGATCGCGATCGACATCCAACGATTGAGGAATTGTTGCGCGGTCGGACGATTGCCTGTTTCAGCGCAAAAACTGGCCAGATGTGCTTCCAAGAGCCGCGTGCCCGGCCGATCGGCGTCGAGCAGCGCACGTGCGATCGAAGCCATCTCGCGCGAGCGACTTTCGAGATAACTCTCGAGCACCAGACGTTCGGTGCGATCGATCAGCGCGAGGCATGTGCCGAGTTCGAGCATCGAGTACGGGTACGGAACGCGCTCCATCAGCTCGCGCACGGCGAACGTCATTTCCGATCCGCCGATCTCCGCGTACAGCGCGTCGAGCGTGCCGAGTGCGCCGAGCGCCGTCTCGAGTTCGTTCGTGATCGCGCGTTTCTCTTCGACTTCGGTCACGTATTTCAAACCGTGACCGCGGATGTTCACCGCCATCAACTGTCGGTACGCGGTGCGCTCGACGATGCGACGCAGCAGACCCTTCGACTCTTCGTCGAGCGTGCTCGAATCGACGGCGCTCATGCGTGGCCTTCGACGCCGGTCAATTTGTCGTCGGGGATGACGAGGCGAGCGACAGGCACGCCGTTCACGATGTGCGACTCGATGATCTCTTGAACATCGGCCGGCGTGACCCGGCCGTACCAGACCTGTTCGGGATACACGACAACCGTGCAACCGAGCTCGCACTGGTCGAGACATTGCGCCTTGTTCGGCCGCACTTGACGTTTGAAACCGCGCTCGAACAAGCCCTTTTTGAAAGCTTCGGCGACCTCGTGGCCGCCTTTCGAAGCGCAGTCACCGCGCGCGTGTCCGGGTCCGCGGTCGTTGATGCACACGAAGACGTGTCGCTGGAATTTCGCCATCGCGCGCAGTGTACGCGACGCCCCGCCGTCAGCCGAGCAGTTCCTTCGCGAGTATCAGCTTCTGGATCTCGCTCGAGCCCTCGTAGATGCGCAGAGCGCGCGTGTCGCGGAACGTGCGCTCGACGACGGAGCCTTTCTTCACGCCGAGCCCGCCGAAATGCTGGACGGCGCGGTCGCAAATCCAACTAGCGCTCTCGGTGGCGAACCACTTGGCGCGCGCGATCGCGGCCGTCGCAGGTCGATCTTCGTCGCAGGCGAGCGCGGCCTCGTCGACGAGCAGCTGTGCGGCGCGCAATCGCGCATCCATCTCGGCGATGTCGAAGCGCAGCGCTTGGAACGTCGCGAGCGGTTTGCCGAACTGCTTGCGTGCTCGCAGCCGCGCCTTGGATTCGTCGAGCGATCGTCGCGCCAAACCGTTCGCGCACGCGGCGACCGAAGTGCGAAAACGATTGAGCGTGGCGATCGCGATCTCGAGTCCGCTGCCGACGTTGCCGAGTCGATGCGCATCGGGCACGTCGACGTCGTGGAAAAACAAGTCGCCGATCGGATGCGGCCCGATGACTTCGAAACGCTTCGTCTCGAGCCCGCGCGATTGGGACGGCACGTAGAACATCGAGAGCCCTTTGCCGTCGCCGATCTCGCCGCTCGTGCGCGCGAGGATGCAGTAGTGGTGCGCGATTCCGGCGTTCGAGATGAAGGTCTTGTGACCGTTCAAACGCCACGAATTCCCGTGCTTTTCGGCCTTCGTCGAGACGTCACCCAAGCTCGAGCCGGCATCGGGCTCGGTCAACGCGAACGCGGCGATGCGCGTGCCCTTTGCAACGGCTGGCAGAACTTCCGAGCGCAGAGCGTCGCTGCCGCCGACCGCGATGGGGAACGAACCGAGTCCCTGCATCACGAACATCACGTCGAGCATTCCCGAGTGCCACGCGAGTTCGTCGCGCAGAGCGCACAGTGCGCGCACGCTGACTGTGTCGTCCGCGCACAGTCCTTGCGCGTCCGCACCACCAAAACGTTTCGGCACCGTCCACGCGATCAATCCCGACGCGCGCAACTCCGCCAAAGCCGCCGAGGCTGCCGCTGTTTCGTCGAGTCCTTCGAGCTTGGGCTCAGCCGCGCAGCCGACCTTGCGCGCGGCCTCGGTGAGATCGTGGAGCGCGCTCATCGGCCCTTTTTCCCCACGAATTGCAGGTAATTCGGCGCGCGCTTCTCCATGAACGCGTGGTGCGCTTCGTGGTAGTCGGGATGGCCCATGCACTCCGCCTGAATCCAACCTTCGGCCTGCATCGCGTCGCGCAACGTCATCGATGCTTCGTCGTTCAACATGCGCTTCGTTACGCGCATGCCCATCGTCGGTCCGTCGGCGAGTCGGCGCGCGTGCTGCATCGCGGTCACCATCAACTCTGCATCCGGCACGACGCGGTTGTACAACCCGATGTCGCGAGCGCGCGCCGCCGTGATGAATTCGCCCTCCATCAACAACTCGCTCGCGTGACCCAGTCCGACGATGCGCGGCAGGAGCCATGCGGCGCCCATGTCCGCTCCGGACAAGCCGACCTTCGTGAAGAGGAATGCGATCTTGGCGCTCTCGGCCGCGATGCGGATGTCGGACGCAGCGGCCATCACCGCGCCGGCTCCGCACGTCGTGCCGTTCAAAGCGGCGACGATCGGCTTCTCGAGCAAGCGCATGTTCTCGATCAGGCGACACGTCAACCGCGTGAATGCGTGGATCTCGGCTGCGGTCGCTTCGAGCAAGCGCGCGATGATGTCCTTGACGTCGCCGCCCGAACAAAACGCGCGGCCGGTGCCGGTCAGGACGATCGAACGCACGCTGTCCCGCGTCTGCAACGCCGCGAACGTGTCGGCGAGCTCGCGATAAGAATCGAAAGTCAGCGCGTTCAAACGCTCAGGTCGATCGAGGCGCAGGACGGCGATCCCGGCTTCCTCGGAATAGCGGAAGTGTTGTGTCTGCATGGAATTGGGCGCGCGCGGACGGCGCGATCCGACCATTGAGGAGCACGCGGCGCCCCGTTGCAACCGCTGATCGCCGAACTGCGGCCACAGATTTTTCCGGAATGGAATTGGCGCGTTTGGCGCCACGAGCGCTCGTCATCCATGCACTCCAGTCCGGTCGCGCGTCAGAAACATGCGAGCGCGGCCGGACTCATACCCACTCACTGGCTCCCGCGCATGCTCCTCATCCCGCTCTTCCTGACGCTTTCGCCGGAGCCGCAAGTCGTCAATCCGGCGACGGCTCAGCACGCCCCCCAAACCACGTCGACGTTCCTCGATGGTCAGCACAGCTGGGACATGCCGTCGACGCTGTTCAGCGCGGATCGTTGGTCGCCCTACAAAGACAGCGACTTGATCGGGGATTACGGTCAACCGCGCTGGACGTCGCGACGATTGTTCCCGACGACGCGCGTTTACGTTCTGCGTCCGGGGCAATTCGATTTCGAACTCTGGCACCGCATCAAGGTTCCCGATCACGGGCCGTCGACAGTCGAGACGCACTACGAGGTCGAGTTCGGTCTGCCGGGTCGCTTGCAGTTCGACTACTACCTCGTGACGGAGAAGGAAGTCTCGGACGGCGCGACCGATTTCTCCGAGACGAAGTACGAGCTGCGCTACGCGCTCGCCGACTGGGGCAAGCTGCCTTGGAATCCGACCTTGTACGCCGAATGGAAAAGCGTGTCGGGTGGCCCCGACGGCTACGATGCGAAGCTCTTGCTAGGAGACGAAGTCTCACCCGGTTGGAAAGTCGGCGCGAATCTCGTGTACGAGCGCGAAGTCGGTGGCGGGCTGACGAACGAGTACCAAGTCACGCTGGGCATCTCGAGGACCGTGATCGACGAATGATTGTCGCTCGGCGGCGAAATGCGCGCGTCGTTGAGCGACGTGCACGACGATCGCGGCTAGTACGAAAAAGAGCTCGAAATCGTCCCTTCCCTGCAGTGGCGTCCGGTGCCCGCGATGCACATCGACTTCGCACCATTGATCGGAATCGGGTCGGATTCGCGCAAAGCGGATATCTTCCTCGTCCTTGGCTGGGAATTCTGATCCCGAGCTGAACGCTCGGGCTTCGCCGAAGAAGCACACCACCCGGTCCGGTCGCACTCGCGGCATCGGGTCGGGTTGGTTCGTTTCGATCGTCTTACACGCGGCGTTGGTGTTCGCGGTGAGTCGTTTCGTCGCCGAGCCGAGCACCGCGATCGACGCCGAGCCCGAGGTCAGGACCGTGCTCGATCTACGGATGACGAACTTCGTCGCGCGTGCAGAGCAGCACGTGATCGAAACTGACGACCTCGCTCGTGGCTATGTTCCGCATGAGGAGTTCTTCGAGCTCCTCGAGCCGGATGTGATCGATCACGACCTCGAGGCGACGCTCGCCAACGGAGCGAATGAATCCGACGCGATCGACGCGATCGCGACCAGGGGCGGTGCGCGCACGTCTTCGGTCGGTTCTGCGATGAGCCTCGCGAAGTTGCCGAAGCGCGCTGCGTCGGTTGCAGATTCGGTGTCGAGCGGTGGAGCAGGCTCGCCCGCGAATCCAACGGGAGGCGTTCCTCCCGAACCCACGATCGCGCTCGTCGCCCCCGAGCTGCTCGCCTCACCCGAGATCGACTATCCCCCGCGTTCGCGCCGCGCGAACGAAGAGGGGAACGTGCGTTGTCGGATCCACATCTCCGCGCTCGGCATGGTCGAAAGGGTCGAAGTGCTCGTATCGAGCGGCTTCCACGCCCTTGACGAGGCGGCGCGTGTCGGGCTGGCACGGTGGCGCTTCAAGGCTGGCACGTCCGCCGGGCTGCCTGCGGCCTGCGTGGTCGACCACGTCGTAACGTTCCGGCTTCGGACGGTAAGCAGAAGAATCCATGGGTAGCGCGTCGTGCTATCCGGTTCGCACATCTGTCAGCACCTTGACTGACGCGCAGGACCGGCGACGACATGAGTGCTGACCACCGCTGAAATCGCACGGGACCTTGGCGAAGCGTTACTGCTTATGGACCTTGAACTGAGACAGGTAGCGACGTGCGTCGTCCTGGACTGCAGTCAGTTCATTCCACCAGTCGCTGAATCCGGCCACGTCTGCCTTCGGCACGAGCATGTAGATCGACCAGCCATTGATCATGATGGCCTCACACACCGCGAAATCGGAGGGATGGAGGCTTGGGGTCTTCAGAGTCTTGTGAGGAAACACGATTGGGTGAACGGTGGACCGCTTCGGGTCGTCAAGCGCGTTAAGGCGCAGTTCGACCAGCTTGGACTTGAGGTTGACCGCCAATGCCCTGGAGCGATGCTCGTACTCGCTTTGAGCAGACGCTAACGCCACTCGGGCGGCTGGGTCCATCTCTGATTCGATCAATGCTGTCCACTCCTCATTCAACTGTGTGTCGGCTTGCGACGCGGGATCCATCAGACTGGCCTGCTCAACGTTTGACGCAACGGCTTCCTGAATCTGAGTACGAGCTGTGCTCCAGACTGGAATCTGAGCGACTTCGATCTTTGACAGTTTCAAACCGGCCTGGTCGATTTCGGCCTTCACGGCGTCCCATCGATCACCCCAATACTGCTTCAACAGATCTTCTGCGCTCGAGAATTGACTGGGGTCGAGCGTGCGGGCATCCAAACTGGGGCTGACGAGATCAGTCAGTCGAGGTGTGCTGCTAGTTTGTCCAGGGACGGCGACTCTCCGCCCCTGATCGTTGATCCTCAGATCCGCTATCTCCTCACGTGCCATGCCATCCGACGGATTAGAAACATCACCACCTTTGCGCTCCTGCCGAAGCATGACTAGCAGCACTATTCCCGCCGCAGACAGAACGCACAGCGAAAGGCCGATTTTAACTTTCATTCTGATCCAATCTGTCACCCGACAAGGACGTATGTGGGACAAGAACAATTAGTGCTTTAGCTAGCAGGACACTCATCGCAATTGAGCGTGTCTTCTTGGCTTGAATTCCCAAGTAAGATCATCAGCTTCATGGGGGGACCCTCCACAGTCGATCGATCCGCCCGCCTCGTCGTGGATGTTGTTGTCAACACTTGTAAAATGAGCCAAGACAACAACGAGGTCCCACTGTTGCGTTGTCGCATTCCATATCCCGCTGATCAACGGGACGTCCATTCCGGGGATCACGATCTGCGTGAAACGGATGTAGAACTCGCAGGGCGCGACCCCGTAACAAATTCCCTGCGTCAACTGACACTTCCCATTTGGCCGTACAGCACTCGAACCGGAGCCCTGAGAAGATCCGTAGCCCACGGTCAAGGTGACTCCTGGGGTCGACACGCCCAGACCTAGATCGATGTGCCCGGAGCAGGTATCGCAGGAAATCGCCTCCGCCGATCTGCCGAGGAACACCAAGACGGCTGCGAGCACGAATGGATGGACGAGGAAGCGACGGGTGACGACGTGAAGCAAATTCATATGCCCTTCTCCTGGAGAGGGGGGCGGTTTTTTTTGGGGGGGGGCTAGCCAGATG
>Ga0163146_10001153_pt1 | contig 37945 bp, 38 predicted proteins | sample OliLakLV19MP7G1_FD_148648 | JGI IMG/M metagenome (GOLD analysis project Ga0163146, IMG submission 148648) | Freshwater microbial mat bacterial communities from Lake Vanda, McMurdo Dry Valleys, Antarctica - Oligotrophic Lake LV.19.MP7.G1 | ecosystem: Environmental > Aquatic > Freshwater > Lake >...
ACGCTGCAGCCAACCTGAGCAAAGCCCGCCCGGCCCCACATTCGCCAACTTGGCTTGGGCATCGGGTTTTTGCACCTGACACGCCGTGTGTCGGCAGGGGCTGCCCGAGACGTCAGAGCTGTGCCAAAGTCCAGCTCTGCGCCGCCACCCCGCCGAATCGTTCGAGCGCGTCCACCGCGAGTTTCAGGAAATGAACAATGAGTAGCAATTCAAAATTGAGGACGTTCACTGGTCTCACCGCCCTGTTGTTCGCAGGCTTCGCGCTCTCTGGCGCGGGATGCGGGAAGTTCGCCCCAGGTTATCGCCCGCCGACTGGCGCAGCCCACCAAAACGCTGGCTCGACGAGCTACTATGAGGGATCGCAGGTCGATTCGGATGCCAAGAACAAGAGTGAAGGCGGCCTCTCTCTGAAGCAGTCCGAAACGCAGAAGGCTCCACTGAAGCAGGACGGGATTGACAAGAACAACTACGGGGACCGCCGCACTCTACATCACAAGGATTGGATGATCTTTCACAGTCGAGTCACCTTGGGGAAGAGCCTTGCGCTTGAGTACCATTACAAGACCGACGGCGACGACAAACACACCGACAAGATGTTGGCCACCACATCGATTGCCTTTTCTCCGAATTGGCCGAAGACGGACATTTCCCAGGCGCGCTATCTGATCATGTGGCTCAAATCGAGCGACCCGAATTCTGCAATCAAGCCCGAGTTGGCGATCCAGTCGACCAACGAGTCCAAGGGTTTGAAGACCACTGACTACGTTGATTTGTCTGAGTATGCGTTGGGTAAACGCATTGGCAAAGATTGGACTAAAGTAACGGTTCCGATCACCGCGTTCCCGGACATTACCAAGGTGGATATCACGGAAGCCCAAAGCATCGTGTTGAAGCTGGGGGGAGCGCCCGTGGAGAATAAAGATGAGTACCTGTTGGTTGATAACGTGTATTTCACGGACGCAACCAAGATCACGCCCGTTGAAAACGTGGGCTACATGCAGAGGGGCGATGGCGCCTTGGTGGTGTGGGACAAGGCGCCTATCGAGCAACCGAAGCGCTTTTCGATCAAGGTCGGCGAGAAGGAGATCCTCTCAGTCAAGGGTGGTGAGCGCATGGCGATCATCCCGAGTAAGCTCTTGCCGGCAGGCAAGTCCGCTGTCATTAGCATCACCACAGTGGGTGAGGAGGAGACCTCGAATCCCGTGAATCTTGAGTTGGAAATGAAGCGTCCGGCCGAAAAAGCTGCCGTGGTCACCATCGACAGGACAGCGCGGCATGAGGTTTCGCCTTATATTTTCGGGACTAACTGGGCCGAGCCTGAGACGATCACGAGGACCGGGGTCACCATCAATCGTTGGGGTGGGATGCGCACGACCAAGTACAACTGGGAGTACGACGTCGATAGCTCGGGCGCTGATTATTTCTTCATGAATGGCTATTCAAAGACGCGCGGCGCGGATGAAGATGAAAAGGGGTATTACGGCTTCATCACTAAGACGGCGGATGCGGGAGCTGCCGTGAACTTCACGCTGCCCACGGGGCCCTATATTGCCAAGCCCCACATGGAGGATGCTGAACGCTACTGCGGCTTCCCGAAGGGCAAGCTGCCCAAACAGAACAGTTTCGATCCCTCGGGGGAATGCGGGGACGGTCTGGAGCCAGGGAAAGATGGCAAGAAGATTTGGACGAGTGACCCGAAGTGGTCCAACGTTCCAAACTCCGTCGAACACCAGCGCAAATTCCTCGGCAAAGTCAAGCAACTCATTAATGAGCGCAAGGCCAAGAACAAGAAGACCGAGCTCTTCATCAGCATGGACAATGAACCCGGGCTTTGGTTTGAGTCGCATCGCGATTCAAGTCCCAAGGGCATCAACGCCGATGAGCTGGTGAAGATGAACACCGAGTACGCAGCTCTGGTGAAAGAAGTGTTGCCAGCGTCGAAGGTGATCGGCTGGTCTGCGTGGGGCGCTCTTGAGCTCGCCGGCTCCAACCTGGACTACATTCCGCCCGGGGAAAATGGCTATCAAAACTACGGCACCTTCAAAAATCCCGCCGAGGAACAGTGGCGCGATCGGAAAGCTCACGGCTACACGAGCCAGCTTGAGTATTACCTCAAGCAAATGGCCGCAGCCGAGAAGAAAGCCGGCAAGCGTCTGATCGATATCGTTGATGTTCACTGGTATCCCGAGTCAGTGGGCATCGATTCCAACGGAGATACGCTCAAGCTTTCCGACAATCTTGAATACGATCCGGCACTCGCCGCCCAGCAGTTCGATGCGCTCCGGGAGTGGTACGATCCAACGTACACCAACTCCACCTGGCTCGCGCAGGGTGAGAACAAAGCGGTATTCTGGTCGCCGTTTCACCCTGTGATCCCCGCGCTCAAGAAGCTTGTGGAGCAGTACTACCCGGGCACCAAGTTAGCCATCAACGAATACGCCGTAGGAAGCCTAGATAGCTTTCACGGAGCGCTCTTGCGAGTCGCCGCGATGGGGATCTTCATGCAGGAAGATTTGTACATGGCGCAGGCTTGGTTCCAGCCTAACGACAAGCGCAGCTTCGTCTTCCTGGCGCAGCAGATGTACGGCAATTACGATGGCAAGGGAGGCCGCGTCGGAGGGAAGTTCTATGCGTCAAAATCAGACAATGGCGATCTGATGAGCTACGTGGTGGACAACGGCAAACGCTGGTTCGCCGTCCTGGTGAATAAGAATCCAGACGCGCGTATGCGAACCACTCTGGCTTTTCCCGCCAAAATCTCCAAATTCAAGAGCTACGTCCTTTCCGAGACTCTTGGGCAGCGCGTGCTTGAGGCTGATTCGCAAACGGCGAACGGTGAGCGTATTGCACTGTATGTGCCCGCAATGTCGGCCACATTGGTGGTCGCGGAGTAGCGCATGGCGGCGAGCGTCGAGCTTCTCTCGGGGGAGTTGAGGCTCCTGGTCTATCCCGAAGTTGGAGGCTCTATTGGAGCCTTTCAACTGCGGCGTGAAGGGGCAGTTCAGCAACTGATGCGCCCGGCGGTGAGTGGGGAAATCAGCTCCAGCGGGGCGCTTGCGATGTCGAGTTTTCCCTTGGTTCCGTATTCGAATCGTGTGCTGGGTGGGAGTTTTGAGTTTGGAGGGCGCCTCGTGCGGCAAAGCCCGAACATGTTGCCACACGAGCATCCGTTGCATGGGCATGCGTGGCGCGCTCCTTTTCGAGTTGCGTATCAGGAGCCGTCGCGCTTGGTGCTCGACTACGAGCACACGCCTGGGGAATGGCCGTGGCGTTACTCGGCAGTTCAGAACTTTGCGCTGACTGGCAATTCGCTCAGCTTGACGCTCTCAGTAGAGAATCGCAGTGCGGATCCGATGCCAGCGGGGCTCGGGCTTCACCCTTACTTCGAGTGCAACGAGCTCACGACGCTACAGGCAAATTTACCGCTGATTTGGCGCGTTCGGGACTTTGTGCCGATGGCTTTGGAAGCTGTGGCACGTGGCTCCGATTTTCGACGCCCAACCAAAGTTTGCGAGACGTCGTTGGATCATTGTTTTGAAGGTTGGGATGGTCGCGCCGAGATCCACTGGCCGGACCGTGGTGTACGGCTGCGAGTGACCAGCGATGCCGTTTGCCAGCGTGCCGTGATCTACACTCCAAAGGGCGCAAATCTCTTCTGTTTCGAGCCTGTAAGTCATGCGAATGATGCATTTAACTTGGCGTCGCGTGGAAATCGAAACACGGGGCTGCGGGTGCTCGCGCCTGGCGAGAAACTAGCTACGACCACTGTGTTTTCGGTGGATTCGTAAAGGCTGAGTTTGATGCGATTGGTTGGCGCCCTATTGACACGTTCAGTTGTGGGGGCAGGGGTGCTTGGAATTGCCGCAGCTGGGTTCCTGGCGCAGAGGTGTCGGGCCGCTTCTAAGACTGAAACAGTCGCTCCGGTTGTTGCGCGGCCAGCTCCCGTAGTGCTTGAGATCCCCTCGACCCCGGTGCTGGACACAGCAGAGCCGAGTAAGTCGACCACCGTTGCACCATCCGCGATGGCAGTCGTCGCGCCCGAATCGAAGAAAGTTCGTGCCTATTCGATCGCGGCGCTGGGAGACTCGATCACCGATTATCGCACTTTCGGTGGCGGCTACCTTCGCGTTCTCGAAGAGCGCTGCCCGGAATCCAAGATCGCCAATTTTGGCAAAGGCGGCGACATGGTCAATCAGATGCGTCGGCGTTTCGAGGCAGACATTCTAAGCGCGCGGGCGGGTACCTACACAGATCTCATCTTATTCGGTGGCGTCAACGATCTGTATAGCGACGAGACCGCGGGTCGGACAAACGATAAGATCACCGCCGACCTGTCGTTTATTTACGCTCACGCCCGGGAAGCCAAGATGCGAGTGGTGGCGATCACGGTTGCGCCTTGGGGAGGCTTCAAACGTTATTTCACCCCCAACCGTAGCGAACACACCCGCAGCCTCAACGCCTGGATTTTTTCGCAACGCGGTGCGCTCGTGGATGAAGTGGTTGATTCGTATGCGCTGTTGTCTTGCGGTGATCCAGAACGCTTTTGCGAGACGTATGAGTTTTCGCGTCCGGATGGCCTTCACTTTAACAAGCAGGGCCACGACAAACTAGGCGCTGAGGTGTGGGCGCGCGCGTTTTCAGATTGCCGTTAGCTGATTCTGGCCAATCGGAAGCCCTCAAGAGTGCCGTTTCACAAAGTTAACGATGGCCAAGGCGCCAGGGCCCGTGGGTGGCACGCTGTGGGCGCCCGGCCAGATCAAATGCTCACGCGTCGCTGGGTCGAAGCATTCGAGGGCCGCGGGAGCAGCGCTAGCCGCAATGGTGTCACGTTCACCCCAGACGTGCAGTGACGGCACGCCGATAATTTGTGTCAAAAATGGCTTGATAGCCTGCGCGCGCGGTGGCCCACCCGCGACGATGACGGCAAAGCGAATGGCGGGCAACTCTCCCGCATGCGACAGGGCCGCAATCGCTGTAGCTAGGATCCCACCTTGACTGAACCCAAGGATCCCAACACGCGCATACCGCGAGAGCAGCTCCTTCACGTATTCTCGCGTGGCTTCCCAGCCCCGATATTCACTGCCATCGTCCGTTGCGTTCCACCAGTTCAAATAGGGCGGAGGCAACCGCGCGATCCGCCAGCGCTTATAGAGTCGCTCCACACTTTCAAGCTCACAGCTGTGGGGTGCGTCCGGACACACCAGAGCGAGCTCTTCGGGTAAAGCGGGCGTGAGCGCTGCGAGTTGCGCCTCCATTCGGGCGCCGTTCAGTGAGAATCCGTGAAAAGCCAGCAGCGTGGTCGACAATTCTTGCTCCGGTCTTTGCGTCAGGGCGAGATTCAATCGCACGTTATAGGTGCGCGCAAGCTCAGGGCTTTCGGGTGCTCGCATCGGTAGGAAAGATTCGCTAGCGTGGCGGCATGCGGCTTTACGGATTTTGGCGGAGTACGGCGACCTGGCGTGTGCGAATCGCGCTAGCCCACAAAGGCATTCCTTACGAGTATGTGCCGGTGCATCTCACTCGCGAAGGCGGCGAACAGCATCGCGCTCCGTTTAGGGCTCTGAATCCCATGCGCCACGTGCCTGTGCTGGAGCTCGAGGCGGGCGGTCGCACGCATCGTCTCGCTGAGTCGATGGCGATATTGGAGTTTCTCGAAGAGCGTGTCCCGGCGCCGCGGCTGCTACCTACCGATCCCTTGTTGCGTGCCCGATCACGCCAACTGGCGCAGATCGTAGTGTCCGGGATTCAGCCGCTCCAAAATACCAAAGTGCAACACTGGGTAAAAACTGAGCTCCATGGCGACGCCGCCGCCTGGGCCCAACATTGGATCCGGCTCGGCTTGGAAGCTCTAGAACCGCTCACCGCAGAAACCGCCGGCACCTTCTCAATTGGTGACGAGGTCTCGTTCGCAGATGTTTGCCTCGTGCCCCAAATGAGTTTTGCCACCCGCTTCGGCGTGGATGTTAGTCAGTATCCAACGCTGTTTGCGATCGAAAACGCCTGCGCCGCCTTGCCAGCATTCGCCGTAGCCCACTCCGATCAACAACCTGACGCAGAATTGGCGCTCTAAGCGATGTACGGAAACTTTTTGAACCCACGTTTTCGTGTCGAAATTGTGCTCGGGATTGTGTTTTCGGTCATCACTTGCGGCATCTACAACATCTTCTGGAACAAGAGGCAGTTTGAAGCCATGAACTCACTTCTGGGCAGAGAGGAGTACAACTTCTGGCTTTGGCTGGGGGTCTGCATCGTCACGTGCGGCATCTTTCAGATCTATTATCAGTACAAGCTCGGTACCGATCTTGACGCAATCCTGAAAGCCCGAGTGGGCGGTGCGCCCACGAATTTCGGAGTGCTCGGACTGGTGCTTTCACTCTTTGGCATGTCCGTGATCGCCGATGCGATCTTCCAGGTCGAGTTCAACAAGATGATCGGGTGAAATGTTACGGGACTTCGGGGAACCTACGGGCAAGAGGTTCTAGGCTTCGATTGGACCGAAGCGGTGCCGCCTGCCACTCCGACTGGTGGAGCACCGACTGGCACCCCGAAGGAACTCCCACCTGATCCGAGTGGAGACCCGCTGGCACCTCCAGCGCCATTGGCGCCACCTAATGGTGCGACGATAGGTGCAGAAGGCCCGCCACCGCTTGCGGGTGCCGAGCCACCGGGATCGATCGAGAACTCAGGATAATAGAGGACGGAGCCTGGTACGATTTCAAGCATCTCGGGTTTCGTGATCGATTCGCCAGGCTTCGCCCACTTCACCATTGCGTGCGTGTCCCCCTGATTTTCACGGTGGTACCAATCGAACATGTAATACCGATCTTGTTCTAAAGGAATTGGCTTCGAGACCTGCCGGGGTTCGGTAAACTGGTTCGAGGTGGTGTAGTCCATTGTTTCCGCGGTTGAGGTGGCGCACTGCAGAGGATAGCTCACGCCCTGACAGCCAATAATAGCGACTCTAATCGACTCCTACTGCTCGTTCGGACTCAAGAAGAACTGCACTTGTTGATCCCCGGAAACCAGGAATTGATACACGCCGGTCGTGGGCGCCTTGATGAAACCGCGCATGCGTTCGCCAAAGTCCTGGCCGTAGTTAGCGACGGTCGCTTCTCGGCCCGGTACGAATGAGTGCGTCTGAAGGGCAGAGAGCGCGTCGGCACCGGAAGGGGCGGTTCGGCCAATCGTGTCTCGCAGATTCGCAACAAATGGATCCCCGTCTGGCAGACCGAGCCAATATTCGCGCAGAATATAACCGGGGGCGCCGATTGACGCGGCCTCGACTGGGAATTCTGACAAGGCGCTCGTGCTGCAGGCGCCTTTCTCGACAGTGCCTCCGCAATTTAGCAGCAATAAACAAGCTAATCCCGGACACAGGCTCCGGCTTCGCTTGAACTGACTTCGGAAATTGAGAGCTGTTAGGTAGTGCATACGGGGCCTCCAAACTGGCTCGTTCTGGTGCGTTTTGCAAGAAGAAAGAAGCGGTGGCCGTGGTTCTCGCAAAGGGTTAACCAGGGCCAACCCTCGTTTGGCACACCCGCGTGACCCAGAGTGCGACAGTTATTGCGTGATCGGCAACGCGATGGAACCGAGTGTCGAGCAACCCGCTTGCTCGAATGTCTTGAACTTCAAGATGAGATCGAGGGCATAGTCAGACGCCCCTCTGATGCCCGTTCCGTCATCCGCAACCGTCCCCCGATATATGACCGGTTCACGCCGGCCGCCGTAGGTACCGGTCAATGAGAACGACACACGCGCACCGTCTATGCAGTACCGACCTCGCACCACCGCATACACGGGCTCATTTTCTTGGCGGGCAATTTCACGAGCAAACCACTCGCACGGCAGGGGCTCCCGAAGGTAGCTTCTCGGTGGAAAAGCCCAAATTTCTCCATCTTCGTAGAAGCGGAATACCTTTGGATCATCCCCGGCCTCGGTCTTACCCTGAACCACGTAGAAGCCATCCGTTCGCAGCTTGATCGGGTTCTTCTCGGGCGAAGCGCAGGTTTCGTAGCGTTGAAACTCCGCCTGATTCACACGCTTGCGACTCCGTTCCCGTGGCACTTGGGTGATTGGATAGCAAGGACACGCACAGCCCGCGCAAAGCCACGCCACCAACAAGGTGAGCCTGGAACGGCGCCCAATGAAACTCCGCATCCACAACGCTTTCAATTCAACTCCGCTCCGCTGGAGATCAAAAATTCACCCGGTGGCCACATTCGATACAAGCTGACACGGATCCGCGGTTCGCCTTGACGATACTCAACGGAGCCGTACACGCGCAGCAGTACGCCTGGCACGAGCTTCGCCTTTTCCGGAAAATCGAGCCTTCCCAGCGAAATGCGAATGAACGGCAAACGCCGCTGAGACACCGTCACGCGACATGCGGATTCGGGGGGAACGTAAACCTCGGTCGGATCATGATCACTTGGACAAGAGTTCGGATACGAGAGCCGCCGCTGACGGAGCACCAGCACCCTCTCTCCCGCGACATCCTCGGACGCCACCACGATACCTGTGGCGCTAACACGGTGACGGTTCCAATAGTCCTTCTCAACTCTCGCTCCCACGAGGCGAAACTCCGTCCGTTGAGACTCGGAGGGCTCACCCTCCAAAGGAACATACTGTGAAGCGTGACCGAAGGGGCCGGCGTTGCTGCAACAGGCGAGACACGCAAAGAGGGGGAGCGTTGCTGCCAGAGCGACGATGATTTTCGTCATCGATTTCATAAAAGCAGAGCTCCTCCCGCGGGGCCCGATTCGACTAGCGGATGATTTGGCCGCAAATCACTGAATTATCGGCGGGGTCACGATTGTTGGCGTTGTTGCACTCGGCCACCGTGTCGTTGGGATCGACCACGCCGTAGATGGTGATGCTGCGCGCCGGCGGGAGGCCGGGGATCGTGACTGTTTTCACGTCGCTGGCACCGGGGGCCAGGGAAGCGATCACTTCCTCAAAGATCTGCGTGCCCCCTTGGGATGGATCTCCTGCGAAGTAGCGAACAATAACATTCGTCGCCGCGCTGTTACCGAGGTTGGTAACCGTCCGCGCGACCGTCGCGTCAGGACACACCTGCATTGCCGCGCCGAGCGTGAGCAAAAGATCGGCCTGCATGACGCCCGCCTCGACGCTGGCGCTAGCGCTGTTGTTGTCCTCGTGGCATTCGCGTTCGATACCTGCCATCAGCTGCGGCGAGCTGTCGACAAATACCGTAACTTTCGTGGGCAGCGATGCATGCCCGTTGCTGGCTTTCTGGTAGCTGACGTTGAGCACCACCGAGGCCCCTGGTTCCAGGCTGCTTTGCAGGGTGAACGTGAGTGGCTGGCCCTGCACGTCCTTCAACGCTTCGCTCACTTGATTCCATTCGCCTTCAAACCGCACCACCACACCAGGCCCCACGCGCAGGTCGCCCGCGTTCTTGACTTCGAACGCGATGAGCAAGGTATCGCTCAACATGCCGCAGGCAACGTCTGGGGACGACACACCGACGCCCACCAACGTAAGATCCGGGGCCACGCCAAACGAACGCGGCTGAGAGCGATAGGTATTGTAGAGGCGACCGTTGAGCGGCTTCCAGCTCTCGGGCTCGTGAAGCGGAACCTGTCCGCCCTCCGTGATGTTCGTGACGTGATAGGACTGCTGATTCCAGATGCGGCGAGCGGATACCCACGTATCGGTGGGATCACCCCAGACTCGAATGCCCTGCGGACCGAGTGGAATACCGCCGGGATCATCGTCGCAACGATCGGTTTCGGCTGTGTTCATGCTGGTCACTATCTCGGCATTGCCGTCGTTGTCGACGTCCGCGACAACTGGATTCTCAACGCCCGTTCGGCTGCGGGAAACCCCGGAGTAGAGGACCTCGGCGGTGCCTCCCTCGTACACTCGAAACTCACATTCATCGTTGTAAATCGCCTCAGCGGCGCCATCACCGTTGAAATCGAACACACTCGACGACGTAGCGCGGCTCGAATCATCGTCGCTGTCGCGTTGCCACCCGTTGTGGTAGCAGCTGCAGCGGCCAAGGCTTGTGTTGCAGAAGGCGCCCGCAGCGCAGTCGGAGTTCTGCGTACACGCATTATTGGCCCCACCGCCAGGATTGCGGACAGGGTTCGTATTGTGCCCACCGTTCATTTGGGTCGCGCGCGCAATGGTGGCGGGCCACGCCGGACAAGCCCCGCCGGTGGTCGGTTCCTGCAAATCCACCACTACGAAGAAGTTCTGCAACGCAGAGCCAATCTCCGGAAAGCCGTCCCCGTCGAAATCATCCACATTGGGGGCTCCACCGCGCGCGCCCCCCAGCAGATCCTTGCGTAGGATGATCATGCCCGTCTGCGAATTCAAGATGACCAGAAAACCATCGCTGATGAGCACCACTTCTGCCTTGCCGTCGGGTGGATTCGCCGTCCCGGGCGCAACCGCTGGGTTCGCACCCCACACGTCAGCAATGGCACAGAAACCATCCGCCTTGTCACCAATAAGAATGCGCGCGCTACTGCCATCGAGGTTGAGCGCCGCCGCATCCCAGATTAACTCCAATGTTCCCGTGCACGGCGGCGTCTGGCAAGCCGCAAGATTATCCGGCATGCGATACAGGGCTGTGCCTGCGACAATCTCCATACCCGCCTTATCGCTCCGCACGTCCGCGGCGCAGCTCATCGCCGAGATTTGGTTGTTGCCATGCGCAGCGCCGCCGTTCAAACGGTGGGTCACGATGATCTTGCCCTGGGCGTCAGCGCCCAAGGCGTACACGGTGCGGCCCACGATGATCTCCGCGTAGCCTGCGTAGTCGAGATTGGCGACGCTCAGAGTCTCCCCCTCTTCTGTCGGGGACCAGGCAGACTGCAGCGAGTAAAGGAGGCTGCCGCGATTGTTTAAGATCCTGAAGGTGTTGGACTCCGTCCCGTAAATGATCTCGGGGATCCCATCGTAGTCGAGATCCGCCACGACCACCGGAGCTCCAGAATCTCCGTTGGGATCCGAATCTCCGCAGGCCGGGGGCGCTGGGTCTGGTTCATTCCAAAGCTTGGAGTCGCCACAGCGTGCAAAAAAATCAGCTCCCTTGCGCGGACCTCCACCGTGAATGGCGCGCACAATGCCGTTGCCCCAAGGATTATCCCCTTTGTGCGAGGTGAACAGGATCTCCGGGAAATCACGTTCGTTGATCAATCCATCGCCATTATCGTCGTCGAGGTTGGCAACGATCGGGGTTGCGAGCACTTGATTGAAGGCGCCCCACGGCGGGATATTGCGCGCGGCAGTACCGTCGTGGCCGATCGTATCCGTGCGGCTGTCGCCACCCCAATGCAGTTCCACTGCGGGAGGCGTGCTGCCAAATGGCACCGCAGGCAGGGTGCAGGTCGGCGCTTTGCCCGTGCCCGTACAATCTCCCACTTCACACGTCGTGTAGCTGGGGCAATCCCAATCGTCCTCGCACGAGCAGGTCGCCATGCCGGCGCTAGCGGCTGCACACGCGCTCGTGAAATAGGCTCCCGAGCCGCAGCTCAGTTTGGCCACATTGCCGCTGCCGCTGGAGGCGCATTCCAGCACCTGATCCCCCTGGCACACGCTCGTACCGGGCATGCACGCATCCGGCATGCAGCTCGTTCCGTCGCAGAACTGCTCGGGGGGGCAAGCGACATCGCTCGCGCAGTTGGTAGTACAGATATTGCCACCCATGGGGTGCGCCGCGCAGTGTGTGCCCGCAGCACAAGCGAGCTCCGTGCACTCGCGATTCACACACGACGCCGCCCCGACAGCCAGCACACAGCGCTGACCCGGGCCGCAGTTCGCTGTCGCGCACGCGTCCATGTTCGAGGCACCCGCCGCATTGCCGCCCGCTCCTTGACCCGGCAACATCAAGCCAACGCCACCGGTCCCAGTGCGCGAGCTCCCAGTACCTCCGCTCGTGTTGCCATTCCCACTTCCGCCCGTGTCGACACCCGCGCCCCCGCCGAACACACCTGACTTTTCGCTGTCGGAACAACCGGGCCCCGTTAGGCGACTGATCCTATTTAGATTGCCAACTTCCGCGGTCGAAGCTCGTAGTTCCATTCACCATGAAATGCGTCCGGGTGCAGGGCAAGCGCGTCCATTTCAGTGTTCGTGACAAGCACTCCGGTGGGGTATTTCCGCTGGTCAGCTTTTGCTTTGACCCGAAGGCCCGCGTCTGTCCGAGTGTGGCCGATCAGCTGCACGACAGTCTCCAGAGTTCGGAGGGGCTTGCCTCGCCAGTTCTGTGTGATGTGGCAGAAGAGGCGATGCTCAATCTTATTCCACTTGCTCGTGCCAGGTGGAAAATGACTCACGTGGATCTTGATATTGAGATCGTCGGCGAGTTCCTGCAACTTGAGCTTCCACACTCGGGAACGGTACCCATTGCTGCCGCCTGCATCCGCCGTGATGAACAAGCGCCTCGCGTCGGGGTACGCGGATTTGCCCATCATTGTCCACCAGCGGCGAATTGAGGCCACGGCGAACGCCGGAGTGTCGTGATCGCTACCGACGCTAACCAGAGCTTCATCCCTTGCCATGTCGTACACGCCGTAGGGAATCGCTTTGCCCAAGGCATCGTCTGGGAAGTCGTGCACGAGCACCTTTTCAGGCGCGCCCTTTTTATGCCATTCCTTGCCAGCATTCTTGAAATCCCCAACCAATTCCTTCTTTTTCGTGTCCACCGAGATCACTGGCTGTTTGCTCATGAGAAATCGCGAAGCCTTGGCGTTGATGTACTCAAACTGCTCGTTCCGATCAGGATGCGATACTCCTTCTCGATTCTTGCGTAGTGATTGCAAGCTGTAGCCCAGCTCATGCAACAGGCGTCCGACGGTCGTGGAGCTTATTGACCAGCCTTGCTTCTGGAGAGCTGCCGCGAGTTTAGCTCTGCTCTTGCACGTCCATCGGAGAGGCGACGTGGGATCTCCGCGCGTGACGGGATCCACAAGCGTTTCAAGTGCTGCCTTCAAACCGGGCTGAACACTATTCAGCCGAGGCCGCCCAGCCCCAGGTCGGCGAATTCGCGCCGTCGCTTCGATCCCCTGCTCGATCTCACGACGCCCGTTGCGAATTGTCTGCCGAGCGATGCCGGTCGCTTCCGACACCAAGGCATCCCCGCCATATCCAATCGCATTCGACTCGGCTGCGCACCACAAGCGTCGTCCTCGCTCGTCGAGCACTGGCGATACCACACAAAATTTTGCTACGATGACTGCTTCAAGCGCGATGTTCCGATTCACGCTCGCACAAGATCATGCCGATCCGCAGTTGGCAATACAATTATGACCCGATGCCTTAGGCTCGCCCCGACGCACCCGTTGCGAGTGAAGGTCGACGATGAGCTGACGGTCGAGGTGCGCGCGGTGGCGGTGGCTAGGATCGCCGGCTTGTTGGTCTAGGATTGGCTCGAATCGACCAGTCGCTCAAGCCCCCCTTTCGTCACTCTTTGTCGGGGCGGGCAGATTCGAACTGCCGGCCTCACGGACCCGAACCGTGCGCTCTAGCCAGGCTGAGCTACGCCCCGAACAGGGGTGACGAAGGGCCGGGACAATGGCCAAAGAAGCTTCCGCTGTCAAGCCGCTTTGAGGCCTGAAGCGGCTGAAAACTCGCGTTCAAATTCGGCTATTTTTTGCGGCTGGCGAGCGCCTTCACGAGCTCGGGCACGGCTTGGAAGAGATCAGCAACCAGGCCGTAGTCGGCGATTTGAAAGATGGGAGCTTCGGGATCTTTGTTGATCGCTACGATCTTTTTGGAGCCCTTCATCCCGGCGATGTGCTGGATGGCGCCGGAGATGCCGACGGCGACGTAGAGAGCGGGGGCGACGATTTTGCCGGTCTGGCCCACTTGGTAATCGCCCGGGGCATAGCCTGCGTCCACGGCGGCACGGCTGGCTCCGACTGCGGCGCCGAGCGCGTCCGCGAGGGGTTCGAGAACTTCAGCGAAGCGCTCCTTCAGCGCTCGACCGCCCGAAACAATGATCGACGCTTCAGAAAGCTCGGGGCGTTCATTCTTCACGCTATCGAAGGCGACGTATTCAACGCGCGCGGCAGCAACTCCTGGAGGTGTTAACTGGACGCTCTCAATCGGGCTTTGGCCTCCGGAGGCCTCGGCTGCGTCAAACTCACTTTGGCGTGCCGTGGCGATCTGGATAGGTGTGCCGAGCTCGCAGTAGCCGAACACGTTGCCCGCGAACATCGGGCGCTTGTAGACGAGCTTGTTGCCCTCGGCTGCGACGGCCGAGCAATCTCCGGCATAAGCTGCATCCAGCCTGCCGGCGACGCGTGGCATGAGATCTTTCCCGAAGCTGGTCGCTGTCGCCACGAGCAATCCGTAGGCTTTGCCAACTTCAGCTACGGTGGGCGCGAAGCGTTCCGCCGTGTATTGGGCCAGGCTTGCGTCCGCGCACACCACTATTTTTGCGGCGCCGTAACCCGTGAGCTCAGCCGCGGCAGCTTCAGGTTTCTCGCCCAGCACCAGGATGGAGAAGGAACCGCCCAGTGCGGGAAGGGCTTTCTTTGCGAAAGCGATCGCGGAAAGCGTGCTCTTTTTGAGTTTGCCGTCTTCGGAAATTTCAGCAATGACGAGTGCGTTAGCCATAATTTTCCTTAGGGTCAGATGACCTTGGCCTCATTGGCGAGACGGTCCACGAGCTCAGCCACATCTTTTACTTTGATGCCGGAGGAGCGTTGTGGCGGACGTTCGAATTTTGTGTAGCGCGCGGTGACCGCGCAGCCCGGGGCGAGTTCGGTCAGGGTCTTGACGTCGAGCGGCTTCTTTTTGGCTGCCATGATGGCCGGCAGAGGCGCGAAGCGTACGCCTTCGTTGTACTTGAAGGCGCGCTCGGTGCGATTGGAATAGACGCTTGTGGGCGCCACGATGCGCAGATCGACAGAGACCACCGCAGGGAATTTCAGGCGCAGCGAGAGCACCCCGCCATCCACTTCACGCCCCACCAAGACGCTCCCATTTTCTTCGACAATCGTGGCCGCAAAGGTGGCCATCGGATAATCGAGGAGTTCCGCCAAAATCTGAGCCACCTGATTCGTGTCCCCATCTACGGCTTGCTTGCCCATGAGCACCAGATCGGGCTTTTCAGCTTCAACCAAGGCCTTCAGCGCTTGCGCTACCAATCGCCCATCGAGTTGGTCATCAGTCGCTTCCACACGGATCGCGCGATCGGCGCCTGTGGCGAGTGCGCTTCGCAAGTTCTGCTCCGTTTCTTTGGGGCCAAAGGTGACGACCACCACTTCGCCTTCACGCTTCTTCGGCGCTTTGCCATCTTCCGTGAGGCGGAGTGCGGCTTCGAGTGCGTACTCGTCGAAGGGGTTGAGCTTGAATTCAAGGCCCGTTGTATCGACGGCGTTACCCGCTGGCGAAACTTTGACCTTGTTGGCGTTGTCTGGGTCCGAGACCCGCTTGATGGCGACGAGGATTTTCACTGGCAGGAGCTCTCCTGATTGGGAAGCGGCAAAGGTGGCCGCACCTTAAGCCTTGCCAGCTGGAGATCCTATGCTTGGCGGTGGGTCGGGTGGTTGGCCGGTGGGTTGCCAGCGCGAAGAGGCTGTTTAGGGCGAGCAGGAGCCTGTTTAGGGCGAGCGGTAGCCTGTTCGGGGCGGAGAACACCGCGCCCGGTTCGATAATTGGGTGCTGCCGCCGGAACTGCTATGGGAGGTGCTTCCGAGATGGCGATCTCAACTGATTTTTTGGTCCTGGGTAGTGGTGTTGCGGGCCTTTCGTTCGCTTTGCATGCGGCTCGCTACGGGGAGGTGATGATCGTCACCAAACGCAATAGCGACGATTCAGCGACGAACTGGGCGCAGGGCGGTGTCGCTGCGGTGATGTCTGAACAGGATTCATTCGCCAAGCATGTGGAGGACACGCTCACGGCGGGTGCAGGCCTTTGCCATGACATCGTTGTTGAGTTGTGCGTCCGCGAAGCACCCGATGCGATCGCTTGGATGACGGAGCTCGGGGCGCAGTTTTCGCGGGAGGGGGAAGGGGATCTGTCGTTAGGGCGTGAGGGCACAGCGAACGGCGCATCGTGCATGCGCTGGATGCAACGGGTCGGGAAATCCAACGCACCCTGATGGAAGCCGTCGCCCAGCATCCGAACATCATTCTCAAAGAATGGCACATGGGCGTGGATCTCATCACGCTCACCAAGTTTGGTGGCCCCGATCATTGTGTGGGTGCTTATGTGCTCGACGAGAAGACCGGCACCGTGGAAACGGTGTTGGCCAAGGCCACCGTGATTGCCACCGGTGGGGCAGGGAAAGTCTACCTTTATACGTCGAATCCTGACGTTGCGACGGGCGACGGCGTGGCGATGGCCTATCGAGCTGGAGCGGAGGTGGCGAACATGGAGTTTTACCAATTCCACCCCACCGTGCTGTACGAGCCACGTGCCAAGAGCTTCCTCGTGAGTGAAGCTTTGCGGGGGGAAGGGGCCGTGTTGCGGCTACCAAATGGGGAAGCTTTCATGGAGCGACACCATGCTTTACGCGATCTGGCGCCGCGCGATGTGGTGGCTCGCGCGATCGACTACGAGATGAAGCGCAGCGGCTCTGAACACGTGCTCCTGGATATCACCCATAAGGATCGGGCGTTTCTAGAGGAACGTTTCCCCAATATTTACGCGGAGTGCGCGCGCTATGGAATTGATATGGCCACACAGCCGCTCCCGGTCGTGCCGGCGGCGCACTACATGTGCGGAGGCGTTACCTCGGATTTGCATGGGCGCTCGAGCTTGCCGGGCTTGTGGGTGGTAGGTGAAGCTTCTTTTACGGGCTTGCATGGTGCGAATCGCCTGGCTTCCAATTCGCTGCTGGAGGGATTGGTGTTTGCACGGCGTGCAGCACTGAAGCTCGGGGCTCAAATTGAAGAGCTCCGGAAGACCCCAGCCGTGCAGGTTCCAGATTGGCAAACCGGCTCCGCGGTGCCGAGCGATGAGGCCGTGGTGGTGTCCCACAATTGGGACGAGATCCGGCGCCTGATGTGGAATTATGTGGGGATTGTGCGTTCGAATGCGCGGTTGCGCCGCGCCGCACGGCGTGTGGCTCTGCTGGAAGAGGAGATCCGCGAGTATTACTGGAAGCATTTGCTAACGCGCGATCTGCTCGAGTTGCGCAATATTTCAACGGTGGCTCAGCTCATGATTGAGGCCGCTGCAAGCCGACGCGAAAGCCGAGGCTTGCACTACAATATCGACTACCCAGATCTGGATCCCGGGGCGCGCGCCGATACGGTGGCTAAGCGTGGGCTTTTGCCGCATTTGCGGGGAAGCTAAATGGTGGGTTGTGGGTTCTGTCGCTGGAGGCTCTCACGATGACCGAACAAGCTGTGAAAACAAAGGTTGCCTTGTGTTTGCCGGGCGGAGGAACGAGCGCGGCGATGTTCCAGGTGGGTGCCTTAGCGGCGCTCGAAGATGGGATCGAAGGCTTTGATGCCAATGCCTTTGATCTTTACGTGGGTACCTCAAGCGGCGCGAGTGTGGCTGCGCCACTGGCCGGAGCTCGCTCGATTCAGCGCATCTATCGCGCGGTGATCGATCCCGCGGATGTCTATTTTGGCCTAGAAACCAAGCATTTGTTGCGAGCTGACCTAGGCGAATGGCGGCGCACGATCGTTTCTGGGTTCGGGGCTCTGCGGCACGGCGCACGCAGTCTTTTTTCTAGGCAGGATGCGCCCGCACCGCGGTTGCTCCTTGAGGAGTTGGAGCGGCTGTATGATTCGCTGCCAGCGGGATTCTTCACGCTGGATCGCTACGAGCGTTTCTTGGAAGATTTTTTTGCACGCCGCGGGGTGCCCAATAGCTTTTCGATGATGCCGCGTCCGCTCCGCATCATGGCGCATGATCTGGACTCTGGCGAACAGGTGCTGTTTGGATCGCAGGGCTTCGAGCATGTTCCGGTGAGCCGTGCGTGCGTGGCATCAATGGCCAGCCCGCCGTATTTTTCGCCGGTGCGCATTGGCGATCGGCACTACATCGATCCGGGGGCCGCCCAGGTGTCTCATTTGGATGTCGCGGTCGGTGAGGGGGCAAATGTAATAGTGGTGATCAACCCCATGGTGCCGGTGAACGTTGCAAGCGTGCCAACCGGTCACGGTCATCGCGAAAGCGTGCGCGATAAAGGGATGGTCTGGGTGCTCAATCAATCCCTGCGTATCGGGATCCATCGCTTGCTTCACGAATCATTGGCGCGCATCAGCAGCACGAGTGACGTCGAGGTCGCCTTGGTTGAGCCCGAGCCAAGCGACGGCGCGCTCTTCATGTACAGCCCTGCGAATTTCGCTGCACGCCGCAGTATCTTGGAGCATGCCTATCGGAGCACGCGCAATCTGGTGGACACATGGTTCGCAACGGGAGCGCCATTTCTACTGAAGACAGGCTGGAAACGGCGCGAGCGTCTTTCCGAGTCCGCACCGCCACGCGACAGCCTTCCGCCGTCCCGTTAGGCGGAGGCGCCAACCGAGGCGCTACATCACGCGATTTCGACCCGAGTGCTTGGATTGGTAGAGGCGTTCATCGGCGCGGCGGTACAGCGTTTCCACGGTGTCTTCGGCCGCGAACTGCGCAACCCCGATGCTCACCGTGATCGGGATCACCGTTTCCTCGTACTTGAAAATCGCCGCTTCAATCGAAGCACGTAGGCTTTCGGCCTTGGTGAACGCCGCACTCACGTCGCAGCCCGGCATGATAATCGCGAATTCCTCGCCCCCGACGCGGGCGAAGAGCTCTCCTTCGGTGAGAATTTGTTGGGCAATCGCAGGAACCAGCTTCAAAACTGCGTCGCCTGCGGGATGGCCGAGCGTATCGTTGACCCGTTTGAAATGGTCGATATCAAAAATCGTGAGACAAAGCGGTAAGCCATGGAACGTGCTGTCGCTCACCTCGCGCTTCAGCACGACGTCGAAATGCCGCTTGTTGTAGCAGCCCGTGAGCGCATCGCGGCACGCCATGTCCATGATCTGCTCGTGATATTGGAGCTCCATGTTGCTCTCAAGGTATTTGAGTACGGTGCGCCCCACGCTGATCTTGTCGCCGTCTTTGAGCTGGTGCGTTGTGATGCGCTGCCCGTTCACGTAGGTACCATTGGTGGATTGGAGATCCGCCACGATCCATTTGCCTGCGATACGCTGAACAACGGCGTGCTTGCGACTGATCAAGCCACTATCGATCGTGATGGCGCACTCATCGCTTCGGCCAATCTCGACGATTTGCTGCACGAGATCGACGCGATTGCCGAGGCCGTCTCCTTTGATGATGACGAGGCATGGCTGGCCTGCGGTCGAAGGCCTCTCTGAGGGCATCGCCGCCAGCGTCTTGGAAGTGATGTGACTGGAGCCTCGCATTTTCCTTCCCTAGAACGGGCGAAAGGGCTTAGACCATTAGGCCATCTCACTTTGGAGGCCTTTTTGTGGTTCTTCTAGTTGAGGCGGGTCCAGAGAGTGGAGCTCAATTGGGTGGGTTGAGACTCCGAGACCTCGCCTGGAGCCAAGGCGAGCCGGAGGCCTTGGCCGTCTAGTTGAAGGAAGTCGTACGTTGACGCACCTGAACGAAGGAGCTTCCCGAACAATCCAGCTGACAACTCTCCGAGGGCGCTCCGCGCTTCACCGGGTCTCCAGTCAGAATGCCCCAAAAATTTCTGCTCGTTCAAGCGGGCCGCATCTCGCACGACCAGCTCGACCTCACCCAAGCTGAATTCTGCTTGCATCCGCCCCGTCTCGAGCGACATGAGGCTGCTCACACTCTTCCGAATGACGACCGAATAGAGCTCACCGCGGCAGCCCGCCTCCGCAAATACGCGGCGCGTGTCGGAGATTTGCCCGCCCACGACCTCCACGACGCTGCTACTCGCTGGGCCCTTCGAAGGCTCGCAATCAGACGTTAGCCAGGCACCCTGCAGTGCTTCAAGTGCGGCATCAGGAGTTGCCGGAGGCAGTTCGACGGGGGGGAGCGGAAAGGCGGCTGCCTCCACCGGAACTGCGCCACTCGGGACAAGGAACTTGAGCGCAGCGCCTAGCAGAACCGCCGTAGCGGTGGCTCCGAGAATCCATTTCGTGCGCGGTGATCGGGGAGGCCGAGGGAGAATGCTGACCGCGGCTGGCTTCAGCGAGGCGCCGGGGTTGGCTCCAGATGTTTCGCGCGTGTCGGGCTTCATGGCAAAGACTCTCCTCAGAGCAAGGTCGGATTATGTAGGCAACAACCACTAAAGACAACGCGACAAGTTCTTGACATGCTCGGGGGGTCCCAAGAAAAGGCGAGCAGTACCTGCGCCAGCCGTTCGTTTCAGATTGAGACAGCCCCGCACGGTTATTGGTGCTAACCCCTTGATTTCCAAGTACAAAGGCTCGAAAAGCAAGACTTATGAAGCTTCTGGCATTCGCTGTGGTCGGGTTGGTGAGCACGTTGGGGAGCTTCGCCCGGGCCCAGGAGGCTGTGCAGGCTGAGGAGTACTCGGCGCCGACCGAACGGCGCGGTGGCTTTGTGTTGGGCTTGGCTCCCGCCTACGGCTTGGGACAGGCCTCGGGCTACCCCAACGAAGCCGATAAGCTCGATCGCAAGGAGTTTCAGGCTAACACCCAGCTTGGCAGCGCAGGTTACAACTCAATTTGGTTGGGAGGCGCGCTGCGCGATTGGTTCACTTTCGGGCTGGGCGCCTCGTTCGGCGGTGTGAAGGGCAACCACTTGAGCGCGGACGGTGCCTCGTTTGTTGTTCGGGTGGAGGCCTTTCCGCTCTATACGCGGGGCGGCAAGTGGCGCGATCTTGGATTGGTAAGCGAATTTGGCGCCGGTTTCATGACGGTTAAAAACGATGCGGGGGACACGGTTGCCGATGGTGGTTCGCTCTCACTCGTCGGGCTCGGTGCATTCTACGAACCCTGGCGTTTTTGGCAATTTCGGATTGGGCCGTCCTTACAATATTCTCAGATGTTCAGCCAAACGCTCACGGCCCATTTTGTTAGCCTGGGGTTGCGTGCTTCATTCTATGGTTCGCTGGTAGATTAGGGCTCAGGCCTTCTCGCGATGCACACGGCGCCCCAGCCATCGCAGTCGACCGTCTGCAGCCGCGCAAGCGGCCAGGCTCCTCGCGTGATCGCGCTTTCGAATGCGCATCGAAGCTCCCGCGTGTCCGATTGAAGGCAGCCACTTAGAACTAACAGCCCGTTAGGGTTTACGGCAGCTAATAGCGCCGCGCTGTGCGCCACCAGGATATTGTGGTGGATATTCGCGAAGACCAAATCTGCCGTTTCGGCTAGGCCCGAGTGCAGATCAAGCTGCTCGCAGGTGAGGCGTGGGAGGACTCGGTTTCTCGCAGCATTCTGTTGGGTCGCGCTGACTGCTACCGCATCCAAATCGAACGCCTTGCCGCTGCCGAAGCCCAGCTTGATCGCGGCGATCCCCAGCACGCCTGAGCCCGAGCCCGCGTCGAGCACACGTTGCTCCGAGAGCCCATCTGGCCTGCTCAACGCGAACTGTTCTAAGGCCGAAAGGCAAAGCCGCGTTGTCGGATGGTCGGTGCCAAACGATAGTCCTGGATCGAGCTCTAGAATGATGCTGCCCGCTGGCACCTCGGGAGGCGGGCCCCATGCGGGCGCGAGCAGGAAGCGCCCAACTTGGACCGCTTGGAAATGATCGCGGTAGCTTTCCTGCCAAGCTTTGGCTGGCAAGTCCCGGAGCTCGGGATGCTCCGGGAGCGCTGGCAACAGTCTGTGAAGTTCGACGAACGCACGCCTGGCGCTGGGCGCATCTTCGAAGTAGCCGACGAGGCTAGCTCCCCAATCAGAGGAGACATCGAGCACCCACTCGAGCATTTTCTGCTCGGCCAGGATGCGCTCAAGCTGTGCGGCGAGTCCACGATCTAGGTGACACGATAGCTTCAGCATGCAGACCGCGAAGAGTCGCTGGGAAGGGCGCCTCGCGCAACGTGGCCATCGTGGTACCCAAGCAGTGACGAAAGACAGCGCCGCCGCTCAGAAGTTACGTCTTTGGGCCGCTATCTTGTGGCGGCGCAAGCTGACCCGGATCTGCGGGTGGAGCCGGCTTCTCAGCATCATCGCCGTCATGGTTCAGACCCTTCTTGAAGTTCCGAATGCCTTCGCCGAGCCCTTTGCCGGCACCTGCCAGGCGACTCGGACCAAACAGCAGCAAAACAACAACCGCGACGATCAACCAGTGGATAGGACTTAAACTTCCCATGTGGGACGTTATAGCAGAAGTTCAGCGGCAGTCCGCAAGCAGCCGGCGCATGTTTGGCGCGCAATTGGGGGGCAGCGCTTTCTGCCCCGGCGCGGCCTGGCCGCGATTTGGGGGAGAACGGCGGCTCGCAGCGCACAAAGGCGCGAGAACCGACGAGAGGGGGCACTTGACCCAGCCGGAATGACCCGAGAATCTCCGCCCGTGTCGGTTCCCGAACAGGGCTCGCCCGAGCGTTTTCGCTGCACTGCGTGCGGCGCCTGCTGCCGCAGTATGCGAGTCGTTCTGACGCACCTTGACTTATTGAGGTTGTCCGGAGCCGTCGCCGATCTTGAACCGCGACTCGCGTGGCTTGGCCCAGATGAAGTGGACATGACGGATGAGCCCCTCAGCGGCTGAATTCGTGGCTTTTCTGCTCCGCAGAACGCCGCGAGAGTTACCAGAGTTAAAGGTGTTGGACGGCGGTTTCGCGGAAGCCGGCGACGCCATTCTCCGCTAGGAAACCGAAGCCACCGCGGCCGAGCTCGGCATCCTGGCCGCTGAGCAAGAGTTTGCCATCGACGGAGACTTCGATGGCTTTGCCTGCAACTTTCACCAAAAACTGGTGATCTTTACCGACGCCCCACGCAAAGGGAACTTCGGCGAGGGTTTTGTCGGCGTAGTAGTGGCTGATGAGCTTGAGCGTTTTGCCATCTCCGACCACGGCCAAGTAGCGTTCGATGCCTTGCCACCGCAGCACCATCCCGCACAGATCCACCAAATGCTTCTTAACGCGCGCCGAGAAGGTGTAATCGGAAAAATCCAAATTACCCGTGATAACGTGGCCGCGACCGTTGGAACGGATCAGATTCATGAAGCCTTCTGCCTCTTCATGAAATTTCGAGCGCACCTCGTCGGCGTTTTGAATCCAGCCGACTACAAGACCCTTCTCCGTCTTCGGTATCGCATATTCCATCGAGAAGTGAGGCTTGCCGGCGACACTGATCCTGTCCACCACGAGCCGACCGCGAGCGTTCTCTTCACCCAGGATTTCGATGCCAAGATCGGAAACTGGCCAGCCAGCGAGATCGGGAACGGCGATCGAAATCCGCACCGCACCGTCACCGGCTAACGTGACTGGAGCGCCGTACACCTCGCCGTTGGCCTTTTTCGTGCTCTCGTCCCAGTGGCGCAAAAACAGCCGCACCGAAAGGTTCGCGCCTTGGTGCCCAACGAGTGCGCCTTCAAGCGTTACTTGATGACCTGGATACAGGCGCGGCGAACCCATCATGGCATAGCCGAAACCTCCGAGTGTGGGCTCGGCCAAGATCGGCGTGCTCACTCGCGCTGAGCGTTTCGGCGAAAGCCCGCTCACGTCAATGGCGAGGGCACGGCTTTCGCCCCACGCAATATTGCTGATGTGAGCTGGAGGCTGCGTTTTGTGAGCTGTGGGCTCGTTTTGGAAGCCGTGGCGTGCGCCGGGCTGGCTGAAGTGAAACAGGGCTCCAGCCTTGGGCGGTGGAGCGGCCTCCCAGCCCATGATCTTTCTGCCAATGTCCGCGATGTGCAAAGCCTCGGTGAGACAATCCGAGACGTGTCGCGTGGGCTCAGCAGTGGGCAAGAGGATGCGATCGGCGATGGGATTCTGGAAGTCGTACTCAGCGTTGATGCCAGAAAGCCCTAGCTTAACGCCCATCACGGATCCGACGTTGGCGGCGTTACAGTCGGTATCCCAACCGGCGGTGTTGATGATATTCTGCGATTCACGGAAGCTTTCAGGCGCGTAGGCCCACGCCATGACCATGATGGCGTGATTGGGCACCATGTGGCAGCAGCCACCGAACTTGTCGTACCCGTATTTTTCTTTGATTCTGTCGAAGGTTTTGTGCCAATTGCCGTCCGCTTTGACCCAAGCGCGCACGTCCCGATGCACTTCAGCTATCACCGAATCTTTAGGAATGAAGCTAACGGCTTGGTCCAACAGGCGATCCATGTCTTTTTCCACGAAGGCCGCGGAGACCAGCGCTGCAACCACGAGCGCGCCATAGATCGCCTCGCCATCATGTGAGACAGCTGCTGATTTGCGCGCCAAGCGCGTCGCCAGCTCGGGATCGCCCGGGGCTACAAGGCCGTACGCATCAATGAAGATTTGCGCGCCGATCTGCTCGGAAATCACTTGGCCGTTCAAGGCACAGGAACCGCTTTGGGGGCTCTTCACGCCTTCTTTCAATCTCAGAAAGGCCGTGTGTTCGGTGGAGACACCGCGCCCACCCCACCATAAGATGGATTTATTCTCGATGATGTAGTTGAGCCACATCCGGCCAAAGTCTTCGTCGGGCGTTTCCGCATAGCGACCAGTATCTTCCAGGGCACGAATGAAGGTGAAGGTGCCGGTGATGTCGTCGTCGGTGACGACCAGTGGTACGCCGCGTTCTGCGGCCACATAGCGATCCACGGCGCCAAAGTGTTCGATGACGGAGTCTTTCTCCCAGCCTTCGAAGGGGCGCCCCATGTACACGCCGATCACTTTGCCTAAAACGCCTGCGTAGACCTGTTCGTCGTAGTTCGGGATGGGGGTGGACATGGCGCAGCGTAACCGAGGGGCGCGGAAGCCCGCCAGCACTGTTGCGCTAGCCCGGATGCCAGAGGCGCTTCGCCTGGCCATGCACCCGCGGAAAGTACTATCGTCGCGGCATGGAGCCCGTAGTGCGCGTCGTTTTGGCCCTGATGCTCGGGGGCCTCTTGGGGTGTTCCCCCGAACCACGGGAGTTGGTGCTTCCCGCTGTGATCGTGCCTGCCGTCGGGGACCCGGGGTGTTTGAAGATCAATGCTTTGCCACCGCTCCGATTTACCGGTGCCCAGACTGAGCGCGGGGAGAACATTGAGGCTCGTATCGATCGCGAGTTGGGAGGCGAAGGTTTGGAGAAGCTGAGCATTCGGTTTCCCGCCGCTGGCGGTGTGCCGCCCACCCCTGGGACCTATGCGCTCGGAAGCGGTGAGAATACCAGATTCTCTACCTGTTCGGCCTGTGTGAGCGTCTTAGAAGACCTATCGGGTGTGAACCTGGGGCACCTAAATTTCGCCACTCAGGGCACTCTACTACTCGAAGCGGTGAACGCTGCGAACGGAGAATATCGGGGTATTCTCTCGAATGTGGTGCTGCGTTCGCTTCTGCCGAGTGTGAGTGTGGGTTGGGATGGGCTGGACCCTAACATTGAGCGCTGCTTGGCCCTATCGGACGTACGCTTCGATACTTTTGCCAATCAACACCCAAGTTGTGCCACCACTGAAGACTGCGTCAATCAGAAGAAAGAAGTGTGCGATCCTGACACTCTGCGCTGCGTGCCGAGCCAATGTTCGGACGATGACATGCTTTGCCCGGCTGATCACGTTTGCCGGATACAACACCCAATCTACCTCACCGGCGCGTGCTTCAGGCGCTGCGAGCCTTTCTTGAGCAACGCCTGCGGCGACGGCAACGAGTGCGTGTCGACCCGCTACGCTGGCGGCGAGGGGATCTGCAAAAAGGCGGGATTTGCACCGCTTGGAAAGAAGGCGTGCACCTCGTCGACGCTGAGCACCGGTTGTCAGCCGGGAGCGGTGTGCCAGACCATTGCGCCAGTTTGGCCCGATGAGCAGTATTGCGTCGCAACCTGTGACAATTTTTCCAAGTCGCCAGGCTGTGCCACTGGACTGTGCCGATTGTACAGCTATGGCGCTTCCGAGCTGCGCCAATATTGCTACACGGATCGTTGCCATTTCGGCGGCACGTGTGGGAATGCTTCAGATATAGATCCGGCCGAAATTGGGCAAAAATGCGCCGCCCCATTGGACACTCCGTGCGCAGCGGGCGATGGTCTGGCCGCGCGTGGGGTGTGCACGGGTACGGTCTGCGAGCTGTTGTGTCCCCTCGGAGCGCCCAGCTGCCCACTGGGGACGACGTGTGTGCAATATGTAACGTCAGATAGCCAAAACACCGCGCTCGCGGGAATTGGTGTTTGCAGGTAGCTCTCGGATCCGAACAAGAGCTTTGAGCCGGCTAAGGCGCTAAGACCTCAACGATAGGCACCGCGTCAAAGGTCGTATCGCTAGTTTGCTTGACGCCCCCCGGAATGAATATCTTGCCATTCAGCGCCACGGCGCCAAAGGCAAAGCGCGGAGTCGGTAGTGCTGTCGTGAAGCTCCAGCTGTCTGTGAGGGCGTTGTAGACCTGGGTTTCTGGGTTGATCCGACCCGTAGCTCCCGTGATGCCACCGATGACGTACACGCGCTGGCCGACTGCAGCGCAGGCGAAGCTACTCACGGCGAGTGGCAGGAGTGCCTTTTCAGTCCAGGTTTGGCTCAGCGAATCGTATGCGAACGTCTTGCCTGGGCGCGCGACATCCCGCTGCTCAGTGCTGCCTCCAAACGTGTACAAGGTGTCGCCGATGAATTCTGCGCCAAAATAGGCACTCTCTTCCACCATCGAAGGGAGGCTTTGCCAACTCCCACTGACGACGTTGTACTTGGTAAATTCAGCAATGCGTGCGCCACGTGGATTGGTGGCGGATGGCACCACGCCGCCTGCGAGGTAGATATCGTCACCCTTAACAGCCATAGCGGAGGCGCCGATGCCGGCGCTGACGGGCCGCTCGCCCTTCTCTGCCCAGGTTCGCGAGAGCGAATCGTATTCGTAGAGTTTAAGGACATCTTTTCCGCCCAGTACATACAGCTTGGTTCCGACGCCGGCGACGTTGGGTTGATCGATGAGTGCGGGCAGGGGCGTGTGCTCTTCCCAGCTATCGTGCTTGGGGTCGTAGGCGTACACGGCCAGCTGCGGTTGACCTGCTCCCATCCCCGTGTTGAGCGTGCGCCCGCCGAGAACAAACAGTTGCCCATTGACGGCGGCGGCGCGTGAGTAAGACGTCGGTGTGCCCGGCATGGGGGCAACCACGGACCAAGTCTGATAGGCGGCGTCCGTTGCATTGGTGGTCGTGTTCGCGGGGGCGTTCCTATCGGCTCCGCCTGCGCCCTCTTCTGGCCCCTGGATGTTTTGGCTGGCGCAGCTAGCCAACGCGAGTGGAATCAAAAGGAAAGTAACGGCTCGACACAAAGACAGAGGCGGCATATTTCCTTCGGCTCCTTCAATTTTGTGCAAACGGCGTCGTGGCGTGGAGCGCTGATTATGACTGACGCGGCCCCCGCTGTCACAGACATCCCGTATCGGCGGGGCTAATTATCCTTGGCCCCAGCCAGAATCCAGAGCCGCAAGAGCTCGCGTTCTCGATTACAGAGCGGGCGTTGCCCCTGTGGCATGGTGTCTCCGCAGGGACCGCTCCCGGCTGAGGCCCGCGCTTGGCGCGTACAGCTGAAGCCGAAATTTTCTTGGCATCCCTCCACTTTCGCAACGAGGAAGCTTCGAGCCGGATCTCCCGGTTCCACCAGGTGGAGTGCGGGAGCCGTCTTAGAAGGGACGCCCACGAGCCGTGCCAGCATCGCCCCGGGATCCACCACGGCAGGAGCGGGCTCACTCAAATAGAGATCGGCACCCGAGCCTCTGGGGCTGCCGTGGCAGGGCGCATCGTTACAATTTCGCTGCAGAGCAGGCACGAGATCATTCTTGAACGACACGTTCACACCCGCCATGGCCATCGGATCGGCTACCGGACAGCTGCCAAGCGAACAATCTCGGCTCGAGATTGACGAGATCGGAGCGGCCATGGGCTCAGCACTGCTCGCTTGAGGCGGCACACCCGGGTCAAGTATGGACTCGGTGGTGCACGCACTGAGCCCAAAAAAACCGGCAAGTGCCAAGAGAAGCGCGCCGTCTTTCCGCCAAAATAACCAACTCGGAGGGCAGAATATGGACCTTTTCACACAAGCTTCCATAGCCTAAAAATGCGCGATTGACTGCTGCCCCGGTTGGACAGCCTGTCCCCCCATGGGGCATGATTGACGATCAAGGTCGCTTTGGCAGCTCCACCCCTCCCGCCAGTTCCGCAAATTCTGCATCGTTCCCGCGTTGGGGAGGTTGTAGCGGGGCGTTATGAGCTTTTGGCGATGCTGGATCATGGCGGTCAAGGTGCAGTGTACCGTGCCGTCGACACGCAGGGCGGCGACGACGTAGCGGTCAAGATCCTTTCGGATGCGATCGCCGATGATCCCGAGTGGCGTGAGCGAATGCTGCGTGAGGCCCAGGCTTTGACTGAGCTCGTGGGCACGGCGGCCGTGCGGCTTCTCGATCAGACTTACACGGATGATGGCGCCATTTGCATCGTGATGGAGTTTTTGAAGGGTCGCGATTTTGAAGATCACCTGAGAGGCTATGAGAACGAAGGTTACCTGTTTCCGGTGGATGAGTTGGTGCAGGTAATAGATCCCATCGTGGACACGCTTGAATTGGCACACTCACGTGGGATTGTGCATCGCGATCTCAAGCCCGGAAACCTGTATCTGGTGGATGGTACGCACGGAATGGAAATGCGCCTCTTGGATTTCGGCTTTGCGAAGTTCTTGCAAAAGCCCAGCGTCACCCACGCGGGTATGGTCGCTGGCTCCCCAAGCTACATCGCGCCTGAGAGTTGGAAGGGCCAGACGCCTGATCACCGGGTCGATGTGTACGGGCTGGGCGCGGTTGTGTTTCGGGCGCTGGCGGGGGCGCCCCCGTTTAGTTCAAGCTCCCTCGGTGAAATGTTGGATCTAGTCACGCGAGTCGAGCGGCCTAGCTTGTGCGCGCAACGGACGGACTTGCCCCCCGTCATCGACGCCTGGGTGGCGCGTGCGCTCTGCATCGATCGCGAAGAACGGTTTCAGAACGTCCGTGCCCTCTGGACAGCGCTGCTCGGGATCTTGAAGCTTGAGGCGGGTCGATCAAGTTATCGCGGTCCGGGGTTTGCTCCTTCGCTCAGACCCCAACAGAGCTCCTGACAGCTCTTGCGATTTGTGGCGATTCAGGGCTCGGGCACGAGCGTGCAGGCATAATCGCCGAATAAGATCCTGGCCCGTTGGCATCTCACAGCAACGCTACGGCCGGGAGCATTTTCGCCAGCTGTTCTTGCGGAAACTTGCAGCTGGAAAGCCTGCTTGAAGGGGTTGCGCTCCAGCGCGGTGATGCGCGCGGTGCAAGGCGTAGCACCACAGGCCACCTCGCGGGCCTGCGCCTCAACCTCGGTGTTATCAGCGAAGACGTTATTCAGCCCGCCGAGCGTGGCGCCGACACAGGCGACGGCAAAGACGATGCGAAGGACATTCGGTAGTGACATTAGCTGGATACTCCGAGAAATTAGCCGCAGGTTTCAAGTTCATAGAAAGGCGGGGGTTGTTCTTTGCTCCACCAGAGCCCGGCACCCACACTTAGGAAATACTTAAGCAGCATGCCGCGATAGTAGGAGCCATTTCGGACGTGGATGTTCTGATCCGTGAGCTCTTGGTCACAGCGCTCCCGGAGATCCCCGCGGGTCGTGATTTCAAAATAGACCAAGCCGCGCGACATGGCGGCAATGTTGGCGACCGCCGGCGCAAGATCGGGATCCGGCAGGTACTGGAGCACGCCCTGGCAAACGATCAGGTCGTACTTCTTGCGGTCCCTCCAGCGTGCAATGTCTCGTTCAGTGAAGCCGTGCTTCTTGCACATCGCCTGGCTGACCTCGGTGCCCTCATACGCCACATTCTTTTGGTGCTTGGCAATCCACTTTTTCCAAAGCCCCACTCCGGCGCCGATATCGAGCACGTTCTTAATTTCGATCTTATTCCACTCGGCAAAGCAGAAGACAAAACGCGCCAGAGAGTCGTGTTCCTCGGCGCTCGTGACACGAGTGGCTTTGTCGACGTAGAACCGCTGGTAGTAGGCTTCGTCGAATCGCGCAAATCGATCCATCACCGGAGTGTAGCCCGAGGCGTGCCCCAAGGATAAGCCATGATATCGTGGGGATCCTTGGGGGGCTTGGCGGGCTTTGGGGGGTGCCCACGAGATGGGTGTGAGCCCTTTCGGCTAGAGGCACCCGAAGCGGGGGGTTATTCTCGGCATGCTGTCGGGGTTTGACGCCAGCCAGGCCGAAGAAGACGAACTCTTGGCTTACGCGCAAGAACCGCGGACCCTCGATCCACGCACACTCAGCGGACTGACGAAGCGGGCCCTTCCAACCGGCACCAAATTCTGGCGAAGCCCTCTCACTGACAATTCAGATAGTAAGCATGCTTACTTTCCCATTCGCGTTCTAGCAGGGGCTAGGCTCGGGGCTTTGGGTTCAGCCTAATTGCGCGAGCTGCTGCAGCCCTTCCAGCCGTTGCAGCACAAAGCGATCAGCGGGCTTAAACGTGTGGATCTGTGACGTCAAGAGCGTCACGTACGAGCGGAGGGTGGTAACGTTGATGCCCTTGACGCGTCGGATCAAGGTGTACATGCGCTCGACCGTTTGGAGCGGCAGCGGCATGCGGCGGGCAGAATAGAGTTCGATCGCGAAATTGATCCACTCCGGATTTTCCGTGGCATCTGCGAGCTTCAGCGCATAAGTGCTGGCTTTCTGGCACAGATCGTCGCTGAGCTGAGCTCCAGCGCGGGCTTCCCTGAGGGCATTTTTCAGGTGGCCCGAAAGCAAGCGTTGGGCTTCGTCCTGGCGCCCCAGCGACAGCATTTTGTCTGCAACGCTCCCGATGAGCTCAAACACGTCCGCGGCACGTGTAGCTGATGAGGCGTTGTCATCGGTGAAATCGGAGGTTGGGTGGGGTTGCGTCCCCGACACGAAACCGCTCTCCGGGGGGTGGGGTGTCGCGACTTCATTGGGGACGACCCTAGGCATCTGCGCCAACGTGGCTTGATTCGAATCGCTGGCATGCGAGACGAGCGAGATCACTGCCATCGTTTCGTCAGCGATGGACACGGTATCGCCGGCGCACAGCAAGGTTGGCTGTTGCAGGGCGACCGAATTGACAAAGGTGCCATTTCGACTCTGCAGATCTTCGAGCATCGGGCCCGAAGCCGTCGCGACGATACGGGCATGATGACGCGAGGCCAATGCGCTCCGAATCGGGATATGAGCTTCTGGCGCACGCCCCAGAATGATTTCAGGCAAGTTGAGCTTGAGTGCTCTTCCGCGAAATATGAGAGCTAAGTCGGAAGCATGGCGCGCGCGCGGACCGCTTTCAGGTATCTGGCCGAACTTTGACGCTCTGTCTTCGTTCACGGTGAGCCAACCCTACTTCCGCAAGTGTTGTGCCGTCCAGGCGTTCAGCACTCACGGCCAAGTCGCTGAAATGATTCAGAGTTAGGGACGGGTGAGAAGCGACGATGCCCGTGGATAGCTGCCCAATACCTTAGACATGCCGCACATTTGCTGGAGCCGCGTGAGCGCTTGTTTCACGTTGGCGTCCTCGACGTGCCCTTCTAGGTCCACGAAGAAGACATACTCCCAGAGCTTTTGCTGCTTGGCGGGGCGTGATTCGATTCGGGTCAGGTTGATGCTGGCTTCATCAAAGACTTCAAGCACGCGTCGGAGAGCTCCCCGTTCGTGAGGCGCCGTGAAAGCGAGGCTTGTCTTGTCGTTGCCGGTGCGGAAAGGCTTGCTGTGGCTCAATACGACAAAGCGTGTGATGTTCTCTCCGACGTCCTGAATGTTCCTAGCTACGATTTGGAGATCGTAAAGCTCGGCCGAGAGGCTGCTGGCAACGGCAGCAACCGTTGCATCCCGCTTGGCCTCTTGCGCTGCCGCGCTCGTGGATTGCGCAACCAAGAGCTCCGCATTCGGGAGATTCGAGTGCAGCCACCCCCGACATTGACCGAGACCCTGCGGGTGCGAAACCACTGACTGGATCGCAGATAACTCGGCGTGCTGTGCGAGCAGACACTGTTCTACCTGGAGCACGATCTCGGCCTCGATTTGGAGGTCATTCTCCAGCAAGCCATCGAGCGCTACTCCCACGCTGCCCTCGGTGGAATTCTCAATCGGTGCGACCCCACGCGGTGTGTCTCCTCGGGCGACAGCTTGGAACACCGCCTGGATGCTGGCTACCGGCTCAAGTTGGGCGTCTTTGCCGAAAGCGAAGAGTGCGGCTAGGTGCGTAAATGTGCCCTCGGGCCCTAAGTAGCTGACGCGGGTGGGCTCAGGCGCTGACATTTCTTCCAGCCCGATCCATCACACGGCGAATCGCCGAGGCCGCGTGCACGCGGCCATAATGCTTCCAACCCAAGAGCTCAGAGCTGCCTTCTACAACCGCAATCCACGCATCCGGGAGGCGGGCGAGTTCCTCGACGACGAGCATAACTCGCTCGCGTGGCATGCGCTGGCGCAGCGCGCCCGGAAGACCGTTGTACAAAACGCCCGCAGCAGCTTGGAGTTCAGCAACTGAGTGCGGGTTGTCACGGCGCGCGTGGAGCGCAGCATGCGTGCGGCTCACAAGGTGGCTCACCTTAAGAATCTGAGTTTCGGCAACTCCACCGAGTGACCACGCGGCCCAGGTGCGCGCCACTGCCGCTTGCTCTTCGGGGCTCACCTTGCCGCGAGCGAGCATGGCCTCCAAGGCGTCAGCCAAACCGCGTGCGGCACGCATCCAATCGGGCGCCCCCGGCGGGTGCGAATCGCTTAAGCTCGTTGAGCGTGCTCTGGCGTCGGCCTCGGAGCGGGCCTCATGTTCGGAATCAACAGCGCCGCCCTGCTCCAACTCATCGAGCTCCGCTTGCGGTGGCGCGTAGGCAGAAAGCTCCTGGATCGGACTGGCCGGGATGGGCTCGCCCTTCGGGCCCGTCTCGAAGAGCGGCCAGGTGATCTCAAGGTTGGCTCTTCTATCTGCCACTCGATGCTCGCTTGCTGCTGTTTACTTGAGAAGATCTATCAGTGACTGCAGCTTCATCGCAAGACCCATATCGCCCTCGATTCGGAGCTTGCCTGTGAAGAACAACTGCTGCCCAGGCGTGCGACCTTCCAGCATGTCCACGCAATCCTGAGCGTCCATCTTGATCACACACTGTGCATCGCCTTCGCCTTCAACCACGCTCGGAGGATCCGTGAACGTGAGCACCCAAGTGCCTCCGCCTTCACCCTCCAGAATGAATTTGTAGACGGCACCAAGGTCGCGCACACGGTCCTGGTGCGAGGCAACTTTTTCTGCAATCTGGGCCATTTTCTCGCGGGCGGTCGCCATCTTCTTAGAACTCCTCGGGTGGAAAATCCGGGGCGAGTCTAGACACGCAGGACTGGGAGTCGCCAGGGCAAAGTCTTAGAGCCCAAAGGGTTAGCGGTTGCCCTGCGAAAGGTGCCGCGTTTGTTGGCCTCCCGTACTCAAAATTGGCCGCGCAGCGCGACGAAATTGGGCGTGAGGCCGCGCGTTGAGCTGAGCTGGATCCCTAAGATGCTTCGCCGCCTGGGCTTTGGCGGTGGTTCCGTGCGGCGGATTTCAGGGTGCAGCGCGTGCTGATAGATCGCCGCCGAAATGATGGAACCTAGCGCGGTGAGTCCGATCAGTCCGTCCGTCAGTAGATTCAGTTGCGTTCCGGTGTCTCTCAGTGCGGCGGCTCGGTTCGGATCGCGCCCGTCATTCACCCGTTCATACTTAGCGTGCTGATCGACTGCGGCAACGCCCGTCAGAATCGTCGCGGCGAGTAGCCCCCCGGTGATCGAACCTGAGACATAGAAGGGCACCCAGGAACCCTGCTGGGGTGTCTCTGTCGTTCGCTCGGGCTTGGCGCGGACGGGTGTGGCTGGAACGGGGAAAACGGGTGGCACGCGCGTTGGCGATGTTGCAGAGAGCGAAACCCGCTCCTCACGGTGCGTTCCGGATAGGAGCTCAACAGTGAGCCTTTTGCTGTGTCCGCCGGCGAAAATCTGTAGCTCATGCCGGCCTGGGCTCAGGCCAAGCTCGGTCGTCTCCGCCGTGAGCTTGTAAGTGTTTGTGGTTGGCTTTGGGTCAGAACGCGTGTCGGAGAGCTCAGCTTCGCCAGGGAAGTCGAGGATGCGGAGCTTCACCCATGCTGTGCTTTCCACCAGCGCGGCCAAGTCGCGCTCGATGCGCGCTCGTTCCTCAGCATCGATCTCCGCGCCGCCTTCGCGGAGAAAGCTTTGGTAGGCGCGGATCGCCTCTCCTGGCCGTTCCAGTGCAGCAGCGGCAAATGCAAGTTGGCTCAGGAGCTGCCAAGCGTGGCTACGTGAGTAGGCTGAATTCAACCTAGCGTACGCGTTCTCAACGTTCTCCCGGGTGGGATCGGCGAGCAAGGATAGCGCAGTTTCGTACTCTGCCCGCGTTTCACCGGTGAGGCCTGATTCGGCCGCCGCGCGCCCAGGCGCTAGCAGCAGCAGCAAGCATACCTGGGCGATTGCGAACCGGCGCACTCAATCCCCGTGGGGCGGCGCTGCGCTCACGTCGCCTCGACTGACGAGGGTGCGGCTATCGATATCGACGAACTTGCGTTCGTCGTAGCCGGTGTAGATCTGGCGAGGCCGTGCGATCTTTTGCTCTTTGTCGATCAGCATTTCTTCCCACTGTGCGAGCCAGCCCGAGGTGCGCGGTATGGCGAATAGCACAGTGAACATATCGAGCGGGATGCCGAGCGCTTCGTAGATTAACCCCGAGTAGAAATCGACATTGGGGTAGAGCTTGCGCTGCACGAAATAGTCGTCGGAGAGCGCTATTTTCTCGAGCTCAAGCGCTACTTCAAGCAAAGGATTCTTCTTGCCGATGATATCAAACACGCGATCAGCGAGGCGCTTGATCACGCGTGCCCGCGGGTCATAATTCTTGTAGACGCGGTGCCCAAAGCCCATCAAGCGGCCGCCGGCTCCACCTTTGACATCCTTGATGAAGCTCGCAACGTGCTCCACTGAGCCGATTTCTCGGAGCATTCTCAAGACTGCTTCATTCGCGCCACCATGCAGCGGTCCGTAGAGTGCGGCGGCAGCCGAAGCGACGGCTGAAAACGGATCCACCCTGGAGCTTCCGACGCTGCGCATCACATTGGTGGAGCAATTTTGCTCGTGGTCCGCATGCAGGATGAAGAGCACATCGAGGGCTCGCACGATCTCCGGGTGGATCTCGATGCGTGTGCCGATGCTCTTCAGCATGTGCAGGAAATTTGCGGCGTAGGAGAGCTCGTTGTCTGGGTAGATAAAGGGCATGCCCACCGAATGGCGGAAGCTCCAAGCGGCTAAAGTGGGCATTTTAGCAATCAGCCTGATCATCTGGGCGCGGCGCAGCTCGGGCTCGTCCACGTGCTTGGCTTCCGGGTAGAACGTGCTGAGCGCTCCGACAGTGGCAACCAGCATGCCCATCGGGTGCGCGTCGTAGCGGAAACCGTTGACGAAGTGGCGCACGTTCTCGTGGACGTAGGTGTGAAGCGTTACCTGGCGTGTGAAATCGTGCAGCTCGCTATGAGTTGGCAATTCGCCGTTGATGAGGAGGTAGGCCACCTCTAGATAGCTCGCCTGCTCGGCAAGTTGATCCACGGGGTAGCCACGGTAGCGTAAAATACCCTTATCCCCATCAATGTACGTGATGGACGAGCGACAGGCAGCGGTGTTCATGAATGCCGGGTCGTAGGTCATCATGCCAAAGTCATCAGGATCGACTTTGATTTGGCGGAGGTCCATCGCGCGGATGGTGTCGTCGGTGATAGGGACCTCGATCGTCTTACCGGTGCGGTTGTCGGTGATGGATAGGGTATTTTTCGGCATGGTTCTCGTACGTTGCAGCGGATTGGTCCTGGTTGAGGGAAGCGTCGCCCTCGGGTGGCGCTCAGGATGGCCGGCCCGAGCGTGCCTGTCTAGCAGCCGTTTTGTGGTCCGATTCTGTGGGTTTTGGCATTGATGAAGGATGCTTCATGGAATTCTTGGCCGCTCGCTCGCTGGGCTTGCGGTGGTTGCCAGCGTGACGAGTCTTTTCGGCTGTGGCCGTTCAAATGGCGCGAACCAGGAGCTTCCGCTGGCACGCATCCAAGGTGAAATCGCAGGACCCACTAAAGAAGCTCAGGAAGGGGCAGATTGGGCCGCTTTTCCCTCTCCACCGGCTGACGGTCCGAAGCTCGCACCGGTGGCGATGGTCGTCCCGATCAGGGCCGCACCGAATGGGGCGTCCGAAACAATTGGATACTTGCGCGCTGGTGCTCGGGTTGCTCGCTCGCAGCTCCCCGTGTCCCGGAAGGGATGCGCCGACGGTTGGTATGCGGTCCGCCCTGTTGGCTTTGTTTGCATCAACCAAGAGGTGACCATCAAGCTTGACCACCCCATCGCAAAGGCCATCCAGGTGGAGCCGGACCGTGCGCGGCCGATGCCTTATAAATACGCATTTGTTCGCGCGGTCGCGCCTAATTATCTTCGTATTCCAACCAAGACAGAGCAGTTTCGCTATGAAATGCGGCTAGACCGTCACTTGCGCAGCTACAGCAAGCTCGCAGCCAAGTGGGACGCGCTCGATGTGGGAGCCAACGATGTTCCGTTGAACGAGGAAGGCGCTGGCATCGGGGCGATTCCGGAGCACGCGGTGCCTATGGATATGAGTGAGCGGTACGGCGGCAACGGCGACGACAGAGTGCCGTGGTGGTTGGACGGCGAACGCCGTATTCCAAACATTGCGAGCTTTCGGGCGCCTCCGTACGCGATCATCGCGAATCGGATCAGTCGCCATGGGGGTACGGGGCTGATCGGGACATTCGTGACTGGGCCGCGCTTTCAGAATCGGCGCTTTGCTGTCACCACGGATGGACGCTTGCTCCCAGCGGACAAGCTCAAGGCTGATTCGGGCTCTCCCTTCCACGGCTTTTCGATCCGCGACGTCGGGCTCCCGATCGCCTTCGCTGGCAAGCCCGACACGCCACTCTTTAGCTACGAGGGTGGACAGCTCGTGCGCAAAGACAGCGCCAGCTTCCGAGCGCTCCTGCCTCTGAATGGAAACGTGCGAGAGGTGGGGGGAGTTCGTGTGGTCCAGACTCGGACTGGCCTTTGGCTTCGGAGCCAAGATCTGAAGACCGCGGCCAAGCCAAGCCAGCTGCCAAGCTTCGCGCGGAAGGGCACACGCTGGATCGACATTTCCATCATGAGCCAGGTTTTGGTGCTCTGGGAGGGCACGACGCCGGTTTACGCAACTCTTGTTTCAACTGGGCGAGATGGGCTGGGGGACCCTACGAAGACGCTCAGCACGCCGACAGGAACCTTCCGAGTTTTCCAAAAACACATCACTACCACCATGGACTCTGCCGTCGCCGATCACGAATTTGAGCTGCGCGATGTGCCCTGGGTCATGTACTTCAAAGCGGGATATGCCCTGCATGGCGCCTACTGGCACGATGATTTTGGTCGTGCACGCTCCCACGGCTGCATCAATCTTTCACCGATAGATGCGCGCTACGTCTTCATGTGGTCCGCCCCTGAGGTGCCGGAGCATTGGCACAGCGCCTACGCCCAAGGACCCTTCGGTGAGGGCGTTCTGGTGAACATCCATCCTTAACGAAAAGTAGCAATCATTGGAGCGCGAAATCATGCGCGACGGTATTCGGTTCGCCCTGAAAGCTGGGGACTTTGGCTTGGCGAAAGATATCGATGACGCACAGCCCAGCATCCGATGCTGCATACTGCCCGACCACTGACGCTCCAGTGGCTTCGCCAGCGGGACCAAAGGTAACCCGAACTTGTCCCTTGCCGGCTGGCTCAGCGCCGCGACACTTTTGTATCCCGAGCGCCAAACGGGCTAGGACGGCTTTGGCCCGAGCTTCATCGAAGGTCGAGTCCGTGCTGGCAGAGTCTGGGAGTTGCTTTGGCTCGTTGCGTGAAGCTTTTGTGGCGGGCGCTTGCGCTGGCGGGGGGGGGGCGCCAGCAG
>Ga0163146_10001154_pt1 | contig 37930 bp, 56 predicted proteins | sample OliLakLV19MP7G1_FD_148648 | JGI IMG/M metagenome (GOLD analysis project Ga0163146, IMG submission 148648) | Freshwater microbial mat bacterial communities from Lake Vanda, McMurdo Dry Valleys, Antarctica - Oligotrophic Lake LV.19.MP7.G1 | ecosystem: Environmental > Aquatic > Freshwater > Lake >...
AACTACTGGAACTACCCATCCAGCGGGACATTCGTGGCGGGGCAGGGGATTACGGCCAGTACTGGGGTGTTCACCTCTTCGCTCAATGTCACAGGATTGTTAAGCGGTACGACGATTCAAATGTCGAGTGGGTCTATTGCAGGGTTGTTGACTGTTTCAAGCTCTGTTTTTGTTGGTGACGGGACTGTTGGAAAAAAATTGATCGCATACGGTGGTGAAAACAGCGTAATCAGCACAATTATCGAAGTGCGGAATATAGGAACCTCTGGGACTGGTACAGGGTCTAGGATTTATTTTACAGAGGGAGCGTCAGGACAATTTGAACAAGGGTCGTTGGAATTTGTAGATAACGGAGCAAGCGGAGAAACTTTTGATTTATGGCTGACTCCAAATGGCTTGTCAGCAAACAGGAGAAAGGTTTTAACCGTTGGAGGAGGTAACTCTGCCCCTTCTTTTGGATTTGGAGAAAACGCCTCGGACACTGCTGCGTCCTTTAATTTCAGCAGAGGTTCTATTGCCGGTGTTCAATCTCTCCCATTGTTCCGTATAACATCTAACGATACAAACGATACTGGCGACATTTTTCAGTTAATTCGTGGGGACAATACTACGAAGTTGCTCACCGTTGGAAGCTTAGGAGCCGTGACGGTTGCTAGTAGCGCAACCTTCAACGGGACCGTCGGCATATCCAGCGGGTTAATCGCCAGCAACTCAGCCGGTTCATCCGGCCAGTTTCTCACCTCCGGCGGCGCAGGAACAATCCCGACGTGGACAACTGCGTCCGGGACCGGGGACATGATCCTTGCATCAACGCAAACTATCACAGGCGGTAAAACATCGACGTCCTCAACGACGTTCGCGGGAACGGTGGTGGTCAGTTCAAACGTGGTTCTCAACGGTGCGCAGGGGACTTCCGGGCAAGTATTCACGACAGGCGTTGGAGGAGCCCCCACGTGGACAACCCCCGCGGCGGGTGGCGGTTCTTCCACTCTCGCCGTCACCACAGGCACAGCCACGGGATGGACAGGCGTACCAACCTCCTCACCTACAGCCGTCATCAACGCCAGCTCAACCACTTTTATGGTCACGCTCCGAGGCGGGGCGACGGCCTTCCTTGAGCTAAACTCGTCCAGTGTGACCTTACAGGCCAACACGTTCAACGGGGCGACTCAGCTCGTCCAGACAAACGCATTCTCTTTTGTGCCTCTCGCTGTGATTGACGGGTCCAGTGTGACGAAACTGGGGCCTGACATTGACCTAACCGGTGCGGAGGTCACAGGCCAGCTCAAAGCGGCCAGCTTCCCTATTTTGACGGGTGCTATTACGACCGCGGGAGGATCACTTACTACTACAGCGAATGCTCTGCAACCAAACATTACGACGTTCACATCCAGCATTACGGTCACCAATTTCTTTACTGCCAAAAGCACGGCGACTTTTGAGTCGGAAATCCGTGTTGGGACAATATCGTTTAACAGTGGGATGTACTATTCAGGGGCCCGTGTTGTGACAACGACAACGACACTAACCGGGAGTGACTCGGTTATCTTTGCCAGTGCCGCCTTAAACGCCGGGCTCATTACGTTCACTCTGCCAGCCGCGAATACTCGGCTAGGACAAAGTATCCTGATTGCAAAGGTCGATAGATCCTCAGCTATTATCCGTGTCGAGTCTGCTGGGACTGACATGATCCAGTCTACACGCGCAGTCAACATGTTCGCACCGGGTCAAAAAATAAAGCTCATCAGTGACGGACTGACCAAGTGGTATGCAGACGGTCCGTTGCCATACCAGACAGCGTTCCTTGGAAATATCGCAGAACCAAACTCAGCCGCTGGTACGGCAATCTCCTCAAACACTCACTACTGCCCCCTGACCGTTACCGAACCTGTCTTTGCAACCGGAATACGATACGACGTTGGTGCCACAGGAGTCAATGGACGTATCGACGTGGCAATCATGGATATTTACGGGACCAGACTTGCCAACTCTGGGAGTGTCCTTGTTGCAGGGACAGGGTTACGGACAACTGCTTTCACTACAGCGATTGGTCTACTCCCCGGCATCTATTACTACGCGCTAACCTTCAACACAGTGGCCGTTACACTCACACGTTTTGGCACTGGTGGTAGTAATCTCGGGTGTGCCGTAGAGGCAGGGACTTCTGGCACAGCTCCGACCAAAGGTGTTCTAACAGGGGTCGGAACAGCGGTACGCCAATTTTCCGCATCGGTGGTACTGGCAGGCGGAGGGGCCCTATAAATGTCCGACACTAAACAAAGATGGGACGACGCCGGGGTAGCCAAAGCCATGAAATTCTGGCCTGTGATTATGGGTATTGTGACTCTCGCGTTTGCGTTAGGCATTGCCAGCAGTACAATTTCAGGGATCAGCGTTCGCGTTGACGACGGTGAAAAGATCAACAACGAACAGTCAAAACAGATTGCGACTTTAGAAGCAGTGGTTAAGGAAATGCCCGAAATGCGTTCGGATATAAAAGCGATTCTCAGGGAAATCAGGAGGAAGTAAGTGCGATGCCCTCGCTGCGATGAAAGGCTTGAGATCTTTTCTGACAATGCTACTGCGCAAGTTCTTGTCTGTTCAAGGCAAGGATGCCGTGTTGAAGTCTCGCTCCCTTTCGCTGACGTTATCCAGAACAATCGAGTGGACGGGACACCTCGAGAAGAAGGGGAAAAAAGTGATCGAAACAACCCTGGCAAGACATGAATTCACGACTCAGGCGACGCTAGGGGCCTTCTACGTTGGCTCCGAGTATCAGTGCAACATCCTTGAAGATGCAGTAAGAAAGGTCAAAATCTATGGAAAGACTGCTATCCCGAACGGTCGATATCGCATTGAATTCACTCGCAGCGGTCGGTTCAATCGCATGCTTCCTATACTTATCGGCGTCCCTCTTTTTTTTGGAATCCGTTTTCACAGCGGTAACGTGGTCGAGGATACGGATGGATGTTTTTTACCTGGGTTTGACAAGGCTCGTAACGCGGAAAAGATTAGCGTCTATCGGAGCATTGATGCAATGGACAAGGTGATTCTGCCTTTGTTTAAGGATCCCCAAGAAGAGGTTTGGCTGACTATTTTAGGTGGATATTCCGCATCGGAGATGAGTAAATGAAATTGTTTGCGTGGATTGCAGGAAGGTTCATTAAGAGCAAAATAAAATTGGAGAATGATATGGCAGAAACACGGTTAGTTGGATCGAAAAACTGGTACACATCAAAACGCATTTGGAACGGGGTTGCAATTGTTCTGATCGGGGCGTATGAGTCGGCAGCCGTGTATTTTGGATTCCCGAACATCCCCCCGTTTATTTACTCGCTTTTGGGCGCGGTTGGCATTGTTCTAAACAAGACATCCACACAGGTCATCAAGTAGCGTTCTGGCCTTTGGGTTGTTTCCAAAACACCGGTTCATCCCAACGTGCGCGGGGAACGGATAATCATGGTTCCTCCTCCAATAAACTCAGCCCATAGCTCAGGATTTTAAGCTGCATCTGTTTTTTGGCGTTGACGGCGACGGCGTTGGCTTTGGCGTCGGAGTAGGCGACGAGGTGGTAATCGGCGGCGTTGGCGTAGGCGTATGCGGCTGCGGCGTCGGCGGCGTAGGCGGCGGCGTAGTCGGCTGATGCGTAGTAGTCGGTGTAGGCTGCTGCTGCGGTTGCTGTGGCGGCGGCTGAGGTGTAGGCTGAGGAGTAGGCGGCGGCGGCTGCTGTGGCGGCGGCTGAGGTGTAGGCTGCTGCGGTTGCTGTGGCGTCGGCTGAGGAGTAGGCTGCTGCGTAGGCGGCCCTTCTTGTCGCCACCGTATCATTCACCAATACAGCCTTTGCAGCCTCAAGAGCCTTGCGTGGCTCTAGTTCCTTTGGATGTTTTGCCTCATAAATAGGTAGCACTTGCTCAGCTGAAAATATCGCATAAGACAAACACTGCCGTCTGGTCATCACACGCACAATAAGCCAATTTGCCCAGCCTATTTTGTCGTTCTGAATCAGGTTTATCAGTCCGTCGACTGGATTTGTAATTCCCTGAGCAAGAAACCATTTTTTGCCGTCACTGCACGCATCATGACGTTCCAACCATTTCCGATTGATAATCATGGTTTAGCCTCCAATTCATCCGCCAATCTTTCAGCCAGATCAGCCATACGCCATGATTCCCACCCCAAGTAGGATTCTCTGAGGGTTGGTGCGTCCTTATAAATGCGGCCACTGTCACGAATAGCACGCTGTTTGACACTCTCTATCAAAAACCGTTCTTCCGTTGTAACGGATAACTTTTTCATCTCATTTGTATCCTCCTTTTATTTTGACTTCTGAAAATCGAGCCAGCAGGGAGTCGAACCCTGTCCCACAGTTTTGGAGACTGTCGTGCTACCGGCAACACTTCTGACTCTCAAATGAATCCCCGCATCCGCTTCTCAAGTAGCGCATTTAGTGAACAACGCCCATCTGCCGGACGGGAACGGTGCCTACGGATACGGGGAAATATGAGGGATGTCCATATCCGAATTGGAAAGCGCACGAGACAACGGTGGCCTTTTCGGAACATCCCAAAAACTACCAGAGACAAAATCAGTTCTTAATTTCATTATTATCAGTCGACATATCCCGACCGACATACTCAACAAATTCAAGTTCGCCATAGCCGTCTTTCATCAGCATGAACTTCCTGAAATTCTTATTACCCTTAACCCTTAACCACAGTTCGACCTGCTCATATTCCAGAGTCCATGGGAAAATCAGGACCTGCTTGACTTTTGCGGAACGTGCCCCGATCACTGAAACCTGAATCCACCTGGATTTTTCCCCTAGTTTCTTAGCCACGAGGTCGCAGCCAAAGATATCGGCCCCTTTTGTAATCATGCGACCCTTCATAAATATGGGTTTACGGTGACAACGAAACACTTGCCAGCCGCTCATTTCAAGCTGGTTCTTTGCCTCAATTTCAAACTGATTTCCTTTAGATTTCGCGCTCACTGTTGCTTCACAATCTTATTCCAGCACCGTTTACAGAGCGGATTTCCAAGAACTCTTTCGCAATTAGGATTCAGGCAGAAGAAACGATTACGGCATTTAGGGCATTTGTGTTTATGACGCATCAGTTTTCTCTAAACTGTTCAAGCTGGTGGAGGTGTTCCAGCGCGATATCCATACAGTCGACGCAACGAATGGCTTTTATCCAGAGCGGTCCATCCATTGCCACAACCTCTCTCAGTTCATCCACATTGCGTTTGCAGGAAGGACAAATCAACTCAGGCTTCACTGATTCGCTCTGCCCGTTATTTCCGCAACAATGAAGGGGCAATAAAGGCTCGATTTCCCCTGCCGCAGAATTCCGTTCTTTTTTAGCGTTGCAAGAGACCGATAAAGCATAGAGCGAGAGACTGATAAACTTTTCGCCAAGCCATCCACAGATTCGGCCAACCAGCCATAGGGTTCTGCTAAACGCATAATGGGCTTTAAATCTTCGAAGACTTTCCTTGTGACGTAATCGCATTTTGTTAACCTTTTTTTAAGAACAAAATTCATTTAACTATCGAAGCAAGAATTTTGTTTGTCTGTTTTTCCGGTAAAGATCCTGCCCATTCCAACTGGCTTCCGTAAACCCAATCAATCGCAAAGTGGTCATAAACATCACACGCTTTATGAGTAGAGGGGGAAAGATCTCCAAATAAAAATGCAGTCATTTCGCGTGTATTTTTTTTCATCGTTTCCATCCGTGAAAACGTATTGACCATTTCCATTTCATCCACGCTAATAGGCTCCATATCTGTAACTCTTTTTTTCAACTCTTGTCGTAAGTTCTGAACTGTCATTTTCTTCTGGTTCATCAATAGAGGGGACAAGCTTATTTCCATCCTTTCTCACTTTTATTTTTACGCCCATAGCTCCCGTTCGCCGAGCTTTGTCAATTTTTATTGTCGAGAGTCCCTGTAACATCGTTTTTTGTGGTTTTCCCATGAAGTCTTTGTCGAAGCGTCTAAACACAATCAGAACGGTGTCGGCTTCCTGAGCAACGAAGCTTGAATCGCGCAGATGTGCCATAGAGGGCTCTTGGTCAAAAGGCACCTTTGAAGCATGGCACACGATAAAGACAGGAATACTAAGAGCCAAGGCCACGTCACGCTTTAAAAACCTCATCGTGGCTCCGATTTCCAGGCTCATATTTCGATTGCTTGTCATGTCAATAACATAGTGCAGATGGTCGATAAAAACCGCTGTCACTTTGTATTTCGCGATAGCTTCATCGACCCTGTCTCTAAGCCAGTTCAAATCCATGGCTTTATGTTCAAGAGGCAAATAAACGCAATTCTCTGGGTCTTTGTGATTTTGGATCATCTTTGCGGGGGTCACTTCAAACGTGAAAAAAATAGACTTTTTATCTTGTTTGTTCAGATTTTGAACGATGGTATCGCACAACGTAGTTTTTCCCATTGCCGTTGGTCCGCTAATCACGATTAACTCTCCGGGTTCAAACCCATCAAGTGCAGAATCCAGTTCTGTAATTCCCATTTTGTGTTTTGGGATTGCAGGACGGTCCTGTAGCATCTGATTAAACACGACTGACGAGACAACACGATCGGGCCCCGAGTAGTTTTCAAACGTCACTGACTCATCCATGCGGGGGCCTCTGGTGAGGCAGAAACATCAATCGAATGATCGACCCAGTCTCTCCAATTGTTAAACCAGGTGGAGGCCATTTTTATGAACTTTGGCTCCACCCTATCGCGTTCGATTTGTTTGGTGTAGTTTTTGAGGGCTTTTTGTATATCCAGCCAGTCTTTTTCGGTCTTAACAGATGCCTCAAAATGCCGCTGTGCTGCTTTTCGCCCATCACGCCGTGGGTAGTTTTCCCACACCGTTTCAAACGAAAAACTTGTCGGTGTTTTGTTTTTTCTTATCTTGTCTAATCTAGTCTTATCTAGCGTGACTAGAGGCGGACTACAGTCAGACTTTAGTCTGACTAAGCCATATTTAGCCCAGATCCCTCTCAGTTTTTCAGGGTTACTAGTGTGGTATTTTGACTCGAGGTATCTTCCAGCGTAATCAAGCCAGCTATGTATTAAGCGATTGTCGAGCCATCCAGTTTGTTGGAGCAAGGATACATACCGAGGAGCGTCGCCGTCGTATTGCGAGGATTTAGCGATCAAAGCATCGGACCACATGGAGAGATCGCCATCTTCCTGCTGTTCAAGTGCGTCGTGCCAGAGTGCGTGAAGATGCCCCATTGCGTAGACGGGTTTAATTCGCAATGATAAAGCCAGTTCGTTAAGCTTTCTGTTCCGAGACAAAATACTGTGTGATTTAATCCAAGCCATTTACTTTGCAATCTCTTTACAAGTTTCAATTTCTGCGGACATACTTTTATGCTTTTGTGCGTTTGTGCGTTTATGCGTTTGCTTCCAACGCCATACCTTCAATGCATCTAAAAACAGATAAGGGGGAACATGCGTTAAATCCTTGAGGCGATAGGTGCCATCCGCTTTAAGTTGGAGAACGTAGCGTTTCTCTATTTGTTTTGTTTGATTGTTTTCGTCCCAGAGGATGGCTTGCGCTCCGACCTGTATTTCGACGGCTGGATCAATGTTTGAAGTGGTTTTTATTTCAATAACAGATCTTTGGTTTTCCATGAAGCAAACAAGGTCTGAAGTTCCACAGAAGTCATGGAGTTCGGAATAGAGAGGAATTTCAGAGCCAATGACTGTAATTGGTTTTTCTTTAATGAATTGCTGGTATGCGAAGACGTATCCCTTAATCTCTTCGGCAACACTTTTCTCATCTAAGCACCCCTCATTGATCAATCTACAGGCAGCGTGGGCGGCCTTGCCGCGTGTCGCATACCATTCAAGGTCTGCTACCCCTTCAAATGACTTTGATAGGCCTAGATCCGCAAGCACTTGCGTAATATGAGGCTTACCCTCACCATCTACAGTAAGAATGCGGTTATTTTCGTCCGTGACGAGCTTATGCATTAGAATGGGATGTTGTCTTCAGGTACGGCCTTAACGTCTTTCATCCCTGAGCGTTCAACGCCCTTCTTATCAATGAAGTGAGAGACAGTGGCTAAGAATGCCTTGCCCTCAAATTCAGTGGTATCCCATTCATACTGAAACTCTCCAATTTTCTTTGCACCTAAAAATTCCAGAATAGGGCCAGCCTGATTCGCCATAAAAGACTGTTCCCCTAGCCCCTTGGCATATTGAACAGGGAAAATGTACATGGTCATGTCTTTTTTGGGCCCGACCTTTAAAATCTTCACTTCTCCAGCCACCATAAATGAATGCGTGCCTTCCGGGATCAGTTGTAATCGGTCCGACGTGTTTGTTCGCTCTTTCATATAAGCTCCTTGTTTTCGATGATTTCGGATGTTTCGACAAAATCTTTCTGAATCGCTTTCGGCATCTGGATCGTAGGTCGGGATACTAAAGCTCCTTCTTCGTCCATAATCGCGCCCGCCTCGTCGGGGGTATATAAACCTGATATAGCGTCAGGGAATGTAATTCTGAGATTTGCTGCTAAGGCTCTCCACTGACACATAATCCCGAATTGTTTCTTCCAGTTATCCTTGTTGATGAGGCCCATGTCGGTAGCTTCAACGACTCCGAACATGGTGGTATAGGGAGATTGTCCAGCGCGCGTGACAGTCACCGTTGCACCGTCATTTGTAACCCTCATTTGAATATCGTGAAGCTGGCCCGTGCGTCGCGCCAAGGCCAGCATAAGCTGCGGCGAAACACTAGGTTTACCCTGAATAACGTTGATGCTGGATAAAGCTTCAAGCGGGGGAATATTCAATTCCCGCCCCTTCTGGATAATGATTAACGCTTTTTCTGGTGTGTTGACGCTGGCGGGTAACAGGCCGGATTTCACAAAAGCTTCTGCTTGTGCCATCTGATCGGAAAGCGGTATTGCTAGTTCATTTGTCATGCAGCCCCTTTTTGGTTTTCTCTAATTCTTTGGGATATTTCCATCATTCGTTTTAATTCTTTGTTCTCGTAATCGTGTTTACAGGTCGGGCATTCGTTATCACCGGTGATAACCAGATACCGTCCCCATTCGTCATGCTCAAAACTTTTCTGAGCAGACTGGCAGAACTGAAAGATCAGTCGATGATCCGAGCAATACCCGCGAACACATTGTTGATCGCAAAATTCTTGATGCCAATCATCCTTGCTGATTCTCATCAAACGACCTTCCAGAAAAAATCCCACGACCACTTTTCAAGGATTTCCCATTTCCAATACTGGACCTTTTCAACGGCTCTGAGTCGGCGTTTCGTAATCCCCTTGAAAATAAGTTTCGGATCATTTCGCGTTGTCATTTGGGATTCTCCTTTTCAAAATGGCGCATATGAAAATTGCGCTCCATCCTAAGGAATTCGGCCTCGTCGCTGACTTTTGACACTCGGCATAGCGCGTACGCAAAAACAACCACACACATAAAAATAACCGTGACAATTATTACAAGCAAGTAGCTCATGGTCGGCCTTCCTTTCGTGTCTGGGCGCGGGCATCTGCCCATTTATTTCGGAGTTTGTCCAGGTTGGAAATGAGGGGTTTTATCTGATAGAGCGCGTTGCTTAATGCGCTATAAAGCGTTGCATTGCGGATTTGAGAGGCAATAGCTTCTAAACGATGGGCGAGTGCGCTTAATTCATAAACAGGGGCCTTAAAACGCAAATCGGGCAGGCCCGATAACATATATGAGATTTCATTTTCTGGCATGTTTTTGTAACAGGAGGATGGATCTTGGAAGAAAAAAGATCCCCGGTGGAAAGTACCCGCTAAGATATGCCCACACCGGGGAAAAAAGTTGTAAAGGTTTTCGAATTGTCTTTTATCAGCGGGGACTCTCATATGAGTAATCTTGCAATTCATTTTTGAAGTTGTCAAGTGTTTATTTTTCATCACTTAAACCGCTTCTTTGCGGATACAATTTTGCCTTGTTTAATTCTGAATACACGATGTGTGCATTGTGAGAAATTGCTGGTTATTAACACGTTATGAGGCGCGCTTGTATAGCTGGACCCGCTACAGCTGCTCACATACTCCCATATTTCACTTCCATCAATTTCCATCTGTTTATTCGGTAAGCCCATTTTGTCTATCAGGGCATTAACATCTTTGCCCTGCCATTGCGTTTGTAATGAGGCACAACCTGTTAATATCAGCGTGGAGATAACTAATAGTGTTTTCATGATTGTTTCGCTCCCTGTAGAATCAATGACTTGTCCCGTTAAGCCTTCTTTTATCTCTCTAGACCATACTGGTAGCGACACCAAATTGGCTAGGCGTGCCTCGGCGCGCTAGACTTAGTTTGGTAGTGCCTTCAGCGCATACTTCTCAGCCATCCGTGCCAGAAGCTCCTGTGCTGTTTCGTCGCCGATTTCCGACACGCCGACATCCGACGGATGGATCCCATACGCAGACAGGAGCAGCCGGGCAAATATTTTAGCTGGTAGTCGTGCGCCACTTTGTAAACTCCACACCCATTTGGACACGTGCTGATTTCCGTTTTAGTTTTCATGATTATTTTGCTCCTTCGATTTCGACAGACGCTCGATTATCCGGCTCAATCCAGACTTTAATACCTTCCTTGACCTTCCGCTTCTTCAAGCGTCCCTGAATGAATGCCGCCCGGTAGATGTCCGCGGTAGCTTTTTGCGCCTTCCGCGTCCCCTCGGAGTAGGCTTGATAAATACCATGGATCATGAGGTAACGGTTGTCGCTATCAAGTAATTCAAGTCCTGAGAGTATCTTTCTGAAACAAAACTCTGTTATCCGTTCGCTTCCCCCGCCGTGCTCCACGAGTAATGAAATATATCCGCTTTCCCCACGGACAAGCCGGAAATAGTGAGCCCGATAATCAATATCATTTAAAATTCTTCCACACTCCGAAAACAGTAGCGTGTCGCCGTCTGCTAGTTTTGGCGCGCGGCATTCCTCTGCACCCCAGTTTTTAGTTTTCATAATTAGTTGTCTCCTTTTTTTGAATTGCTTTTAGTTCTTTGTCCACTCCAATTATTTCCTGAACTGTACGAAGCATTGCAAATGTTTTTTGCTCACACTCGAGACAGTGCATCCCGCCCATGCCGTCACACCACAAATCACAGCAACGCGTCCATCGTGTGGCCGCCGTCGTTATTCTTTCTAACAGGGCTAGATGTTCATTCATAATTAGTTGTCTCCCTGCGTTTGAATTCCGAAAGCGTCCCGGCATCTGATCGCCTCTTCGTATTTTCGTATTGCCGTAACTTTTTTCTTCAACGTTGACAAACTAATCAGACAGTTTTTACAGAATCGGACACCTGTAGCCTTGAAAAGTTTAAAGCAGCCATTGCATTCTTTTTTCATAATTATTTATCTCCCTTCACTTGGCAAAGTAGCCCCGTACCGATATCCCCGCGAACATGAACGGGATCCGATTCCTCCCGAATCTGTAACTCCACGACGCCAGACGACGAAACTGCTTTCGCAAGTGCCGAGAGCAGTGCCGCGTCGATTGTTATTGTTACAACAACCGGCTTTTTTGATTCTAATAATGGACGCCAGTTTGGGAAAACTCCCAAATCTGGACGGGGCATTTCGCACGATTTAAGTTTTTGGGTACCGTTTACAAGAATCTCGTTATTGTTTTCCCGCGTGCGGGACGATTTTATTGCATCGACTGATATATACCCCTGAGTGTCCGAGGTATCGGGGATGACGGGAACTACCGCCAGCACCTTGCCGTTCGTCGCTACTAATACGGGCGCGCTTTTGTCTGATAGGTCTAGGTATGGCGCGCTGATTACTACCCGTGTTTCGTCGGCAACGAGTTTTTCAATTTTGGAATCGCTATTAATTTTCATGAGTAATAACCCCCGTGCGATTTGGCTAAATACGCCCTAAACTCCCTACTGCCAGCTTCGCTCATGTCGTTGTATGCTGTATAAGCGATTTTGTCGGCGGCCACTTTATCCGGGGATTCGGCCGCTTTATCGGCGGCAATTTTTTTGGCATCGCAGGCTGCTTTGTAATGAGCGATGTTCGCCGCGATGGCGTCGGCATCATATGAGGCATGTTTTGCCGCTTCTAGGGCGGCATCCAGAACAACTACTTTGTAGGTGTGGGCACCCTTGACGAACGCTTTTGCCGCGTCTCTAGACCTTCGGGCCGTGGCAATTGCCACGTCTCTCTCACTGGAAATTGCGGATTTTTCAGCCTTGGAGTGTACCGCAAGGCCTTTAGATTTCGCCCAGTTATCCGAGTATTGTTTTTTGTCATACGCTTCCCACGCGGCATATTCAGCCGCTTCAAAATTTGCTTCGACGTCGGCGATCTCCGCCTGATAGGCGATACAATTAGCGTCATAGTCTATGGAATGTTTTTCATATGCGATGTTGTAGGTGGTTTCTTTTGGTGTACTCATGATTATTTATCTCCTTTGGATGGTCCGAAACACGGAGTAGGCCACGGCGCGTAATGCTCGATCGTTTTTCCGTCGAATGTTGTCACGCTTGCCCCGCACACGCACGCGATTAATTCCGCACGTCCCGCTTTTTCATCAACGATGGCATGGGACGATATGCTTGTATCCATAATTATTTGCTCCCTTCGGACGTGTAGCTTAACGCACGGCGATCATCCATAGTCATAGGGAAGGCAATACCCATTGACCGGAGTCGCGCACAATCGCATGGTTTTCCTGCGAATACCCGCGCAAGCTTCGGCTGAACTCTAGTCCGACGAGTCCATGCGTGCTGATTCCCGTCGCATACAATCTGATAGCCTGCTCCCGTGTATAGTGTTTCCATGATTATTTTCCCCCTAGAATTTCATAACGTGCGTTGATCCCGAACCACGTGATCGACTGGAAACGTGTTGGGGCAATTTGAATCAGCATCACTGGATATCCGGATCGATCGGTAGTGTGGATCATGATTTTCCACCTTCGACGCTGGCGATTACGCGCCTTGCGTTGGCCAAAAATGAACCTTCGTACGGACCTTCGGGAAACCGCGATACCAGATCCTTCAACGCTTCCAGCAGTTTCGGCGCGTGGATGATCGCCCGTTGTTCGTCGAATTCGTACGTCTCGATCGTTTGAATTTTCATGATTATTTATCTCCTGTTTTCATGAGTAGGTTTTCGATTTTCTCTTCCATATCTGAGGATTGAAGAGGGTCTGTGGCACTCCACGCGAATTGTGACACCATCTCTTCGCCATCCACGCAGACGGGATCCCAGATAGTGATCAGCCCCTTTTTAATCAGATTGGCGACGATCGCACCGAGCTGATTTTTCTCCACCACATTCGCCGAGATAACCTCTTCCATAATTCCGAAGTCGTGCCCGTTCCCCGCTGCGCTTTCGAACATTGCTTCCAAAACTTTATGCTCCATCGTCGTTAGTTTCATATTATTTCCACCCATAGATAACATCGTACCCGGCCGGCACTTGGCTGGTGCTGTGCGCAAAAACTTCGGCCAGTTTGATCCATTCCTTCGCGTCGGCCTCGTATCGGAAGCGTGGACAATTTTCTTCGCTCCACGGCGTGCCAGTGGAATGGTAGGTTTGCACGTAGAATTTGTAATCTCCGACGATGGAGCAATTCAAAATATCTTTCTGAGTGTAGTTTTTCATGATTATTCTCCCTTGATCCGAAGATCCCAGCAATCCATTCCCCATGCAGCGTGAGCTGCGACCACTGCCAGTTCCAGCGTTTTTCCGCTCACGCCTGTGTCGGCTTTTCCGGTAGCTAGCACCCAGCTGAATTCGTCCCCGTCTTGGCGTAATTCAAGCCGGACTCGGCGATTCTCTGTCGAATGGTTGATTGATGCAGTTCGGAATACCTGTTTATTTTTCATGATTATTTGCCTCCCATTGTTTGATCGTACTCAGCATATGCCCGCTGAAGAGCTGCGAAGCATACAGCCTTCGCTTCCGCTGTGTGCGTCGGTCCGGCATCCTGAATTTCTAAGGTGCATTGAGCAATGGCCACTTCCGAAGTAAGAATGTGTTTCGTGATCGCTTCGCGTTTTTCGGTTGTCATCGTGTGGCCTCTTCAATCCGAATCTCGCCGATGGCTGCCCGGGCCGCGAAATAATTCCGGGAAATTCCTGAGCGGTAACATCCCACGTGTTCGTCCCATTGATAAATCACCCATTGTCCGGTCCCTTCTTTTGTCATATACGCTTTTTTGTTTTTCATTGTGTGGCCTCCTGTTAGTGTGGTCTGTTTCATACATAGAGCATAGCGGATATATCATCCATGGTCAAGTTAAATCGTATGGGTCTTTAGTCTCATTTATGGATGATAGAGCTTGGGTCTTTGGACCCAGTGATTTTCAGATGCTCGAGAATGGCATCGACGATGAATCTATTCAAGTTACCGCCGGCTGCTGATTCAATGCGTTGGCGAAGGAGTTTGCCAGCGGCTCCGTATCCAAGGTAGATGCTGAATCGGGAAATTCGATTGTTAAGATTATCCATGCGGGGGATATATCATATATATAAGGAGAATGCAATATTTTTTCAATACCCTCTTGACTTATTAAGGATCGATGATATGGTTGGGGTAGCGGAAGGCCCGCTTATTCGGGTCCCAGCATTTGGTGGGAAGAGCGATAAAAAAGAAACTCCCGGAATTGATCGGATGAGAATGTGATCAGCACGATCCCCGCGAGAATGAGCCGACGCAGGCAGCCTTGATCGTTGTGAGAGAGTTTTAGGGCGAGCGCAGGAAGCTTCAGCGCAAACTGGTTTCTCTCCACAATCCCCAATAGGGAAAAAGAATAACCAGCCCTCAGGGAAAGGGTTTTTTTGTTTAAAACTAGGTTTTTCACAAATGCTGTTTAATAATCCCGACTCCTCTCGTATCTACTCCGGTAGATTCTGTGTTCACCGGTGGTCCATCGTCAAGCGCTGGGAACATCTCAATGATTTCTATATGATTAGAAGATGTCGATGGTGCGATAAATGGGAACGAAAGAAAATAAACATTGGTCTGGAAGCAAGCAGAATCGAACCGAAAATTCAAACAGAGCCGATTGTCACGCACAAATCACTGATCATCTAAACGATGCTAGTTATAGAGCAAATAAAAATGAAACATAATCTAGGTTATCAACAACAATCATCTAAAATCGTTGATACTCAACACGTTTAGATAAAACTCAGTAGTACCAAAAGGCCCAGTGATGATGATTAATGCAAGAGAATTGCAACACTGGAACAATGTGAACAGCGCCCGAGAAAGTCAATCGTAAAGTTTTTTAAAGGATATGTTTATACTACCCCTCCAAGAAAATTTTCCGGTAAAAAAAAGAAAATTTTCCAATAAAAAAAGAAAATATTCCAGTATAAAAAAAGAAAATATTCTAGTAGACCAAGTGATTACAGCCCGAGTTCTGTTTTGGTGATTGGTTCATTGACGACGAGCGGGCGTAATTCTCAGTGCCCACTTGACGAAACGGGGATTTGGCGTATTATTAATGTGATGGGCCACCGAACAACCTGAATTTATTCAGTTTGTTTAACTGGCCTATTTCTGTTTGGTGGCCCTTACAGACTGAGGCGGATCCGAAAGGTTCCGTTTCACTATGTCGCAGAACCCTGAGGACAAGCTCCTCGAACTAGAAGTGTCTGACGCCTCCCGCAAGATTGCCCGGGTGGGCAATGACTACTATGTTCCTCAGAAGTTTGACGATGAAGGTGTTCCGCTTACCCCAGAGACGTTCGACATCCGCATTCATTTAAAGAAATTGAAGCTGACTGACCTGGCGTTTCTGAAGGTCTATCGTGAAAGCGGCTGGGATGAAGACGAGGCTTTAAAGAAGTCTGGGCTTTCGCATGACCAGGCCAAGCGGTTGATTACGAAGCTGGCTGTTTTTAAGGATGAAGAGGAGCGCGTAAGGGCTCTGGCTGATATTCCCTCGACCACCTGGATCACCGCGAAGCACGTGGAGAATATTTTAGATGGGGGAAAGCTGGAAGAGTCTGAAAGAGACTCCCTTAAAGAACTGGCCAAGATGCAGGGGGCGTATAAGACGCAAGCGACCGTCAATATCCAGACCAACGTTTTCAATATGCCATCCATTTCAGCTGAGCAGGAAGCCAAGTTGCGGTCCTTTGCCGATGCTATTGCGGTGGAAGCCGAGGATGCGGCGTGAACTGGAAAGTAGCGGTTGGTTGCGCAGAACTGGGTGAGGATGAGAAAGAACAGGTGCTGTCTGTGCTGGATTCGGGCTGGCTTAGTCCGGGTCCAAAGGTCAAAGCCTTTGAAAGCCGGTTTGCGCAACTCCATGATTCTAAGCATGGCGTCATGGTTAATTCTGGCACTGACGCTCTACGCATTGCTCTGCTTACCTTAAAAGAGGTTCACGGCTGGTCTGAAGGTTCCGAGGTTATTGTCCCTGCCATGACCTTTGTGGCTTCCGTTAACGTGATCCTTCAGGCTGGACTCAAACCCGTTTTCGTAGATGTCTCCCCGCGCGACTACTGCATTGATCCCGAGAAGATTGAAGCGGCCATTACTTATAAGACGGTCGCTGTTATGGGCGTCAATTTGTTTGGGAACATGGCCGACTACTATCTCTTTGCTCGTGCCCTTCAGGACCGGGGCATTAAACTCATTGAGGATTCCTGTGAAACCATGGGGATTCGCTACGTTGGGGCTTCAGAAGGCAATGTCGGGGTTGGCCGGGACAAGAAGGTCGGGACATTCGGGGACATTTCCTGCTTTTCCACTTATAGCTGCCATTTAATCGTGACCGGAGTCGGCGGGATCGCAATCACTAATAATTCCCAATACGCGGAAATCATGCGTTCTTACGCTAACCACGGTCGCGATCCTTATTTTCTGGGGGATTATTCCCGGATGTCCGGGGATTTAGACCCCGAAGAGATGATCCAGAAGCGGTTCCTGTACCACCGGGTGGGTTATTCCAGCCGGGTTTCCGAGTTTGAAGCGGCTGTGGGATTAGCTCAATTGAAGAAGCTCCCGAGCATTATCCAGCGCAGACAGGCCAACGCCGAACGAATCACCATGGAACTCTATCCGCTTTTCTGGAATGGGGTAGACGGCTCCCTCAAGCTCCCCGAGACTCCCGTCATCAACCGCACCCGCGCTTGGATGATGTATCCGCTTGTTTTGAAAGACCCATCGCTTAACCGGGACTCGGTATGCCTGGAACTGGAAAAGCGCGGCATTGAGACTCGCCCCTTAATGCCACTTTTAACACAGCCGGTCTATAAAGACCTGTTTGGGAACATTGCCAAGAATTACCCTGTGGCCTACGAATCGACCACCCGAGGCTTTTACGTGGGCTGTCACCAGCTTTTAACCCATGACGATATCAGCCATCTAGGCGAATCCCTGCGTGAAGTCTGCGGCACACCAAGGCGGGTTCATGTCACAGCCTAAGGTTAGCCCGTGGCTATTGGCGCAGACCTCGCTTAAATATTTCATGGTCAAGTTCCTGCGTGATCCTAAGCACGGGACGCCGCTCGAATGGTTGCCCCATTATGACGACTGGTACAAAATCGTCCTGGACCAGAAACGCTCGGATATCCAGTCCCCGCGTGGGCATGGCAAATCCGTGTTTTGGAGCTACGCCGTGCCCTTGTGGGACGTGATCCGGGGGCGCGCCTCAGTCCTTTTAGTCTCCTACTCAGAAGGTCAAGTCCGGGAACTGATCCGGATCATTAAGAACGAAGTCGAAACAAACCCCTTTCTGTCCGAGATCCGGCCTTCCACCAAAGAAATCTGGGGCTCCGACATGTTGGAGTTTCCGAATAACATGGGAACGATCTCGGGCCTTGGGTTTGGTACATCTTCCCGAGGACTCCACCCCAAGCGGATCATCGGAGACGACGTTTTAAAGGACATGGGCGGGATGAGTCCCGAGGATCAGGAGCGGGCCTGGTTCGGGATTATTACCGGGATGGCCATCAAGGATACCCGGATGCATGTCATTGGTACGCCGGTCGGTTTTGGCGATCTGCTGGAAAAGCTCGAAACCAATCCCGTTTACTTCCACTGGAAGAAGCCGGCTATTAGCCAAGACGGAACACCGCTTTGCCCACGACTCTTTGATCTGGAAACTCTAAACATGCGCCGCCAGGAGATGGGAAGCCTGAACTTCGCGCGTGAGTTCCTGCTTCAGCGAATAGATCCTTCCACCCAACCCTTTAAACGCGAATACGAAACGCTTTATGACGTTGCACCTCCCCGCGAACGGATGATGCATGTCTCAACCGTCTGCGACCCTGCCTACAGCGAAGGGGACGGCGACGCGACTGCCATTGTCACGACAGGCATTACCCATGGGAACCATGGCTATGTCCTGGCGGCGACCGCTATCCGGCGTGAGAACCCCGGCCTGATCGTGGATGAACTGTTTAAGCACATCCGCGCCTGGAACCCCGACGCGGTGGGGATCAAGCGGCGCAAGGGTGACGCGATCAGCTTTACGTTCAACGAAAGACGTGTGCGCGAAAACCAGTGGGACTTTAAGTACGTCGAGATCAAAGACACCAAGTCCAAGACGGACAAGTCCCGCATTGGCGGCCTTGTTCCCCGGTGGGAAGCTCGTTCTGTTCATCTGCATAAGAACATGACGGACTTCCTTCGCCAGATCTATGAATTCCGGATGGACGACTCTCATTCCCACGACGACTTGATTGACGCCCTTGCGGATTGCTTTTCTCCCGAGATGGCCCAACCAAATTCCGGGAAACGCTCAATGCGCGATACCAGTTACCGCGATTCACGCCCACTTTTCTCAGTTGGTCAAAAGGCTATCCATGAAGCACCGAATAAGTCTCTGAACTCTATGTGGGCAAAATTAGACAGACGCCACGCAGATAAGCAGGCCGCATGAAACCATTCCAGAAACAGATCCCTATTGAAGTTCCACCACCTGACCATGTGGTGAAGTCTGATCCGGTGCTTATTCAGATTTTTCAGTGTGTGCGCTGCTCTGAGCGAGCGAACGTGCTGTTTAAAGGGTGTTCGTACTGCCAGCCATGTCTGGCGTTCGATAGATCCCGAGGATTTATCTAGGGGGACATATGAGCGATTACAAACCGACGTTACGAAACAACGGGCAGGTCTCACAGCAAAACATTGATGAATTGCCGGAAGGCAATGGCTTTGATGAACAACTAACGGACGAATCAAATCCGCTTAAACAGTCCGTCACTGTCGGACGAAATGGAGAACAAAACAACATGGAAGACCTACGCACAAGCCAGATGAAAGAAGACGGACATCACCTGCCAGAAGGGAAGTACCAGGCATCGCCTTCCTCTGGGGATACTCAAGGAGATGAGCAGAAGCCAAGCGGCGATCCACTCAAAACCACACAGCAAAAACGCGGCGAACACAAACCACCGGAGGGGAACTAAATGAAAAAAAAAGCGAAGTCAAAAAAAGCGAAAAAGTAACAGTGGTTCTTAAAGCAAAGCCTGTTAAAAAACCGGTTGCGACTGCGGTCCAACCGGAAAAGCCAGTGATCCAGTCTCGTCAGGGCCTCTGTGATTGTGGCAATCCCATAGCGCAAGGGCAGACCTCTGTCTGCTTGAAACACATCCGGAGTACTTAATGCCTAGACCAGATCTGATTGAGCAGCGCAAGCAGGAACTTCTGAGCTACGTTCAGAATTTCTACCGCAAATCCTGGGATTGGCGTTCGACTCGTTTCCATGAACGATGGAACCGCTGCGACCGCAATTTCCACGGAATTTATGACCCTACTCGCGCCGCTCAAAAGGAACCCTGGCAGTCGACCATGTTCATCGACATCACATTTCAGAACGTCGAAATCATTTGCTCTCAGATCTACAAAACAATGATGGCTCCTAACCCTCCGATTCAGACTGCGGCGGGGCCTGCCGGAGACGAGCTACAGGCGAGGTTGATTCAAGATGTCATTGATTACCAGCTTCGCAAATCAGGATTCAAGTTGGCTTTCTATGACGCTTTAAAAGAATCCGTCAAATACGGCAAGGGATTCGTGAAAGTGTATTGGGAACGGGTCGAGGATGTCCGAATCCGTCGCATTCCAATGGAGCAATCCCCGGAGCAGGTTGTCCTGGGGGCCCCAGAGGAAGCCTTGATGGGAATGGTTCCCATGCCTCAGCCGGGAATCACCGGATTTGAAATGCAGCCCGTCCAGGTCCTCCTTAAAAACAATCTCTGTGCCAAATGGGTCCATATTCGAGACATTTTCCCTGAACCCAACACGACCACTTGGGATAAGGTGATCCACCGAGACAAGATCACCTACGGCACGATCTGTAAAGAGATCAAAGCCGGTCGGTTCTATGACGTGAAGGACCAGCTGCATAACGTCGAAGAGGGCGAACGATTTGAGCAGGATATTCAAGACATTAAACAGGCGCGAGGCTACTCCGACGTTCCCCGAGAACTGGCTAAGTTTGAAAAACGCCATACGGTCTGGGAGATGCACAACGCAATTCCGCGCAAGTGGATTCAGTTTGATATTGAGGATGGGGATGATGCGGAAGAGTTGGTACCCGCTAAAGTCCTCGTGGCCTCAGGGATTGCTCTTTTGTCCTCAGACGTTAACGCCGAATTTGACGGCGAAAACCCGATTATCCCAATGGATTACATTCGCACAGGCGAAACCTATGGGAAGGGAGTACCCGAAACCCTCTTTGACGATCAGGACGAGATTAACGAGTCTGGCAATCTCGGAATCGACAACATGAATCTCATCATGAACAAGATGATCGCTGTTATCGAAACTGCGCTGGTTAATCCCGATCAGGATCTTGTTTCAAAGCCAGGCGCACTCATCCGTCTTAAAGGCAATGTCGAAGATGTCCGGAAAGCCTTGATGCCCGTTGAATTTCCGGACCTTAGCAGATCATGGTTCGAGCATCGGTTCAATATTGAACGAATGGTGCAGGAAAAGACAGGAGTGAACCGCGTTACGCTTGGATCTTCTGGTTTAGTGAAGGACACCAACCAGACCCTGGGCGGTATGGAACTCTTAAAACAGATGTCCAATGAGCGTTCTGCTGCTTACGGAATGGTTTACGAAGACTCTTTCATGATGCGGCTGGCAGATCGGATCTACGGACTGGTTTACCAGAACCTGACTCCGGAGGATTTAAAGCCCATCCTGGGCGACGCGCCTGTCGAAATTGCGCCGCCTCCGTTCCCGGGCGCACCTCCTATTACCGTTCCGCGCTTTATGGCATTCGCTTTCGTTCCTCCGGAAGAGTTGGCACGGTCTTATCGGTTTAAACCCATGGGGATATTTACTTTGGAGAACAAGGTCATCAAAAACGCGCAGTTCATGGACTGGACGAAGGTGTTTCAGCCGGTTGTGAACCTGCCGGAAGCGGCCAAATACTCTGCACAGCTTCAGGGCAATGACGACGCCGAAAAGATGGTTATGCCCATGCCCATGATGCCCCCTGGAATGCCGGGAGAAGGTGGCCCACCACAAGGTCCCGGCCAGCCCAATAAAAAGGACATTCCAGGTGCAAAGGGTGGTCCAAATGGCAATCAGCCAGCATTCCTACCGCCCAATCCTGTGAATAGACAACCGGTGATCTCATGAAAAAGGTGAAGGCGTGGTTAAGTGAAATTTTCGATGTGCAGTCCATTGAGGATATTTCAATGGATGCTGTTTCAGAAGCTTTTAACGATCCAGGAATTCGGGCTATGTGGCTTCTGCATATGCAGCAAGAACTGAAAAACATCCACTTGGAAGTGGATCGGCGTCTGCTGACATCGACGGACATGGGATTACAGGATTTATGCGCCAGACGCAAGGCGTATCAGGACATTTTGCAGTTCGTACTCAGTGCTAAGAGAATAGTTACGCAGGAGATACGCCCCAATCAGCCGAAAAGATCAGTAGTTGATCTTGACCGGGTGACGGCGTAGCCCTGCACGAGAATGAAGCGGTTCATAACCCGGAGACGGGCGAACCAAGGAGAATAGTATGGATATTATTGACGCCCCACAGCTTGTAGAGAAGCCCGTTCCTGTTACCAGTTCACAGGCACAACCTGTCAGCATATTGTCTGGGCTTGATCCCGAATTGAGCGACGACGCTGTACGCCAGGCGCTAGCGAACGCAGAGAAAAACGGGCAAGATCCGATGTCTGCAAAGTTGTCGGATTTAGATTCTTTTCAAACTCCGGTTGTTGTTCAGGAACAGCCAAAATTAGATGTACCGCAGAAGTTCTTAACCCCAGACGGGGTAGTAGACGTCGAGAAAATAACAGCTTCAACCAGGCAACTTGATGAGGCCATTCAGAAGAAGGAAGAGGCGGTTAAATCGGTAGAGGATTATCTGGCGGAATACCGGGAGAAAGAATCGAAGTTCCGGAATATGCCAAATCCGCAGAAACTGGCGGCTACGGCACCTGTCATTCAGGAGACCCATCCCTCAAATATGACGGATGCGGAACTGGAAGCGGCGATTAGGCAAGATTATAATTCCGATCCAGTCCTTACCACCAGCCGATTGATCGAAGTTGCAATCGAAAAGCGCATGGAGCCTGTCTTTAGGAAGGAAAAAGAAGACTCCGTTCGTTCCAATATTGCAGCCCTTGCACAGAAGGACGCTCGTGTTCTTAATCCAGAAGTGTTTAAGGCGATTAACGACAAGCTGGTGAGTGATCCGGACCTCTGGAAACTGAAGAATCCTCATAAAGCTGCCTGGTTAGAGGTTAAGGAAGAATTGCGACTTGGCGAACCGGGAACGGTTCACGCACAGCCAAGCAGAATGCTGACGCCTGTTTTAGGCGGCGGCACACCACCTTCCACCCCGTCGACATCAGCGCAGACCCCGCAAAACGTGATCGGCAACCTGGACAAACTGGACCTAAGAGACCGCAAACAGGAAGCCTTGGGCGACGAAGCAATTCGCGCTTTTTTGCAGGGAAAAGGCTGATGATTTGGACCGTCTGCTGACAAATTAATGTGCAAACAGAGTACTTAAATGGCTGACGCAAACTCGACTTCAACGACAAACGACAACTTAATGCAGTCGTGGTTCTCGCGCAAGCTTCTTGTGCGATTGGAACCACAGGTGAAGCTCGTCGAATTCGCACAACGGGATGAAATTCCTCTTCGGACGGGCAAAACCGCTTCATGGAACGGCTGGCGATCCCTCGGTGCAGCGTCCTCGACGCTAGGCGAAGGATCGAAAAACGACCTGGTAGCCCTCTCGTCTCGCAGAGTGACGGCGACCATTGTCGGATACGGACGTGGACATAGACTGACGGACCTCTTCCAGGTTACTGCGATCTTTAATGTGGTTAACGGGTCGATGGATATCCTGGCTGATTCTGCGGCTAAAACCGTTGAACGTATCTGCCAGACTGGTATTTACAAGTCGAACTATGTGAATAACCTCTCGACGACCGCAATCCTGTCGGCTCTCATGTCGTCCAGAGTGTCGGCAATGTCTCTTGTCACCGGGAACAATAACAGCTCGAACAGCTTGTTTCAGTTTCCTGCCGTGTTTGGGGCATCCACGACTCGGATGTCGGCTGTGAACAAAAGCGCACCGTCTATCTCGGCTCAGTGTGGCGTGAACTTGCTCCGCAAGCTCGCGACTGCTCTGCGTTCCCAGAATGCTCGGCCAATGGCTGACGGAAACTTCGTCGGCTATACGCACCCGAATGCTCTGCATGGGTTACGCCGCGATCCGACATGGATAAACTTCAACATGTACCAGAACTCCAAAGAGACGTTTTATCGAGGAGAGACGGGCATGGTTGAAGGCATCCGGTTCGTGACTTCGACGGAAGCTCCTCGGTATGCGGTTGCGGCTCATTCCGTAAACATGGTGTTCGTGTTTGGTCAACAGGCTTTTGGCTTGACGACCTTAAACGGAACCGTGGAAACACTTATTGCGCGTGGTCCAGACAAATCGGACCCGTTCAATCAGTTCACAAGCGTGACTTACAAAATCTACGCAGCTGCTGCGGCTCTTAACCCGTCTGCTGGTCGGATTGGTTTCGCGCACGAGGTCCTTGCGTAAAAACTACTAGCTCCAAAGTCCGGGTGGCGAAAATCCACCCGGCACACTTTATGACGCAAACGATTGAAAAAGAATTGAAACTCCATATCGGAAGCACGGGGCATGGGTCTAAAAGTGCCCGTATTCCAGGATTTCTCAATGTGGATCTAAGAGTAGGCCCTGACACCGACATAGTGGAAGATGCCTCCGACTTAAAAAGCGTTGCGTCGTCCAGCGCGCGAGAGATCTATGCCAGTCATATTTTGGAGCATTTTTCGCATACCAAGACTGTCGATGTCCTGAAGGAATGGCGAAGGGTCCTTAAGAACGGTGGAAAGTGTTACGTCTCCGTTCCTGATTTCGACAAGATGGTGAATCTATACAAGAGCCATGGGATGGTTGATTTTGTGCGGAATCTGCTTTATGGCGATCAGGGGTATGACTTGGCCTATCACTACACCAGTTTTACCTTCGCATCTCTGGCGAAAGCCTGTTATGAAGCAGGATTTTCAGACATTAAAAGAATACAGGAAATGCCCTACGGTCTAAAGAATTGCTCGAAATTGGTTGATACGGTAACGGGTTCTTTAATTTCTGTCCATGTTGAGGCTACCAATTGAGAATTAGCGCGGTTACGCCAGTTTTAAACGAGGTCGAGTGGATCGGTTATTCGATCATGGCAAGCCTTGAACATATGCACCAGTTCATCTATGCGCTGGACGAAAAGTCTGACGATGGAACGCGGGAATTATTGATCCACGTGAAACAAAATTACGCACATGAAAAGCTCATCATTTTGGAAACGCCAAACTTTCACCCGCTGGACATGAAGCCATACAACCAGTCTTTTGATGACTGTATTGCGAAGGCTGATGGGGATGCGGTCATGTTTCTCCACCCGGACATGATTATCACGAACCCTGAATTGATCTCTGAGATTAAGCCAGGCCCTATGGCCTGGACAGTTGGGATGAAAAGTTTCTCTGGTGACATGCAGACCGTGATTACAAAGGGTCGGGCTAATCGGTGGAAGAACATCAGCGCTCGGGCGTTTGGAGTCCACTATTACGGCGCATACGGTTCACAGAATGAGGACTTTTACCACTCCGACATTACCGGCAAGAGCTACAAGCACTACGGTACGGAGTTTTCTAAATATCCATTTGTTGTTTCGGATTCGGGGCTGACCGTTAACCACTATTGCGAGAACAAACCATACAAGCGGCGGCTGGAAAAGATGAAGCATTGCCTTAAAACTTTGGCCCCTTACGAATCCGCAGACGCCATTGAAGAGGCAGCTTTCCGGCACCCACGTGTCACCCTAGAATCCTCTAGTACACGTTTTGGCGTATTCAAATTTGAAGAGTCCCAAGAACAAATCCCCGCTGTCTTTGAAAAGTACCGAGATGAATTTGAGTCGTTCAGTAAAGTTAAGGAGGCTGTAAATGGTTGAACACATCACAGGAAACAAGGAGTACGACAAACTGAAGGCGATGAGTGTTGGATTGGTTGGCGGAAACAGCGACGGGAAGCAGTTGTTCTTAGCAATTGAAGTGTTTGACGGTGAACACACAAATCGTTTCGAGGTCGAATTCCCTGTCGGAACGACTTCTGAAAAGGTGGCCGACTACATGATTGAAATCATTGAAGATAATCCGAAGCTTCCCCCCGAGATTATCAACATGATTCAGAAGAGAATCTTTTGGGATGAAACCGAAAAGGGTTGGTATTCGAAGGCAGATGGTGAAAAGCCTGTTCGCTTAGTCAGCCAGGATCACCGAGCTGAAAAGTATGAAAAAGCCAATCAGAAGAAAGATGCTCAGTCTGCAAAAGATGCTCATAAATCGGCGCATCACGATACGTATAAAAAGTAACGGAGAACAGCATGCCTAAAGAACCCGTATTTTCCTTCGTTATTCCGGTCTATAAAAAACCTCCAGAAGTCTTTGGGCGGTGTTTGAAAAGTCTCTTCGATATGTCTTTTAAGGATATTGAAGTGATCGCCGTATTTGATGGACCTGATATTGACCTGGAAAAAATTGCCAGTCGTTTTCCGAAAGTCCAGTGCTATGTAATCGAACATGGTGGGGCTCCGAAAGCGCGGAATTACGGGATCTCTTTGGCCATTGGCAAGTATGTTGCCTGCTGGGACGCTGATTGTTACGCCAAGCCCGAGATGGCGAAACGCTGGCTCCAAGAATTTGAAGCTCTTCCGGATGTCGATTTTGTCTATACCGGCTACGAAATGGGAGAAGGATTGGGCACTTTTGATGCTGAATCCTTTGATGCCTACAGCCTCCAATGCGGAAACTACATTTCGTCCATGTCGCCCATCAAGCGGGAGAAAGCTCCTAAATGGGATGAATCGCTGGAAGCTGGACAGGATTGGGATTACTGGCTGACTGCCGTAGAACAGGGATGCAAAGGGGCGTGGATTGAAGGGCCTGGTTTCGTTGCTGACACACCCCGTTCCGGTATCTCTGGGGACAAATGGAGCAACGAGAACCGCGATAATACGATTTCTACTATTCGCAAGAAGCATGGGATCGACGACCGCCATATTGGGGTTTTCTCCCAGAGCTACCGACAACGGGCGGTCCACTTAGCCCAAATCCTTGATGCCGATGTCATTAAGTCAACCGGCCACACTCCGACCGTTTACAAGATGATCGTAAACCTGGGCTACGGGTTTATGAGCCGGTTTGACGGTATCTCAGAGGAGACGGTCAAGATTCAGTACTGGTTGCCGGGTGAAATCGCTGGACTTGCAGAAGCCAAATACAACGTGGTCATGGAGACGATTCGGATAGCCAAAGGCGTCACCAATATCTGCAACACGGATTACGAGAAGAAGAAGCTGGAAGAGTTGGGGATTACTGCACTGGTCATGCCGCTGCCACTATCCAAAGCCGATCTAACCAAGGTCAGCACAAAGCTACCGAAGGAATTCACGGTCCTCGTTGCCACTGACGAAGCCTACGCGAAGCTCTTGAAAGAGTTAACGATTGACCTTCCCCACATCAAATTCTTGTTTAACTCATCCAAGGTCTCAGACTTCTCATGCTTTATGTCCTTCTACCAGTTTGCGACGGTAGATAACGCCATGCTCGTAGCCCTGGTTAACGGGCGTAACGTGATCTCTAATATTCAGGCTCCTTACTGCGGGTTCATTGATCCTGAGGAAACGTGGGAGAAGTTTAAGAGGGCTCTTTACGATAAAATCAGAGAGATCAAAGACAAGCCTTTCAACATGGAGGCGCAGGCTTATTACACGGCACTGGCCGATCCTGATCAGTTTAAGAATGGGTTATTGGCGTACATGAAACCCGTCCTAGAGGTGGTCCAATGACGCCTCGTGCCTCTTTTGTAATTCCCGCATATAACGCCGACCGATGGATTTCCAAAGCTCTCTATTCCTGCCGGAATCAGACGGTTAAGACAATTGAGATTATCGTGGTCAATGATGGCTCTACGGATTCGACCAAAGACATCCTGGATTTCCATGAAAAGGAAGACAAACGAATCCGTGTTTACCACACAGAAAACCGTGGACGCTCTGCGGCTCGTAATTTTGGCAATGAAGCTGCACAGTCTGACCTGATTCTGGTCCTCGATGCGGATGACATGGCTGCTCGCACCCGCGTGAACGATACGATCGCGACCTTCCAACTAAAGAAACCGGATCTTATGTATGGCTCGTTCTTTACTGTGGACTCGATGGGCAACACAATCCAGAAGATTGTTTCAAGCCCGTTTGATCCTGAGGTTTCCAAAGAAAAGAAATTGAACTTTATTTGTCACTCAACCATGGCCTACACAAAGAAGCTGGCGAACGAGATCAAATACAGCGAAGGCGAGTGGAGCCGTCTTGGTTTGGATGACTGGAAATTCCAGTGGGATGCGTACCGCGCTGGCTACAAAATTAAGAACGTGCGGAATGCTTTGAGCTATTACCGTTTAACAGACGATAACACGATGGCAACAAGGGATCAGAATGAAGTGAATAAGATGAAGGAAACTTACCTTGTCGAAGCCTAAGCTTAAGGTTGCCATGATCCCGTCACTAATGGACGGGGTTAATTATTACCGCATGGCCGCATGGGCATTTGAGATGCGGAAATACAAAGGAATAGAAGTCGCCCTTATGTGGTTTCGCTATGACAGCGACCCCTCCACACTTCAGACTTGGCAGGAAGATTTCAAGTCCGTGCATCCGTCGTCAAGGGCGGAAGGCTTGACCGAAGGGCAGTACATCCGATTTAGGATCGACCAGGCTTGTGAGTGGGCAGATATCGTCATCTGGCATCCCATGAGCTATGACTGGTCCTTTGAATTCTTTTTAGAGATGCAGCACAAACATCAGAAGCCATTCATCATCGAAATGGACGACAACTACGTAGACGTTCCACCTTGGAACGAAGCCTATCACTCGTTCCGTAACGGTAGCCCTTATCGGCGCATGGGGATGGACTCATTGCGAAACGCCGATGCAGTCATGGTGACAACCCCTCATCTAGCGCAAACCTACGCAGAGATGAATGACAACATTTACCTGATTGAAAACTCCATAGACTTTAAAGGGGATCGCAAGTTTGTTGGTTGGGATACTGTTGCAGTACGAAAGCACCGGGGAACTCGGATTGGCTGGATTGGCGGGAGATCTCACTTTAACGATTTGATGATGGTCGCTCCCGCATTGCGCGAGATCTTATTCCAGTATCCAAGCGTGACGCTTTGCCTCGTCAATTCTGCTCTTAAATCCTCTTGTGAAGCATTGAAGCGGGACTACCCATTTGAAGGACTTAAGAATGTTCATTATTCGGACAATTCCGTATCTATTAACCGTTACGCCAAGTTTGCAGCTTCTTTTGGTTTCGATATTGGAATCGCGCCACTCGTCGACTGTAATTTCAACCGTTCAAAGTCAAACCTCCGATGGCTCGAATACTCAGCCTTAAAGATCCCGACTGTTGCCTCGGATGTGGGGCATTACACGCACACCATCAGGAATGGGAACGACGGTTGTCTCGTTCAGGCAGAAAACTTGGGTGAGTGGTACGCCTCTTTGGTTGGCCTTATTAAAGATCAAGCCCGACGCGAAACAATCGGGAATAACGCCTACAAGCGCGTTAAGAAAGATTTTAACGTTCAGAAGAACGCTCCAAAATATCTCCGGCTCTTAAAGAAACTGGCGAATGTGTCGGTTCCCCAAGATGCGCTGGATGAAGAGGTGGTGCTTATATGACTTTATCAGAACTTCAAGCCCAGGTTGGCGCGTTAACCAATGATCCTAATTATGACAGGTACTCTTTGTCTGACATTAACGCAGAACTTGGGAATAGCCAGACCAAATGGAATCTTTCAGCAAAGATTCTTAAATTAACAACTAGTTCGGTAATTGCTGACGGAAGTAATTATTTTGGTCTGACTACGACCAATATTGTGCTGGCGTATGATCGGGTTACGCTGGATTCCCTACCATTAAAAAAAAGAAGCAAAGCCTGGATGGATCTCTACACAGGAACTAACTGGTCGGCACATACAGGGACGCCGACTATCTACTATATCGACGTTTCCTATGGCGTGGAACGCATCTATTTGTACCCCACGCCCACTTCTGCCGACGCAGGGAAGTCTCTCGTTTACGAAACAATTACAGCCCATATCCCCATGTCCGCCTCGACTGACAGGCCTTTTCAGTGGTATGCGGGATCTTCCAGTTTCCTAACAACGCCGTATGACTATGGATTGGCTTATGACGCTGCGGCGCGACTTTTGCTCCGAGATCCAAGCACAGCCAATGCGAAGAAGTCGGAAGATTACAAAAACATTGCCAACGGGGTTCTGGACCAGGTTATCCAAACCTTTAAGGCACTAGAGGCAGCAGAACCAAAACGTTTATCAGGTGGGCGGTATTGGAACAGTGGGTATATCCATCTTGCGAAATAGTCTCTCACTACTGATGGTCCTGTTATCCACGTTCTGCTTTTCAGAGAACGTACAGGTTCAATCGTTTAAACTCATCAATAACAATGAATCCAGTCTGGTTATTGATCCGAATCAGGCGCAGGATCTTCTTAACGTTGACGTAACACCGGGTGGCAAGTCAGTCAAAAAACGGCCTGGATACGGGCTCTACAAGGCTTTGGCAACAGGCCAAAGTATACGCGGGGGAGCGCACTTTTTCGACTCTCCCGGCAATGACGTTCAAGTCTGGGGTTCCAGCACTTCTCTTTATGGCATTACTGCTGATGCGACGCCTGTTCAGCTCGTTTCATCCGCAACGCTGAATACGACATGGGACTGTGCGGATACGCAGGGCAACGCCTACTGCGTCACATCCAGCCGAAACATGTATCTCAGAACAGATGGGGCTACAAAAACGTGGTATTCCACGCCGCTGGGGACCATAGTAGAGGCAACGCCGGAGCGAATAGCAGTTACTGGCGTATCGGGAACACCTAACACTATTTATTTCTCAGAGTCCGGAGTCTTCACAAACTTCGTTAATGGTATTCAGGTTACGAGTCCGTTTTCCGAAGTCATTGCTTCTCCGGGGTCTAAGCTCACCCATATCCGATGGGGCTGTGGAAAGCTTCTCTGGTGGAAAGATCAGTCTTTTGGTTATCTCAATGGATCTGACCAGTTCAACATTGAGAACAACATCGTTTCGGACAACGTAGGCACTTTTGATAATACATCCGCATTAGATCCTGGTGGGTCTGTCTGGTTTCGTGGGCAGGATGGGCATATCTGGAAGTATGACTGTTCGGCTTTGACGAAGGAATCTATCGAAATTACCCCGCTGACACAGGCATCGACAAAGCGTGTTTCAAACCTCTGGACTCAGACGAGCCAAGCGGATTGGCAGTCTGGAAGTATTCTTCCAACAGGGCAACTTTCCACAACAATTAGTGCAGGGAATGTAATTGTTTCGAGTTTCACGGCCATAGAGACTTCACCTGCTACGTGGTCGCTCGGGACTTCCAGTAACGTGACTGTTAATCCGAGCAGCATAACCTTGACATCAAACAACTCTGGGAATGTCACGAATCCTGATTTTGAGTCAGGATCTGATGGTATCACTCCAACCGATTGGGTAAGCACTTCTAATGTTTCAGTTCGGCGAGCAACAAGGGTGAATTTTGGTTGCACACTTAACCCTCAATCGGGATCGTGGTTTCTTGATACTGGGCTTAATGAAACAGGATTTTCTTGGGGGGCTGAAATTGTTGATGCTGTGACTGGGAGCATCCTTGTTTCAAAAACATTTTCAAATAGTGATACAGGATGCGCGTGGGCAAGCGATAGTATATCTGCTACAGGGTACATTGGAAGACGAGTTAAATTCCGTTTTCGGATGGTGTCTTCCGGTTCTTCGTACAATGGGACAACTGAGACTCTCTCTTCGTTTATATTGGGAGGAGATCTGTCTTTTTACAGAGCCTTGCAGACGAGGGCTATTCCAGACGCTCATATATCTGGGTGGAAGATTGGTTTTGATAACGTCCAAAACGGGTCTAGCACGATAACGTCAGGGTCATTTACATCTAATGCTTACAACACAGGATTTGCTTCGTCTACATTCCAGGTAACGGAATTCAATTATTCAGCAAACACCTCCACCCCAGTATTCGTCGTACAGACATCAACCTCATCATCTGGCAGATGGGTTAATCTCTTAACATCGACTGGCACGAACGCAGTTGGTAATCAATACGTTCGCTATATCTCGACCTTAACTGTTTCTTCAACGGACAATGCGCTTTCATCCGTTTCCGGCATGACGATAGTTTCTCGATCATCTGGTACATTTTATTCAGCAGTCAAAAACGCACCCAATTTATCCCAATGGAGTACGTTTGGCGCAAACGCTCAGAATAATGGTGGATCTCATACATACTTCATGCGTGCATCCACGAGCGTGTTCACTGTTTTGTCAGCAACTCCAACGTGGGTTTCTCAAGCCGGTGGGGGGCTTGTCTCTGCATCAACAGGAACATACTTCCAAGTCAGGGCAGACTTCGCAATAACGACAGCAACAGCCACTCCAACGTTAAATGATTTCTCAGTGAACTGGTTTGAAGGTTCTGCTTCTGACCAGGCTTACAGCATCTACTTTGACAATTCGATCTGGTTCTCCGTGGCTTATGGCGCAGGGCAAGCAACGAACAATTACATTTTCAAAAATGACCTGATTAACGATGGTTGGTCTATTTACAATTTTGGAACGGGCGGGTTTGCTGTACAGAACAACTCTCTTTACTTTGGAGATACCGCAGCCGGCAATGCCTTCAAGTTCGGCACACAGAACTCCGACAATGGAACCGCCATCAATTCTTACTGGAAGTCCAAGGACTTCACGGGTCAAGATCCGTGGATGGAGAATCAATATAAGCAACTGGACAGTTATTTCACAAAGACGGAAAATGCGACTGCAACTGTCGCCTATGCCCTAAACACTTCGACCACCTCCACCTCGTTCTCTGTTGGCTTATCCAGCTCCACACAAACAATGATCGTGAATAAGAAGCTGCTTCCATCCGGGAAGTTCGGGAACACGTTCAACTACAAAGTGTCTGACAACTCGACTACTGGACAATGGGAATTCTTAGGGTTCCGGATGACATTTGAGCCTCAGCCATACAGGCCAAGCAATTGAAAACTTTACTGTTATTACTCCTTTCGTCCACAGCCTTCGCAGGAGGACCTAGGTATGGGTATTCAGATGCAAAACTGGATGATGAGATTAACAACATTTATAAGGACATCAGGGGTGTTTTATCTTCAGGAATTCGTGGGACAACTGCGGGTGATGCCGCTGCCGCTGGCTTTGTTGGGGAATATATATCAGCGAACGTAAACACGAACCTTGCTTGCGCTGCATCTTCTAACATTGGAGACTTGACGTCAATATCACTAACAGCTGGCGATTGGGATGTGACCGGAGTTGTACGATTCAATACTTTAGGTTCCAGCACTTTTACTGGGGCGGAACTTGGTATTTCTATCACTTCCGGAAATTCATACACGGGATTGTCTGCGACTGATAATTATGTGCCGTTATCATTCCAGTCTATCGCAACTTCCGCATTTCCAACGATCACGATTCCTCCCGTTCGTCTTTCTTTGGCGGCAACAACTGATACCCCCGTTTACCTTAAATTTGGCTGTACTTATACGGGGACAGCACCTGGAGCCAACGGATCAATCAAAGCAAGGAGGGTTCGTTAATGTTTTTTCTTATCGCAATGTTCGCAATTGTTAATAGCCCCAATGGGGATTATGCTGTGGAATATACCGGGATGACGCAGGCAACTATCATTTCCATGGAACTGAATCGTGGAAACGTGGTCAATTTCGTCGACAAAAATACTTATGAACAGTTTGTGTCAAGCAAAAATGTTCCCATTCCTGTCGACACAGTTCGCGATCAAGCTAAGCAGATCGCAAGGGGGACTGTTAAATCGGGACGCTCAACACAGGTTCAAAAAGTAGATGCGTTAATTTTACTGCTGGATCTGGATAAATAACGATTAGAAGTATTTGAAACACGAATAGCAGGATTTTAAAAGCGCGGCTGTCAGGAGCCTGACCTTCTGACGCCGCGCTTTTTATTTAGAAGAGATTTTAAAAACGGAGGCCGATATGCGGTACACAGGGGATAGTCTGCCAGACATAATTGCTGAAAAAGATGTTGACCAAGGTGGCCAGATAAGCGATCCGGGAACCTACAACGGGGAACAGCTAATTCCTGGCATCCCGAGATATGGGGGGAAGGGCGGGTCTCAGAAGGCTGCCGAACATTATGCTGCAACCGATTTCCAGTCCATGTTCGGGAGACTCCCGACCAAATCAGAGTTGGCACAGGTATCAGCGGCTTATATGTCTGACGATCCCAATGTTGCCAATGTATCCGGTGGGAAAGCCTTTGTGGGGCAGTATTACAACCAGATTCAGAATAGCCCTGATAAGCAGGCGGCTCGCCAGAAAGATGAATACAAGAAAAACGCACCTCAGCATTACGGGTCTATTGACCAGATGTTTCAGTCCTCTATTGGCCGCGCCGCAAGCGATCAGGAGAAGGAGCATTTTGGGTCGCTGATGGCGTCTGGTCAGCTAGATGCTTACCAGCTAGGGCAGTTCGTCAATCAGTTGCCGGACAGCGTTCGGAAGCAGGATAAAGAATTTCGGACTCAATTGTCTGGCGAACTGGATACCCAGAACCAGCAGTATTTCTCCGACAAGGTCATGCCCTCCATTCAAAACAAGTTCCTTCAACAAGGCAGGAGTGTTGATTCTTCAGGGTATGCGTCGGCTCTCGCCTTAGCTGCTCAGGATCAGTCGAACAACCGGGAATCGTTCCTATCAAACCTTTCAGCAAGTCAGTACCAAAACCAGACCGCGAACGCTCGTGGCGACTATCAGGACACGCTCAATCGCTACTACGGGAATCAGGATTATTCCAGAGATCGGAATGCTTTCACGGCTGACCGCACTTATGGACGCTTAAACGAGATGCAGGACTACAACACGCAGAAACAAGCATATGACCAGTATCTAAGGAAGTATGGGAAGCGAAGTAATGGAGTCGGTCAAATGGTTGGCGGGCTTATTGGCGGTGGGGTGGGTGCTATCTGGGGGCCTACCGGGGCAATGGCAGGTTATAAGATGGGCAGTGGTTTGGGTGGAGCAGCACAAACTGGAATTCAAGGGTACTAGGGGGGAATATGGCACTTCAATTTAGAGGGATGGATCCTGCGTTAATGCAGGAGTACCTGAGTCGAAAATCCGCTGGTCAGCAATTATCGGAAGGGATTCAGGGGGGGCTCAATACTTACGTCCAGATGAAGCAGCAACAGCAGGCCCAGGATATCCAGAAGCAACAACTGGCATCTCAGGATGCAACCCGCAAAGCCACTCAGTTCGGAGCGGTTGCTCACTATGTTCCTGAGGATCAAATCCCACAGGTTGCTGAACAATACGGGATCACCATTCCCACTGAGAATCCTGAGGGATCGTCAATCATTGATTACTGGGACTCGATGCAGGGCGGTCAATCTCAGGCTCCCAGCGGAATGCGTCCAACGGGTCGACCGACTAGCAAATACGGGATGGAACAGTACGCAAAGAACCTTCAGATCCAGAAGATGGAGCGGGATCTGGCGACTGATCCGAATACGCCAGAAGATGTTTACGACAAATCTGGGAAAAAACTTTTCTCAGTCAATAAGAATGATCGGATTCTAACGCCACCAAGTGCTGATGGAAATCTAAAGGCCCCGACTGGGTATAGATACACCACTTCTGGAGAACTAGAGCCAATCCCAGGTGGTCCCGCAGCAATTAAAAACGCAAGAGTTGATGCAAAGGAACAAAGTCTGGTTCAGAACTCAATCAGCCAGGCTGATCTCGTCATGAACAAAGTTGACCAAGCCCTGAGCAATGTTAGCGGCTGGACTGCTGGTATGGGGTCTAAGTTGGGATCTATCCCGGGCACACCTGCTAGAAATCTTGCTGCCGATATCGACACGATCAAAGCAAACATGGGGTTTAACACCCTTCAAGAAATGCGCCGGAACTCTCCGACAGGCGGGGCTCTAGGCAATGTTTCTGACAGAGAATTAAAACTCCTCAGCGCGACTATCGCAGAACTGGATCAGGCGCAATCCCCTGAACAGTTGAGCCAAAGACTCAATGAGATCAAAACACATTATGAGAACTGGAAGAGAACAGTTCTGCCAGAGATGCCGCAGGGCAGTCAAAGCTATTCCAATCCAGACGAAGAGGCTGCTTATCAGGAGTACAAGGCACAAAAAAATGGCGGTAAGAGGTAATGGAGTTATCACAAGAGCAGAGGTTTAGGTTCCGTTTAAGGCTAGAGCAGGAACAGGAACAGGAGCAGGCGCAACAGCAGTCCGTTCAGCAGGCCAAGCCATATCAGCCTTCCTTATTAGACAGGGTGGCAGATGTTTCTAGTAAGGCGCAAAACGCTGTGTTGGAACCCTTTGTTAAGGGCGCGTCAGAATTCGCCGGGGCCTTCGTAGGACCAGAAGCTGTTCACTACGGCATGAAGGGACTAGGCGTCGTCGCAAAAGCAATCTCAGATTCCGGGGACTATATTGCTGAAAAAGGCGGCGAACTCGGAGTAAAAGCAGGATATCCCAAAACAGGGCAAGCGCTTGGCGTTGGATTGGGCGCAGTCGTTCAAAATGCACCGTACATGCTTATTCCTTCTGCGAGAGGAATTCCTGCCGCAAAATTATCGTCTGCCGTTGAAGGGGTAGCTGCCAAAGCCGAACAGAGCGCAAGTTCTCGCTGGTTTAAAGGGTTAGGTGGAACTCTTCCCCATGCCAAAGAACTAGGGGCAGAAGAAACGCTCCGTCTCGGAAGAGCAGCAAAGAACAAGGGGATCATCACCGCTTGGAATAGTCCTGAATCGCAAAACGCCATGATTGAGAAACTTCAAAAACAATCAGGAGAAAGAATTGGTTCGTTGCGTGGACTCGGAGATCTTTACACTGACTCTCCGGAAGCCAAGAAGATTGTCCAAGCAATTTATCAGGATGTATCTCCCAAATACAAGACAGGCATCCAGTCTGGCGAACAGGGGGACCTTAAAAAGGCAATTGAAGAAGTATTGAAGTTGGAGAACGTCGATAAATTAACCCCTACGGAAGAAATGATTCCACGGATGCAAAAGGGGACAATTAAAAACGGTGTTGCGTCAAAAGATGCTGATCCATTCTCAGTTATGAAGCACTCCGAACTAACTCCACAAGAAGAGTATCTGCGATTCAGGCAATTCCAGGAAGATCCTAATTTCATTCCAGAATACGACCTTCATCGACCAACAACATTTAACTCTGTTGCTGATGTGGCAACGAAAATAAACAAGCACGCAAAAAGTAAATCCCAGATGCTTCAGCCTTCTGGTGCTGACACAGATGTTGCAAACACTGTCTCGCGGATCAATGACGAGGCCCTGATAAAGGGCCTTCCTCCTCAAAAAGGGCTGGAATATCGGAAGAACCTTCAGGACTATGGCGATTTGTCGAAGATGGACACGATAAACCAGCAGCGTCTTGCATATGAAGTTGGTGGCAGTCGAAATTCAATCGTAAACAACCTTGCTAATCGTATCTATCACAAATTTGGACATCAACTAAGCGCGACAACACTTGACTCTATTTCGAATCTCCTTAGGCAGGGGAACAGATCAGGAGTCCGATCAAGTATCGCCACTGGTGGCATTCGTGCAACAGCTATGGGGACTCAAAGAACGCCAGAACAAAAAAAGGCACTGATGGACGAATATCTGTCGAGGAAATCAAATGGCTCCCGGTAAACAACAGGTCCGTCGCCTCGATATCACGGTCAGTTCAGGAACCGGAACAGGAACATTAACGAACGAGTGGACTATTGCCCGATGGATTCGAGTCCATCCCATTGCTGAGACGGACACGTTTGATGTCACGTTTAAAGATGCCAATGGGGACGTAATGGTAAAGCGAACGGGAAATACAGGGACTGTCTCGGAAATGCTGGAACTGAGTCTGGGTATCCTGCGCACAGTTCTGATTGAAAGCGCATCTCAGGACGGAACGTATCGCGTTAATTTTGATTTGCACTGATGATCTTTAAACACTTTGTTGCTCGGGTATTACTCATTCGCAGATTCTTTCGGTTGGTCGGCATGGCACGTGAAATCGAACTGGAATGGCAGAAGATTCAGCAGGACAAGAACGACGCGCATTTTGCTTTACATAGTTTAAGAGGGAACGCTGAACTTGAATACATCTACCGCAAGGGGATTGAGGACGGGATTAAATGGTGCGTAAAGCGATTTTGCTGACTTTGCTGTCTGCCTTTTCTTTTGCAGACACCGGGTTTAAGGACACGATTCGCGTGACCGAGACTGACC
>Ga0163146_10001164_pt1 | contig 37784 bp, 43 predicted proteins | sample OliLakLV19MP7G1_FD_148648 | JGI IMG/M metagenome (GOLD analysis project Ga0163146, IMG submission 148648) | Freshwater microbial mat bacterial communities from Lake Vanda, McMurdo Dry Valleys, Antarctica - Oligotrophic Lake LV.19.MP7.G1 | ecosystem: Environmental > Aquatic > Freshwater > Lake >...
AGCTGGCGCAGCGCCTGCAGCAGCAGTTGCCGCTGGCCGCGACCTACACCGACATCGTTAAAGGCTGCATGAGCGCGGGCGAAGCCGAACTCGACAATGCCGCGGTGATTCGGGAAATCCGTCGGCGATACAGTTAGCTGCCATCAAAAATAAGGGGGTAGCGTCTTTACCTTCTCCGCATCTTTGCCCGAGTTTTGCCGATTTCCCGAACTATTGTCCCTTGAGTGTCTCATGGGAATTCAATTGTTATTTCATTCATCGCCTTTCTTGCCTTGGCTTTAAATCCCAACTCGCGATTGCATGCCTCACGCCGCGAAGTGCAATCTCATCTTCTGCCGATGCTTCGGGTTTCAGGAGATCCTTGACAGCCCCGCCAGCGAATCTTAGAAGCGCTCGCTTTGCATGAGGCGTAACAGGATTGTCGTCATTCTCGCCGTTGATGAGCATGAGAGGGGCCTCGATGCGGTCAGCCCTCATGAAGGGAAACAGGTTGAGGTAGGTGTCGGGGCGTCCCACAGCAGGTGCTACTTCTGCTGAAATCCGAACGGCGTGAGCGTCAGGTTGTACGCCCCGCTCATGGCGACCCCCTCGCAAAAGACACGTGAATTGGCAAGATGGGTCGCGACCATCATCGCTCCGCACGAATGCCCGACCACGGCCACCTGGCGCGGATCTCCGAGCCCAGAGACGGCAACGTGATCGATCGCCGCCCAAGTGTTCATCGTGACCTGCTCGACGCACTTGTCGTTAGACGGCAGGCACCCTTTCCGACGATCGGCATGGTGACCCGGTCGAGCACCGCATGGCCTTGCAGAACGTACGCGAGCGTTCCATCGGGAAACAGGGCACGATAGCCGCCGGCCCGCCCGGCTGCGGCGCCCGGGGTCAGCCTTCGGTCTCAAGCTGCACCTTGCGCCCGCGGAAGCGCAAGCGCTTGAGTATCTGCGGCATGCAGAGAAAGATCACTGTCAGCACCAGGAAAACGACGACGATCGGCCGGTCGAGCAGCGCCAGCAGGTTGCCCTGCGTCATAATCATCGACTGACGCAGCGCCTCCTCCATGCGCGTGCCGAGCACCAGGCCGAGGATCACCGGCGCCACCGGGTAGCGGTGCTTGCGCATGTAGTACCCGAGCACGCCGAAGCCGCAGAGGAAGACCAGGTCGAGCGTTTGCTGGTTGGCGTTGTAGACGCCGATCACGCAGATCACCATGATCACCGGCAGCATCAGCCGCATCGGCACATAGAGCAGGCGCACGAACAGGCCCACCAGCGGCAGGTTGAGGATCAGCAGCATCACGTTGCCGACATAGAGCGCGGCGATCAGTCCCCACACCACCTCCGGGTGCTGGCTGAACATCATCGGCCCCGGATGCACGTTGAGCGCGTTCAGCGCGAGCAGCAGGATCGCGGTGGTGCCAGAACCCGGGATGCCCAGCGTCAGCATCGGCACCATCGCGCCGGCGCTGGCGGCGTTGTTGGCGGATTCCGGCGCGGCGACGCCGCGGATCTCGCCGTGGCCGAAACGCTCCGGATGCTTGCTGATCTGCAACTCCACCGAATACGAGAGGAAGGAGGCGATGCCGGCGCCGGCGCCCGGCATCACACCGACGATGAAACCGATCACGCTGCCGCGGCTGATGGCGCCGAGGCAGTCGCGGATTTCGCGGAAGGATATGAACAGCCGGTGCTTGATCACCGACTTGACCTCGCCGCCGCGCAGCTCGTTGGTGTTGAGCAGCACCTCGGACACCGCAAAGAGGCCGATGGTGACGATCAGGAATTCGATGCCGTCGAGCATCTCCGCCATGCCGAAGGTGAAACGTGCGACGCCGGTGACGTCGGTGCCCATGGTCGAGATCATCAGGCCCAGGGTCATTGCCATCAGCCCCTTCACCAGCGAGTCGCCCGACAGACTGGCGACGGAAGACAGGCCGAACACCATCAGCACGAAATACTCTGGCGGACCGAAGTTGAGCGCCCACTCGGCGATGCGCGGCGCGAACAGCATCAGCGCCACCACGCCAAGGGTTCCGGCGATGAAGGAACCGATCGCCGAAATGCACAGCGCGGGCCCCGCCCTGCCCTGCAGCGCCATCTGGTGGCCATCGATGCAGGTGACCACCGAGGACGATTCTCCCGGCACATTGAGCAGGATGGAGGTGGTTGATCCACCGTACATCGCGCCCGAGTACAACGCCGCGAGCATGATGATCGCGCCTACCGGGTTCATGTTGAGCACAATCGGCAGCAGCATCGCCAGCGCGCCGGCGGGGCCAATGCCCGGCAGCACGCCGATCACCGTCCCGAGGACAGCGCCGATGAAGGCGAACATCAGGTTCTGGGGCTGCAGCGCAATCTCGAACCCGTACATCAGCAGCGGTAGTACGTCACCCATGACGGATTCCTAGAAAAAGGGGGCCAGCGGCCCGAGCGGGAGCCGGATGTCCAGCAGGTAATGGAACAACCCGAACACCACCGCCGTGACAGCGGCGCTGTAGCCGACAATCCCGGCCCAGCTCGGATGCCCGAGATAGCGGAAGGTGATCACCAGGAACAGCGACGTGGAGATCAGGAATCCCAGCGATTCGAAGACCAGCGCATAGGCCAGCAGCATCGCCGCCGGCACCAGCGCCGTGATGTCCGAACCCTTGCCCCCCTCTTCCACTTCGTTCCCCTCGTTCCCGGCCTTGTCCTTTTTGACGGCGGGCACCCCCTGCACGAAAAGCAGGATGCCCAGCAGGATGCCCAGCACCGTCAGCAAACGGGGGAAAAACGCCGGGCCAATGACGTCGCCCTGCAAGGAGGCGGTGAGCTGCGTGCCGCCCCAGCCGTAGACAAGGACGACGGCGAGGAACAGCAGCGCAGCGATGCGGTCACCGCCGAGGGAGAATTTCATGCGCATGGATACTCCTGTCGTTCCGGTTTATTTGCTGCTCTTGAGCAGGCCCATATCTTTGTTCAGGCGCATGTAGGACTTTTCCTCTTCCTCAAAGAAGGCGACCAGCGCGGCCCCGGTGGTCCAGCTATCGACCAGCTCGGTGCGGGAGACGTAATCCTTCCACTGCTGGGTTTCACGCACCTTGCCCAGCGCCTGCACCCAGTATTGCGCGGCTTCGGCGCTGATGCCTTGTGGCGCCATCACGCCGCGGAACTGTTTCGGGAAACGCGCGTTCACGCCGACATCCTGGAAACGCGGCACATCAGGCAGCTGTTCGAGCTTCTCGGTCGAGGCCAGCGCGCGCAGCTTGCCGGCCTTGACGTGTTGGGCCATCTCCGCAGGGTTCTCCATCATGAAGTGCACGTGTTTGCCGAGCAGCTGCGGAATCGCCTCGCCGGCGCCGCGGAACGGGGTGTAGGAAAACTGCACGCCGCCGAACTCCTCGAAAATCTTGCCCGACATCGAGGCGCTGCTGCCGTAGGACCCGCCGCCCTGCAGGATCTGCTTGGGCTTCTGCTTCGCGGCTTCAAGCAGGTCGCGCACCGAGCGCCAGGGACTTTCGGCATTGACCACCAGCAGCATCGGGTCGACCGCCATCAGCGCGATCGGCGTGAAGCTGCGCCACCCGGTGTCGGAATTGATCAGCATCGGCAGGTTCAGGCTCTGCGGCGTGTAGGTTGCCAGCATGTGCGGGTTGCCCTTGTTCTGGAAGGTCACGTGACGGCGCGCCTTTTCGCCCTGCGACCCGGTCACCGATTCGACACCGACCTGCCGCGGCACGATCTTGTTCTTGTTCCAGATATCCGCGATCTCGCGCAGCATCAACTCGTTGCCGGTGCCCGGCGCGGAATGGGTCACCATGGTCACGCGCTCCGTCGGCACCCACTGCGCCAGCGCGCCGCCCGTGACGGACAGCCCCACCACGCATGCTGCAACTACCGCAAACAAGCAGTTTTTCCTGACATTCATCACGATCTCCTCCATGCGGCTTTTCGCCGCAGTTGACTTCCGCTTCTTGTTTTTATTTTCTGCTGCCGAAACCGGGCAGGTATACCGGCCCGTCCTCGATGCCATCCACCGGCGGACCGCTCATGCCGTGGCTGGTGTCCTTGGCGACGAAGGTCAGCACGTCGCCCGCCGCCGAGGCAATCGCGCTGTGGCGCATGCCCGGCGGCCGGTGCGTCACCGAGTTCGGCGGCGCCTCGACGGCATGGCCGTCGATCTCGTAGAGCATGGTCCCGCTCAGCACCAAGCTGAACTGCTCGTTCGGATGGGCGTGCAGCTTGGTGCCGCTGCCCACCGCCTTGTGGATGTGCCCCACCTGCACCTTCTCGCCGCGCAGCGCAGCGCCAAAGGACGAGGATTTTTTCGAGATGAAGTTGCGCGGGATGACCTGCGCGCTGGTCGGCCCTTCCGGCACTTCATCGAGGTGCTCGATGTCGTAGACGTACTGGACATTCCTGCCGGAAACATTCTTCGTTTGCGGCTCCGGCAGGCCGCCCGGACCGGGTTTCCATTCGTTCGTGCCCAGGCCGAAACCGGGCAGGTGCCGCGGGCCGTTGTAGACGCCATCGACCGGCGGGCCGACGATGCCGTGGCGGGTATCCTTGACAGCGTAGAAGATCACATCTTCCTCCGCGCTGGACACATGGCTGTGCGGCATGCCGGCAGGGATGTGCACAACATGCCCCTTCGGCACCCGGAACACCTGCCCGTCCATGTCCGCGATCAATGTGCCCTGGATCACGTAATTGAACTGTTCGTTGGGGTGGGTGTGAATCTTGGAGCCGGTGCCGCGCGGCTTGTGCACCAGCGCGACCTGGACGCGTTCGCCCTTGACCACCGCGCCGACCGAGGTCGATTTGCCGGTGGTCAGCGTCTCTCCCGACAGCAGCCGTCTTGGCGACACCTCGGCGCTGCAGGGCCCTTCCGGCACGCGGTCGAGCTCCGCAAAGGGGTAGACATGGCGTACCGGCGGTTTTTCCTGGGCGATCGCTGACATGTTGTGTTCCTCCAGTAGCGGCGGCGGCAGATCCGGGATCAGGGACGATGCGCCCAAACCCCGTCTGCCACAACCTTTCGTTCGGTTTTACGATGCTGCAGACGCAATTATTTCTTCGGACCGAACCCGGGCAGGTAACGCGGCCCATCCTCGATGCCGTCAATCGGCGGACCTGCGAGGCCGTGGCGGGTGTCTTTCGCCACGAAAAACTGCACGTCACCCTCGGCGGAAGCCACGCAGGAATGCACCACGCCGGCGGGCATATGGATCGCGTGGTGGCGCGGCACCATCACTCCTTCCTGGCCGTCTATGTCGGCAACCAGCGCGCCCTCCAGCACCAGGTTGAATTGTTCGTTGGGATGGGTGTGCAGCTTGGAACCGGAGCCGCGTCCCTTGCGGATCAGGCCGACCTGGATTTTCTCCCCGACCAGAGCGGCGCCGAAGGACGAGGACTTGCCGGAGACCTTGCCCGCGGGCAGGACCTTTGCGCTGCAGGGCCCCTCCGGCACCTTGTCGAGCTCGTCCCATTTGTAAACGTAGCGCAGCTTTTCCTTCGACACCCGCAGGCTCTGCGCGACGAGTTCCCCGTTGGGCCCGACCGGCCACTCGTTCTCGGCCTTGCCGCCGAAACCCGGCAGCGCGCGCGGGCCATTGAGCTTGCCGTCAACCGGCGGCCCGACGATGCCGTGGCGGGTATCCTTCGCCGCGATGAAGTGCACGTCCTCCTCCGGGCTGGACACATGTGAGTGCGGCATGCCCGCCGGGATGTGGATGACATGCCCCGCCGGCACGCGCAGCACCTGGCCGTCGATGTCGGCGATCAGCGTGCCCTTGAGCACGTAATTGAACTGCTCGTTGGGATGGGTGTGCAGCTTCGAACCGGTGCCACGCGGCTTGACCACCCAGGCCACATGCACATGCGAACCCGAGAGCACCGGCCCGCGGGTGGTCGATTTGCCGGTTTCCAGCGTTTCGCCGGAGAGCAGCCGGCTCGGCGCCACGCTGCAGCTGTTCGAGCCTTCTGGTACTGTCGCCAGCGCATCGAGATTGTAGACAAACCGCTTCCTGATGACTTCCTGTGTTTCGGTGCTCATGTTTATTCCCCCCGTTTTTCCTGGTTTTTCAGCCGCGCCAGTTGTCCGCGGCACCGTTGTGTTCGATTTCGGCTTCCAGCTTCGGCGTGGAACGCACCATCGCGTAACGCGCGTTGTCTTTCCCCGCAACCTGCCAGCGCCAGGCGCTGTTCTTCGGCATGTGGATGAGGTCGCCGGGCACCGCGCGTTTCTTCTCGCCGTCGACTTCGGCATCGAGCGCACCCTGGATAACATAGATGAACATCTCGTGCGGCGACGCATCGCTGTTCCGCCCGTAACCGGCCAGAGACTCGATGAACCCGAAAGCCATGTTCGCCCCCTCCACCCATTGTTCGCAGTGCGCCGAGGCCGGCGGCGCGTCAAGCGCCTCGATCATCGGGTAAAAGCAGCGCCCCAGGCCCTCGACGATCGCCTGCGAGTTCTGCGGCTCCTTGGCCTTGCCCGGCCACTTGCCTTCCTTCAGCGCCTTCGCCACCTGGGTCGCCGAAGGCGCAGCGTCGGGCAGCGCCTCGTCGGCGGCGGAGCCGATCAGCGTCCAGGTGCGATCCTTGATGTAGAGGTACTGCACCTCGCCGTCCTCGGTTGCGCGAAAGCTGTGGCGCGCGCAGGAAGGCACGTGGACGAAGGTGCCGGGCGGCACGATCTGACGCTCCTTGCCGACCACACAGTTGATCTTGCCGGTGATCGGGAAGGTCATCAGTTCGTTGGGGTGGTAATGCATCTCCGAGCCGGTGCCGGCACGCTTGATGTTGATACGGAAATACATGTATTGCCCCTCGATCACCGGCCCTTCGCCGCTGGAGAGGTGCGGATTCAGGTGGTGGCGCTTCATTTCATCGATGCGGAAAAACGGCACGTCTACCTCCGGTCGGAATGGCGTAGGGGCGGTTCGGTCATTTCTTCCCCGAGGTCTCGGCGAGAACCTTGGAGTAGAGCTTCTCCTCGTTGTCGATGAACGCGGCGAGGTCGGCGCCGACAATCCATTCCTCGACCAGCTCGTTCTGCTTGACATAGGCTTTCCACTCCGGCGTCTGCCGCATGCGCTCGAGCGCTGACACGTAGTAGTTCACTGCCGCCTGAGGAATGCCCGGCGGCGCCATCACGCCGCGGAACTGCTTGAGGACACGGAACTTGTAGCCAAGTGAAGCGAACGTCGGCAGGCCCGGATACAGCTCGGAGGGGTAGAGGCTCGCCAGCGGCCGCAACCTCCCGGACTTGACGTGCTGGTCGGCCTCGGAGGGCTGCTCCAGCACGAAATGCACGTGCCCGCCGAGCAACGCCACCACCGCCTCGCCGCTCGACTTGAAGGGTGTGTAGGAAAACTCCACGCCCGCCTCGCGCGCCAGGTCGCGGCCGGCAATCGAGGGTGGCGCGCCGTATCCGCCGCCGCCCTGCAGTACGGCGCGGGGTTTCTGCTGCGCGCCGGCAATCATGTCCTTCATGTTTTTCCAGGGCAGCCCGGCATGGATGTAGAGCACCATCGGCTCGACCACGGTGATAGCGACCGGCGTGAAACTCTTCACGGTGACGTCGGACTTGGCGTTGAGCGGGCCGACGATCATCTGCGGCGTGAAGCCGATCAGCACGTTGGGATTGCCGCGGCTCTGCACCGCGACATGGCGGCGCGCGCGATCACCGCCGGCGCCGGTCATGTTCTCGACCGAAATCCGCGATGCCACGATTTTGTTCTTTTCCAAGGCATTAGCGACCTGGCGCAGGTACATGTCGATGCCGGAACCGGGTCCAGCATGGGTCGCCAGCACGACGCGGTCGCCCGGGCTCCACTCGGCAGCCTGCGCCGCAACCGCCACGAATAGGGCCGCTACCAGAACCAGGCCGCGCCGCGATAACATCACCAGCAAAGGCTGTTGCATGGGCTCCTCCTTTTTACTTCACCAGAAGCTGCCGTTTCTTGGTTGTTCCCGCGGGCCTGACGGTCTACGCCGCCTCAAGCATCAATACAGCCCACTCTAATCAGCACTGCCCTATAGAACAAATACTTTTTGTTTATTAGAATCATCGATAGTATCTATGAATGGGGCGGGAAATCATGGAATTGCGCCACCTGCACTATTTCCTGAAAATCGCGGAAACCTTGAGCTTCACCCAGGCCGCCAGCGCATTGCGGGTAACCCAGCCGACCCTTTCCCACCAAATCAAGCAGCTGGAGCAGGAAATCGGCACGCCGCTGTTCGACCGGGTCGGACGGTCCATTCAGATCACCGAGGCGGGACGGATATTCCGCAGCCATGCGCAGCGCGCGCTGCAGGAACTCGAATCCGGGCTAGCCACCGTCACCGAACTCGACGGGCTGATGCATGGACTCCTGCGCATCGGCGTCTTCCGCTCCTTCGGAAATTCGCTGCTGCCGGCAGTGCTCGCGGAGTTCTACCGCGCCCATCCGCGGGTGTGCGTATCGATTCAGCAGATGTCGCTGGCCGACATGGAACACGGGCTGGTCAACGGCGACCTCGATCTGGCGATCACCACCTACCTGCCGGCGACTTCCGACAGGATGGTCTCCGAGGAACTGTTCACCGAACCGCTGGTGCTGGCGGTCGGCGAACAGCACGAGCTCCACGGACACGGCACGATCCGCATCGAAAGGCTGGCCGGCATGCCCCTCATCCTGAGGCCGGCCGGCACCCCGTCGCGCAAACTGGTCGAGAACTGTTTTGCGGCCCGGGGACTGACACCCACGATCGTGATTGAGATGAGCAGCGGCGAAGCCACCCTGGCCACGATACGCTGCAGCAGGCTGGCAACGATCTGCGCGGGTCGTGCGCTTGACGGCGCGCCAGGGATCGCCAGGGTGCGGATCGACGCGCCCGAACTGCGGCGCTCCGGCGCGATCCTCTGGCACAGGGATCGTCACCGATCGAACGCGGCGGTAATCTTCTCGCAGATGGCTAGACGCGCCTACGCGGCGGCTGAAGCCCGGCCACCGCGACCTTAAAAATTAAGTAACTGCATGACATCAGAACAGGTTTGCCTGCGACCAGCAAGCAGCGATGATTGTGGGTCGACGTTGAGCAAATTTCAGTTTGGAGCGCGCGCCGTTATGCATCTCGGCAAGGCATCGGGACAGAAATTGGCCAGCGCGTGGCGCTTGAGCCAAGCCCGGAGATATTCAACTGGATTGATTTCGGGCGCGTATGCGGGTAGGCGCTCGACGACGATCTGTCCATCGGCCGAATCCACGAAGTCGTACACCAGGCGACTGCGGTGCGGCCTGGCGCCGTCCCAAATAATCAGCAGCCGCCGGCCTTGTGGCCAGCTTTCAGGAGTATGTAAATTTGGTATCGTGCGTCTTGGGTCAAGTGCGTTTAGGTCATTGGGCAACTTCGACTTGGCAGTTGATGAGGCTGAATGCTCACACATTCTGACCCATCCACTCGTTAATCAAAATTGCACTTCAAAATAAAAACGGCGCGGATTTTCATCCGCGCCGTCAATTGCAACCCGTACCAATCAGGTATTTTTTATCGCATAACCGTAGGCCATGTTGGTGCGGTTCCCACCTTCAAGGTCATAAGCCTGCTTGGCCAGCGCAAACCGGTCATTGACCAGTGATGCGCGGTGCTGTGCCGTTACACCATAGAGTCTTGCGTTGTTGCCGCCGAAGATCGCGGTCTTGGTCGGGCCGTCGGCCGCGCCCAGCATCGGGAAACCGTATTTCTTGCGCATGTCTTCCGGAATCTCCAGCCGGCGCAGTGCCTCGATCTGCCACTGCGGTGCGCCGGTCCATACCGCGTCGGTGCCCCACACCACGTGATCAGCCCCCAGGCCCTTGACCAGTTGCCCCATCATCGCAGCATTGAGGCGCGGCTCGGCAACGGTGCTCTGCGCAAACAGCTGGCCGAGATCACCGTAGACGTTCTTGACGCCGAATTTCTCCGGAATCTCGGAAACGTCGGTCACCCAGTCGATGCGCCCGGTTTTTTCAAACTGTTCCATGCCCACCTTGTACGCGCCGCCGGTAAAGCGGAACGCCGAGTGATAGACGATGAAATTGAGCTGCGGCCAGTCTTTCGCCGCCTTGCCCACGTCGCGCACATCGGCATACTCGAGCAGATTGGGAAACTCCTTGGCGGTGGCCGGCGGAAACAGCCCTTTGTGAAAACAGACATTGCGCAGGCTGGGCGTGGTTTTGGAGGCCTTCACCAGCTTTTCGTAAAACGGATACAGCAGCTTCTCGTCGTCGAGGCGCCACGGATGACGCGCGAGCTGCTTGTTGGTGTTGTCGCCTACCGTGTAACCCTTGAACGAATCGGGTTTCAGCACTTCAAGGTCGCGATCCACCTTGTCCATCCAGCCCGGCATGCCCGGCATGAAAATGGCGTGGGAGTACATGCGCTTGGTGCCCGCCTCCTTGTTGACCTTGGCGCGCGCATCGTCCTTCATTTCATTGGTCAGAAACCAGTCACGCGGCTCTTCCGAACCGGAACCGGAAATCAGCGCGATCTTGGTATCGGAATCGAGATAGATTTCTTTGAAATAATTCGGAAACTTCAGATCATCGATGGTCTGCGGCTTGCCGGCCAACAGCGGATTCCAGCCCGCCTTGCCCACGGCCTCGCGCTGGCGCACGAAACCCATGATGCGGGTGTCGTCGCGAAGGAAGTGGGTGTGCATGTCCATGATGAACTGGCTCTTCAGCGCGTTGGCGCGCTCATTGGCCATCTCCGGTGTGGCGGCCTCCGCGCGGCTGACCGCGTAGAGCGGGCCGTAGGTGTCGTTCATCGCGACAAACGCCGCCGCCATGCCGGCCGCACTCTTGAAAAAACGGCGGCGCGTAATGCCGTGTTTTTTCGCCATTTCATTGCCGATGGCCTTGACCCGCGCCTCGAACTCGCGCTGCTTCTCGGTCTGCGGGGTTGGCATGTACTCGTCACTGGAAATACATTGCGCCGGAATCGGTGACGGAAAAACGGTGGATTCGGCAGGAACAACCTGGGCGAGCTCTTCTGGGGTAAGCATGCACGACTCCTGATGGATTGAACGCGCTGAGCATCCGCCGTACTTAATGTCGCTGTGGTGCGGTCGCTGTGGTGCGGTCGCTATGGTGCGGTCGCTATGGTGCGGTCGCTATGGTGCGGTCGCTGCTGCGGCTTTTTATGATTATGAAACGGCGTCGGAGGATTCTGCGACGCGTGCCGGGCCGTGTCAAACGGCGCAGCGGGGAACGGTTATTTGACGACCTGCAGCCGCGGCCGGCCGCCGGGTGCCGGTGTATCCGGCTTGGGATCTTCGGGGCTGTCGGGCGCTGCCGCCGGCAGCGTTGCACCGGACGGCGCGGTCAACTGCACCGGTGATTGTTCAGGGAAAAACAGGCCCTGGCCGTTTTCGCGCGCGAATATGCCCCGCACTGCAGCAAGCGGAATCGAACACTCGCGCGACACGCCGCCGAAGCGTGCTGAAAACTGGATCAGATCCGGACCAATAGTCAGTTTGTGCGTCGCATCGTAGCTGAGATTCAGCACGATCTCGCCGTTATTGACATGCTCAACCGGAACCCGCGTGTTTTCATCGACTTTCACTGACAGGTACGGCGTCATGCCGCTGTCACACGTCCATTCGTGGATGGCGCGGATCAGGTACGGCTTGGTCGAACGTTCGTTCATGGACAGCCTAGTGCGGAATGATGAGTGATGAATGATGAGCGATAACCGGAGATGCGCACCGGGTTTCGTTCCGCGCCCCGAAGGAAGTTCCCTTGGGGGGCATTCCGGGCTCATCACTCATCACTGGAGTCCTACTTCCTCATGACCTTCTCGGAGGCGGTCAGCGCGTCGATATAGGCCGGGCGGCTGAACAGGCGCTCGGCGTATTTCATCAGCGGCGCGGCCTGCTTGCCCAACTGGATGCCGTAGTGGTCCAGCCGCCACAACAACGGCGCAATCGCCACGTCGAGCATCGAGAATTCCTCGCCCAGCATGTATTTCTGCTTGGCGAACACCGGCGCGATCTGGGTCAGGCTGTCGCGGATGGTCTGGCGGCCCTTGTCAGCCTGCTTCTGGGTGCCCTTCTCGATGTGTATCACGTGGGAAAGCATTTCCTGCTCAAAACGGAACAGGAACAGGCGCGCCCGTGCGCGCATCACCGGATCCGCCGGCATCAGCTGCGGATGCGGGAAACGGTCATCGATGTATTCATTGATGATATTCGATTCGTAGAGAATCAGATCGCGCTCGACCAGCACCGGCACCTGGTTGTACGGGTTCATCACCGCGAGGTCTTCCGGCTTGTTGAACAGGTCGACGTCGATGATCTGGAAATCCATGCCCTTTTCGTACAACACGAAGCGGCAGCGTTGGCTGAAGGGACAGGTGGTGCCCGAGTAGAGTGTCATCATGATGTTTTATCCGTGGCGGAACAGCGGGTCAGTCGGTCGGTAGTCGGTCAAAAACAGGGGGGGTTCCGGAGGAACAAAAAGGCCGTGACGCGCGAATGACGCGCACGGCCCCGGCGGTCGACTGAGGTCAGTGCACGTCCTTCCAGTACTCCTTCTTCAGGGCATAGACGAAGATAAACAACAGGCCCAGCGCCATCAGCACGAACATGCCGATGGTCTTGCGGTTGCTGCGCACCGGCTCACCCATGAACACCATGTAGTTCACCAGGTCGGCAACCATCTCGTCATATTGGGCTGGCGTCAGCTGGCCCGGTTTGTCGAGCTTCAACGCCATTTCGGTTTTCATGTAGCCCTCGCCGCGCACCTTGCGCTCAGCAAGCACCTGCTCGCCCTGCAGTTCCCACAGCGCGTGCGGCATGCCGACGTTGGCAAATATGGTGTTGTTCCAGCCGGTGGGGCGCTCGGCGTCACGGTAAAAACTGCGCAGGTAGGTGTACAGCCAGTCGGCGCCGCTGCCATCTGCTGAAGCGCGGGAACGCGCAATCACCGACAGGTCCGGCGGCGCGACACCAAACCAGTTTTTGGCATCCTTCGGATCCATCGCGACACGCATCAGCTCGCCGACCTTGACGCCGGTGAACACCAGGTTGTCGCGGATCTGGGCTTCCGTCAGACCGATGTCCTGCAGCCGGTTGAAACGCATGTAACTCGCGCTGTGGCAGTTCAGGCAGTAGTTGGCAAAGTGCCGCGCGCCGCGCTGCAGTGATGCGTGGTCCTCTTCGTTGATCGGCGCACGATCCAGCCTGACGTGATCACCGGCGGCCAGGGCCAGTGCCGGAACCAGCAGCAGGATTGCAAATAACCTATTGATTTTATTCATGTTTTTAATCATCGCATGGTCACCCGGTCAGGTTCGGGTTTGGTCTTGTCGATCGCCGAATACCAAGGCATCAGCAGGAAGAACGAGAAATAGATCAGCGTGCCGACCTGCGAAATGATGGTCCCGGCCGGCGTCACCGTCTGCGTGCCGTAATAACCGAGCACCAGGAACACGATGACAAAACTCGTCAGCGCGGCCTTGAACAGCGGTCCCTTGTAACGGATCGACTTCACCGGACTGCGATCCAGCCACGGCATCAGGAAGAAAATCAGCGTCGCAGCACCCATCATCACCACGCCCCAGACTTTCGCCTCGATCGCCAGCGGTCCGCCCTTCATCAGCACGATCAGTGCAAGGCCGATCACCGATGCGGCGAACTTCACGCGCTGGTTGCGCGCGGTCAGCCAGATCAGCACCACATACGCAGCCACGCCGATCGCGAGCACCAGCATGAAGTCCTCGGTGATCGCGCGCAGGATCGAGTAATACGGCGTGAAATACCAGACCGGTGCGATGTGCGGCGGGGTCTTCAGCGGATCAGCCGGGATGAAGTTGTTGAACTCGAGGAAGTAACCGCCCATTTCCGGCGCGAAGAACACCACCATGAAAAACAGGAACAGAAACACCACCACGCCAACCATGTCCTTTACCGTGTAATACGGATGGAACGGGATGCCGTCGAGCGGCCGGCCCTGCGCGTCCTTGTGTTTCTTGATCTCGACACCGTCCGGGTTGTTCGAACCCACTTCGTGCAGCGCCATGATGTGCGCGGCAACGAGGCCGAGCAGCACCAGCGGCAGCGCGATCACGTGGAACGCGAAGAAGCGGTTCAGTGTGGCGTCCGAAATGACGAAGTCGCCGCGGATCCAGGTCGACAGATCGGGCCCGATCAGCGGCAGCGCATCAAACAGGTTGATGATCACCTGCGCGCCCCAGAACGACATCTGACCCCAAGGCAGCAGGTAGCCGAAGAAGGCCTCGGCCATCAGGCACAGGTAGATCAGCATGCCGAAAATCCAGATCAGCTCGCGCGGCTGGCGATACGAGCCGTACATCAGGCCGCGGAACATGTGCAGGTAGATCACGATGAAAAATGCCGAGGCGCCGGTCGAATGCATGTAGCGGATCAACCAGCCCATCGGCACATCGCGCATGATGTATTCGACGGACGCAAACGCCTCAGCCGCCGACGGCTTGTAATGCATCACCAGGAAAATGCCAGTGACGATCTGGATCACCAGCACCAGCATCGCCAGTCCGCCGAAGAAATACCAGAAATTGAAATTTTTCGGCGCGTAATACTGCGACAGGTGGTCGCGCCACAGCGACATCAGCGGAAAGCGCTGGTCAACCCAGGTCAGCACGCCGCTGATCGGTGCGTTAAGCGGACCGGCGCCGGAAAACTCTACGGGTTCTTTGGGAGTAGCAGCCATGTTGATCAGGCTCCCTTGCTGTCTTCGCCGATCACGATGCGCGTATCGGAGAGATATTTATAAGGCGGCACCACCAGGTTGTCGGGCGCGGGCTTGTTCTTGAACACGCGCCCGGCGAGGTCAAACAGCGAGCCGTGGCACGGACAATAGAAACCACCCTGCCAGTTCGGATCAAACGCTTCGGCCTGTTTGGCGAATTTTTCTACTGGTGAACAGCCGAGATGAGTACAGATGCCGACCACGACCAGGTATTCATCCTTGATCGCGCGCATCTCGTTGGTCGCGTACGCTGGTTGCATTTTCTTTTTCGAATCCGGATCGACAACGTTGCCATCATTTGCGCGGACGGTTTCGAGCATTTCCTTGGTGCGGCGGACAATCCATACCGGTTTGCCTTGCCATTCGATGGTTTTGCGTTCGCCCAGCGCGATCTCGCTCAAGTCAACCTCCACCGGCGCACCCGCGGCCTTTGCGCGTTCTGAAGGCAACATGCTCGCCACAAACGGCACGGCTGCCGCCCCTGCTGCGACGCCTCCGGCAACAGTCGTGGCAGCAACCAGAAACTGCCGTTTTCCCTGATCGGTCTCTTTCTCGGACATGCCTGTAGTCCCCTTTAGTGCTTGCAGCTGCTGGAAAGGCGACATTTTACACGGGGACCCGGGTAAAAGTTAAGCAGAACCTGAAAAAGTCTAACTGATTCAGCAGGTTACTGGATGCGCTGGGGAGTGATGCAGGGCGCGGCCCGGCACGCAGGACAGACCGCGGGGAGTCCGCGGCTGCATCGGGCTTATTGCAGCGAACTTACTGCGGCGGGGACTGCGGGGCGACGCGTTGCCAAGGCGAGGCACAGTTTTGCACGTACGGAAAATACTTCTGCGAGTCTGCGCAGAAATACCAGGTCGGCGCCGGCGCTCCCGGTTGCGGTTGCGCCGCCGGGGGCTGTTGAACCTGGGCCTGCACCTGCGGCTGCGCCAGAGGCACCGGATTGCCGCGCTCGTCGTAGAACACCAGCGGCTCACGCACCACCACCCGCTCGCGCACCACCACCACCGGCGGCGGCGCGTAGTAATACGACGGGTAATAATAAGGACGCGATTCGACCCACCATGGTGCAAACAGCAGCGGCGCGCCGATATAAATGCCGACCCGGGCGTGGGAATGGCCGTGGCCGTGACGGTGGCCGCCGCCGGCGCTGGCCTGCAGGCTTGCGCTCAACATCACGGCAGCCAGTATCAACATCAGGGTTTTACGCATGGATCCCTCCTCGGGTAACCACAGAACACGGAATGGCGCCATGATAGACCCGCCGTGATGCCCCGGGGCGGGCTAATTTGTTACAGAGTGTAACCACTTGCGCCGCAGGTAAATCCCGCCGACCACCGTCAGCGGCAGGTAAATCGCGATTAGTCCGTAAAACATCAGGCGCATCTCCCATTCGGCGTCAAACACCGTCAGGAAATCGAGCAGTTTTTCGCCCCTGCGCCGGATTTGCCAGATACGCTGACCGTAAGCCTCGTGGTCCTGGTCGTTGTCCTGGTCGTTGTCCTGGTCGTGGTCCTCGTCGTTGTCCTGGTCGTGGTCCTCGTCGTTGTCCTGGTCGTGGTCCTCGTCGTTGTCCTCACCGTGGTCCTCAACCAGCAGAGCCAGCCGGTCGCTGCGGCGCAGGCTGTTGCGGATGCGGAAATATTCGCTGTCGCTGCCGGCGTGGTGTCGTTAAGACGGTAACGAGCAGCATCGCCCTGCAGTCGGACGTACAACCAATAGCGGGGTGCCGCCCCGTCCGCTGCGACCACGCTCCTCGACGCTGGTGACGGTGCCGATCACCTCGCGCAGATCGCTGGAAGCAGGCATCGGCTGCAGAGGTCGGTCACCAGTTGGATCACCACATAACCGAGGAACAGCCACAATCCGGTGCAGATGGTCCGGCGCACACGATCGGGAATAAAAATGACCGATAAGTCATATGACGTCTGTCTTGAAAAACCAGCCCCCCCGCAAACAAACCGTGCAGTGACTCCGGTCTAAACCGGGTTCTCCACCTCGATGAAGCGGTGCTGCAGTCCGAAACGCTGCGCCAGATGTACACCCAGCGCCTGCACGCCATAACGCTCCGTGGCATGGTGGCCGGCGGCGATATAGGCGACGCCGGATTCACGCGCGGCGTGCACCGTCTGTTCGGAAATTTCGCCGCTGATGTAGGCATCGACACCGAGCGCGATGGCCTGCTCGAACAGGCCCTGCGCACCGCCGGTGCACCAGGCGACTCGACGCACCGGACGCGCCGGGTCACCGATGACCTGCGGCGCACGTCCGAGTTTTTGTTCGATCATCCGTGTCAACGCAGCCAGCGTGGCGTGGTCCTTGAGGCCGCCGTGCACGCCGATGTTCTGCTCGCCAAAACGCCCCGCCGGCGTCAAACCGAGCTGCCGCGCGAGTGCTGCGTTGTTACCGACTTCGGGATGGACATCCAGCGGCAGGTGATAGGCGAAGAGATTCAAATCGTGTTCCAGCAACAGGCCGATGCGGCGGCGGCGCATGCCGGTGATGCGCCCGTCTTCGCCGCGCCAGAAATAACCGTGGTGCACGATCAGCGCATCAGCGCCGGCGGCGACCGCAGCCTCGATCAGTGCCGCCGATGCAGTGACGCCGGTGACAATGCTCGCGATTTCGGCTCGCCCTTCCACCTGCAGGCCGTTTGGGCAATAATCACGGAAATCAGGGACTTGCAGATAATCCGCCAGATAGGCGTCGAGCGCAGTGCGTTCCATGGGCAGCAGTCAATCCGAATTGGTCAACGAATCCAGCGACATCAAGCAGCAAACATTGTAACCGCGACCCCGCGGCCCCTTCATGCGAAAACTCTGGCTGATTTTCTGTCAAACCGCGACCGTTTGCCTCGCCGTGCTGTTCGTGGTCGGCACGCTGCGCCCCGACCTGCTCAACGGCGACACACCGCAAGGCTCGGTCATTACGACCGTCAAACAGATGACCGGCGACAGAGCGGCGTCGCGCGCCGGCTCGTACAGCGAAGCCGCGAAAAAAGCGATGCCGGCAGTGGTCAATATTTTCACCTTGCAGGCGGTCAAAGCGCAGCAGCGGCATCCGCTGATGGACGACCCGCTGTTCCGCTATTTTTTCGGCGAACAGGCTGAAGCGCAGAGTCAGCCCAGCACCAACCTCGGTTCCGGCGTCATCGTCAACGAGTCGGGTTACATCCTGACCAACAGCCATATGGTCGAGGCCGCCGACAGCATCGAGGTCGCGCTGGCGGACACGCGGCGGGTCAATGCCCGGGTGATCGGCACCGATCCTGAATCCGACCTCGCGGTGCTGAAAATCGACCTGCCCAAGCTGCCGGCGATCACCTTCGGCCAGGCTGACGGCGTGCGCGTCGGCGACGTGGTGCTCGCCATCGGCAATCCCTTCGGCGTCGGCCAGACGGTAACCATGGGCATCGTCAGCGCGCTGGGGCGCAGCCACCTTGGCATCAACACCTTTGAGAACTTCATCCAGACCGACGCCGCGATCAATCCGGGCAATTCCGGCGGCGCGCTGGTCGACGCCCATGGCCACCTGATCGGCATCAACACCGCGATTTATTCACGCACGCCGGGGGGCGCGTCACTGGGCATCGGTTTTGCGATCCCGGCCAGCACTGCAAAAACGGTGATGGAACAGATCATCCAGAACGGCTCGGTACAGCGCGGCTGGATCGGTGTCGGTGTGCAGGAAATGACCCGGGAGATCGCCGAGTCTTTCAAGATGCCCGCCACCACCCGCGGCGCGCTGATCACCGAAGTGTTCCGCGACACCCCCGCTGACCGCGGCGGCATGAAAGTCGGCGATGTGCTGGTCGCCGTCGACGGCAAGCCAGTCACCGATTCGGCAACCATGCTCAACCTGATCGCCGCGCTGACCCCCGGCAGCCAGACCGTGCTGCGCGTGATGCGCGAGGCCAAGGGAGTCGACCTGAAGGTAACGGTCGGCAAGCGGCCGAAACAGCCGCGCAAAAATGAGTAGGCTTGGCTGGCAACCCCTGCCAGCGGCTTCAGCAGATTAAGCCGGCATAATCGGGCTTGGCCGGCAACCGCGGCCGGCACCCTGATCCGTGGCAAGTTCGACGGGCGCCCCAGCAAATTTAGTTGGCTTCTTTAATCGCTGGTACGCGAACGCTCTTCAGCGGCGACGCGGTCGAGTTCGGCGTCCTGCGCCGCATCTGATGGCGGCCTGTAGTTTCCCGCCTCGTCGCCTTCCGCGCTGCGCGGCCGCGGCGGCACAAAGCGCGCCGCGAACAACCCCAGCTCGAACAGCAGGCACATCGGGATCGCCAGCAGCAGCTGCGACACCACGTCGGGCGGCGTGACTATTGCCGCGATGATGAAGGCGATGACGATGAAATAGGGCCGGATGCTGCGCAACTGCTCCAGCGTCACGATACCCATGCGCGTCAGTGTCACCACCACGATCGGCGTCTCGAAGGTCAGGCCGAAGGCCATGAACATGGTGAGCACAAAATTGAGGTAGTTCTCAATGTCCGGCGCCACCGAAATGCTTTTTGGCGCGATCTGGTTGATGAAGTGGAACACCGTGTTGAACACGAAGAAATAACAGAATGCGATGCCGATCACGAACAGCGCCGTGCTCATCACCACCAGCGGCAGCGCCAGGCGTTTTTCGTGGGTATAGAGGCCGGGCGCGACAAAAGACCACACCTGGTACAGTGTGTAGGGCAGCGTGATCACGAAAGCCACCATCATCGCCACCTTGAGCGGCACCAGGAACGGTGTAATCACGCCGGTGGCGATCATTTTTGCGCCTTCGGGCAGTGCATGCATCATCGGCGTCGCCAGCAGGTCGTAGAGGTCGGACGAAAACGGGATCAGCACCAGCAGCACCAGGCCGAACGCGATCAACGCGCGCAGCAGCCGGTCGCGCAGTTCAACCAGGTGGGAAATGAAGGTGTCTTCGGTCACTGCTTGTTCACGCCGGTGCTCATGCCGCCTTGCCCGGATCCGGCACGGCAGCGACCACGGACGGTGGCACGGGGTCGGCAGCGGCCGGCGCATCGGCGGCGATCTGGTTCATTTCATTTTCAGCGGAGCGGACTTCTTCGGTCACCGACTGCTCGATCGAGCGCACGGTGTCCTGCATGCTCGACTGCAGCTTGCGCAGGTCATCGAGCGCCATTTCGCGGCTGATGTCGGATTTCACGTCGTTGACGTACCGCTGCATGCGGCCGAACAGGTGGCCGACGGTGCGCGCAACTTTGGGCAACTTTTCCGGGCCGATGACGATCAGCGCCACCACGGCAATGACCATCAATTCGGAGAAACCGATATCGAACATGGCGGGGCGTGAAGAGTGAAAGGTAAATGCGTGAGGGGGTGCGGCAGGCGCGGGGAAATACCCGCGATTTACCCTTTACCCTTCACCATTCACCCGTCACGACTTCGTGGTTTCCTTGCGCGCTTCGCCGTCGATGGTGTGGCCGGTCGAGGGCGGGATTTCCGTCTTGGTTTCAGCGGATTTGTCATCTCCCGCTTTCACGCCATCCTTGAAACCCTTGACCGCGCCGCCAAGATCAGCGCCGATGTTGCGCAGTTTCTTGGTGCCGAAGATCAGGACCACCACCAGCAACACGATCAACCAGTGCCAGATGCTGAACGAACCCATAACACGCTCCTTATGATCCGTGCACAGGCACGGGGTCAGAATTCATGGTCGCGACCGTGGTCATGCAACACTGCCGCGCGGCATTGAGTATTACTTCCTTACTTCCGCGACGCTTTTTCGGTCACGCCGGATACACCTCCGCGTCGCTGCAGTTCGGCGAGCACATCTTCCGGCCCGGCACCATGCCAGGCCAGCAGCACCAGCGTGTGAAACCACAAATCAGCGGTCTCGCGAACCACATGCAGTTTATCACCCTCCTTCGAGGCCAGCAGGGTCTCCGTTGCCTCTTCGAGCACCTTGCGCAGGATCGCATCCTCGCCCTTGGCCAGCAGGCCGGCGACATACGAACCCGCGGCATCGGCGCCCTTGCGCGCGGCGATGGTCTCGCCGAGCCTGAGCAGTATGTCTGTGTCGTTTTGGGTCATTATTTGATGTTGGCCATTACATTACTAGTGCTTCTTGTAAATCATTTTGGGATCTTTCAGCACCGGGTCCACATCGACCCAGTTGCCGTTACGCAATTCCTGAAAAAAACAGCTGTGCCGCCCGGTGTGGCAGGCAATGCCGCCGACCTGCTCAACCTCGTACAGCAGCACATCCTCGTCGCAGTCGAGGCGGACCGCCTTCACTTTCTGCACATGGCCGGATTCTTCGCCCTTGTGCCAGAGTTTTTTGCGCGAGCGCGACCAGTAGTGGGCTTCACCGGTGGCTGCGGTCTGCTGCAGCGCTTCGCGGTTCACCCAGGCGACCGTCAGCACCCGCCCCGAGCCCGTCTCCTGTGTCACCACCGGGATCAGCCCGTCGGCACCCCAGCGTATGCGGTCCAGCCAGTCTGACACCATGTTCTCCTGTTGTCCGAAAACTGTCGACGCGAAAATTTATAACCCGTTGATTTTAATTGATTTTTTATTGAGATTCAATTTGTTCTTATAAGCGCACTTCGATGCCCCGCTGCGCCATGTGTTCCTTGGCCTGGCGCACCGTGTATTCGCCATAGTGAAAAATGCTCGCGGCAAGCACCGCGTCAGCGCGGCCGATGGTCACACCATCGGCCAGATGATCGAGATTGCCGACGCCGCCGCTGGCGATGACGGGAATGTCCAGCGCCGACGAAAAAGCGTGTGTCAGTTCGAGATCAAAACCGATCCGTGTGCCGTCGCGGTCCATGCTGGTGAGCAGGATTTCGCCCGCGCCCAGCGCCTGCATTTTTTTGCCCCACTCCAGCGCATCCAATCCCGTGGCCTTGCGGCCGCCGTGGGTATACACCTCCCAGCGCAACGGCCCGTCACCGGCTATACGTTTGGCATCGACAGCAACCACGATGCACTGCGCGCCATAACGGCCGCTGGCATCGGCGACCAGCTGCGGATTCTGCACAGCGGAGGTGTTGATGCTGACCTTGTCGGCGCCGGCGTTGAGCAGGCGGCGCACGTCGTCCACCGAACGCACGCCGCCGCCGACCGTCAGCGGAATGAACACCTGCGCAGAGACAGCCTCGATGATGTGCAGGATCAGGCCACGGTCGTCGCTGCTCGCGGTGATGTCGAGGAAGGTCAGCTCGTCGGCACCTTGATCGTCATAACGACGCGCGATTTCAACCGGATCGCCGGCATCCTTCAGCTCGACGAAATTGACGCCCTTGACCACGCGGCCGGCGGTGACGTCGAGACAGGGAATGATGCGTTTGGCGAGGCCCATTAACGGCGGTGAACGAGTGAACGGGTGAAAGGTGAACAGGGAAAACCGGGCGATCGCAAGTAACGGGCACCATCCTACCCGTTCACTTCTTACCGCTTTTCGAAAGTTTGTCAGCGAGTGTCTGCGCCGCCTTGAAATCCAGCGTGCCCTGGTACACCGCGCGACCGGTGATGGCGCCGGTGATGCCTTCGGATTCAACGGCACAGAGTTTTTTCACATCTTCGAGATCGGTAATGCCGCCGCTGGCGATCACCGGCACGTTGAGCTGGCGCGCCAGCGCCACCGTCGCCTCGATATTGACGCCGGTGAGCATGCCGTCGCGGCCGATGTCGGTGTAGATCACCGCTTCGACGCCGTAATCCTCGAATTTTTTCGCCAGATCAACCACATCGTGCCCGGTCATTTTCGACCAGCCGTCGACCGCAACTTTCCCGTCCTTGGCGTCGAGCGCGACGATGATGTGGCCCTGGAACGCGGTGCAGGCTTCCTGCAGGAAACCCGGTGTTTTTACCGCAGCGGTGCCGATGACGATATAGCTGATGCCGGCATCGATATAGGCCTCGATGGTGTCGAGATCGCGGATGCCGCCGCCCAACTGCACCGGCAGTTCGCTGCCCACCGCCTTGACGATGGCACGGATCGCCGGCTGATTCTTCGGCTTGCCGGCCGCAGCGCCATTGAGGTCAACCACGTGCAGCCGGCGCGCGCCCTGATCCAGCCATTGTCTGGCCATGGCGCCGGGGTCTTCGGAAAATACCGTGGCATCGTTCATGTCGCCCTGTTTCAGGCGCACACAATGACCGTCCTTCAGGTCGATCGCGGGAATGATCAGCATTGAGTATGAGAAATGCGGCGAATTGCGAAACCGGGTTTAGTCGGAATGGGGGGGCGACAGATAAACCGGATCAGATGGGCGTTAAAAAAAGCGTTGTCTGCGAACAGGTTGCGTGAGGCATTAATCATACTACAGCGGCAGCGATTGCAAGCCGGTTTCAAGCCGTTTCAAGCCGGTTTCAAACCGGTTTCAAGCCGCAGCAGGCGCACTGCCACTGGGCGTCGCATGCCCCACCGGCTGCCACGCCACGAAATTCGCCAGCAGTTGCAGGCCCGCACTATGGCTTTTTTCGGGGTGGAACTGCACTGCGAATATATTGCCACGCGCCGCCGCACAGGCAAAACGGAAGGGATAGGCGCTCCAGCCGGCGGCCAGCCCGGGATCGGCAGGCTCCGGATAATAACTGTGCACAAAATAGAAGCGGCTGCCGTCGGCGATACCCTGCCACAGTGGATGCGCGATGGCCTGCATCACTTCATTCCAGCCCATATGCGGCACTTTGAGTTTTTCGCCCTGCGCACCGACCATGCGCGCCGGCGGAAAGCGCCGCACCACGCCGGGCAGCAGGCCGAGGCCGGGCGTATCGCCTTCTTCGCTGTGTTCAAACAACATCTGCAGGCCGATACAGATGCCGAGAAAAGGTTTGTCGCGCGCGGCATCGATGATGGCGCTGCGCAGGCCGCGCGCCTCCATTTCGCGCATGCAGTCGGGCATCGCCCCCTGCCCCGGGAACACCACGCGGCCGGCAGCGGCTACATCAGCGGGGTTGCTGGTCACCACGACGTTGCGGCCGGGCGCGACGTGTTCTATCGCCTTGGACACCGAACGCAGGTTGCCCATGCCGTAGTCGATTACTGCGATGTCGATGGTCATGACGGAAAGGAAAAGCTTTTTAACCGTAGATTAAGCCGGGGAGGACGCAAATGAGCGCCGATGCAGAAACGAATCCGCGGCGCGCCGCTCACCCGATCAGAGTTTTCCTTTGGTCGACGGCACACCCTTGACCCGCGGATCAAGCTCCACCGCCATGCGCAGCGCGCGGCCGAAGGCCTTGAACAGGGTCTCCACCTGGTGATGGGTGTTGCTGCCCTTCAGGTTGTCGAGATGCAGCGTGACCTGGGCGTGATTGACGAAGCCCTGGAAAAATTCGCGCACCAGATCGACATCGAATTCGCCGACACGCGCCCGCGTAAACTTGCCGGTCATTTCCAGCCCGGGGCGTCCCGAGAGATCGACCACCACGCGTGACAGTGCTTCGTCCAGCGGCACGTAGGCGTGGCCGTAACGGCGCACGCCTTTCTTGTCGCCGACGGCTTTCGCCAATGCCTGACCCAGCGTGATGCCGATGTCTTCGACGGTGTGGTGGGCGTCGATGTGCAGGTCGCCCTTGGCCTTGACCTCGAGATCGACCAGTCCGTGACGCGCAATCTGGTCAAGCATGTGGTCGAGGAAAGGCACGCCGCTGGCGAGCTTCGACTTGCCGCTGCCGTCGAGGTTGAGCTTGACGGTGATCTGCGTTTCCTGGGTGTCGCGTGTGACCTGCGCCTGCCTCGCCATGATATCCGGGTGCCTGAGGTAAGTTATTGATTACAGAGTATAAACGAATTCTCGTCCGGCTGCCGCCTGCGCCCAGTTCAGGCCGCGCTCACGATGTCGCGCAACGCTTCCACCAGCCCGGCGCATTGCTCATCGGTGCCGACAGTGATGCGCATGAATTCGGCGATGCGCAGCGGCTTGCGAAAATGACGGACGATGATGCTGCGTTCCCGCAATTTCGCAGCGATTTCAGCGCCATCGCACCCCGGCAGGCGCGCGAATACGAAATTGGCGGCTGACGGCAGCACCTCGAAACCGAGACCCTGCAGATCCTGCACCAGCTTTTGCTTGGTGACGATGACCTTGCGGCACATGGCCTTGAAGTACTCGTCGTCTTCAATCGCCGCGGTCGCGCCGGCCTGCGCAAAACGATCCAGCGGATAGGAGTTGAAGCTGTCCTTGACCCGGTTCAGCGCCTCAATCAGGTCGGGATGGCCGATGGCATAACCGACGCGCAGGCCCGCCAGCGCCCGCGACTTCGACAGCGTGTGCGTCACCAGCAGTTGTGGATAACGGTTCACCAAGGGCACCACTGACTCGCCGCCAAAATCGACATAGGCTTCGTCGACCACCACCACCGATCCGCTGTTCGCACGCAGCAGGCGCTCGACTTCGGCCACCGGCACCAGGCAACCGGTGGGCGCATTCGGGTTCGGGAAAATAACGCCGCCGTTGGGACGCAGGTAATCGTCGATCGCGATTTCAAAAGCTGCGTTCAGCGGCACCTGCTCGTACGGAATGTCATAAAGACCGCAATACACCGGATAAAAACTGTAAGTGATGTCCGGGAACAGCACCGGCTTGTCATGTTTCAGCAAACCGAGGAACACATGCGCCAGCACTTCGTCGGAGCCATTGCCGACGAAAACATGCGCCGGCGTCACCGCGTAACGTTTCGCAAGCGCGGCGCGCAGCCGGTCGCTGGCAGGATCCGGATACAGGCGCAGCGTGTCGCCGACCTCTGCGCGCAGGGCTTCCAGCACCCGACGGCTCGGGCCGTACGGGCTTTCATTGGTATTGAGCTTGACCAGATTGGCCAGCTTCGGCTGCTCACCCGGCACGTAGGGTGTAAGCCCGCGCACCACCTCGCTCCAGTAGCGGCTCACGGCGGCGCCTAGGAACGGAAACGCAGTTCGGCGGAACGGGCGTGCGCGGTCAGCCCTTCGCCTTCGGCCAGTTCAACCGCGATGCGGCCCAGCGTCGCCGCGCCGGCCCGAGACACGCGAATCACGCTGGAGCGTTTCTGGAAATCGTAAACACCCAGGGGGGAGGAAAAACGCGCAGTTCGTGAAGTCGGCAACACGTGGTTCGGACCGGCGCAGTAATCGCCCAGTGCTTCGGAGGTGTAGCGGCCAAGGAATATCGCGCCAGCGTGGCGGATTTTCGGCAACAGCTGCTCGGGATTTTCCACCGACAGTTCCAAGTGCTCCGGCGCAATCTGATTGACCAGCGCACAGGCCTCATCGAGATCGCGCACCGCGATCAGCGCACCGCGACCCTTCAGCGAGGCTTCGATCACAGCGCGCCGCGGCATGTCCGGAAGCAAGCGCGCGATACTCGCCGCCACCGCATCGAGATATTTTGCGTCCGGTGCGAGCAGAATGGATTGCGCCAGTTCGTCGTGTTCAGCCTGTGAAAACAGATCCATCGCCACCCAGTCGGGATCGGTACTGCCGTCGCCAAGCACCAGAATTTCCGACGGCCCCGCCACCATGTCGATGCCGACCACGCCGAACACACGGCGTTTGGCTGCCGCGACATAGGCATTTCCGGGACCGACAATCTTGTCCACCTGCGGGATGGTTGCCGTGCCGTAGGCCAGCGCCGCCACCGCCTGCGCGCCACCGATGGTGAACACACGGTCAACGCCGCAGATCGCAGCAGCAGCCAGCACCAGATCATTTTTTTCGCCGCGCGGCGTGGGCACCACCATGATGATGTCGCCAACACCGGCGACTTTTGCCGGCACTGCATTCATGATCACCGATGACGGATAGGCGGCCTTGCCGCCGGGCACGTAAAGCCCGGCGCGGTCGAGCGCAGTGATCTGCTGGCCAAGTTCATTGCCGTCGGCATCGGTGTAACCCCAGGACTGTGCGCGCTGCCGTTCGTGATAGTCGCGCACACGCGCAACGGCAGCCTCCAACGCCTGACGGCGCGCGGCAGGGATGCGTGTCAGCGCAGCCCTTAATTCAGCTTGAGGAATTTCCAGTTCGGCCAGCGCGCCCGCGCTGACGCCATCGAATTTTTTAGTATATTCCAGCACCGCGGCATCACCGCGCGCTTTCACGTCGGCCAGGATCGCCGCGACGGTGGTATCCACCTGCGGATCCTGTGCGGCCTCAAACGCCAGCAACTGCGAAAGCTGAGTATCAAAATCAGCCTGGGTGGTGGCAAGGCGGCGCACGGTCAGCTTGCTGCGGTAAATACAGCGCGGGCAAAGGCGTCGATCAGCGGCTGGATCTCAGCGCGTTTCAGTTTCAGCGCGGCCTGATTGACGATCAGGCGTGAACTGACTTGCGCAATTTCCTCCACTGCAACGAGGTTATTGGCTTTCAGCGTACCGCCGGTGCTGACCAGATCGACGATGGCATCGGCGAGCCCGACCAGCGGCGCCAGTTCCATCGAACCGTAGAGCTTGATCAGATCGACATGCATGCCTTTTGTCGCGAAGTGTTCGCGGGCAGTCTGCACGTACTTGGTGGCCACCCTCAGCCGCGCGCCCTGGCGCACGGCGCTGGCGTAATCAAAATCGCGGCGCACGGCGACCATCATCCGGCACCTGGCGATTTTGAGATCCAGCGGCTGGTACAGACCCGCGCTGCCGTGTTCATCGAGTATGTCCTTGCCGGCCACGCCGAGGTCGGCGCCGCCGTACTGCACATACGTGGGTACATCGCTGGCGCGCACAATGATCAGGCGCACTTCGCGACGATTGGTGGCCAGGATCAGCTTGCGTGAGGATTCGGGATTTTCGCGCGCGACGATGCCCGCGGCTTTCAGCAGCGGCACGGTTTCGTCAAAAATACGGCCCTTGGAGAGCGCGATGGTGATCATGGTGGTAGCAGTACAGACGCACGGAAAGTCATGAATTGTAACGTATTTCAGTCGCAGACCGGGCTCTGCGCGGTTCACGAAACAGCTCCGGCGGGTTACACTTTGCCCTCCTTCGCTTCTGCGGCATCGGCAGCCCGATCCACATGACCACCGACAACATCGTAGAAATCAGCGATCTCGCCTTCTCTTATGGATCGCGCGAGATATTCAAATCCGTGAACCTGACCATTCCGCGCGGCAAAGTCGTCGGCATCATGGGCGCCAGCGGCTGCGGAAAATCCACGCTGCTGCGGCTGATCGGCGCGCAACTGCACCCGTCGCGCGGCTCCGTCCACATCCTCGGCCAGGACATCCACGCCCTAGACCGCGACGCGCTGTACCAGCTGCGCCGCAAAATGGGCATGCAGTTCCAGCAGGGGGGATTGTTTACCGATCTGTCGGTGTTCGAAAACATCGCCTTCCAGATGCGCGAAAAAACCGACCTGCCGGAAGACATGATCAACGACCTGGTGCTGATGAAACTCAACGCTGTCGGCCTGCGCGGTGCGGCGCAGCTGATGCCTTCCGAATGTTCCGGCGGTATGGTGCGGCGCGTCGGCCTGGCGCGCGCGATTGCGCTGGATCCCGACCTGATCATGTACGACGAACCCTTCGCCGGTCTCGATCCGATTTCCTGCAACGTGGTGGGCAAACTGATCCGCCGCCTGAACGACGCGCTGGGCGTAACCTCGATCGTGGTGTCGTACGACGCGCAGGAATCGCTGAAGGCGATCGACTACGTGTATTTCCTGGCTGACGGAAAAGTCGTTGCACAGGGCACGACGGATGACGTGAAAAAATCAGACGATCCGTTCGTCAAACAATTCATCGGCGGCCTGCCCGATGGTCCGGTGCCCTTCCACTACCAGCAGAACGCCTATACCGCAGACCTTGATCTGACGGCATAAATAATTAATAAAAACAATGGCTTATGTGTTTACGCCGGATGGCATCAATGCACCCGGCGAATGCGCGCACCGAGCTTCGACAGTTTTTCTTCGATGCGCTCGTAGCCGCGATCAAGGTGATAAATCCGCTCCACCGTCGTAGCACCACGCGCCGCCAGACCCGCCACCACCAGGCTCGCCGAGGCGCGCAGGTCTGTCGCCATCACCGTCGCACCATTCAGTCCGGCAACACCCTGAATCACCGCGGTATTGCCTTCGACGGCAATGTCGGCGCCGAGCCGCTGCATTTCCTGCACATGCATGAAGCGGTTCTCGAATATGGTCTCGACGATGCGCGACGCGCCCTCGGCCACGCTGTTCAGCGCCATGAACTGCGCCTGCATGTCGGTCGGAAACGCCGGATAGGGGGCAGTGCGCACATTGACCGCCTTTAGCGCGCCATTGGCCTTGACGTGAATCCAGTCGCCGCCGGTTTCGATGTGCACGCCGGCCTCGCGTAGCTTGTCGAGCACCGCGTCCAGGGTGTCAGGCCGTGCGCCGGTCAGCCGCACGTCACCACCGGTGACCGCTGCCGCGACCAGAAAAGTACCGGTCTCGATGCGGTCAGGCATCACGCTGTAACGGGCGCCGTGCAGGCGTGCAACACCTTCGATGGTAATCACATCGCTGCCGGCACCGCTGATTTTCGCGCCCATCGCCGTCAGGCAGGCGGCGAGATCCGGGATCTCCGGCTCGCGCGCGGCATTTTCAATCACCGTCACGCCGTCGGCCAGCGTCGCGGCCATCATCAGGTTTTCGGTGCCGGTGACAGTGACGATGTCCATGCAGATACGCGTACCCTTCAGCCGTCCGGCGCGCGCGATCATGTAACCCTGCTCCATGGCTATGGTCGCACCCATCGCCTGCAAACCTTTCAGATGCTGGTCCACGGGCCGCAGCCCGATCGCGCAGCCGCCGGGCAGTGACACCCGCGCCTCGCCCAGCCGCGCCACCAGCGGCCCCAGCACCAGCACCGAAGCGCGCATGGTTTTCACCAGCTCGTACGGCGCCACCGGATCGGTGATTTTGCCGGCACGCAGTTCGACGCCGCCCTTTTCATCCAGCGAGGTGGTGACGCCCATCTGCATCAGCAGGTTGAGCATGGTCGATACGTCGCGCAAATGCGGCACGTTGTTGATGATCAACGGCTCATCCGTCAGTAACGCCGCGGCGAGGATCGGCAGCGCGGCATTTTTGGCGCCGGAAATGGCCACGCTGCCGTTCAAGGGCACGCCGCCTTCAATAACCAGTTTGTCCATAAGGTCAACTTCTTTTTAGCCACAGAGGGCACAGAGATCACAGAGGAAATCAAAAACAAAGGTTTTTGCGCTTATGGTGATCGCGGCTTATTCTCGTTTTTCTCTGTGCCCTCTGTGTCCTCTGTGTCCTCTGTGTCCTCTGTGGCTCAAGGTTTTGCCGTTCACGGCTTACTGTTGCTGCTGCCATTGCTCGGGCGTCAGAGTCTTCATCGACAGCGCGTGGATTTCCTCGCGCATGCGGTCGCCCAGCGCTTTGTACACCAGCTGATGCTGCTGCACCTTGCTCTTGCCGGCGAAGGCTGTGCTGACGATCACCGCTTCCCAGTGATGGCCGTCGCCCGCGACTTCAACATGCTGGCAGTCGAGGCCGGCGAGGATGGATTGTTTGATGCTGTCTGGAGTAACCATTTTTGATTGCCTTGTTTAGTTTCGCACTCAGTGCCTTAATTTATAGCCCGATTTCAGCAGCGTCAGCGTCAGCCATGATAAGGCGATAAAACTGCCGCCGACAATCCCCAGGCTCAGCCACGGCGAGGTGTCAGAAGTACCGAAAAAGCCGTAACGAAAACCGTCGATCATGTAGAACACCGGGTTCAGGTGGGACGCCGCCTGCCAGAATGCCGGCAGCGACTGGATGGAATAAAACACCCCGGACAGGAAGGTCAGCGGCAGGATGATGAAATTGGTGAAGGCCGCCAACTGGTCGATCTTGTCAGAGTAGATGCCGGCGACGATGCCCAAAGCGGCCATCGCCGCGCTGCCGGCGACGCCGAACAGCAGCACCCACAGCGGATGCGCAAGCGGCAGGTCGATGAACCAGATCGACGCGAACAACACACCGGCGCCGACGATGACACCGCGCGCAATCGCCGCCAGCAGGTAGGCCAGGAAAAACTCGCGATGCGACAGCGGCGGCAGCAGCACAAACACGATGTTGCCGGTCATTTTCGACTGCATCAGGCTGGATGAAGCATTGGCGAAGGAATTCTGCAGCACCGACATCATCGCCAGCCCCGGGATCAGGAAGGTCGTGTAATCCACACCGGGGAATATCTCGACGCGGCCGCGCAGTGCATGGCCGAACACCAGCAGGTAGAGCAGCGCCGTCAATACCGGTGCCAGCACAGTCTGCACACTGACTTTCCAGAAGCGCAGCCATTCTTTGTAGAACAGCGTGTAGAAACCGGTCATTGAAATGCCGTGAAGGTGTGAAGGAGTGAAGGCGTGAAAAAAACCTCGCACGCCTCCAGAAAAAACTCCTTCACTCTTTCACTCCTTCTGCTTCGCTTCAAGTGCTGCCTCGACTCACTCACGATTTCCTCATGATCTGCACGAACACTTCCTCAAGATCGGGCTGCAGGATTTCCATTTCCTGCACCGTGACCCGCGCCTCGCGCAATGCCGCCATCACCCGCTCCACTTCCGCGTATTCAGGCAATGCAAGGCGGATCGCACCGTCATCGCGGCGTTCCGCCACCATCGTTTCGAGTTGTTGCGGCAGCGCACCACCGAGCCGCAGTTCGACATAACAGCCGGAATGCAGGCGCAGCAGGTTTTCGGTCCTGTCGAGCGCGACGATGCGCCCCTGTTTCAGCATCGCCACCCGGCCACACAAGGCCTCGGCCTCCTCCAGGTAATGCGTGGTCAGCACAATGGTGTGGCCGTCGCGGTTAAGGCGCCGGATGAAACGCCACAGGGCCTGGCGCAGCTCGACATCGACCCCGGCCGTGGGTTCATCGAGCACGATCACCGGCGGTTTGTGCACCAGCGCCTGCGCCACCAGCACGCGCCGCTTCATGCCGCCGGACAGGGCGCGCATATTGGTATCGGCCTTGCTGGTGAGATCCAGGTTGTCGATAATTTCGTCGATCCACGCGCGGTTGTCGCGCAGTCCGAAATAACCGGACTGGATGGTCAGGGCCTCGCGCACCGTAAAAAACGGATCAAACACCAGTTCCTGCGGCACCACACCCAGCGCTCGCCGCGCTTCGCGGTACGCGGCGGTGACGTCATGACCCATGATCCGCGCCGTACCGCTGCTCGGCCGGTTCAACCCGGCAAGGATGCTGATCAGCGTGGTTTTGCCGGCGCCGTTGGGACCGAGCAGACCGAAAAATTCGCCCTGCCCCACGCTCAGGCTGACGCCCGCCAGCGCCTGCAAACTACCGTAGCACTTGGTGACTTCAGTAACTTCGAGGGCAGGGGTCATTGCCGGATACAGGCAGCGGGAGCGGACGAATCCGCAAGCCGCTACTCCGCGCTCACGATTTCCGTGACGCCGTAGAGCTTTGCCAGACTGCTGAGATTGTCCGGAAGATTGACGTAACGAATGCTGCGCCTGGCGGCCAGCGCCGCGCGCCGCCATTCAAACAGCAGGCTGACTGCGGCCGAATCGACTTCAGTAACCCCGGAGAGATCCAGCGTGGTCTCCTGTTCCGTGAACAGGCGCAGACCTTCCTCACGCAAGGCCAGCGCGTTCTCCAGGTTGACGGCGCCCTTCAGCGCGCAGCGCCCGGCATTGCACTCAATCATTGGATTCAATCATGCGCACCCGATCACTGGCTCGACTGCGCCGTCAGCGTGCGGTTTTTGTCGCGCAGGGTCTTGATCAGGCCGTCGATGCCGTTTTTCTGGATCTCGGTGTTGAAGGTACTGCGATAACTCTCGACCAGGCTGATACCGCCGATCTTGACGTTGTAGACCTTCCAGCCGGCACCGGTTTTTTCCATGCCGTAATCCACCGGCACCGGCTCGCCGCCGCCGGATTGGCGCACCAGCGAACGCACCATCACGTCGGTGTCATCGGATGCGAGTTTCAGCGGGCGGTATTCGATTTTCTGGTCCTTGTAGAGCAGCAGCGACGCGGTGTAGGTCTGCACCAGCAGCGCACGGAATTCCGCGACCAGCACCTTGCGCTGCTCGGGATTCGCACTGCTCCAGTTTTTGCCCACCGCCAGTTGCGCCATGCCGGCAAAATTGAAATGCGGCGCAATCCTGCTCTCGATCAGTTCCCGCGCTTTTTTCTGGTCGCCGGCCTGGATGGCCTTGTCGTTACGCAGGGCGGCCACCACGTCATCCGTGACACTGCGTGCCAACACATCGGGAGGCGTTGCGGCGGTCACTACTTCGGCCGCATGGGTAGCCCCGATAAAAAATGAAAATACAAATAAAAACAATGACTTATGCATAAACCACTCCATTAATCCGCACTTCTTTAAGCGTTGCTGCTTTTAGCGATTTCGCTCAGCGCTCAGCACTTTATTTTGCAGCCGGGGCCCCTTCGGCAGCTTTATCAAACAGGAACTGGCTGATCAGCTTTTCCAGCACCACGGCCGACTGTGTCAGGCGGATATTATCGCCGGCCTTCAGCAACTGGTCGTCGCCGCCGCCTTCGAGTCCGACATATTGTTCACCGAGCAGGCCGGAGGTCAGGATCGACGCCGTGGTGTCCTTGGGAAACTTGTAGCTCTGCTCGACCGCCAGAGTCACCTTGGCGGTGAACCGTTCGTTGTTGAAACTGATCGCGGTGACGCGGCCGACGACCACGCCGGCACTCTTGATCGGCGCGCGCGGCTTCAAGCCACCAATGTTGTCGAAATTGGCGGTGATCTGATAGGTCTCCCCGCCGCCCAGGCTCGACATGTTGCCGACCTTGAACGCGAGGATCACCAGCGCGGCAATACCCGCGACCACGAACAGACCCACCCATAAATCCAGCATTGATCGTTCCATAAAGCACCTCTTAAAACTACATACCCCTGAACATTAAGGAGGTCAGGATGAAATCCAGCCCCAGTACCGCCAGCGACGAAGTTACCACGGTGCGCGTCGTGGCGCCCGAAACGCCTTCTGCGGTCGGCGGCGCGTCATACCCCTCAAACAGCGCAATCCAGGTAATGGCGACGCCGAACACGAAACTCTTGATCACACCGTTGACGATGTCCTCGCGCACGTCAACCGCGCTCTGCATCTGCGACCAGAACGAACCCTCGTCGACGCCGATCAGCACCACGCCGACGACATAACCGCCGAACACGCCCATCGCGCTGAACATCGCCGCCAACAGCGGCATGGAAATCACGCCGGCCCAGAACCGCGGCGCCACCACGCGCGCAATCGGGTCCACCGCCATCATTTCCATCGCCGACAACTGCTCGGTCGCTTTCATCAGGCCGATCTCGGCGGTCATCGCCGAGCCCGCGCGACTGGCAAACAGCAGCGCCGACACCACCGGCCCCAGCTCGCGCACCAGCGACAGTGCAACCAGCACGCCCAGTGCCGATTCGGAGCCATAGGTGGTCAGCGTCTGGTAGCCCTGCAAACCCAACACCATGCCGACGAACATGCCCGACACCAGGATGATAATCAGTGACAACACCCCGGTGTAATACAGTTCGCGCACAACCAGCCGTGGCCGCGCAAAACAGGTGCCGGAATGCGCCAGCGTCAGGCCGATGAAACGCGTCGCATAACCGAGGCGCAGCACAATGTCGATGGCATTGGCACCGATGCCACGGATCGAAGGCAGAGTTCTATGCGGCACGGCGCCCCCCAGGAGGACTTGCTTCGCGGCGCGCCCCCAGTTTCAGCCCGCTGGCGTAATCGCCGCTCGGATACTGGTAGGCCACCGGCCCCTCGGCGTCGCCGTGCACGAACTGGCGCACCAGCGGATCCGCGTTGGCTCGCAACGCATCCGGCGTGCCGTGTGTTTTCATCTTGCCATCGGACAGGTAATACACATAATCCACCACATTCAGCGCCTCCTGCACGTCATGCGTCACCACCAGGGACGTGGTGCCCAGCGTGTCGTTCAGTTCGCGCACCAGGTTGGCGATCACGCCCAGTGAAATCGGATCCAGCCCGGTAAACGGCTCGTCGTACATCATGAGCATCGGATCCAGCGCAATCGCCCGTGCCAATGCCACGCGTCGTGCCATGCCGCCCGACAGTTCCGCCGGCATCAGTTTGTGCGCGCCGCGCAAACCCACCGCGTGCAGCTTCATCATCACCAGGTCGCGGATCATGCTTTCCGGCAAATCGCTGTGCTCGCGCATCTGGAATGCCACGTTGTCGAACACCGACAGATCGGTGAACAAGGCGCCGAACTGGAACAGCATGCCCATGCGGCGGCGCAGCCGGTAAATGCCCTCTTGGTCCAGCGCGCTGGTGCAAACACCGTCCACCCAGACCTCACCGGAGGACGGCTTCATCACGCCGCCGATCAGCCGCAGCAGTGTGGTTTTGCCCGAACCGCTGATGCCCATCAGCGCCACGACCTTGCCGCGCGGGATGGTCATGTTGATGCCGGTGAGTATCGGACGCCGCCCGTAGGCAAAATTGACGTCCTTGATTTCAATCAGATTTGCGGAGGGCACGGAGGGCCGATTGATGCCGGAAATAAAGCGTGGATTCTAAACGAGAACGCGAGGACCTGTTAGGGCCTGTTAACAATTACTTCATGGGTGCGACGCGGTGTTTACCCCCGCTGCGCTTTCGGCTAAGTTACGCCGCATGTCAGCCCCCGCTTTGCGCATCAGCAACCTGCAAAAATCCTATGGCAAGGCCGTTGCGCTGGCGGATTTGTCACTGGAAATCGCCGCCGGCGAATTTTTCGGTCTGGTTGGTGCCAACGGTGCGGGCAAAACCACGCTGATCAAGTGTGCGCTTGATTTCTGTGATATCGGCTCCGGCGCCATTGAAATTTTCGGCATCCCGCACCGCCAGACCGCCGCGCGCAGCCGGCTGGGTTTCCTGCCGGAGCGTTTTGTGCCGCCCCACTACCTGAACGGCCGCGACTTCCTGCGCTACCTGGCCGAACTGCATCGCAGGCCCTACGACGAAACCCGCGCCCGCGCCATGCTCGCGGCACTGGAACTGGACGACAATGCCCTCGACAAACCGGTACGCGCCTACTCCAAGGGCATGACGCAGAAACTCGGTCTCGCCGCCTGCCTGCTCTCCGGCAAGGACATGCTGATCCTCGACGAACCAACCAGCGGCCTCGACCCCAAGGCGCGCGCCCTGCTCAAACATGAACTTAAAACCCAGCACGACGCCGGGCGCACCGTGCTGATGACAACACACGCCCTGTACGACGTCGGCGAAATGTGCAGCCGCATGGCGGTGGTGCATCGCGGACGACTGCGTTTTGCCGGCACCCCCGCGGAATTCGTCACCCGCCACCACACTGCCGATCTGGAACAGGCTTATCTCGCCTGTATTGCCGGCGACTGAGTTGCCGACGACCGGGCCCTGAACCGCAGTCCGCAAGCGGTATCAAGGGCATCAGCAATCTGGCACAATGCCCAATAATTTCAGCGAGTTAGAATATTTTTGGACAAACCATGGCGGATCCGGCAAAACCCGAACTCCTGATTGTCGACGATGACCCCGCGATCATCGACACGCTGGCCTACGTTCTCGGCAGCGATTTCAATGTCATCACCGCAGAATCGCGGCCGCATGCCAAAGCCCTGCTGCGCCAACGCGACACAGCACCGCAACTGGCGCTGATCGACCTCGGCCTGCCGCCGCGTCCGCACCGCCCGGACGAGGGGTTTCAACTCATTACCGAACTCGTCGCCGCGGCGCCGACGATGAAAATCATCGTGCTGTCCGGCCAGAACGACGAAGCCAACGCCCGCCACGCGCGCACGCTGGGCGCCATCGATTTTGTCGCCAAGCCGGCGGAACCCGCTCAACTGAAAGCGCTGCTGAAGCAAGCCCTCAGCGTCACCACCGCCGAAGCCGGCAGCACCGCGTCCGGCCTGCTCGGCAACAGCTCACCGATGCAAAAACTGCGCCAGCAGATCGCCCAGTTCGCCGACGCCCCGTTCCCGGTGCTGATCGAGGGCGAATCCGGCAGCGGCAAGGAACTGGTCGCGCAGGCGCTGCACAAGCAAAGCCGCCGCGCCGCCAAACCCTTTCTCGCGCTGAATTGCGCGGCGATTTCGCCGACACTGGTCGAACCCACGCTGTTCGGTTATGCCAAGGGCGCCTTCACCGGCGCCGTCACGGCGCGCGCCGGTTATTTCGAGGATGCGGTCGACTCGACGCTGTTCCTCGACGAAATCGGTGAATTGCCGCTGGAACTGCAGGCAAAACTGCTGCGCGTGCTCGAAAACGGCGAATTCCAGCGCGTCGGCGAAACCCAGGGCCGGGTGTCGAACGCGCGCGTGGTTGCCGCGACCAACCGCGACATGCGCAGCGAAATCCGCCACAACCATTTCCGCGCCGACCTCTATCACCGGCTGTCGGTGTTCACCATCGGCGTGCCGTCGCTGCGCGACCTCGGCGAAGACAAACAGCTGCTGCTGGATCATTACCGGCAGTTTTATGCGGCGCAGATCGGCGCGCAGACGGTCGAACTCGACCCCGAGGCGCTGCGCCTGTGGCGCGGATACCCGTTCCCGGGCAACGTGCGCGAACTGCGCAACATCGTAATCAGGCTGTGCACCAAGTACGCCGGCACCCGCATCACGCCGGACCTGCTGCAGGGCGAACTCGACCGCGAAAGCCTGATGCCCGGCGGCGCCGGCATGCCAACGCTGTCCGATGAAAGCGTGCTGCTCGACGCTGCCCGCCGGCAACTCGAAGCCGATCCCGACTTCAGCCTCGATGAAGTGCTCAAGCGCTGGGAACGCGGTTTCGTCGAAGCCGCGCTGACGCTGACCAACGGCAACCTGTCGCAGGCGGCGAAACGTCTCGGCGTTCACCGCACCACGCTCTACAGCCGCATGCAATCCCACGGCGAAGCCGGCGAGGACAAATAACCATGTATTACGAACACTTCGGACTGACGCAGGCGCCGTTCAGGATCACGCCGAACACCGACTTCTTTTTCGGCGGCGGCAACCGCGGCCCGATCCTCGAGGCGCTGATTTACGCGATCACCCAGGGCGAAGGCATCGTCAAGGTCACGGGGGAAGTCGGCAGCGGCAAGACCATGCTCTGCAGCATGCTGCAGAGCATGGTCT
>Ga0163146_10001174_pt1 | contig 37673 bp, 39 predicted proteins | sample OliLakLV19MP7G1_FD_148648 | JGI IMG/M metagenome (GOLD analysis project Ga0163146, IMG submission 148648) | Freshwater microbial mat bacterial communities from Lake Vanda, McMurdo Dry Valleys, Antarctica - Oligotrophic Lake LV.19.MP7.G1 | ecosystem: Environmental > Aquatic > Freshwater > Lake >...
CCCCTGCCCCTCTCCAGAGGAGAGGGGTAAGTGACGTGCCAGATGATAGGCAGCGGCTACTGCGTTGACAATAAAATCAATTTTGATTGAATCCAACTCTGGATAAATAGGCAATGAAATTTCACGGGAATAGGAATCAAAAGCAATTGGATAATCGTCCATCTTATAAACACGTTCTTTAAACACTGTCAACAAAGGCAAGGGTTGAAAGTGATTCACTACCTCACCCCTGCCCCTCTCCAGAGGAGAGGGGTAAGTGACGTGCCAGATGATAGGCAGCGGCTACTGCGTTGACAATAAAATCAATTTTGATTGAATCCAACTCCGGATAAATAGGCAGTGAGATTTCGCGGGAGTAGGATCAAAAGCAATTGGATAATCATCCATCTTATAAACAAGTTCTTTAAACACTGATAACAAAGGCAAGGGTTGAAAGTGATTCACTACCTCACCCCTGCCCCTCTCCAGAGGAGAGGGGTAAGTGACGTGCCAGATGATAGGCAGCGGCTACTGCGTTAACAATAAAATCAATTTTGATTGAATCCAACTCTGGATAAATAGGCAGCGAGATTTCGCGGGAATAGGAATCGTATGCTACGGGATAATCGTCCATCTTAAAGCCACGCTCTCTGAATACTGTCAACAATGGCAAGGGTTGAAAGTGATTCACTACCTCACCCCTGCCCCTCTCCAGAGGAGAGGGGTAAGTGACGTGCCAGATGATAGGCAGCGGCTACTGCGTTGACAATAAAATCAATTTTGATTGAATCCAACTCCGGATAAATAGGCAGCGAGATTTCGCGGGAATAGGAATCGTATGCTACGGGATAATCGTCCATCTTAAAGCCACGCTCTCTGAATACTGTCAACAATGGCAAGGGTTGAAAATGAACATTGACCGAGACACCGGTGGCGGTGATGTGTTCGATCATTTGATCGCGCTGATGTTCGGTAATATTTTTTATACGCAATGCGAAAAGGTGATAACATGATTTTTTATGTTCTGAATTATGTGGAGGAAGTTGCACCCAGGAATATTTTGAGAAATGCTGGACATACAGATCAAACACTCTTTTCCGTTCGGGCAAAATATGTGTTTCATATTTTCTTAACTGCGCTAATCCAATTGCAGCCCCTAAATCGGGCATGTTCATTTTAAAACCCGGATACACAATGTCATACTTCCAGCCTGCCCCATTGGTTTTAGCCAAGGCATCTTTTGTCTGTCCGTTTAACGACCAAAGTTTTAATGTTTTATAAACTTCCTCATTTTTAAAAGGCTCGGGAAGAGTAACACACATGGCACCGCCTTCGGCTGTGGTCACATTTTTTACTGCATGAAAAGAGAACACGGTGAAGTCGGCCCAATTGCCGATGGGCTTATTGTGATAGCTTGCTCCTATTGAGTGCGCTGCATCCGCTAAAATCAAGATGCGACCCAGTTTCTTTTGAGTTTCATTTTTAGGAATAAATTGCTTCTGGATTTCAGGCTCATTCACCAAAGCATCTAACGCGGTGTAATCACAAGGCCAACCCGCAATATCAACGGGCATGATCACTTTGGTCTTAGAAGTAATTTTATCGCGGATTTTATTTATATCTACGTTAAAATCAGCACCACTATCAACCAGCACGGGAGTAGCACCCAGGTGCATGACGACCAACGCAGTTGCTGAATAGGTATAAGCAGGAATAATAACTTCATCACCCCGAGTAACGCCATACCAATGCAACAACAACATCAAACCCGAAGTAGCCGAGTTGCAACACGCCACGTGATCAATCCCTATTTGTTGGGCTACTAATTTTTCCAAGGCCAATACTTTGGGTCCGGAGGTAATCCAACCGCTATCAAGCGCTTCGAGTACTTCGCGTTTTACATCATCATCAATGTAGGGAGGTGAGAATGGGATTTTCATTTTAATCAATCATTGAAATTTACTTGGCGGATTTGATAGTTCAACTTTATTCCATTTTTTTGTTAAAAAACACAATTTTAAGAAGTAAATATTAAGTTCAGCATAATCCTCAGCCTTAACCGGCACAGTGGTGAGAATGGGATTTTCATTTTAGTTACCATATAATGTTCAACAATAGCTCCACAAATACCAAATGAAGATAAAAACGAAAAGCTTATATGATACCTGCAATTGCATACGCATTTGTTGTAGTCCGAAAACTACTTCTTCTTTTTACCTTTTAACTCATTGATAAAGGGGGTGACAATTTGTCCCCACCCTTGTGAAAGTTGCTCATCTCGCCTTCTCATTTTCTTTAAATAGTCGGCAGGGTTAGGGGCATCAGTAAGAACCTGTACAACATCACTTACAACAAAGTACCATTGCTGGTCGCTTTCGTTCCAAGTTGAACGAATTTCCTTGGTTTGGAAAAGTTTAATATTGCTCATTTATGTCATTGCTATGTTCAACCAATAAGTGCAACTTTTATCATTTTGTGAATCGCTGTGGAGTTACCAGAAACAGAAGTTGTAATCCACCCACTTTCGAGTACTTCAAGTTTTACATCATCATCTATGTATGGGGGTGAGAAAGGGATTTTCATTCAGTAAAAGTTATTGATCAGCCGGTCAAAAAATCTATATAATTCATTGGTGTAACACACTTAAAAATGGCATTAGGATAAGCTTCGGCAAATGCCTTCGGTAATTTTGTATTCGTCCTGAGATTCCATTTAAACTCTGTAGCATAAATCTTACCGTTCGTTTCCTCCGCCATGTCAATTTCCTGCTGGGCATGTGTGCGCCAGAAGTAATTGTTTACAAAACGGTTCGCGTACCGATTTGATTTCATTCGCTCACTCATCATAAAATTTTCCCGAAGGCTACCTGTATCCTGGCGCAGGGAAAGGGGGTAAAAGTTTTTAATTACCGCATTGCGGATTCCGTTGTCGTAGAAATAAATTTTCTTTCCTTTTTTAATCTCATTACGCAAATTCCTGCTGTACGCGCTAACCTGAAAAATAATAAAACATTTCTCGAGCAATTGAATATACCGCTCTGCGGTTTTACTGTCGGCTCCAATGTTTTGCGCCACTTCATGATACACCACCTCGCTCCCCACCTGAAGTGCTAACGCGGTAACTAATTTTTCAAGGAGCACCAGCTTACGGATTTCCTGCAAGGTAAGAAGGTCTTTATACAAATAGGTGTCTGACAATTCCATCAATGACGGTTTCGCCTGAGCAGGGCGTTTAATGATGTCGGGATAAAAACCATAAATAAGTCGCTGATCCAATAAGCGTTGTTCCTCCAACTTCGAAGAAGCCTGTACAAGCTCTGCGGTGGATAGCGGATACAAATGATATTCCCGTTTACGACCTGTAAGCGGCTCATTGATTTCGTTTGCCAATTCTAGCGCAGAAGATCCCGTTGCAATAACCTAGATGTCCTTTATATTATCTACGATAAGTTTAAGAGTCAGCCCGATATTCTTAACGCGTTGTGCCTCATCAATAAACGCGATTTGCGCATCACCGAGTAACGATTTTAGCTGGGTGGAAGTAACATTTTCCAGTTGAGCCCTGATATCCGGCTCATCGCAATTGAGCCAAACCCCCTTGATACCACTCTCAGCGCGTGTTGACTCCAGTAATGTAGTTTTCCCTACTTGTCTGGGCGCGGTTATAATGATGGCTTTACCCTGAAAAAGATCATTATTTATCTGATTCTTTATGATTCTCGGTATCATAATCCCAAATTTAATATAAATTCTAGGATTAGGGGAGTCAGCCCATCATCGGAGCTAACGCCCGATTTTTTAATATTTTTGCTACTGTAGAACCTGAAAATAACTGGTTATGAAAGAAGTAATCATAAAGTATAAAGATTCAAGAACATTGGACGTATTGAAAAGCCTTGCCAAGTATTTTGATTTTTCCATCGCTGAAAAGAAAGAAGAATCAGCCAACGGCAAAAAGAAAGTCTCTTTTACGGTGCTTGCTGTAGCGCCATTGGATGCACAGAACTACAAGTTTAATCGTGATGAGGCCAATGAACGGTAAGGTATTCTTTGATACCAATGTTTTGGTTTATGCACTCACGGATTTAGATACTGCCAAGCAATCCATTGCCCGGGATTTAATTTTTAATAAACAATCATTCATCAGCACCTAGGTAATCCAGGAACTGACCCGTAAGGGTTCAGGAGTATTGTATCAGTTCGCTCAGGCTAAGCATAGTTCAACCAATTTAGCCATGCGGTTACCCTGCGTCTTAACGCCTGATTTTTCATCAACCCTGTTTCCTCTTTCAGTTTTTGAACATCGATCTTCTCTTTGCATACCTGTCGATTCAGACGTAGTGCATCAAAATCCTCATCGGTTCTAAAAGTTGGATTTAAATAAAGGTAATCCAGCAAGGCCTTCTCGGGTTCTGCTAAACGCACCTGATGGTTACCCGCTTTAATCATGCGGATGCCAAACATTAATGATGGCTTCAGATTCCGATAATTAAAATGACCCAACGGTGTTGAATAGGCTTTTTTTTTCAGGCTGGTTGCTGAATGTACTGTTAGCACTCCTTCAGGGATAAAACCACAGTAGGATAAGGCCGATTCAAAGGAAATATAAGATGGGGAACAGATCCGATTAGCAATCAGGAATAAGACAGGTTCATCGATCGATAAAGTTGAAAAGCAGTACCATTTGTTGATAATATCCTTTTTGCCTGCCATTCTACCAATCTGCGACTGTCAAAGGCGGGATTCCATTTAAGGATATCGGTAATAGAGAATACCTGAAAGGGTTCGAAATGGGAGTGATCCACAAACTTAACCGGCACGGTGGGGGTAATGTGATTTTCATTTGTAAATCTGCAATACCTTTTCTACAATCCGTTCAGAAGTTTTTCCATCCCATAACTCCGGAATGACTCCTGTTTTCCAATCACCTTTTGTTAGTTTAGTAATCAGGTTGGGAATCTGATCAAATGCGTCACCAATTAAAACATTGGTTCCCATTTCAATAGTTTCGGGCCGCTCTGTTGTTGTGCGTAAAGTAATGCAGGGTTTATGCAAATATGTGGTCTCTTCCTGAATTCCTCCACTATCCGTTACCACTCCCATTGATTTGTCTATTAAATACAAAAACTCAAGATAGCCCATAGGGCCGCAGGTATAAATAGTAGAAGGTAAGTCTATTGTAGCTAACATTTTTTGCGTTCGAGGATGAACAGGAAAAACAACGAATGTTTCTTTTGCGCCTTGATGCAATAAACTAATAATACGTTCCAAATTTTTAGGATCATCGACATTTGATGGCCGGTGCAAGGTGAGCAAAAGGTATTTTCCTTCCTTTAAGTTGTAATCATTAAAAATAGTTGGCTCTCTAAATCGTAAGCGCTGCGCAATCAATGTATCGATCATGGTATTACCTACCCAAAATATTTTTTGTGGATCTACACCTTCGTTCACGAGGTTATCCCCAGCAAGCGGAGTGGTTGTAAAATAATAGTCCGCAATCGAATCGGTTACTAATCTGTTTATTTCCTCGGGCATCGTTCGATCACCTGAACGAATTCCTGCCTCAACATGCGCTACATCTATATTTAATTTCTTTGCCACAATGGAACAAGCCAAGGTTGAATTAACATCACCTACTACAATTACCAAATTAGGTCTGTTTTCAAAAAGTTCTTTTTCAAAACTTACCATAATGGATGCAGTCTGCTCAGCTTGGCTTCCTGAGCCGCCTTTCAGATTAGAGTGTGGTTCCGGTATACCCAGATCACGAAAGAAAGACTGGCTCATCGCATCGTCATAATGCTGACCAGTGTGTATTAACCGGTATTCAATTGCTTCACCGTTGCTTTTCGCTAATTCCAGCGCCTTGATAATCGGTGATATCTTTATAAAGTTAGGGCGAGCACCTGCGATTAATGTTATTTTGATATTCATTCAATAAATTCTTTTCTAACTATTTAGTTTTTCTTTCTCACATGTACTATAAATCCAGAGTCCGTTACCCTTTGCTTGTTGATCAAGTTTAATTGCTATTTATTGTTTTTTCCATCGATGTTGATTTGGCATTGACCTCTGTAATCTTCCATCCATTTCGGGCATATGACTTAATAGCTTGTTCATTATCTGATCTCACAGAAAGAATTATTTTCTTCAACCCTCGTTCGATCGATATTTTTTCGAATTGGTTCAATAGCATTGATCCATAACCTTTTCTCTGATATTCTGTGTCTACACCGATAACCACTAAGCCTGCATATGGTTCAAAAATTACAGATGGCTCGCCTTTTAGTTTTCCTTTTCTGATAACCCGATTGACAATATTTTTAAGAATGAACGGAAATTTCATCCTGACTTCCGGATGAAAAATTAACCATGGTTTTCTCAAAAATCCGATACTGGCAGCATTGAAACTATATTGGGCCATACTGGAAGCCGAACCAACACCCCAAACTTTTTTTACCATTCCACCACAATAACCTAAGCATTTTCCCTTCTCTTCTATAAAAAACAAAAATGTGTTTTCATTGAACAAATACCAACCCAACATCACTTTAACATAGACAAGTCCAAGAGCAGAGGAAAGAGAATCCGGAAAAGCAGCGCAATGACATTCGGCAATCCGTTTAAGATCTTCTTGATGTGCCAATTTTATTTCAGTCATAGACTATGCATTAATTTTCCCTTTAAGAAATTCATGTAAGGCTTCAATCTGTTTTGTCCTGTCAAACTGTTTAGTCGCAGTGCTGGTGTTATTGTTTCGGATTTCAAAATAGGCGACATCGCTAACGTTTAAGAATTCATCTATGTTCTTTTTTAAGCCGTTCCAGTCGTCTGGTTTGCTGACCCATCCAGCCTTAACGTTTTTAATAATGGAAGCCCCCTCCCCTTCACCCGAAAAAAGAATTGGAAGACCAGCTGCCATCGCTTCATAAATTTTTGAGGGCACCGCTCCGTAAATATTTTTTATTAACGGAATCAGTGACCCCCCAAACGAACTTAGCACTTCTGGCATCTCATCTCGTTTCAGAATGCCGTGGTATTTAATTCCACGCTTAGGATTTTCCTCAAGGAAAGATACAATTCTCTCCTGCTCAGCTCCCATGCCGTAAATATGAAACTCTGCATTCAACTCGTTAAAGTTAATATTCTCACAAATCGAAAGAATCCCTTGAGCCACTCCCAACAAGCCAGCATATACAATATGATTTCTCTTAAACGGATCAAATCGACTTTCTGCAAACCGATTCGTGGCTACACCATTTCTAAATAAATATATTTTATCCGGACAGGTCTTGGCAATATAATCCACAATCTCTTGTGATTGTCCTGTGCAGATAAATGATTTGCGATATAAAAATTTTTCTAAGCACTCTAACATCCGGTAAATTCTCCCTTCACCGATAGCACCCAACTCTTTCGCAGAAAGTGGCCATAAATCAGAAATATTCAGAATTAACTTCGACCCCGACAATTTGGCTAGTAACCATCCGGAGAAAGCAAGTGTTAGCGGTGGGCTTTCAACCAACAAATATGCTGGCCTTTTTGTACGAATAAAAAAAAGTGAAAAGAGGCTCGTGAACGAAAAAGAGACCATACTTATAATCCGTGGAAGTGCTTTCGGTGCGTTGGATGGATAAAGCCAATACCGCATTACTTCTATTCCGTCAATCCAATCAGTTTGGCTAAACCTATTTCTGTGCGTTGAAAAAATATTTCCCGTAGGATAGTTTGGCATTGCCGCAACCACACTTATTTCCCAGCCCAGTTTTTGCAAGCCTTTCGCCATATCGAATAAACGGTTCTGAGGCGCACCCATCTCAGGAAGAAAATATTGGGTGAGAATTACCAGTCTCATAGGTTTTTCACGCTTATAACTTCTCCTTTCTAACAAGCTCATTCAATATAATTTGCGGCTTACCGGACTTTGTAGAAGGAATAATAAAAACCTCAGACCATTTAATTTTAATACTTGATTTTGTCTTGACCCGAAAATTAATTTCGATTAAACCCAATACGTTTGAATGGAAACCTTCATCGGGAATGTATTCAATCAAAATTTCATCAATAGTGTTTTGAATAACCCTAAACTGCCTAATCTCGTGATAGAATTCAAAAATACCTGTAAATGTATGTACTATTAATGTATTGCCTTCAGGTGTTTTAATAATATCGGTATCGCGGCCAATAACACGCTCAAGCAGTGGAAAATTAAATCGCCTTTTCATTGGGTATTTTTCGCGTGGAAGCTTCACAGCTAGATCTCCTGTTTCATAGCGTATTAAAGGCATGGCATATCCGTCCAACTTTGTAACGATTACCCTTCCTATTGCACCATCAACAACTTCATTCCCATGATCATCGATCAATTCTAAGTAAACATTTGGTAAGTAAATATAGAAATAAGGGATATCCACCTTTTGACCAATCATAATTCCCTCATTGCAAGCATAATTTTCATATACGCTGGTCGCAAATACCTTTTCTATTTTCTTTTGATAATGAGGAAACATTTTGTCACCCCAGCTAATCACTCCATCAAACTTAATGTCAATTTTTTTCCTTTCAGCAATCTGCGCGATAACATATAATGAGGAAGCATAGCCGCCAAAATAATAACTTTTCTTTTTACTCTTTATTTTTTTAAAGGCAATTTCAATCTGATCTTCTTGAAGGTTAAAGGCATTTAAATACACTGTATTGGTCAAGATATCTTTAATTTTTTTTACTATTCCTCTTTTGATCGTCATTCCAGTCTGCAAAATGGGTTTACCTAGATAGTATCCCGTCCACTCCCACCAATTAATCAGTATGGCTCGAAAAATACTTTCTTCCTCCTTATCAACATATACTCGTGTAGCTATTCCTGATGAACCACTTGTTTCATATACAATGCAATCTTTGATAGGTTTTGTAAGAAGATTCAACTCCTCTGCTCTTACAATACTTTTTGTCAGAATAGGAAATTTTTTTAACGATGTAACTACCTCCTCATTCCTGTCCCATAAAATCTTGGAGTAATAACTACTTTTAGCACTGGCATATTCAAGAATATTTTTCAGTTTCCTATTTTGCAATGCGGTGAGTTCTGATTCTGAACGTGTTGCTAACTCACGACAAACCTTAATATTTTTTATAAAACTCGTCCCTAGGAGTAGGTCTCCAATAGGAAATAATAATTTTTCAAGAAAAATATTCAACATTCCATGCATTATTTTTTTAACTCAAATCTATCCAATAACTCAAACCATTCACTCTTTACATGATTCCAATCAAACTGCTCCGCCTTTTGTCGTGCCTTGCTTGCAATAAGCATTGCTTGATTAGAGTTTTCGATAAGAAATAAAATTTTTTCTATCATTTTCTCCACATCTCCAGATTCAACGAGAACGCCATCTACATTATTGGCAATCAAGTATGGTACACCCCCAACATTCGTAGAAACTACTGGTAATCCAAGAGCCATTGCTTCTATCACACTAACCGGAGTATTATCAAAATTGGTGGTATTGATAAACAGATCATAATCCGAGGACAATCCTATCCACTCCCTTTTAGTAAGCCTGCCGGTGAATTGCACACGGTCTGCAATACCGAGTTCCTGAGCTAATTGGCGGCATGAATTCATACTGCCATCCTTATCCGGCCCAACCATGCAAAGCGCAGCCTGCGGATATTTATCAGATAAAAGATGCAAAACATGTATAGCCATTTGGGGATTATAAGTAGCATCAAAAGCACGGACCCATAACAATCTTGGCTCGACTTTACTTCGAAGTTTAAACGGATAATTTTCAATGGGAATGAAATTGGGAATAACACTGGCAGCATACCCATTTTTAAGAAAAGCAGCCTGAAGATATCCTGATGGCGCCACAAGATCCCTTGCACCTCCAAAAAGCATCCGGCTCATCATTGGCAAACGCTTCAGACGATAGGGCAAATTGCCACCATGTAATATACATATATAGGAAATACCTAATAATCGGCAAAGCAATCCACAAAAATAGGCATAGTAAAAATTAAGGGTGCTGTACACATCAATTACTACAGGCTGTTCCTTCCTGCCATATCGGAGGATGGACCATAACATATCTACAAGCCTTCTCACCTTGAGTTTCTTGTTTGAAACCAAATGTAATTGCACCTCAGGTAAAAGTAATGGTGCCATGCTTTCAGCTACGGAAGGATAGCTGCCACCATGGGAGAGGTGATTGCCGATGTATAAAATTATTTTCAATCCGGACTAGAAATTAATCATCATAAAAAAAAGTATATCTGTAGAAGCCTCTTATGTGAAATTACATTGGCCTTTAATTGGCCCTAGGTATTTGTATCGGAGAGAGACCTACTTTAAGATCACAATTAAAATAATCATAAGAACTCATTTATGGCACGTAGGAAGGCAGATAAAACAAATCAATTAGTTCTCTGGGTTCAAAAACCAAATCTTTAATTATCTTGCAATAATTTACACGAAGGTTATCTACAATCAGATATATCTTCTTTGATGCTCCCTGTATTAATCCCTTGAGAAAATTTAATAAATTGTTCGGCATTCATTCCTATTTTATAAGACATGAAACATAAAGCCTATATAAAGCCCTCCTTAATTCTGGAAGTTTATCCTTTAGATATCCACTTCTCGAGCTAAACCCAAAAATTCCGCACATACTAATTTTTATATATTCTAAGCAAAACGCAATCTAATTTCCTCAAGCATATCTTTACTTGATCTAACCATAAGATCTTTTTTAAATGTTTGAGCAATATTCATAGCAGCCCCAACTCTTCTTTTACTTTCCGTTGGGTCGAAGTACTCGGTGTACTTCAACCAAAAAAGTAAAAACCTCGTCAAAAACAATGAGATAATTCTAGTGTACCTTCCGGAAAATTTATTAATCATACTTTCTGATAACATATAAGCACTGCTTGATCCCCCACCTGAAATCACTTCGTCACGAACAAGCTCACATTGTTGAAATAATAGTCTCAGCCCTTCAGGAGTAAATCTGTAAAAGTCATACGGTTGGCCGTGGTACGGAAAACAGAATGGAACTTCTGTATGAATGAATCCTCCGGTTTTGGTAACCCTGTTAATTTCTTTCGATACAACCCATGGTTGCAATGTGTGTTCTAGAACCTGAGAAGAATACACAAGTTGAAAAGTATTGTCTTTGAATGGAATATTATGTGCATCAAAAACAATGTCTACACCAAACTGGTTATGAACATCGGAATTTATTAATAGGCTTTCTCTAAACTTATTTCTATAGAATTCACACTTATCTCCTGATCCGATAATTAACACAGACCCTTTACCTGCAAGTTCCTTTAGCCATTTAAATCTCTTCTTTGAAATCATGCGCAAGTTTGGGTAAGTTCTGTCGAACAAGATTCTTAAAGACATTTTTATCTCTAAAAAATCCATAATTGGAGAAAACTTTACCTTAACAGGAGGAAACATCATTGGCAGCAGAGCAGGTAAAATAGGTGAATTGAAAATTGGGAACCATTGTTGTATGGGTGCGAATGCCGTTATTCTTGGGCCAGTTATTCTCGGAGATAATACCATTGTTGGTGCATGCGCCTTAGTCACTTCTAGCTTTGAAGGCAATGGCACACTAATTGGAGTTCCTGCTAAACAACTTTATGACGTTGCCCAGTTGAAATATCGTACAAATTGTATTTTCCATTTTTAATAATTTTCGTGAATTTTAACTTCCTATTATTTGGGACAATAAACACAAATGCAAAACCATATAAAAAACACGGAGCCGCTAAGCGCGTTGCTGAATGAGTCATAAACACAAAACAAAAACCAATAAAACTGATCATAAGAATACGCTCCAACGTTTTTCTACAATTGAAAAAACGTTGAATGGGAATTACTATCAATATTAAAAGTGCAACTACACCAAACAAACCATGTTCTGCCAGAACGCGTGAAAACTCATTGTGTGCGGCCGCCTCAACGCCCAAGCCATATTTCGCTCGTGCGGATTTACTCATACCAACACCTGCACCATACATTGGATTATCAATAAAAATTTGCCAATCTAAATACGTAATCATCGTTCTTCCGGAGGTCAGCTTATCAATATCTTCGATTTGCTTCCCCCCTTTTCTTCCGGCATAGCGATCTCCCAATTTATTTCCTGTGATCTCATCTGCATAGTTGAAGAGCATGACAGCCAATCCTGATAAAAAAATAGCAAAGAAAATCACCCGTGTTGTATTCTTATTAAAACCGGCAACCTTCCAGGTATAGTATAAAAAAACTAATACCAATAAAATAGCCGGTGTGACCATCCCACCTCTTGAAAACGTTAATAAGCCTCGAAAAAGTAAAAACGAAACAAACCCTAGCGCTACGATATGACTGCCAAACAAGCGCATTTTTAAAAGGTAACTTAATCCAATAATTAATATACCCAAGCCTAGCATTGACGACATTTGGTTAGGGCCGTACACACTCGTTACAAAATTTGATTGATAGCCAAACTCAATCTCGCTAAAGTCAGGTGTCTTAATGACTAAGTAACCAAGAATAGCGGCCAATGGGAATAGTATTGCAATAAATAATTTTTTCGTATCGATTAAAGTAAGTCGTCTATTATAGAAGTAGATAACGGATATGGCAAGACATATCGGACCAGAAAGGTTGGCAGAGATCAACTGTCGAGTTACCTCCAGGTTTCCCCCATCTGTAAGTAGTATGGCCGGAAGTAGCAGCAGTATATACCACATATATGGCTTATAAATGATTCCAATACTTCTTATAATGGAAATACCTAGAAGCAAACCTACGGCATACTTCGTGAATTCATGGGGAACAGCGGAACCTGACATCCTCCCCAACAATTCTATCCCAATCAAATAACCTGCAAACAAATAAGGCGGATAGTGAACTGACTTTACGAATGCCTTATAAATACCAATAATAAAAACAGAAAGCACCCAAATAAAAACGAAAGTTTGATTGAAAGTTGATACAATACCAAGCATGAAATGGATAGCCAGCACAAGATCATATTTGTATTTTGTAAAGCTCACTTTTTGCAGTTATGCACGCTCAAGAAATTCAACATTAATTCGATAATTGTACCGTTCATAGGTAAACAAGTCAGCCATCGCAATTGCATTATTCGATATTTTTTTTAACTCTATTTCATCCGGCAACTGGCAAAATATTTCTTCAATTGACTCGGGTTGACTATCGCATAAAACAAACCCGTTTACACCAGAATCAAAATACTCACCCACAACACTCACTGAAGTAACAATGGGTATACATCCAAAACCTGCGGCTTCACTGATTACTTTTGGAAATCCTTCGGATGCATAGGATGGGAGAATAAAAAAATGAGCGTGTTTATATATCTGATTAATTTCAGAACGGGACAAAAAACCAGTGATGGTAACAGGGAGATCGTGATCATTTATAAATTGTCTTATCATTTTCATATCCTTACCATCTCCCACCATGGTTAGGGTAAATTGTTCTTTGAATTTCTTAAATGCCTGCACAAGGCTTAAGGCTCCCTTCTCCTCTTCCATACGTCCTACAAAAAGCAAACTTAGTTTGCCCGAAAATTCTTTTTCTTTCCCTATTCGCTTTGCATCCGTAAGTTCGTGCAGCGTAAAACACGGATTCTCAAAAGAATGTATATATTCTGAATCACTTTTTACTCTTCCATTAACGGTAACAAAATGTTGATTACGTTTTAGAAACCAACGTTGCAAGCCATACGCAAAAGGTGGGTTGACTTGACGCCAATTTCCTGCATACTTATGCCAAAATTTTCGCGTACTGTCAAACTTTGAAAAAACAATGGCTACGAAAGCAGGTAATGAAGGGGCGCGCGAATGTATCACTGTGTGACGCCTTATGTGTCTCACAATTGTGAACACGATGCCGGGTATAAAATATAAAATCCTTACCTTTTGATACCAACGAAAGCCTCCCCTTGCCTTCGGTAAAAAAATAAAATTTATTTTTCCGGTTTTTGAAGCACGAGCATTTGCGCTCGGGGAACCACTATAACCAAAACCAATCCAAGTTATCGTCTCAAAAATATCGGTCAACATTTCCACTTCGCGAAGTGTTGGTTCGAAAACAAATGTTTCATCATTCACCTTCCACATAGCGGTATCAGAAATAATAAGTAAGCCTTTTTGATTTCTTTTCAACACAATTAATGAATAAAAATTTCTTTAATCACAAAACAGCAACGTATTGTTCAATAACCTTATCCCACTTAAAGTTTAGCGCACGTTCCCTTGCGCGACTTTTGAATCCCTCCAGATCAGCCAAGATGTGAGTAATCGCGGCTTTAAGTTCTTCAACATTTTTGGGTTCGATTAAAAAACCTGAATAACCATCTTTTATCGCATCACGCAATCCACTCTCTCGCGATCCAATGGCCGGCACTCCTAAATGATTAGCTTCCAACACGGCAATTCCAAAACCTTCAAAGTCACCCTCCAAGGTATGGTTACTTAACATTAAAAAAATATCCGATTGCAAAAGTTGTTGCTGAAGTTGTGCATCCGGCAATGCACCGTGGAAAGTAATTGCAGATTCAACTTTTAATTTTTTAGCGAGCGAAATCAATGCTGATTTATCTTTTTCAATACCTATCATGTGGTAATGAATGGATGGATACGCCTCTAAGAGAATTGGTAAAGCGTTAATAACATTAATTTGACCTTTACGATACGTAACGCTTCCCACCGTTATCAAAGAAGGATATCCCAATCGATTTTCGACCTTTACGTTATCAGACTTTTGAAGTTTCTCAGGATCGAAGCCATTATTAATCACCTGAATTTTAGATTGTTTTATGCCCTTAATTTTAGAAGCAGTATAGGATGATACTGCAATTATCCGATTAAAACCTCTTATAGCGAAAGACACCAGTTTCCTGTACACAAATGATGTTGTGTTGATATCAATACCATGCGCAATCAACACGAACTTTATCCTACTATTACGCGAAAGAATAGAATACGTTCCACAGATCACTAACATAGCTAATCCGGAAGCTACAACCGTTAAGGTTGTATGCTTGGAAAGATTATTAATCGATTTAACAATTAGGGATGCTTTTTGAAAAATTTTACCAGAAGGTATTCTTTCTATTAGAAATGGTTGCGCCTGATCAAACTCACTTTCCGCTTCACTATCCCTTACAATGGAAATAACATTAACAAAATAATTCCTTTTTGCTAATCCACTTGCCAAGTTGTATGCATGGTTTCCTATTCCACCCGGACCGGGTGGAAATTCTGAAGTGACCAACAATAAATTTTTCTTAAAGCTATTCAAGGATTCAAAATGAGTACATCTTTTAAAAAATCATTTCTCTGGTAAAGGTGCCCCTTCATTCAATACCTTCAGGTATTGAGGAAACTCCCAATGAGCGGGTTGAAGTAAAAGATGACATTTCCCTCTGTGTGCAATTTCACTTCCATTCATTAGCTCACTATGGTTTGCTAAATACCATACTTTGTAACCAATTTCCTTTGCCCATTGCAAAATATTATTTCCATTTTGCTCCATTGGCAATTTTTCCAATCTATGCATCTCAACTAAAAATCGGGTATTCAATTTACTTGCTAATTCGGTTGCACCTCGTAAGGCCGAATACTCGGCACCCTCAATATCTACTTTTACTAAATCTGGAATAACATTATAATAATTTGTTAAAAAGTCGATTGTGACAGTACCTACATAGAAGAAATTATTTGACATACTAGCAGTTTGAGCATGACTCGGGTACATGCTACCAGCAGCACCTACTCCTGCTGTAAAGAACTTTACATTTTCTCCAACTTGATCACTCGCAAAGGCGGTATAAAAACTACAATTACTTGCCATATTATTTAACAGTAAATTCTTGGATGCATAAATCAAAGCATTCGGATTTGGATCAACTAGGACAATTCTCTTTATACTTTTAGCTAGATTCGCAAGGATGCCTGTGTAACCAATATTTGCACCTACATCAAAAAAAATCTTGCTATTTCTCGCCAAAGCATAAAACCAGGCATCGTCATAATCAACTTTTTTTCTAATCGTTCCATCAATAACTTTTAGTTTTACACCTAATAATTCCTTGATTACAATTTTTTCTTTGCTTGGCAAAAAGCGTTGCTTAAGCCCTGACAATAATTTTCTAAATTTCATGTTTTAATTTTAATATCCTACAGCAATTAAATGTATTGTGGCTTATCTATTTTATCCAGTTCTTTAAAAAAATAAAATCGTTCACAATAATCGATTTTATAGTTTCGAAAAGACTTTTGGTGTCTATTTGTTGTCAGTTAATACCTCAATTTTTGCTCCCTCATATATCATTTTTGATGCTTGCTTCCAAGAGCGTGCACCTTGCAGTATCATTAATGGTGAAACAAAGATGGATAAAATACTTACCAAAAGAAGGACTGTAGGACTGCGTTTGTATTGAATAGGTATTATTGATGAAGGAACTTTAATCAGTAAATCCAAAATAGCCAACTTATTTCCAAAATACTTTCTCGTTAAATACAACACACTTGGTATCGGCCGTGGCGCAAACCAATTGGTAGGCCGAAACCCATCCCAACTTCCCATTTGTCTTAGTCCGCCCGTGCTTACCTTTAAATGGAGTCGTTTTGCTAACGGGTTCGATACACTACTAAAGCCAGCTAAGTAGCAACGTAATCCAAACTCTCCATCCCCCATGCGTTGTTTTTGCAAATTGCCTTTGCTCTATTCAGCACCATACCCTCTGCGTCTTCTACATCCACCTTGATCAAATCAGGCTCGAGGCCGAACCGCAAGCTTAATTCATCCAGTGTAACTGTTGGAACCCAAAACCATGAATTGGCGGAGGATGCTGTTTTTGCATGTTCGGGATATACACTGGCCGCAGCACCTCTTCCTACTGTATAAAACTTCACTTTATCTTTGTCCGTGTCTGAAACAAATGCTGCTACAAAGCGGCAATTATCTGAAAGATTATTCAGAATTAGATTATCTGCGGCAGATGCAAGCGCCAATGGATTCGGATCGTCTAATACCATATTTTCGGGTTTGCCATAGACGTTGGCCAGCAAAGCCGAGTACCTAATATTTGCAACAATATCAAAAATGATTTTGGCTTCTTTTGCCAAACTGGCAAACCATGCATCATCAATGTCTGGCACTTGTCGTATGGTTCCTTGATACACCTTTAGCGGGATGCCTCCTAGAGCTGAATCAACAATCCGGTATCTATGACCTATCAATTTATGCTTTATAGAACCTAAGATCTGCTTTATCATATTTAGAAGAAAATTTTTAGGGTGTTATTCCTGCTTTGTAAACAGCCAGCATATGTGACCTGTACTTAGCCCGTAGTGTTCAATATCCTTTTGGTCGAGGTACCTGACTTCAAGAGTCCTGCTTTTAAATCCCACTTCTTCAAATCGGATGTTATAGTCTAATCCGCAACTTCTGCAATGGTCGTCATGACCATGAACTTCACTATATCTTTCACGTTCGATTGAATGGTCCTCATACGTTTTTTCCCGGAAAGGCGGATAAATTGGAACAGAAATCAATAAACTAGCTTTATTCTTCGAAACTCTATACATCTCTTTAATGGCTTGTCGATCATTTGGAATGTGTTCCAAAACATGCCATGTTAATATGTGAGAATATATGTCATTTTGGAAGGGTAGTGAGGTGAGATCACCCGTTACGTTAGTTATCTTTTTTTTTAACGAAACGTCTAGTCGATCATACCTTGTTAGTTTAAATTTCCTGTTCAGGTAATTATACTCTGGCAAATTAGGACCGACATGAAGTAATTCAGAAGCGTTGAAATTCAAATCAAAAAATCGAATAGCAAACGGAATCAGCCTGGTCCTGGGTAACGATTCGCATCGGGGACATCGTTGGTTTTCAAAAAATCGGTCGCCTTTCCAATCACAAATAAGACAATGAACTTTACTCCCAGCATAGGCTACAGTCCTAATAATACTTACACCCTTCTTTCTTGCTTTGGCAAACACGGACTTTAAATGCATGGATTATAAAAATTAATTCAAATATATAACAGTTAAATTCTAGTTTCATTAAAGATTGAAACGAGTGACATGACCATCCTTGTAGAACATTTTAACTGTCTCCAGCGAATAAACCAGTTTAAAATTATTTTTTTTAATAAAACGCACAAATCCTGAATGCCCTATTTAAACCTAAACTCAATCAGCCGGATTTGACAATAATACCTTTGCCAAATTGGTTCTTCTCTTAATGATCACAAAATGATAGGGCAGCATAATAGCACCTACAAATGACTTGATTAAACCTGATAAACCTCGCTTATTAAATCTTATGGTTGCTGTCAGCATGATGATTATTAATTCACTTACTCTATCAAATGAATAATGTTTTAAGTATAAAAAAAGCTCTGTGGTGTGCGGAAGCCTAAAATGAAAAATCTGTGTTCGGCTACTTTCCCTGGTTACTTTCCTAACATTACTATTTCGCAATCCTCCAAAATTTGCCCTGAGATGCAATGCCCTAATTGAAGGGTCAAGCAAAATCAACCCACCAGCTTTATAAACCCTTATACCCAATTCATGATCTTCACTCTGCCCCCTATCCATCCTGACATCAAAACAACCGATTTGCTTCAATATCGCTAAACTAATCAAGGAGTCGTTAGTAGGAAATACAGTACTAACAGAAATTGGAATTGATTCACGATTAAGGATCATAGCCCCAACCTCGTCCGGCATTCCACAAGAAGCGTCCGCTCCGTAAGACTTAATATTAGTTACATGCCTTAGCAAATGGTCAGGTTCAATCTCATCCATATCGTCATCACAAAAGTAAATATATTTTCCTTTGGCTTGAGATATACCAAGATTGCGTTGTGTACACTGGCCGATTATACCAGAATAAAATATTTTGATTGGGACATTGGTATTTGGTATTTCTTTTTTCCAATCTTCCGTCCTACGATCAATACTCGTAGCATCCACTACAATTATCTCTTCCGGAACAACAATCTGCTTCAAAAGCTGGTTTATCGTATTTAACAAATAAGGGTAACGATCCAGGGTAATTACTACAACCGATATGGAAGGAATTGGGCCTGACCATAGTTTTATATCTCTTTCTATTTTAACAATAGCCTCCTTTCGTATTTGCTTCAATCTCCTCCATACTTGAAATCCCTCCGGCAAAGAAACTTTATTGTTCATGATTGCTCTATAAACAGTCCAGTGGCTCCAAAAGTTAGAATAGTTTCGTTTTACAAATCTCAATTCTTGATCTGTCGTTATCAATTTATTTGAACCATGAGAGACTGCCTGCCTTAATATTTTGCTGTTGAGCGGTATACCTCCAGACCGTACTAGTCGATAAGACCAATCTAAAAATGAGACTTCAACAGACCTAAATTCATTTCTTGGATAGCCGACAAGGTCGAACAACCATAGCGGAATAAGGGCAGATCTTGCATCCATCTGCCAAGACACGAAGTCATCGACCAAATCAGGAATAATGTCCAGCATCCAGCATGGCTGAATAAATTTATTCCACAAAAAATCAAACCCATCGGAAACACCACCATGCCACAAATCACCTCGCAAACCTGATGCAATAGCCTCTAATTCCTCAATAGAAATGGCTAAAGTGTCCTGCCTGTACAAGTAAATAAAGCCCGTTCTGTCCCTAATTGAAGCAATATTCTCAATTATACGTTGCAGTTCGTGCTCTTTCCCTTCAACCCATTCAATTGATTCAATCCTCATTTATCATTTGATTTTTTCACAAAATATGCAATTCTAATTTCTTTGTACAAATTATACCCTAAGCCATTTCACCACTTAGGGATGATTGCCTTCAAAATGAAATAGGAATGTAGTTGGCCATTATTACTTCGTTACTTCATGGACTTATCTGTGAACTCGAAGGAATTGAAACTAGAAAATGACCACAGGCTGCTTCTTGAAAAAGGATTCATATACTTTGGTACATTTCAGTGAACTTGACTCCTTGATCATGGATGTTATATTTTGCAATTGCTCGAGCTCTTCCCATTTTGCCCATCTTAATCCTAAGCGCTGGATTTTCAATTAGCTTAATTACAGCATCTGCTGCTGCTCTTGCATCTCTTCGGGGCACTACAATACCTGTAACCCCATTCTCAATATTTTCGGGCAGTCCTCCAGAATCTGAACAAACTACTGGGATTTCCATAGCCTGTCCTTCAATCACTGCATTACAAAAGCCTTCGTCTAACGCCAAGTGTAGCATTAAATCAACATCCTGCAGATAATTCGCCACTTCTTCGCGTTTAATTTCGCCTTTAAGGCTTACCACTCCTGAATTTATAAGATTGTGTTGTGAAGCAGCATAAAGTACAGCATCCTTATAAGGTCCACTACCTATTATTTCATACTGAATATCAGGATAGACATGATGCACCATGGCGATGGCATCAATTGCAAATTCATAGCCCTTTGCCCATACTAGCCTGCCCGTGGTTACTATTTTAATTAGTTTGTTTTGTCTTCTTTCGGTAGGACAAAAAAGGGACAAATCGATTGCTGGCTCTATTAATGAAATGCGAGTTGTTTGCGGTAAACCCGATAGTATAGACGCATTCAATAGGTATTGAGATATGAAATGATAATGGTCTACATGAGAAAAAAGGTGGTGAAAAAAATTTGGGAATCGAGACGGTATAGAAGTGCTTGCAATAGACCCCCTCCCACTTACTACTATACTACACTTTAAGAATTTTTTTAACTCAACAAGACCATAGGCCTGGAAATCAAACTCAATATGTAATATGTCAATATGCTTTCCCACGAACATTAATTGATGGAGAAACTGATGTGAGGTGGATAGTCCCGTAATCTTACTATAGTGAATAGTATTCCTGAGCAATCTAAAGGTCATCATGGGATAAAACATGAATGACTTTAGTACAGCTACAAAACTCGCAAATACAAAAATAAATTTACTGCCCCGAAACCTAAAGACACTTGTCACTATACTATTTTTAACATCCTTCCTGTTCATAAGCATTTTGTAATTATTCCAATGCTTACTTTTAGTAGTTGCAAAAATAGTTACCTCAAAACCCTGTTGAATAAGATTCAGTACTTTGGTGACAATAAATGTTTCTGAAGGTACAGGGAATTGCTGCAATACAATACCAATTTTTTTCATGATAGCAGATTCTTATACGAATTTTCAAAGACCTGAATCTGCCTAGCAATAGTAAAATCTTGTTCTATTTTATTTTTAGCATTTTTACCCATAGTCTTTCTCATTCCAGGCGAATGAAGAAAATAGGTAATCGCATCCGCCATTGCAAAAGGGTCTCTTGCTGGCACAAGTAACCCATCTATACCACTACTAATCACTTCAGGCATTCCACCACACATCGTACTTACGACTGCTATTTCCTGGGCCATAGCTTCCAGAACTGCGTTACTGATGCCCTCGTCAACACTACTTAAAACAAAAATATCTGCTTGTCTTATAATTTTTTTAATCTCATTGTGATAAACGGGGCCTGTCAACTTAACTCTATCCTGAATATTCAAGTCTTCAATTGAAAATTTTAATTCCTTATATAAAGATCCACCACCTATAATTAACGCCTGAAAACTTAAGCCTCTTTCCTTTAAAATTGCATATGATTTTAAAAGGTAATCAAAGCCTTTTATCCATTCCAACCTGCCAATTGAAATCAGTTGAGGAATTTGATTTATTGTTTCAATTCTATAAGCTAAGCTTGCTTCATCTACCGCAGGCCGATTCACAATTACATTTTGAGTTCTAGCTGTTAATTGATGCACGCATTCACGCATTTCATCCGATACGCAATGCACCATATCGCAGCTTTTAATCGTGAGTGCATAGTTTTCTCTTTTTTCCTCAGAACTAATTTTTACTAAATGCAGGTCTGATCCACGGCAACTTGTTACATAGTTAATACCCATAAAACTCTTCAAAAAGAAATACGACACACCAAGACCCAAAAATTCTGCGTGGAGGATATCAAATTTATTTTTGTTAATAAATGGCAGGTACTTTATATATTTTTTAAATCCCAATTTTAAGGATCCCTCATTGCTACAGGACTGAAATAATTTATAGGCTCGAAACGGAAATAATAACGAGTAGAATAGGAGTCTATATAGGGTCCAGGACAAATCCGTTATACTAATGGGACCTGCCTCCACTGCCAAATATTCCACCTTGAAATTCTTAGTAAACGATTTCCATATATTTTTATCCCCTCTTCTTCTTGACATGACCAATACTTCATGTCCCGCCTGGGCTAACCCAGAAGCCTTCCTAATTATAAAGGTTTCAGATAGCTGAGGAAATTTGCCAACCAGAAGTATTATTTTCATTGACCTTTTTTACAGATGAACATGCATATGTGACCATACCTCTTTCTCATGAAGGAAGGTGCATAGTAAAATAGCTTTCTTAAAATTGATTTTATTTTATTTCTCATCAATGAAGATCTCCAAAGATTTGAGAAAAAAGGTGTTTCTCTAATTAAAAAGGCCTCGCAAGCATATGGAAATGTACGAATAACCTTAAAGCCATTCCTTTCTAATATCAAAGTAAATTCATCTTTATCAAAATAATATTGATGAAAATACAAATTATTATCTAATGATGCGGTTGGTAAATTCTTAAAGAATTTTTTTCTTAAAGGGTTAAGATAAGGAACAGATATCATAGCTATACCATCATTTTTCAAAACCCTGTTCGCCTCTGCAAGGGCTTTGTCAGGTCCTTCTTCAAAATGCTCCACAACGCCAAAGGACAGATAAACATTAATAGTTTCTGACGGAAGGTCGATAGCAAAAATATCTCCAACGGTAACATTCAAATCTGGCAGAAACTTATTGACCTTTTCGACTACCTGTTTCTCGTAATCAATTCCAGCGGTTTTTGTATAGCCCAATTCATTCAAACCTAAAACAATATGGGCAGGTCCACATCCAGCTTCTAAAATATAGTCACTCTTTTTCAAATAAGGCAACCCATATAATTCAAATTCATTGAGTTTACCTTTTTTTACATTACCAATTAAATTCTCAAAAAACCCTTCAGTCCAATACTGCTTCCAATAATCCCTATGGTTATTTTGGGCATGGAACAAGGCTAATCTTCCACTGTAATTTTTGAATTGTGTATTGTGTTTAGGGTTTTTTAAGTACATAAACTAACTAAGAATTTGTGCAACAGCGTTTGCCAATCGTTTGCCCGCTATTAAATCAACTCTATCAGCTACAAGATTTACAATCATTTTTCGCTCAGGTTCATTCAAGGATGGATCATTATGATACGATTTAACAGCTAGCATGCACTCATCTTCTGATGTGGCAAGCCAAACTCCTTTAGTTTGCACAATGGCTAAATAATGAACTGATTTGGAATACGCCAAGGATCTCCCTTCTTGAAAAAGCTCATCTTTTCCCAAATCATAAGCAATACAAATCACTGGTTTGTTGAGGATGGCGGCATCAACCGTTAAGGAAGATGATGAATTAATTATCACAGAACTATGAAAGATAGTATTCACCTGGTCTCTGTAAAAATCTATGGAGGGACTAAACCCACCAAGATCCATATGTACTTCTGGTGCCGAACAATAAATAACTACACCAAGTCTCTTAAGTTCTTCTTCAAAGTTCGCCCACCTACTTCCATCATCTTTGGGATGGAGTCGTATTAGAACCTGCATTCCAGGACACTCCTTTAATATCCTTCTTGACAACGATACCATTTTTTGCATCTCATCAGGCATCCATCGTGCTGTGCCTGTACCAATAACAACATAGGGAGTATCCTTCAATCCAACTCTTTTTAAAAATGCCAACCGATTTTCTAGAATATCAGCATTTAAATGAAAATCGTATTGTGGGCTACCCACTACTTTTACTTTGTCAGGGCAGACACCTGCATTTAACATTATCAATTCATCGGTCATGGAATTACTCCACGTAAAATAGCGATCAATCCAAGAAGGTAAAAACGAAGTCTTGCTTGACAAATTATCCCACGATTGAACTAACGTGCATGTTCGAATTCCCATTTTATATGCTGCTGCAACTACCGGTAAATCACTGCTGCATCGAAACCTAATACTGTGTGTAAGCATCGTTGAGAACACAATCACTGGACGAACTTCTTTCAGCAATCCAATCCATTCGCTGGTAGCTTGTTTTTTAAGGATAAATCTTTCAAGGTAAAGTCTATCAAACCAGTCATTTAGCAATGACCACTGGATTATCTTTCCAAATGATATAGCTGAGTATTGAAGAACTTTTTTTTCCAGGCTTGACTTGCCCTCAAAGAGTTTAGTCTGAATTGCAAGAGATGCATTTGGCTTGCGCGCTGATTGAACCCCATACATCAGGTTATCCCATGAAATCACTTTTTGCCATAAACTCCTCCGTTCTTTATAAGATGTCATCGGAAATGGAATAAATTCTATATCCTTGTTCGATATCAATTCTTGTAAAGCCGAGTCGTTTGGTCGGTGAACCGCTACTACCAAAGAATAATTTTTCGTTATTTCTTCGGCAAAGTACCCAAGTATTAGGTTCCTAATAATAAAACCTGTCTCTGCAAGTAGTAAAACTTTCTTCTTTTCAGTCTTCACTCAACATCATCGAAAGTGATCAGGTAATCTTTGTTCAAATCCTTTTTAGCTTTGAGCCCAAAAAAATTATCGAGATATTTTGCAGGAACTCCTGTACCTGGTCTTTTAGTCCATAAGTATTCTTCTGTTAACACAGTTCCCGCTTTAACATCCTTTAAAGTTACAATGCTTCGGTGAGCCCAGGAACGAATAGGTTTTTCAAGATCATTTACTTTTTTAACATCACCCATTGCTAACTCAATTTTTCGTACACCGCTAGTCAATTGATAAAGTTCAAATGGCTCTATTGACACACTTTGATCAGGACCCGGTTGCTTTCGATCAAGTATTAGGTGCTTCTCTAAAAGCTTAGCGCCCATGGCAACGGCTGCAAAACATGTATAAATATCAGGCGTATGATCTGAGTGCCCAATTGGAATTTGATACCGCTCTTCTAATATTTTAATCACACCTAGATTAATATCCTCATATTTAGGTGGATACTCAGAAGTGCAATTCATTAGCATCAAATCCTTGTTTATTGGCTTCAATGAATTTATCGTCTCATCAATTTCTTCATATATCGACATTCCTGAAGAAAGGATAACAGGCTTACCTAGTGAAGCTATTACCCTTAAAGACGGAATATCAGTTAATTCACCTGAACCAATCTTAAATAATGGAACAAGTTCATTTATCTCTATAGCAGCCTTTTTGCTAAAGGGAGTACAGAGATAAATTATACCTATCTCATCACAATATTGCTTTAGCTCTATGTGCTGATTTAATGTTAGTGCATATAGTTTTAAAAAATCAAACAGTGGCATATTAAAATTGGCACTCATGGGTACACCATCACGCAACATTTCTTCCTCCGGAAGGTGGTGCTGAAACTTAATCGCGTCAGCTCCACAAACTTTAGCTTGCCTAATCATCTCTCTGGCTGTCTCCATATTTCCGAGATGATTGTCGCATCCTTCTGCTATAATGAAACAAGGTTGTCCAGCACCAATTTTTTTCTTACCAATGTCAATAATTACATTCATATCTTTTATTTCAATTTTCCCGCATAATAGAATACACCCGGTTCAATAATACCCTGAGATGTGGCATATTCATCAAAAAGTTTAATAAACGAGGCTATACGAATCGTTTCATCTTCATTTTCTGCTCGTACTCCCCCAAGTAATCTTGGTGAGATTGTATTTCCGTACGTTAGTGTTTCTTGCTCAAAATATTTATTAAGTGCCTCTATCATGGTGGAAGCGTAGGAAGAGTTATCATTTGGTGATTGCTCTTTTTCATTGTGGTCTTTTGCCTCTCTATACTCATCCAAAATTGCTTCTGAGAGGTTATTCAATGAAGAAATATCTTCAGGTATGTTAATTTTCTCGTGCCAATTATTATTTATAGAAAGTAAAATTCTGATGAGCGCAACAATAGATGCGTTTCGTTTTGAAAATAAATCACGCGCGGGTTCAACAACGATTATTTGACCCTTTGGTTTAAGGAACGATTTTACACGGTCAATTACCTTTGCTGGATCTGGGAAATGATGTAATGTTAGAAAGAAGCAAATAGCATCGTAATCTCTATCCGGCTTCCAGTTCATAAAATCATCATTCAGATAATTGACTGTTCCCGTACCTTTTTCACTCACCGTCAATGTACTATAATACTCATTAGCAACTCTTACTGATTCGGGTGATAACTCCACACCTGTTACATGATACCCATTTCTTCCCAGCTCCAGGCACATATGACCAAGCCCGGAACCAATTTCCAAAACGTGACCCTTTTCATTTGATAAATGCTTCAGCGCAAAGTCCAAATAACTACCAAATATCATTTTAACATAGGCTTTCTTTCTCCAGGGATTATTAAAAAACCAGTCATTATCACTAGCATTTCTCAGATCAGGTATAAGTCCATTTGCAACTCTTTCGAGAATTCTTCCATCGAAAGCTTTTGCTTCATCAAAAAGGTCAGGTGAAATCATCTCTTGGTAAAAATAAAACGAATAACTTTCTTTTCGGAATTACCCGCATTGCTTGCTGTCTCACGAAAGAGAACTCTGCTTATTCTATTCTTTAATAAATTGAAAAGATTATCATCATTTTCTAAATCCCAATAATCGGTGGCGTTTGGTTTAAAATTGACTGGAACTTCAATAGTTATTGAACCCTCCGGCTTCACAACTCTAATAAATTCATTAAGAGCAACATTAATATCATAAGCATGCTCAAGACTATGACATGAATAAAGATGATCGAAAGTTCCATCACTAAAGGGCATCTTATGCATATCCCCAACTAAGATTCTCTCGTCTACAGAAAAAAGATCCAACCCTGTACTCTTCAAACCCAACTCATTTTCAATATAATTAAGTTCGTTCGCGTTCCTACACCCTACACACAAAATAGATTGTCCATTAGTCAACACTTTCGAATTTCTTAATGTGTCTACAAGATAGATAGTTCGCTGGTTAATATTAGTTGCCTTCGGAATTTGTCCATAACTTTTTTTAATTTGCTCTTCGATATATTTCTTATACTTTTCGTCCGTCATTAAGGCAGATTTCTGAGCATCTCTACTAAGTCTCCTAATCTTATAACCTTGTATTAAATCCCTTCCCTTTTTTAGAAACTGTTTTATTTTCATTTTTATATTTATCTAATAAGTGCAAATCTCTGCTCCAAGGAAAAACTATTAAAATCTGAAGGATCATTTCTGGTGAAAACTTCCTTTGTCTTACTGGCAGGAGAAACGAATAAGCAATTATACATAATTCGTTCATTTTTCGTGGCAAGGCCACCTTTGTGATAGCCTTTAGTATCGGCAAATATCAATGTGCCCCTCTTTCCCAGCGCCTTTATCCAACGTTCCCGCGGTACTATTTTTTCCATTTGTTCATCGGTACTTCTTTCCGCACCTCGTCCTGGCTCCTTAAACCATTCAGGTTTTTGCTTTACACTTCCTTTAGGGTGCGTGCCTGGTGCATAAACAAACGGGCCGGCATCTTCGTCTACGTCACTCAGGTAAAGAAAAACTTTAATAATCCATTTATCCTCAGGATCTTTATGCCATAGCATGGACCGTTTTGGTCCCGAATGGGTTACAAAAGTATGCCATATGTTAAAGAATTTGAGTTTGGTCAGGCAACCAAAATAACCATTTACGATATCCATTATTTCTTTCTGCAAAGCAAATCGAACGGAGATATCGTTTGGGTTCATATCTGGTACATCGCCAAGCAATTGCATTAAAAAATCTTTTTTATCAGAAATTTTGTCCGCTTCTTTTCTTGCAGATTCTATAGCGTCTCGTTTGTGGCCTTCTAATTCAGATGTGTAGGCTTGAAGTGCCTTATAAATATTGGTGTCTGGCAACAATTCATCTACATGAGTAATGGCTATACCATTCTTATTTAGATCCGTCAATATTTTTCTTTGTACGTCATTTAATTTATTACCACCACGCCTGTACAAGCTGGAAGCTTTCCGGTTTTTTACATATCTCCAGACCAAGTACGAATCACCTATTTTTTTTCTTACTCTACCTAAAACACCCATAACTTAAAATTTGAGTTTCGCTTCTGCCGTAATTAAATCAATGGGTTCATCAATATCCGCGAAGTATCTCCAGTCAACGACATACGGAACCGAAATTTCACCGTACAGGTTACGGTGATCCAGAATTGTACTGGGTTTAAATGCATATACAATTCCATTCTGAACAAAAAGTTTCTCTTGCGCTCCCCTTAATAAACGTGAATGCATTTTGCTTCTCTCATTAAAAGGTGCGAGTTGATTGTCTTTAATTCTTAAAATTTCTTCAGGATGAAACGTATGCGGGATTTCGCATACACCTACAACTGAATCGGCTCCTGTTCCCGATAATAGTGCAACGGCCTCTTTCAAATGAAATACTTTTCTTAAAGGGGCTGTTGGTTCAAGTAAAATAACGGTCTCCAGGTCTATATGCAAATTAGAAGTTGCCCAACTTAATGCATGCTCCACCACTTCAAACGAACCCGTATTATCTGCAGCCAGATTAGCAGGACGAAGCCAGGGAACATTAATTCCCATCCGTTCAGCTTCTTGTGCAATTTGCCTATTATCAGTTGAAACAATAACAGTAGCTTTTTCAAATGCTTCTTGCGCAACAAGGATTGCCCTGGTTAACAACGAATACCCACCAACTTTTTGAAGATTCTTATTAGGAATTCGCTTTGAACCTCCTCTTGCGGGTATAATTATTAAGATATTTTCATCAGTAAAAGTTGTCTCTGCATTTCCCATTTCAAACACCTTCGCCATCCCTTCTTCTTCAACGACAATGGCTACTAATTCCCTGCTGGTATTTATGACAGGCACGACACCGAGTGATTTACTATTCAAAAGCTCCTTGGCTTCGTCAATTGAATGTCCAAATAAGGGATCGGTATTCATTATCTGAGACACCGGACTCATCATAATTGCCTCGTTCAAAATACTCCGTCTGATATCTCCATCTGATATAATACCAAGTAGGCGTCTGGATGTATCTAATACCAACAAAACGCCTTTCCTGGATCTTGTCATAAGCTCCATTGCGGATCTTAATGTTTGATCCTGAGCAATAACTATTTCATTAATATTATTCATATATTTTCCATTAAATTAATATGCCATTTCTTTATTAAGAAGTTGCTTATCAATTTTTATTTCTTTTAGAATCTTTACAATTCTCTGTGCAGAATTTCCGTCACCATATGGATTTGATACCCCTTTTAGCTTTGATTTGAATTCCTCAGCTCCCGCCTCATGAATTGCCTTTACAATTTCACTTCTGTGATTTTCGCAATTAACAACATTCGCAGCCTGCGGTCTTCCTTTTTGTCTTCTTCCTATGTTTACTGACGGTAAATGAAATGATGGTGCTTCAAGAATACCACTACTGGAGTTACCAACCATAACATTCGCAATCCTCATTATACCCAAGTAATCCTCACGAGGAAGGTTTCTGAACAATCGGATGTTTTCCGAATGAAGATTTTTTAATTCAGATCTGATTTGCTCACTTCCTGCATCTGCGTTGGGGTATATTAAAACAGTTGGCCACCCTACTTGGGCAATTGCAGCTAATGTTTCTCTTATTTGAATTTTAGCGTCACCCTCCTCTTCCGTTACAGGATGTTGAACAGCTAAAATCAACTTCTCTCCATATAACCTATATTTTACCCTAATATTTTCTTCATTAGTAAAGCTACCATTTACCAATTCATCCAACTGAGGTGCTCCGGTATTGAACACTCTGAATTGCTGTTCACCTAATTTTACCACTCGTTGTGCAAATTCTTCATTTGCAGCAAAATGAATATGAGCTAATTTAGTAATTGAATGTCTTACAATGCCATCAATGTTTCCAGACAACTCCCCAGCCTGAATGTGTGCAACCGGAATACCCAAGTGACCCGCAGCTATGGCTCCCATTAACTGTTCACCTCTGTCGCCAGCGAGCAAAACAATATCCGGTCGCAGTCTGGTTAACGCACCTGGTAATTCCAATAAAAGATTAGCCAATGACTTGATCATTGTTGCAGAATTATACCCATCCAAGGTCATATAAATTTTCTCTGCAACTGAAAAGCCTTCTTGTTCAATTTGCGTGACACTCATTCCAAACTCTGGCAGCAAATGCATATGGGTTGCTATGATTGAATATGACATTTCAATATCACGCTCAATGGCTTTTATAATAGGCCGAATGTACCCCCACTCACCACGCGAACCTGTTAAAAAACATATATGTTTCATTTACTTAACTTGAGCTCCAGGATTGTTTAATTAGAAAAGAACCGGCCGTATTATTTGGCAACCGGGAATATCCGGGAAATCTTCCCGAAATAACATTTAACTTCAAGGCATCGTACACATAGTCCTCAGTGTCTTCCGATAACTTACAGCAAATATCAATATGGTAATTGCCAGGCAATAAAGGTAATGATTCAACTTCACATCTTATTCTACCATTCGAATTAAGGGAAGAGATCATATCAGATATGGAGTACTTTGAAGACAGTACAAAAAGCTTTACGCCTGAATGACTTTTGCAAAATACATGAAAATAAGTAAAGGGCGGCAGTTGATTATATTTTTCGCTGGCATAACTAATCTGAATTGAAAACTTTTGTCCAGTTTGAACCTCTGACAATTTATTACCAGATTCATCCGTTATTTCAGCAGCTAAAATCTTAATATTTCCATTCCCAAATCTATTGGAGAAATCCTGTGCATCGTTAGATGTTAATGATTTATTTAGGTAGGCACTAACAACGACATCGCTATTGTCATAGTGTGTAAGAAGTCCTCTGTGAAGCAATATTGATTTAGGGCATAAAGACTGTATTGCTCCAAGATCATGACTTACAAAAATTATTGTTCTACCATTTTTGGCCACACTTTCCATTTTGCCAAGACACTTACTTTGAAATTCAGCATCCCCAACGGCAAGTACTTCGTCAATAATCAATACCTCTGGTTCTAAGTGAGCCGCCACGGCAAACCCTAATCTTACCTTCATGCCTGAAGAATAGAATTTAACCACTGTATCGAGGTGTTTTTCTACTCCGCTAAAATCTACAATCGCATCAAATTTGCGATCGATCTCTTTTTTTGTCATGCCCAGAATGGTACCATTCATGTACACGTTTTCGCGGCCGGTTAACTCCGGGTGAAAACCCGTACCTACTTCCAACAAGGCGGCTACCCGTCCATAAATACGAACTTCACCGGCAGTTGGCTCCGTAATGCGTGAGAGAATTTTTAAAAGTGTGCTCTTGCCGGCACCGTTGTGACCAATGATGCCCAGCACTTCCCCTTCATTTACATTAAAAGAAACATCTTTTAATGCCCAGAAAATACTTTCATCATCTTCTCCCACCTGTGATAGACCATGAATCTGGCGCAGGTTATCAAACGGTTGCTTTAATCCCTTGAGGATAGTGCCCGCAAATGTATCGGCTTGTTTCTCGGGTTTACTAATGCGGTACTTTTTGCTAAGCTCTTTTACTTCTATAACGGAAGCCATTGGAATTGTTGATGAAAGGTAGATGTGTCATGTAAAATAACGAGTAACGATGGTTAAGCTACATCGGCAAAAACGCGCTCCATTTTGCGAAAGTAAAATAACCCAAATACAAACAGTGTAGTTGATGTGAGTGTGGCCCACAACATCCACTCGAAGGGAAATGGCATTGTATTTAGAAAAACCGAACGGAAAGATTCAATTACACCCACCATTGGGTTTATAGCATACACCGTGCGCCACGATTCAGGCACATTGGTGGTGGGATAAACGACTGGCGCTGCATACATGAGTAATTGAACAGCAAAAGTCATTGCATGCTTTATATCACGATATTGCACCGCCATTGCCGAAAGGATCATACCTATGCCCAATGAGGTCATTAATAATACCAGAATTACCCAGGGGATAAATATGACCTGCCACGTGGGCACCTGTTGATAGGTAATTAAAAAGCCGATGAGTACGGTGAAAGAAATCAGGAAATCTAAGCCCTTAGAGAAGATAGAAGACAAAGGCAGCACCAATCGAGGAAAGTAAACCTTACTAATCATATTGGCATTAGCAACCAAACTATTGGCGGACTCTGTTAATGTATTAGAAAAAAAAGTCCAGGGCACAAGTGCTACAAAACTAAATAGAAAGTATGGTGCCCCATTTGAATCAATTTTAGCTAGCCTACCGAATACTAAAGTAAACACCAAGGTTGAGAAAAGCGGTTGGATAAAGGCCCACAAGACACCCAACACGGACTGTGCGTATTTTGCCTTTATTCCTCTCACCGTTAGAAACCACAGCAAATCCTTGTAGTGGATAAGTTCGCCAAAATCAAACCGTCTCCAGCCGCGGGTAGCTTTAATCACTGTAAGTTCCTTATACATTGTTACTCTTCCTGATAATACCCTTGCCCATTCTTTTTATTACCATATCCGTACCCATATCCATACTGGTATGCATACTCCTGACCGTAGCCATAGCCCAACCCCGATTTATAGATATCATTGAGTAAAATACTCATATTAGTAAGCTTGCCAGACCTATAGAATTCGTCAATACTTTTAATAAAGGCTTTGGGAGAATAATTTTGCCGCAGCACAAACACGGTATGATCCACATACTTGGAGATCACAAAGGCATCGGTAACCAACGCGAGTGGCGGGGTATCGATGATAATAAAATCAAATTCTTGCTGCGCGGTTTTAATAAAATTATCGAAGCGGTCTGTCAACAATAGTTCGGATGGATTAGGTGGCACAGGGCCGCCACTGACAAAGAAAAGGTTTTCGATTTCGGTATCCTGCACCACATCTTTAAATTCTGAGAGGCCCGATAAATACGTACTCAAACCTGATTGATTGGTACGACCAAAATCTTCAAATATTTTAGGGCGTCTCATATCGGCACCCACGATCAAGGTCTTCTTGCCTGAAAGGGCAAATACGGTAGCCAGATTAATGGTAGTGAACGTTTTACCTTCGCCACTTATAGAACTGCTAACCATAAAAATTTGCTTAGGCTTATTGCCTGTAAAGAAGTTTAGGTTGGAGCGCAGCGCCCGAAACGATTCCGCTACGGCAGACTTTGGTTTTTCCTTTACTGCCAGGGTTTGGCCTACCGAATGACCCACACCGCCCAGGAATGGGATAGCACTCATCTTCTCAATATCTTCTTTCGATTGCACTTTTGTGTTGAGCAGTTCAAATAGAATGAATAACGCAAAGGGCAGCGCCATGCCCGCTATAGCGGCAATAGTATAGTTACGTGCCGGCTTTGGAGAAATAGCCCCACCGCTCATAGGGGGATTAACCGGAATAATATCAGAGGTATTAGACGCTTCTGAAATGCGAGCCTCGGAAAGTTTTTGCATGAGGAACACATATAGATTTTCCAACAACGAATAATTACGCTGCACCGAAATAAGTTGCCGCTCCGAAGCCGGCAGCGATACCAATTGCTTTTCAATTTCTCCTAACTGGCGATTAAGGAAATCCATTTTTATTTTGTCGGTAGAGCGCAGGGTCGCTACAGACTCCAGCACGTTTTGTTTTATTTCCTGAAAGCGCTCAATCTTATTGGTAACCAACGGATTTCTTTCCCGGGTGGGGTCGAGGTATAATTTTAATTCCAGTTGCAAATCCACCATCTTGCTCAACAGAGAACCCACCACTGGATCGGCCAAGCCTACCGATGAAGGCAACACGATCTGATCCAGATTTCCTTTGCCTTTTGTTAAATATTCATCCACATACTGATAATAATTCTGCCTTATCAACAATTCTGACTTTTGTGTTTCGAACACTTCGGCCCTTTCCAAAAAACGTTGTGCAGCGGCACTCATGTCCTTAACCCGGCTGCTATTGCCAAATCGTTCTAATTGATATTCAACCGTGCGGAGAGAATCTTTTATACCAAGCAGTTGCGAACGGATAAAGTCAATGGTGCGAGTAGCGGCTTCATTTTTTTTGCGCAAGTCCATGTCTCGATAGGTATTAACCAAGCCTTCCAAAAAATCGATTTCCTTTTGGGGATTAGTACCTGTTAAGGTGAGATTAATAACGCCCGAGCCCACTTCGGCCCATTCTACACCCAACCGGCTGATATAAGAACCTGCAACTGAGCGGGGATTTTGAATAGATAGTAAAAAAGGAACCTCGATAAACTTCTTTATTTCACGACCGGGTATGTTACGGATGCATAACTTAAATTCCTGAAAGTGAATGGAATCGTCTAATGCAAATACCGTTGTTTCTTCTTTATCATCACGATCTGAATACCGGCTAAGGGAGTAATGGGTTTTGTCTTTCAGTGTAAAAAGAAACTGCCCTGGGCGAGTCTCCTGCGGGTCGCACCAGGCAGCAGACACTGGCATATACTCGTATGCCTCGGTTGTCATAAAGTATCCCTCCCTATAAAAATTCGTATTGAAATTTAGGTCTTTAACAACTTTTTCAATTAAAGGATACGAGCGAATGATGTAGGGTTCATTCAAGTAATTTCGGTAGGGGTCAATGAGGGCGTTCTTATAGAGAAGTTCAGCTCCGCCCGCTTCCTGCATTTCGCGGATAATGATGGAAGCAGATACGGGATATACTTTTTGTGTGTACCGGTTTTTGTAAAATGCCACGGCCAAAGCCACCACCAGTGAAATGATAATCACATACCAAAAACGAATGGCGCGCGCCAGTACTCGTTTAAAATCTAACGAAGACCCTTGGGACTGCTTATCTTCCTGATCAAAAAAAGTATCAGCCATTAGTTGGTCGTGGAATTAATAAGTGTAATGGTAATTAACAACAACGAAAGCGAAGAAATTACGAGCGAAAGATTTTTACCAAAGTATGTCTGGTAAGGCCGCTGGCGCAGCGCGGGTACAATCAGGATATCATTTTGATAGACATAATATTCGGGTGAGTTTATGAAATTTTCATCCAATAAATTCAAATACCGCACCTCGGCTTTGCCATTAATCTGGCGAATCAGCTTAAGATTTTTTTTGTCGGCCAAATCCGTAAGGCCTCCGGCCAACCCAATGGCTTCGATATAACTTACCCGGTTGTTTGACAGCACTACCGTTCCTTCACGCTTAGCTTCCCCTAAAATGGTAAACCTGAAGTTAATGAGTCGAACTTTTACCACCGGAGCTTCCAGATATTGATCTGCGATGGCTTGAAGCTTGTTTTGAATTTCATACACAGTTAAACCCGCCACCTTCACTTTGCCGATTACCGGATAAATGATTTCACCTTGGGGGTCCACCAATTCGCCAAGCAGCAATGCATTGCCCGGATTAAGGTTTTGTTGCATTTGCTGAGCCATGATGTTTCTGTTGAAAATATCATACTCCTGTGGAGTAAGACTTTCAAACCGTACTGAAATAATGTCTTCGGGTTGGATATGATACTCGTAGTTTTGATGCTCATAGTTTCTTACGATTGTATCCTTGGGCAAGTCTTTCACATTAACATCGTCTTTCTGTAAAAGAACATACTTCTTATTGGTAACGCAGGAAGCCATCAAAATAACTGCGAGGGTCATCTGGAAGAACCTGATTGTGAGTTGTTTTGTTGGCATTCGTGCAATATCTAATTTAAAATTCAAAAGTTAAAATTCAAGGTTCAAGGTTCAAGGTTGAGTCTTCGAGAGTAAGAAAGCAGTTACTGAAATGTTGAACTTTGAATTTGAAATTCCGAATGGAGTTTTCACAGCTTCGCCTCCTCAGTCCCATGTGAGTTTTACAGTAAAGGGATTAGAACCCTGATGTTTAATTATCGCCCCAAACCAACAAGGCATCCTGATAGATTACCCTGTTTTTCTCAAAGTCTTCAACGCCAATATGATTGGCAATAATTTTTCGCTGAATCAGGTCTTTTGCTTTGGTAATTAATCTCTGTAAATATTCTGAATCAATGTCACCTACTAAAAGTAATTCAATTGTACCCGTGTCCTTTCCTTTCGCATAGTCGCCAATGATATACGCAGCTTTAAGATCACCTAGTTTTTTAACAACACTCTCTATAATCTCATCAATGCCCAAATATTTATGGATTAGGTTCTTTATTTCCTTATAAAGGGGGTGTGCTGTGTTGGCTCGGTAAAGGATAGTCCGGCCTTTTTCAGAAGAAACGAGATACCCAGCCTTAGATAAATTATTAAGCTCGTGGCGAATGGCATTGGTGGATTCTCCAAACTCTTCGGCCATGCCGCGCAGGTAAGCCGAAGAGGCGCTGTTAGTAAAAAACTTCAACAGCATTTTCAACCTCGTTTTTGATGTGATAAGGGTATCTAACACGAGTTCAAACTTAATACAAAAAACTTAGTGAGTAAAATATTTACTCTATAAATAGCCGTAATTTGATCAAATTAAGTTCTTTTTAGTCAAAAGTTTTGAATCTATTCGAACTAAAAGTGATTGACCAATAGACTCCAAGGCAACAGTCAGCTTGTCGCCTTCTTTCGTTTTGATTAAGACCCCGATCATATTTTTCAATGGACCGTCAATAACTTGCACGTTGTCTCCGGTTTGAAATTTTTCAAACGACCGACTTTCCAGTAATAATCCCGACAAAAGAAATCGTTTTATGGTTTCCAATTCTTTTGTATTTAAAACTGCTGGCTTGTCGTTGTGCCGGATATTCCAGGCAACTCCTGGTGTTTGTAAAACAGAAGGAATATTATCGCACGATTCGAAAACAAACAAATAGGAATTAAAAAGAGGAGCCTCTACTATTTTCTTTCGATCACTCCATTGCCGCATAACCTTTTGAAGTGGAAGAAAAACTTCGAAGCCTCTGCGTTCCAGTAATTCTTTTACCTTTTTCTCCTGTCTGCTTTTTGTATAAAAGACAAGCCACTGTTTCAATTTATCAAAGATTGATAGGTAAATTAAACGCTATTGAGTTTTACTTAAATCGTAAAACTTTTTTATCATAATCAAAAATTCTTTCATCTCTCCCAGCGGCACCATGTTTGGGCCATCACTTAAAGCCTTTTCAGGATTGGGATGTGTTTCAATAAAGAATCCATCGACACCTGCAGCGGCAGCGGCTTTAGCTAAATAAGGAGCAAATTGCCGGTCGCCCCCACTCTTGCCGCCAAGTCCGCCCGGACGTTGGATGCTGTGAGTAACATCAAATATCACCGGAGTATAACCACGCATGATCGGAAGCGATCGCATATCCACAACCAAATTGTGATAGCCAAAGCTTGAACCGCGCTCGGTTAAAAAAACATTTTTATTTCCTTCACCTCGTACTTTGTCTACTGCATACTTCATGTCTTCGGGCGCCATGAACTGTCCTTTCTTTACCTTAACAGGTTTGCCTGTTTTGGCTGCGGCAACCAATAAGTCAGTCTGCCGGCAAAGGAAAGCCGGAATTTGAAGTACATCCACCACCGAAGCAACTTCATCGCATTGATTGGATTCATGCACATCGGTAACAACAGGTACTTTCAATGCATTCTTTAC
>Ga0163146_10001201_pt1 | contig 37330 bp, 38 predicted proteins | sample OliLakLV19MP7G1_FD_148648 | JGI IMG/M metagenome (GOLD analysis project Ga0163146, IMG submission 148648) | Freshwater microbial mat bacterial communities from Lake Vanda, McMurdo Dry Valleys, Antarctica - Oligotrophic Lake LV.19.MP7.G1 | ecosystem: Environmental > Aquatic > Freshwater > Lake >...
CTGGGACAGCGCAATCACATTAGTCTTCGACACGGCGTATCTTCCTTCGATGGAAAGTGGAGGCTCGACACCGCCACGATACGCCGCTTCACCCCTTCACGCCGTCACCAACTTTCGCGCTTAGCTCTTTCGCGACGAGCCGAAGTCCAGTCGTTTTTCGCTTCTGGGAGACCTGCAGCTTCATTCAGAATTAGAAGCGAGCTTCGGTTTCATCGCGGAGTGCTTGCTTCCGTATGCGAGCAAGTTCCACGCTTTGCCGGGAAAGGCCCATGCGGTCGCGCTTGATATTCAGCTTGCGGCGGACAATTCGTTGACCGGCGTGTTCCTCGGGGGAGTCAACGTTCTGCGCCAAAAACACGAGGACTTCATTCCCTCGTCGAGCTTCATCGGGAGAGACCGAACAGTCACGCGGGATGACCTTCTCGAATTACTCGCCGACCAAATGACCCTGCCCCGGCATTTGCTCACGGTGACCCTTTCAGGTGGCGATGGAGCAGGGCTCACAAAATTCCCGCGCGGGTATACGGTTCGGCGCGCGTGACAGGCGAGCCATGCAGCCGGTGATGCTGGCGCTCAGTCGAAACTTCCGGTGTTTGCGCTCTACCTTCGCCAAAGCGTGCGACGAGTATGCGCTGGATCGCAGCCGAGTCCTTGTCGGACGTCATCTCAGATGCCAGCGGAGCTCCTTCCTGCGGCTTGGGAAAGCGCGCCGCGAGCACCCGTTGCGCTGCGGCTTCATCGGCGTCCGGCAAGACACTGTAACGAGTCGCAGCGGGTGTGGGCGCGGTGTGCTCACCGAACCGCGCGGCGAGTATGCGCGCCGCGATGGCCGCGTCCCGGTCAATCTCAGAGAGCGGCGGGGAGTGCTGTGTGGTTCGCACTGGTACCGACTGCACGTCACTGCGGCCGGCGGGGTTCGCAACTGCGGAGCGTGTTGGCCGTGTGGCCTGCGGTGGCGATTGGAGCCCGGCGACAGCAGCAGTGGGGCTAGGCGTGACAGCCGCTCGCTTTGCATCGCAGAGGGCGTTGAAGCGTGCGGCGCGCGCTGCGTGAATAGCGGGGGTTGGCATGGCTTGGTGTCCTTTTCCTGATCCGGCAAACAGCCAATCACGGACTCACTGCGAAGTGAACGGGGCAGCCGAAGGATGTGTCGTCGGCTTGCGCGCGCGTTACGAGGCACATCGCTGTGGGCCCCCTTGGTGTAGTGGGCCGTCCGGGGATGGCCCAGAGGCGTGGTATCCAACAATTTTTGCGCGTTCTCTTAGCGCCGCAGGTAGGCGTGCAAGCGTGCAAGAGCCCCTAGAGAAATCGCACGCTTGCACGCTACGCTAGCGCATAAATGCGCGCTTGCGTGACAGGTTGTGCGGTGTGCAACCCGTGCAAATTTGCACGCCTTGCACGGTTGCACGCTAAAGGATGCCGAGAACTGCACCGCTGGAATCTAAGTCTAGCTTCTGCCTCAAATTGCGAAATACACTCCTCCATGTGGCAAAATTGTCGGGCCCCCATTTCTCCCGTTTGAGGGCCCGCTGAAATTGGTCGATGTTCGCTGGTCCAGAGCGCCCCAGCTTTCGATTGAGCGCATCCAGAATCTCCATCGCCTCACGCTCCCGCTTGGTGAGCTTCGGCGTCGGCGCGCCTTCTGGCGGAAGATCGGGAAACGCCTCGTGCTCACACAGCGCCGGCCGTTTGACGGTCGCGCCGCGCGCATCGGTGAAGGGCGTATCTCGAAGCACGAGCGTGAAGTTCAGACGCTTGCCGCCCTCAGCGTCGCGCTGCTTGCGAACGACGGCCGAACGAGGAGTCGCCAGCGTGATTTCGTGTTCAATGATGCGGACCTTGTTGCCAACGCGTTTGGTTTCCTTGTTGTGTGCGACAAGCTCAATCGTGGTGTCCACGTTGCCTAGCTGCGAACTGTGACCGCGAATGCCCGCTTTCTCGTTCTTGCCGGTGTGCGCTACGACGACGACGCAGGCGCCGGTCTCGCGCTTGATTCGATGCAGCGCCTCGATGACGAGCGACATGTGTTGCCCGGCGATCTCATCCAGACCGGCCATCGCTAAGGACAACGTGTCGATGACCACGAAGCCGATGCGGCGGCGCTTCATGCGGACAATCAGTCCCGCAACGTCGTCTTCAATGGCGAGGCTGAAACGCCCCAGCGCGTAGTCAATCGGGTTGGAGGCGACTCCGTATTGCACGCACCACGCGGCGATGCGTGCCTTGATGCCTGCTTCGCCCTCCAAGCCCACATAGAGCCCGTGGCGTTTCTCAGTTGCGAGCCCGAACACAGTCCGTCCCAACGCAGTCGAACACAGCAGGTGCAGCGCAAAGAACGTCTTACCAATCCGCGGCGGCGCATAGATGATGACGACCGTTCCGTCGTGCGCCACGTCAGGGATGAAATCGAACGACGGCGTCAACGTGTCAAATTCGCCAGCGCTAACGAACAAGAGTCCATCGACGGGCATTTTGTCTTCCCGACGTGTCATCGCCGCCGCCTGGATACGCGGAGTTGAGAGACGATGAGTCTCAGTTCTCCTAAGCTCGGGGATATCGGCGGGCGTCCAATCGACTCGTCTAGCCATGGCGGCTCTGGATGATCGAGAACGCCGTGGAAATACAAGAGTTCTTTGTGAACTTTCCAAGCTCTCACCGCGAGTGAGGCCGGCCAGGGCTCACGCCGTCCGACAATTCGGGTCGCGCGAGCCATCGGCAGAAAGCGGGCGTGTTTATAGTGGCGGTCGTTTACATGCCAGATCGCATCGAGAAGCGCGGCCTCGCTCGGCGTGATTTCAGCAAGAAGGTCCTTGATCGTCCGGCCGCGCGGCGGCTGAGAAAATTTCAGGAGCCTGGGGTGTTGCGTTCCGTCGCGCGATAACTGAGGGCTGGTCATGCTCATGGCTCATCCGTCGCTTTGAGTTCTTCTCTGCCGCCGGTGCCGAGTCCGTCGCTCGGTGCCGGCGCTTTTTTAGGTTCGAGCGCCAGTTTTCCAGCGCGACGCCATTCCTTTGGCGCCGGCCGCGGCGAGTATCCGGCGCCGCTCCGGGCTGAGTTTTCCGCGATGCCGCCGCATCCTTAGTTCGCCAAACGTGAGGGCATGGACATGCTTGTCCAACTCGCACGCCTGGGCCTCGCTGATCGGCGTCACAGACTCCGCCACCCGGTGCCACGGAATGAACACAACGGCTTTCGGTGCCGCGGTATGCTCGACAGCAAGACAGCGGCCGGCCACACCTTTGACGACGATACCCATGACGCGGCCGGCGCGATGGGCATACGCCACAAGCGCGCCCGGTTTGGCGCTAACCTCGAACACTACGGCTCGCCCAAAACGGGGCGACGGATCGTCGGCCGCTGCGAAGCCGGCGCTTCGTCGTCTTCCTCGTCAACCAGGCGTGCAAACACTTCCAACGGCTTGTTCTCTGGAATGAGCGCGTCGAGCATCTTGCGGTCAGTGATCAGGAAGCGCTCGCCGGGCATCACGTATTTCCAGACTTGGGTCACTCGCGGCGTTCCGTCTTTGCGAAATCCGATGACCTTCTCCATCGGAGGTTCATTGGTCATTCGCACTAGTGCGATTGCAGGCACAGGAAATTTGTATTGCATGGTCATTCTCCATCTTTTCGGGGTTGAAAGGCCGCGAGTAATTCGGCTGCGATTGTGTGGGCGCGCTTGTGAATGGCGTCGCGCGAAAGAGCGGACTCCAGAGACGGCGGAATCCCGTCAGCAATTGAAGAAACAAGCTCAGCCGTGCCCACTGGCGCACGATGTCGGCGTGGATCAAACGAAAACGAAGTGCCGAGCAAACTCGCACGAACAAGGCCCACCGCTTCAAGTGCGGCCAGTGGTTGAAATAGCTGCTTAAGTGCCTTCGCGGTTTGCGTTGCAGCGCTCTCAGTGAGAGACGCATCTAAGTCAAGCGCGGCGTCGGAGAGAGTGCGCTTGTGCTCTTCTAAAGCGCGCTTCGCCTGTCTGACTCGCTCTGCCGTCTCGGGGATAAGGGCTTTACGCGCGCTCGCTTCCAATTCGTCGCGCAAGACCTTTTCACGATCATCCGCAAAGTCCGGCGGGTCACGCCCATCTCTTAGCGCATCAACAAAGCTGCGGCCGATACTCTCTTTCCTTCGTGCGGCTCTCGTTTCCGCACGCCCCGCGCCCGTGTGCAGGTCCGCAAGGCTTCTCTCTTCCTCACGCAGCTTCGCTTCCAGCGTGGCTTGCCGAGCCCTAGCACTGCGCAACGCGGCGTCGGCTTTCGCGCATGACAACAACGGCGGGAGTCTTTCCGATTCACGTTCGACCTTCGCTTTGCGCGAGCGACGTTGAGTCGGCGTTCGTACGCTCCCCGGCATCCTGAGGTGTGGGCCGCGGACCTTGCGGTCCCGCATGTCGATAACAAACTCAGCGTCTCCGACGCGAACACCGATGTTCGTGTCGTCTGGGGCGTTGGCGAACTGCGCGCGCACGCCTTGCACATCGCCCTTTCGTTTTCCTTGGCCCCAACGATCCGCTCCCAGTCCGCCACCGCGGACTAGTCCAACGTCGCCGCGGTCAGAGTCGGTGAGCGGGTAGACCGTCCCATAGGATGAGACTGCGGCTGCGATCTCGGCTGGCGTCGTATCCTTGGGGAATGCCGATACAAGTTCTTGAAGGCGCTCACGGTTCATTTTCCACTCCCGCGAACGAATGCGAGCGGGCGCGTATCAATCCAAGTGCGCACAGACTCTGCGTTCCAAGCGACCGCGCGCACACCGATGCGTCGTGGCGCAGGGAAGCGCCCTTCCGCGATCATTGCGTAAAGGCTGCTCTTAGATAACCCCGTGACCGCGAGCACTTCGGGCCGGCGCATTAGTGACTCTGAAAAGGGCATCGTGCGTCTCCGTTCAATGGAGACACGTTGCCTGAGGTTGGCGATGCCGCGCCAATCGTCCTTTGTAATTTCCGCGTCTCTAAGTAGGACGAAAAATTACAAGGCGCCTGTCATGCTTGAGGTGCCAGCCGCAACGCCGCGCTTTCTAGGGCCAGTCGCAACTGCCTGCGACGGATGGTTAGAACGAGACCGGCGGGAAGGCCGGCTTCATCTCCATTGTATATCGCAAGCAATGGGTCGCTCCTCCGCTCGGACGGTGTCCCGCGCCGATGATTGGCGACATGGACGCGAGCGGAGTCATCGCTTACCGCGGGCGCGCCGAGTCCACGCTCTGCTTCAGTATAGGAATGGGCCCGCTGTTTATCGGTTTGGTATCTCAGCGCTCCGTGCTCGTCGTAAGTGGCAACCGAAAGCATCATCCCTTGGTGAAATGCTTTTGCTGTTGGGCGCCCGTTCGCATTCAAGTCCGACTCGTCCAAGCTGAAAGCCTTCCAACCTTGGGCGCCCAAATAGAGTGCAAGCCCAATGCATTGCTCGGGCATGCAATGAGTCATGCGCGCTAGTTCGGCGAGCCGCACTTCAACCCTTTTGTTGAAGCGGGCATGTTCATGCGCCGCGGCATCCTTTGCTGGCAGGCGCAGCGCCGGAAGCAGCCGCTGCAAGCGATCTTGTGCCGGGTTTGCATGGCGCCTTTTCATGCCGCAACTTCTCGCGCCTTTTCGGAGTGGGCCTTCGCAGCGCTTGCCTTCTTTTTCTGCTCGGGCGGGGAGCAAAAGCGCTCCCATGCCAGCATCTGCTTCGCGCGTTTTTGGAACAGGTCGCCGCGCCGATAGGCGGCCTCCGTTTTGTCCTCAATCTTGTGCGCGAGCGCCATTTCCGAAACGAGGTTTGGGAATGACGTGCATTCGGCCGACCAGTCTTTAAAGCTGGACCGGAATCCGTGTGGCGTGGCGTCCGCGACGCCCATCCGCTCCAACATTTCCTTGAACGCGCCCTCGCTGAATGGCTGCGGACCCGTCTTCTTGCTGCGTCCGCTGGCAGGAGCGATGAAAACAAATTGATCGGGTGCGCCGGCGCCGACTTCCCTCAGAATTGTCCGAGCACGCTGTGTAAGCGGAACGCGGTGTTCGCGGTTCGCCTTCATGCGCTCTTTCGGAATGGTCCAGATACCGCCTTCTAAGTCGAACTCGCCCCACTTGGCGCCGCGCGCTTCGCTGCTGCGACTCGCCGTGAGAATCAGGAATTCGAGTGCCCGCGCCGCTGGCGCTTCGCGGGTCCGCAGTTCCGACATAAACGCAGGGACATCCGCGTAAGGCATCGCCTTATGGTGACCGCGTTGGAGCTTGTGGCGCTTGGCTAGCATCGTGTCCAAATGGCCGCGCCAGCGCGCAGGATTTTCGCCCTCGCGCATCCCTTGCGCTTTCGCTGCATTCAGCGCGCGCTCAATGCGCTGGCGAACTCGGGAGCCCGTTTCCTGCCGATCTTCCCAAAGCGGACGCAGCACGGTCAGAACGTGGTCGGTGTCCACGCGATCAATGCGAACGTCGCGGATTGCGGCGCAATAGGTTTTGAAGGTCATGCGCCATTGATCGACGTGCTTCGGGTTCTTGAACTCGGAAGCGATGTTCTCAACCAGCGCGTCGGCGAACTCGCCAAATTTCGAGATGGACGCTGCCTCCTTCGCAGCCTTCCGCTTGGCTTCAAGCGGGTCGGTGCCGTCCCGCAGCATCCGACGCGCGGCATCGGCCTTCTCCCGCGCCTCAGCTAGCCTCACGTGGCCTTCGTGGGCTGAACCTAGGCCCAATTCGCAAAGCGTTCGGCTCTTCCCACAGCGCCGCCAATAAAGGAAAACCCACCGGCGCCGATGGCCCCTCCCGATACTCAGATAGAGTCCACCGCCGTCGGCATGGCGGCCGGGCTTTTTGAGCGCTTTGACGCCAAGCGCGCTGAGCCGCTCAATTTGCTTCGCCACAAGTCCACTCCACTCGCCGCGCTGTGCAAGTCGCGAACGGCCCTAACAGCGGCCCTAACAAATCACGCGGAATTCTCAGAACGTTCTCGGAATTACGAGGACATACGACGAGCTAGGAGTCCACGGGGCACTTTGATTTTTCAGGGTTAATGGACTTCGCAGGACCGCTAGGGAATTCCAATTCCTCAGTCTCCCTCTCCGCCAGGGTTCCATCACTGGGCGCTTGAGGCGCCAAGAGGCTGCGCGTGGTGGAGCTGATCGGGTTGCCATCTGCTCTTCACCTCCGGATCGATGATCACCCAGCCCACATTTCGGCGCCCGCCGTTGGCGTGCGCCTGCGCAGCGGTTAGGCGCCAAGCGCATTTCCGCGTCGCCCTCAACTACCCCGCATCGCGCGATGGTGTAGGTTCGAGCGCGCGAAGGATATGTGTTGATGGCGAGCCCCGATCACGTTGCACCGGCCGACGAGGACGGCGCGGACGCGTCGGACAAGGATCGGGCGCTGCGCTACGATATTCGGCTGCTCGGGCGCATTCTGGGCGACACGATCCGCGACCAAGAGGGCGTGGCGGTGTTCGATACGATCGAACGCATCCGCTTGGCGGGCCTGCGCTTCCACCGCGACGGCGAGGAGGCGGCGCGCGAGGAGTTGGAGGCGATCACGCGCGACCTTGACGGCGAGACGGCGGTGCGCACCATTCGCGGCTTTGGTCATTTTTCGCATTTGGCCAACCTCGCTGAGGATCAGCACCATGTCCGCCGCACGCGGGCTTACGCCAAGCAGGGTGTTGCGCCGCGTGATGGCTCGATTCCAAGGGCGTTAGAGCGGGTGGCGGCGGCGGGTGTCAGCCAGGAGCACGTGCGCGCGCTGCTCGATCGGGCGCGCTGTGCGCCGGTGTTGACCGCTCACCCGACCGAAGTGCGGCGTCGAAGTTTCATTGATCGCGAGCTGGAGATCGCGCGCCTCCTCGATGAACGCGACCGCATCAATTTTACGCCGGATGAACTGGAGGCCAACCGGGAGTCGCTGCGCCGCATCGTGCTGACGCTTTGGCAAACCAGCATTTTGCGCGAGACCCGGCTGCGGGTGATCGACGAAGTTGCCAACGGCCTTGCGTATTATGAGCAGACCCTGCTGCGCCAGATTCCTGAATTTTACGCGCAGGTCAGCAAGGCGCTCGGAGATGCGCCGGCGCCATCCTTCATGCGCATGGGCAGCTGGATCGGCGGCGATCGCGACGGCAATCCGTTCGTCACGGCGGAGGTCATGCGTCAAACGCTGATGATGCAGAGCGCCTGCGTATTCAAGTTCTACCTGCCCGAGCTTGATGCGCTGGGCGCGGAATTGTCCCTCGATGATCGCATTGTCGCGTGCACACCGGCGCTGGAAGCGCTCGCTGAGCGCTCGGGCGATGAGGGCATCAGTCGCCGGCATGAGCCGTATCGGCGGGCTATTCGTGGCATGTACCGGCGCCTCGCGGCGACGGCGCGCACGCTGGCCGAGGTTGATGCGGAGGCAACACCGGCCGCGTCATACGCGGACCCGGCTGAGTTCGCAGCGGATCTGGCAGCGATCGACGGTTCGCTTCGCGCGGATGGCTCTGCGATCGTTGCAGATGGACGCTTGGCGGCCTTGCGGCGCGCGGTGGACGTGTTCGGGTTTCATCTTGCGACTCTCGACTCACGTCAGAACGCGGACGTCCACGAGCGGGTTGTCGCGGAATTGTTCGCCGCGGCCGGCGAGACGTACATAACGCTCGACGAAGCTGCTCGCATTACATTGCTGGCGCGCGAGATGGGCCAGCCACGGCCTCTGGCTTCGCCGCACTTGAACTATTCGGACGAGACCAAGTCGGAACTGGCCATCGTTGCGGAAATTGCCGCCTGTCGCGCCCGCTATGGCCTGCACGCAATCGAGCACTACGTGATCTCGAAGGCGGCGGCGGTGTCCGATGTGTTGGAAGTCGCTGTACTATTGAAAGATGCGGGCTTGTTGCATCCGGCCACTGCCGTGCTCGACCTCGATATCGTGCCTTTGTTTGAAACCATCGATGATCTGCGCGGCTGCGCGACTGTGCTGGACGATCTCCTGTCGCAGCCGTGCTATCGCCAGCTGCTGCGCTCGCGCGGCGACGTCCAGGAGGTGATGCTCGGCTATTCGGACAGCAACAAGGACGGCGGCTACCTGACGTCGTCTTGGGAGTTGTTCAAGGCTGAGGTTGCATTGGTTGAAGTCGCCAAGCGCCACGGCGTGCGCCTGCGGCTGTTTCATGGACGCGGCGGCACCGTTGGGCGGGGCGGCGGGCCCAGCTATCAGGCGATCCTGGCGCAGCCGGCGGGCGCTGTAGACGGCGAAATTCGCGTCACCGAGCAGGGCGAAGTGATCGCGGCGAAGTACTCCAACCCGGAGATGGCGCGGCGCAATCTCGAAACGCTCGCGGCGGCGACGCTAGAGGCGACACTGTTGCCCGGCGCACAGAACCAGCCGAGCGCCGCGTTCAGCGAAGCGATGAACGAGCTCTCTGGCCACGCTTACGCTGCCTACCGCGGTCTGGTGTACGAGACCAAAGACTTCGACGTCTATTTTCATCAATCGACGGTGCTGCGCGAGATCGCCAACCTCAACATCGGCAGCCGGCCAGCCTCGCGCACGAACTCGCCGCGTATCGAAGACTTGCGCGCCATTCCGTGGGTATTCAGCTGGGCGCAGTGCCGGGTAATGCTGCCTGGCTGGTATGGCTTCGGTAGCGCGGTGAAGGCGTTTTTGGCGGCGCACCCGGGAGATGGCGTAGCAACGCTGCGGGCCATGCACGAGAGCTGGCCGTTCTTTCGCACCGTGCTTGAGAACATGGATATGGTTCTGGCGAAGAGCGATCTGCGGCTTGCATCGCGCTATGCGGCGTTGGTGCAGGATCAGGCTCTACGCACGCAGGTGTTCAGCCGGATTGAGCAGGAATGGCGCGATACTGTCGATGCGTTGTTCCAGATTACAGGGCAAAGCGCGCTGCTGGACCGCAATCCGCTGCTCGCGCGCTCGATCCGCAATCGATTTCCATACATCGATCCGCTCAACCACATTCAGGTCGAGCTGCTACGTCGCCACCGCGCCGGCGACGGCGACGAGGCGACGCGCCAGGGCATTCATCTCACCATCAACGGCATCGCCGCCGGCTTACGCAACAGCGGCTAGGCGCTCTCCAACGCTGGGGCGTTGACGTGGTCACGCACGCGCGCGGCGTAACGATCGACCAGGTCGAACGTGAGTCGGCCGGGCGTGAAGCGATGGTCGCCAATCTCGCCGACAGGCGTCACTTCCGCCGCAGTGCCCACGATGAAGCATTCCGTGAATGTGTGCAGCTCCTCCGGACGTATCGTGGTTTCAATTACGCGGACGCCCGCGTCGCGCGCGAGGCTGATCACGGTTTGGCGGGTGATGCCATCCAGGAAGCAGTGGGGCGTGGGCGTGTAGAGCGCGCCGTCGCGGATGAAGAAGATGTTGGCGCCGGTCGTCTCGGCGATAGCGCCGGCCGAGTCGAGCATGAGCGCGTCGTCATAGCCGGCGCGTTCGGCGGCGTTTTTGGACACAGTACAAATCATGTAGAGACCCGCGGCCTTTGCCGACGTCGGCGCGGCGTCAGCAGGCGGGCGCCGGTACTTGGCCCAGCACAAGCGCACCCCGCGCTGGAAGCGCGCGGCGTCGAAATATTTTGGCCAATCCCACACAGCGATAGCGACGCGCGTCTTGGTCGCCAGCGCCGAGACACTCAATTGCTCGGCGCCGCGCCATGCGATGGGGCGGACATAGCAATCGCTGAGCTTGTTCTTGACGCATGTAGCGACACACGCGTCGTTGATCTCCGCCTCGGTGAACGGAATGTCGAAATCGAGAATTTCGGCCGAGCGGAAAAGGCGGCGTGTGTGGGCGGCGAGGGCGAAGATGCGCCCGGCATACATGCGCTCGCCTTCGAACACGGCCGAGCCGTAGTGCATGGCATGACTCAAGACGTGCAGATTGGCTTCCCGCCACGGCACGAACTCACCGTCGAGCCAGATCCAGCCATCGCGATCGTCAAAGGGCACAATGGACATGTCAGCCCCAATGCATCTGGACGTTATGACTGAGCGACACCGAGCGCAGCACTTCGTCCGCGATGTCGTCGCCCATGGCGCGGCAGCCGGTGTCGCCGCCGAGATCGGTGGTGCGTACGCCGCTGTCGATGATGCGCTCGACGGCGGCCTCCACTGCGTCCGCTTCGTCGTTCAGTTTCAGGCCGTAGCGCAGCAACAAGCCGGCTGAGAGAATGGCGCCGATCGGATTGCACAGATCGCGCCCGGCGATGTCCGGCGCTGATCCGTGCACCGGCTCGAACAAGCCGGGCTTGTCCGCGCCGAGCGAAGCCGAAGGCGCCATGCCGATCGAGCCGCCGAGCACCGAGGCTTCGTCGGAGAGAATGTCGCCGAACATGTTTTCGGTCAGAATGACGTCATAGGCGCGTGGTTGGCGGATCAGTTGCATGGACATTGAATCCACCAAGGCGTGCTCCAGGCGCACGTCGGAAAACTCGGCGCTATGCACGCGGGTGACCACGTCGCGCCACAGGCGGCTGGTCTCCAGCACGTTGGCTTTGTCGACTGATGTGACCTTGCCGCGCCGCGCGCGCGCCGCTTTGAAGGCGGCGCGGGCGATGCGCTCGACCTCGGCAGTGGTGTAGACGCATTCATCGCTGGCGCGATCGGCGGTGCGTGTCTTTTCGCCGAAGTAAGAACCGCCCGTCAGCTCACGGAACATGACGAAATCCGTGCCGGCAACGATCTCGGCACGCAGGGGCGAGCGTTCAACCAACGAGTCGTAGATAAAGGTCGGGCGAATGTTAGCAAAAAGGCCAAGCGCTTTGCGGAGACCGAGCAGACCCTGTTCGGGCCGTTTGGCGCCGCCATCCCATTTCGGTCCGCCGACGGCGCCGAGAAAGATCGCGTCCGCGCGTTTGCACGCGTCCAACGTTTCCTCCGGCAGCGGCTCGCCGGTCGCATCGATGGCGGCGCCGCCGATCAGATGCGTGTCGAAGGCAAAGCGATGATGGAAACGGTCGCCGACTGCCTGCAGCACTTCCATCGCCGCGCGCGTGACCTCTGGGCCAACGCCGTCGCCGGGCAATAGGGCGATGTGGTAGGTTTTCATGCTGCGTTTTTCTCTTCAAAAGCTTCGATGGCGGGGATGCGGTCGGTTAGCCAGCCGAAGGTGTCGACACCATCGAGCAGGCAACGCCGGGCAAAGGGCTCGACTGCGAACTTGACTGGCGGGGCGTTGCCGAACGTGAGTTCGCAAGCTTCGAGATCGACGGTGACGCGCGCGCCTGGGTCAGCGAGGAGGCGCGCGTGCGTTTCCGGATCGACCACAACCGGCAGCAGCCCGTTCTTCAGCGCGTTGGAGGTGAAGATGTCGGCGATGCTGCTCGAGACGACGGCGCGAAAGCCATAGTCCATGAGCGCCCACGGCGCATGCTCGCGGGACGAGCCGCAGCCGAAATTGTCGCCCGCGACGAGCACGCGATGCTCGCCGGCGTCGATGGTGTTGAGCTGCTCCTCGGGCTTGGGCTTGCCGCTGGCGTCATAACGCCAGTCGTAGAAGGCCTTGGCGCCAAGTCCCTCGCGGGTTGTCGTCGTCAGAAACCGCGCAGGGATGATCTGGTCGGTGTCGATGCTCTCCTGCGCGATGACGATGGTGCGCGAGACCAGTTTCTTCAGGGGCTCAGCCATGGGCCGCCTCCAGGAAAGTGCGCGGATCGGCGAGCACGCCTTGAACCGCGCTAGCAGCCGCTGTCGCCGGGCTGGCAAGGATGGTGCGTGCGCCTTTGCCTTGCCGCCCTTCGAAGTTTCGGTTTGACGTGGAGACTGCGAGCTGGCCTGGCGCAACGAGATCGCCGTTCATGGCGATGCACATGGAGCAGCCCGGCAAGCGCCATTCGGCGCCGGCGTCGAGGAACACGCGGTCCAGCCCTTCGGCTTCCGCGTCGCGGCGCACGGATTCGGAGCCGGGCACGACCAGCATACGGACGCCATCCTTCACCCGTCGCCCGCGCAACACGTCGGCGGCGGCGCGGAGGTCGGAGAGTCTGCCGTTGGTGCAACTGCCGACGAACACGACATCGACCGGATAGTGCGTCGTCGCCTCGTTCTCCGCGAAACCCATGTAGTCGAGCGCGCGGCGCGTGCTGTCATTGGCGGCGCGCGGCAGGGGAGCGCCTATGGGCGCCGCCGCGTCGGGCGTCGTGCCCCAGGTCGCCATGGGCGTGATCGCGGCGCCGTCGATGCGAACTTCGTGGTCGAAGGTCGCGCCGTCATCGGTAGCAAGCGCACGCCAGCGCTCAGCCGCCGCTTCGAACGCCGCGCCCTGCGGGACAAGCCGGCGCCCGCGCAGCCATGCGATCGTCTGCTCATCCGGCGCGACCATGCCGGCGCGGGCGCCGGCTTCGATCGACATGTTGCAGAGCGTCATCCGCCCTTCCATGCTGAGACTGCGGACAGCCTCACCGGCATATTCGATCACGTAGCCCGTGCCGCCGCTGAAGCCGAGCGTGGCGATCACCGCCAGCGCCACGTCTTTCGCCGATACGCCAGCTTGCAGCTTGCCATCGACCGAGACCCGCATGCGTCTCGGCCGGCGCTGCAGCAGGCATTGGGTCGCGAGCACGTGTCCCACTTCTGAGGTGCCGATGCCGAAGGCGAGCGCGCCGAACGCGCCGTGCGTCGCGGTGTGGCTGTCGCCGCAGACGACGACCATGCCCGGCTGCGTGAGGCCAAGCTCCGGCGCCATCACGTGAACGATGCCGCGATCGGCGCTGTCCCAATCCGCGAGGCGAACGCCATGTTGCGCGCAATTGCGGCGCAGGGTTTCAACCTGCGCCGCGGCTTCCGGCGTGACATAGGGCCGCTCGCCCGCTTGGTTCGGTGGCAGCGTGGGGGTCGAGTGATCGAGCGTTGCGAAGGTGCGGTCCGGGCGACGCACCTTGAGGCCCCTCGCATCCAGATCCGAGAACGCCTGCGGGCTCGTCACCTCGTGGACGAGATGTAGATCGACATAGAGAATGGCCGGCGCGTCCTCGCTTTCGGCCTGCACGATGTGGGCGTCCCAGATCTTGTCGAACATCGTGCGCGGGTTAGGAGGCGTAGGCACGGTACGCCTCCGTTTCTGCGACCGTGTTGATGATCGTCAGCAACTCTCCGTCATCGATCTCGCCGATTTCATCGGCCCGGCGCTTGAAGCTGCTGAAGACGTGGCCGAGCTGATTGCCGGTGAGCCGATAACCGAGCGCTTCGGCGCGCTGGGCAATAGCGTGGCGCCCGGAATGCTTGCCCAGCACCAATCTGGTGCCGGAGAAGCCGACGTCCTCGGGGCGCATGATCTCGTACGTGCGCGAGTCTTGCAGCATGCCGTGCTGGTGGATGCCAGCTTCGTGCGCGAAGGCATTGAGGCCGACGATGGCTTTGTTGCGCACCACCGGCGACTTGGTCAGCGCCGAGAGCAAGCGGCTGACGCCGACCAGCTTGGTCGTATCGACGCCGGTGTGCACGCCGTAAAGATCGGCCCGCGTACGCAGCGCCATGACGACCTCTTCGAGCGCGCAATTGCCGGCGCGCTCACCGATGCCATTCACGGCGACCTCTACTTGCCGGGCACCGTTCTCGACGGCGGACAAGGTGTTGGCGACGGCCATGCCGAGATCGTTGTGGCAGTGCGCCGAGATGACCACGTGCGGATGCTTGTCGATCACGCGGCGGCGGATGTCGGCGAAGATCGCGCCGATTTCTACCGGCGTCGAATAGCCGACGGTATCGGGGATGTTCAGCGTCGATGCGCCGGCCTCGGCGACGGCCTCCATCACGTCGCCCAGGAAGTCGGGCTCGGTGCGGATGGCGTCCTCGGCCGAGAACTCGACGTCATCGAACAGCGTGCGCGCGAACGATACCGAGCGCACAGCGGTTTCCAGCACTTCATCGGCGCTCATGTTGAGTTTCGCGGCGCGGTGGATTGGACTGGTGGAGAGGAAGATGTGTAGCCGCCGCTTGGGTGCGCTTTGCAACGCGCCGTAGGCGGTGCGGATATCGTCTTCGCTGGCGCGTGACAGCGAGCAGAAGATCGGACCTTCCACTTCGCCGGCCACGCGGCGGATCGCATCTGCATCCCCCGGGGAGGCGGCGGCGAAGCCGGCTTCGATCACATCGACGCCGAGATCGCGCAGCGCGGTCGCCATCTCGACCTTTGCTTCGGCTGACATGGAGAAGCCCGGCGCTTGTTCGCCGTCGCGCAAGGTCGTGTCGAAGACGATGACGCGGTTTGGATCGGGCGGGGTGTTTACACCGGGCATGGCGCAACATCCTCCACACGTACAGCCACCGGGGGCGAGGCGATCCGGCGAGCGCCGACGATGCGGTCAATTTGGCGCCCCAGCACTTGGGTGCAGCGGCCAGCATCACGTTCGCGCACGGTGATGCGGACCTCGCGATGCGTCCCGGCATCTGACACGCTCATGCCGTCGATATGAAAGCCGCGGCGTTCGATGAGGCCGATGAGCCGCTGCAGCGAGCCTTCCGCGCGGTCGATCTGAATGTGGAACACGTCTTTCATCATGGCTCTCCGTGCATCATTTCCGAGTTGCTTTTGCCTGGCGGCACCAGCGGCCAGACGTTCTCTTTGGCGTCGATCAGCACATGCGCGAGGCAGGGGCCCTTTGCGGCGAGCAAGCGCTCGATGCCAGGACCAACTTCCTCGCGCCGACTAATTCGGAACGCCTCGATCCCGAACGCCTGCGCGACGGCGGCGAAGTCCGGATTGTCGGAGAGGTCGATCTCGCTAAAGTTGCGGTCGAAGAAGAGCTCCTGCCACTGGCGCACCAGGCCCAGCGACGCGTTGTCCAGCAGCACGATCTTGAGCGCGATATTGTAACGGCGCAGAGTCGCCAGCTCTTGGATGTTCATGATGAAAGAGCCGTCGCCGCTGATGGTGACGACGTGCGCGTCCGGTTGCGCCAGTTTTGCGCCCATGCCGGCGGGCAGGCCGTAGCCCATCGCGCCGAGACCGCCTGATGTCAGGTGCGCTTGCGGCGCCGAGAAACTGCAATGCTGCGCCACCCACATCTGATGTTGGCCGACGTCGCAAGCGGCGACGAACTTGTCGCCGGCGCGCTCCGACAGCTCCTTCAGCAACGCCGGTGCGTACACGCCGTCACCGGGCGCGTCATAGCGGAAGGCGTGCGCACGTTTAGCTTCAGCGCAGTCCGCAATCCACGCATCGATCTCGGGCGGACGCGGCGAGAGTTGAGCGACAGCACTTTTCAGGTCGGCCGTAATGGCGACATCGGCGGCGCGAAGTTTTCCGATTTCGGCAGCGTCAACGTCGATGTGGATGACCCGGGCGTGCGGCGCAAAGGTGGACAGCTTTCCGGTGGCGCGGTCATCGAAGCGCGCGCCCAGCACGATCAGCAGATCGCAGGCTTGCACCGCCTCGTTGGCCGCGCGCGTGCCGTGCATGCCCATCATGCCCAGCGCTGTCGGCCAATCCGTCGGCAGCACGCCCAGACCTTGCAGCGTGCACACGGCTGGGATGTGGGTGTGATGAGCGAAGGCGCGAACTTCGTCGGTCGCGCCGGCGATACGCACGCCGCCGCCGATATAGAGCAAAGGACGTTGGGCGGAGCTGATGGCGGATTCAGCGCGGCGCAGTTGCGCCGGATCGATCCGCTGTGCTGGTGCGGACGCGCGCGGCGCCGGGGCAGGTGCGGCGGCGAGGCCGACCTGAACGTCCTTGGGCAGGTCAATCAACACTGGGCCTGGGCGGCCGGACGTTGCGATGCGGAACGCGTCTTCGAAGATGGCCGGGATGTCGGCGGGATCGCGGACGATCCACGAATGCTTCACCATCGGCAGCGTCGCGCCCAGGATGTCGATCTCTTGAAACGCGTCAGTGCCCATCAGGGGTGAGGACACGTTGCCGGTGATGGCGATCAACGGCACCGAGTCCATCATCGCGTTGGCGATGCCGGTGATCAAATTGGTGGCGCCGGGACCGGAAGTCGCCATGCACACGCCCGGCTTACCGGTGACGCGCGCATACGCATCGGCGGCGAACGCTGCGGCTTGTTCGTGGCGCACCAGGATGTGTTTGAAGCGTGCGCTGGTGATCGCGTCGTACACCGGCATGATCGCGCCGCCCGGATAGCCGAACACGATCTCGACGCCGAGATTGTCGAGCGCCTCGACGACAAGCCGCGCGCCGGTTTTTGGCGCGGTGTCGGGCGGGTGTTTAGGCATGGGTGCGGCGGCGGTCATTGGCTTTGGCTCACGCGTTCGTCGGTTGCTTCAGCCAGGCCATGCGCGAACGCAGCTCAGCGCCGGTCTTTTCGATCGGGTGATTGCGGTCCGCCTGCAGCATGGCGTTGTAGCGGGGCTTGCCGGCTTGGTTCTCGAGGATCCAGTCGCGCGCAAAGCTGCCGGACTGAATATCCGCCAACACCTCGCGCATGCGCTGGCGCGTTTCTTCGGTGATGATGCGCGGCCCGGACGCCACCGCGCCGTATTTGGCCGTCTCAGAGATGAAATCGTGCATCTTCGAAATGCCGCCCTCATAGAAAAGGTCGACGATCAGCTTCAGCTCGTGCATGCACTCGAAGTACGCGACTTCAGGCTGGTAGCCGGCGTCGACCAAGGTTTGATAGCCGGCCATGACCAGCTCTTTGGCGCCGCCGCACAACACGGCTTGCTCGCCAAACAAATCGGTTTCCGTTTCCTCCGCGAAGGTTGTTTCGATCAGGCCGCCCGAGGCGCCGCCAATGCCCTTGGCGTACGACATCGCACGCGCGCGCGCGGTTTCAGTTTTGTCCTGGTAGACGGCGAACAGAGCGGGGACGCCGCGGCCGCGCACGAACTCGCGGCGGACCAGATCGCCGGGACCTTTCGGCGCCACCAGCACGACATCCATGTCGTCGCGCGCTTGCACCCGGCCGTAATGCACGGAGAAACCGTGGGCGAAGAGCAGGGCGCTGCCTTGCTTGGCGTTGGGCGCGATGATTTCGTTCCAAATGTCGGCCTGCGCCATATCGGGCGTCAGGAAGGCAATCAGGTCGGCGCCCTTGACTGCGTCTGCTGGCTCAGCCGTATCGATCTTGTCGGCGCGGGCGTTGGTCCAGCCTTTGCCGTTCTTGCGAACGCCGGCGACGACGTCGTAGCCGCTGTCGCGCAAATTCTGCGCGTGGGCGCGGCCCTGGCTGCCATAGCCGATGACGGCGATGGTTTGACCCTTCAAGGCGTCATCGCGCACGTCGTCGTTGGTATAGACTTTCATTTAAGAGGCCTCACGTTGCGCCGGCGTGCGTGTTTGCGCTGGCGGCGGGTTGGGAATGGTGACGGCGCCCTGCGAAGCAGAGGCGACCAGGACGGCGTATTTCGCGAAAACGCCAACGGGCGCCTCTTTCACGGGCGGTTGCGCGGCGCGTGTGCTCAAATCGGCGGTGGTTTCAATGCTGCGCGCGGCGACATCGATGCGAACGACGTCGCCATCGCGCAGCAAAGCGATCGGACCGCCCACCGCCGCCTCGGGGGAAACGTGACCAGCGACGAAGCCGTACGATGCGCCTGAGAAGCGCCCATCGGTGATGAGCGCGACGTTCTGCATGCCGCGCCCTTTGAGCGCAGCGGTGACCTGCAACATCTCACGCATGCCGGGGCCGCCCTTGGGGCCCTCGTAGCGAATGACGATGACGTCGCCTTCCTGGATCAGGCCGGCTTGCACGGCGTCGAACGAGGCTTCCTCGTTATCGAACACGCGCGCCGGGCCTTCGAACTGCGCCGTGCTGTGGCCGACCAGTTTGATCACGGCGCCCTCCGGCGCGACGTTCCCGTAGATGACCGCGTAAGAGCCGCGCGCCATCACAGGCTTTGCGAAGGTGCGGACGACGGTTTGACCGCCTGTCTCAACCGCTTCGCGCGCTTCTTCGAACATGGAGCGGCCGGAGACGGTCGGCGTGTCGGTGATTTTGCCGGCTTGCATCAAGCGATGCATGACCAGTCGGGTGCCGCCTGCTTCGAACAGGTGATGCGCCAAGAACTGCCCGCCGGGCTTTAGATCGCAGATCACCGGCGCGACTTCGCAAGCCGCGTTGCAGTCCTCGACACCAAATGCGACGCCGGCTTCAGCGGCGATCGCGGTCAGGTGCAGCACTGCATTGGTGGAGCCGCCGCTGGCGGAGACGGCGATCGCGGCGTTGCGCAGCGATGCGGCGGTGATGAAGCGGCGGGCGTTCTGGCCGCGCTTGGTCAGCTCCACTGCGACGCGGCCGCAGCGCTCCGCCTCGGCCGGCTTGGACTTGTGCACGGCGGGGACATCATTGGCGCCCATCGGCGAAAGGCCCATGGCCGAAAGCGCCATTGCCATGGTGTTGGCGGTGAACTGGCCGCCGCAAGCGCCAGCGCCCGGGCAGGCGGCTTTCTCGACTTGCTTCAGGCTCTCATCATCCAAGGCGCCAGCGCCATGTGCGCCGATGGCTTCGAAAACTTCCTGGATCGAGATTTCCTTGCCGGCGTGCAGGCCCGGCATGATGGTGCCGCCATAGAGCACGCAGCCCGGCAGATCCATGCGAGCCAACGCCATGGCGGCGGCAGGAATGGTCTTGTCGCACCCGACGATGCAGACCACACCGTCGAGCTGGTGACCCTGGACGGCGAGCTCGATGGAGTCGGCGATGACCTCGCGCGAGATCAGCGACGCCTTCATCCCCGGCGTGCCCATCGAGATGCCGTCGGTAACGACGATGGTGTTGAAATCGATCGGCACCCCGCCGGCGTCGCGCACGCCGCGGCGCACATGCTCGGCCAGATCGCCCAGATGCATGTTGCACGGCGTCACCGACGACCAGGTGTTGACCACCGCGATCAGCGGACGCGCGAAGTCCTCATCCTCCAGTCCCGCCGCGCGCAAATAGGAGCGCGCCGCGGCGCGATTGGCGCCAGACGTCACGACCGCGCTGCGCAGCGGTTTCGGCTGATTAGGTGGGGAATTCTGCGTCATTTGGGTCCGGTTGAGGCGGCCCGCGCGCAACTAAAAACCCCGCTGCCTTTCGGAGCGGGGTTGGGTGCGAGCGATCCTGGTTCTAGTTCAGGTCGTGTGCAGCCAATCCGCCCCGGAGCTAAGAATAAGCACCAGGCCGCTGATAAGGAGGCTGACTACTACGACGAAGGGCGCATGCGGGTCCGCCGCGATGGCTTTCGCGACCGGACGAGCGGCAATGAGCGCTGACTTCGACATGGGTAATGTTTGCTCCGCTTTCGACTAACGCAGAACTTTTTAGCCCGCGCAACGCCTAAATCGCGGGCGTAGCGATAAATGTTTGCGCTGCACACAAAAGCGGCAAGAGCATTAAGCGGCGCTAAACACTGGAAGGCGGAAGGCGGAGGGCGCCCGGGCCGCGCCCCTCCGCTGATTAGGGCGAGTCCGAAATGTCCGTCTGAGCTTCCGGCTGCAGCGGGCGCCAAGCGCCCGCCTTCGCGCTCGCAAAAGATATTCACGCTCGCGAGAGTGAGTATTGACAGCGGCGGTATTTCGATGGCTCATTCTGTCCAAGCGTCGGCGACAATGATCGACGCCAAGGGGAGGAATGCGGATGAGGGCTATGCTTCTCGCGTCGGCGTGCGCCGTCGCTCAGGTGGCGCTTGCTTTGCCAGCGCAGGCACAGACAACCCAGAACGATAGCGAGACCGAGGAAATCGTCGTCACGGCGGAGCGGCGCTCGACCAATCTTCAGCAGACCGCGATCGCGGCCACGGTCATGACGGGCGAAGACCTCGCCAATGCGGGCGTCACCACCGTCGATCAGCTGCAATTCATTTCGCCCGGCGCGACCGTCAACAATTTCGGCCAGGGCATCGATTTCAACATTCGCGGCATCGGCAAGGCCGAGCACAACACGCAAACGACGACAGGCGTCATTACCTATCGCGACGGCGTGGCGACTTTCCCCGGCTATTTCACCGCCGAGCCCTATTATGACATCGCTCGCATTGAAATTTTGCGCGGCCCGCAGGGCACGTTCGTTGGGCAAAATGCAACTGGCGGCGCCGTGTTCGTCACCTCGAACAATCCGAGCATCAATGGCGGCGTGCATGGCTACCTCCAGGGCTCCCTCGGCAATTACAATTATGCCGGCGTGCAGGGCGCGGTGAACTTGCCGATTAGCGACACGCTGGCGGCGCGCGTCGCCTTCAACACCGATTTCCGCGACAGCTTCTACGACATCTCAGGCCCGCACACCGGCGATGACGGCGTGCGCACCGGCAGCGGCCGCTTCAGCTTGCTGTGGGAGCCGACGTCGAATCTCTCGGTGCTTTGGAAGACTGATATCAATTATCTCGATCTGAGCGGGTATCCCTCCGACCCGGTGAACTCGCCTAACGATCCGTTCGAGATCACGGCCAACGACGACATGATGGCGCTCGACCGCTTCGCGCGCACGGTGGTTGAGGTAAACTACGAGTTTGGTGGCGGCATCACGCTTCGCTCGGTGAGCGGCTATCAGATCGGCAACACGCGCTACGCCGCCGATCTCGACGGCACCAGCACCGGGGTCTGGAGCTTCCGTGACTCCGTCGATGAAACGATCTGGTCGCAGGAATTCAACCTGATTTCGCCCGACGAAGGTCCAATCACTTGGATCCTCGGAGCGTATTATCAGCACGACGAGTACGACTTCTTGCCGGGCGAATTTGTCATCGGTCTGCCGGAGGGAAGTATTTTCTCCGAGTACAGGCTCGAGGGGCAGAACCCCAAGGAAGCGGCGGCGCTGTTCGGGCAAATCACCTACGAACTGCCAGCCGGTTTCGAACTGCAAGTCGGCGCGCGCTATGCTGAGGCGAGCACCGCGAATGACATCTCCGTGCTGCAGTACGGCACGCCGATCACGCAAGACCAAGAGGCTGAGTGGGACAACCTCTCCGGCAAAGTCGCGCTCAACTGGACGATCGATGATCACCACTTCCTTTATGGCTTCGTAGCGACGGGTTTCCGCCCCGGTGGTCTCAACGTTCCGGTTGGCCTCGGCCCGCCGGCGCCGTTCGACGAGGAATTGGTCACCAGCTACGAAGTTGGCTGGAAAGCAGGTTGGCTCGACGGGCGCCTGCGCACGCAGATCAACGGCTTCTACAACGAATACGAGAACTCCAGGTCATCATCGGCTATCCGGACTTCCCGGTGCCGAACCTCAACATCGAGCTGAACACGCCAGAGCCGACGATTATGTACGGCTTCGAAGCGCAGGTTGAAGCGGTGTTCGGGGCGTTCTCGCTCGATGCGGGCCTCGGCCTGCTGCACAGCGAACTGGGCACCTTCTACGCGACTGATCCGCGGATTGGCGGTCCCGCCGTCGCCTGCGATCCGAGCACCGGCCCAACCAGCGCGACCTGCATCAATCTCGAAGGCCGCGAGCAGACCTACGCGCCGGAGCTGACGTTCAACATCGGCATGCAATACGTCTTTGCACTGCCGGGCGGCGATACGCTGACGCCGCGCGTGAACTTCGGCCACGTGTCCGAACAATGGGCGACTTTATTCCAGAACACGGCGCGCGGCGACGCTATTGAAGATCGCAATATCTTCAACGCGCAACTCGCGTGGACGCACGGCGACTGGATCGCCACCGCTTGGGCGACCAACCTCACCGATGAGCGCTATGTCGGCGCCATTAACTCGGGGCTTCGCTTCGCTGGTCCGCCACGGCAGTATGGGATCAGGCTGTTCAGATCGTTCTGACGCCACGACGCCGGCCGCTGGTCTCAGCCAGCGGTCGGCGTACACTGACCCGCACTCCAAAGAGAGTTGAGCCACGCGATGACCACCACCGATTCTTCGCCGTCGCTTGACGCTGCACGCGCTGCGGTCGCGCCGCGCCCCGGCGCCTGGACCGCGCTGACGATTCTTTGCTTCGTCTATGTGCTGAACTTTCTCGACCGGCAGCTGTTGTCGATCCTGGCCAAGCCGATCCAGGACGATCTCGGGATCACCGACGGCCAGCTCGGGTTGATCGGCGGACTGTACTTTGCAGCGTTCTATTGCGTCCTCGCTATCCCGGTTGGTTGGCTGGCGGATCGCACCAATCGCGTGAAGGTGTTGTCGATCGCGTGCGGGCTGTGGAGCGCGGCGACCGCGGCGTGCGGCCTCGCAGCGAATTATCCGCAGCTTGCCATGGCGCGCATGGCGGTGGGTGTCGGCGAAGCAGGCGGCGTGCCGCCGTCGTACGCGATCATCTCGGATTACTTTCCGCCAGGTACGCGCGGCACGGCGCTTAGCTTGTTCAATCTTGGGCCGCCGATCGGGCAGGCCTTGGGCGTCGCCTTCGGCGCGTCCATCGCCGCGGCGTATTCGTGGCGCTCGGCATTCATTGTCATCGGCATTATTGGCGTCGCCACCGCGGTGATCGTCTGGATATTCGTCCGCGAGCCAAAGCGCGGCGGGCTCGACGTCGCGCCGGTAGCTGCGCCGACCGCGGCGCCGGCTGCGCCATCAAGTTTCTGGGCGACGTGCAAAATGTTCTTCGCGCGCCCGGTTCTGCTGCGCACCGCTTTGGCGTGCGCTGCGACGCAGTTCGTCACCTACGCCATTTTGAATTTCACCATCCTCTTCCTTATGCGTGAGAAGGGCATGACGCTGGAGCAGGTCGCGGTTTACTACGCCCTGCTGATCGGGTTCGGCATTGGCGCGGGCATGTATGTGTCGGGCCGCCTGATCGACAAGCTCTCGCCGCGCTCGAAGACGGCGTACGCTTATATCCCAGCCATCGGCCTGGCGCTCGCCATTCCGCTGTTCATCGGCTTCGTTTGGGCGCCGAGCTGGCCGCTGGCGCTGCTCTGCCTAGCGCTGCCGACCGGCCTCAATTATTTTTACCTCTCGCCCGCCGTTACCTTCGTGCAGGAAGAGGTGCGGCCGGATCAGCGTGTGTTGTCTGGCGCGTTGCTGCTGCTGGTGATGAACTTGGTTGGTCTGGGTCTTGGCCCCACTTTCCTTGGCTTCATGAGCGATTACTTCCGCCCGGCCTATCCCGACAATTCGCTGCAGATGGCGTTCTACTGCTTGGTGCCGTTCTACGTGCTGGCGGTTCTTATGTTCTTGTGGCTGGCCAGCGCTATCAAGCGCCAAGAGAAGCAACGCGGAGGTATCGCGTGAGACGAATTGTTCAAATTCTCGGCGCGCTGGCGGCGTTATGCATGGTGTCCCCGGCCTTTGCGCAAGACGCGCCCGTCGTGCGCGCGCCGACTGGCAGCGTGCGCGGGGAGGCGGCTGACGGCCTCCACATTTTCAGGGGCATTCCATATGCCCGTCCGCCCATCGGTGAGTTGAGATGGCGTCCGCCGCTGCAGCATCCGCGCTGGCGTGACACGCGCGACGCCACCGCGTTCGGCCCAGCCTGTGTGCAGCCGACGGCGCGTGGGACGAGCATCTACGCCGGCGAACTTGGTCCGATGAACGAGGACTGTCTGTCGCTGAATATCTGGGCGCCCGCAGGTGCCCGCAACGCGCCAGTGCTGGTCTGGATCCACGGCGGCTCGCTCGTGACCGGGTCTGGCAGCGAGGCGATGTATGACGGCGCGCGTCTGGCGCAGCATGGAATCATTGTCGTCTCGATCAATTATCGCCTGGGCATTCTCGGCTACATGGCGCATCCGGCGTTGAGCGCGGAATCCCGCCGCAACATCTCCGGCAATTACGGCTTGCTCGATCAGATCGAGGCGCTGCGCTGGGTCCATCGCAACATCGGCGCGTTCGGTGGGGACGCCTCCAACGTCACCATCGCTGGCGAATCCGCTGGGGCGCTCAGCGTGATGTATCTGCTGGCGGCGCCTGATGCGCGTGGCCTCTTCCACCGCGCCATCGCGCAGAGCGCTTACATGATCACGATGCCGGAGCTGCGCAACTCGTCGTTCGCGGACCTGCCGGCGTCGGAGCCGATTGGCATTTGGCTTGGCACGCAACTCGGCGCCAACGATCTGCCCGCGCTGCGTTCGATGGAGGCTGAGGCCGTCACCAACGCCGCCGTGCGCGCGGGCTACTTCCCGCTGGGCACGATCGATGGCCGCACCCTGCGGCGGCAATTGGTCGATGTCTTTGATCGCGGCGAACAAGCGCCCGTGCCGATCCTCGCGGGCTTTAACGCGGGCGAAATCCGCTCGCTGCGCTTCCTCATGCCGCCGGCGCCTGCCGATGGCGACGCCTACACCAACGAAATTCGCAGCCGCTACGGCGATCTGGCCGACGCGTTTTTGGCTCAGTATCCCGCCAGCAACATCGGTGAGAGCATGTTGGCGACGACGCGCGACGCCATGTACGGCTGGACCGCTGAGCGCCTCGTTGCGAAGCAGACGGCCGCCGGCGCGCCATCCTACCTCTATTTTTTCGACCACGCTTACCCGGCCGCCGATGCGCTTGGCTTGCATGCCTTCCATGCCGCGGAGATTCCATACGTGTTCGGCACCGCCAACCGCACGCCGCCGCGCTGGCCCGTCCCGCCAACAACGCCAGAAGAAGCACAGTTTACCGACGCGATGGTGAGCTATTGGGCGACGTTCGCGCGCGATGGCGTCCCGCGGGCGGCAGGGCAAGCGGACTGGCAGCCCTACGGCGCGGAGCAAGCCTATATGGCGTTTGAGGATGCGCCGCGCCTGCGCACCGACGTGTTGCCCGGCGCTTATGAGCTTCACGAGGCGGTTGTTTGCCGGCGGCGCGCGCAGGGCGGCGTCGCTTGGAACTGGAATGTCGGCGTGATCTCGCCGCCGCTTCCGCCTGACACGGCGGAGTGCCGATGATCGACGGCGAGGCCCAAGCGTTCGCACTTACACTCGACAAGTTCCTTGAGCACGCGGCGAAGTGGCATCCCCGTGCGGAGGTCGCGAGCGCGCGCGAGAGCGGGATCGTCGATCGCGTTGGGTACGCTCAACTAAAACAACGCAGTCAGCGCGTCTCGGCGCTGCTCGCCAACTTCGGCGTCGCCGCCGGCGATCGCGTGGCGACTTTGGCCTGGAATACGCAAGCACATGTCGAAGTCTGGTACGCGATCATGGGCATGGGGGCGGTGTGCCACACGCTGAACCCACGTCTGACTGCCGCACAGCTCGCGGCGATGGCGGCGCAATCGGAAGCGAAGGTGCTGATCGTCAGCGCTGATCTGTTTCCGCTTGCGGAGCAGATTGCCGCGTTATCGCCCGCGGTTGAGCGATTGGTCGTCATCGATGGCGCCGCGCCGGCCGGCGCGCTTGCGCTCGAGCCGCTCATCGCCGACGCCGACGAGACCACGGTCGAGTGGGGCGCATTCGCGGAGACGGCGCCATCCGGCCTGTGTTTCACCTCCGGCACCACCGGCGCGCCCAAAGGCGTCACCTACACGCACCGTTCGAGCTATCTGCATACACTGCGGTTGCTGCAGGCCGATGTCATGGCGATCACCGCGCGCGACAGCGTGCTCGTCGCCGTGCCGATGTTTCACGCCAACGCCTGGGGGCTGCCGTTCGCCGCGCCGGCTGCGGGTGCAAAGCTTGTTCTGCCTGGCCGCAACATCGACGGCGCAAGCTTGGCCGCGCTGATCAACGCGGAGTCCGTCACCATCGCCGTCGGCATCGCCACGGTGTGGCTGGGGCTGGTCGAGCATCTCGAAACCCATGGCGGCGAACTGCCATCGCTGCAGCGCGTCGTCGTTGGTGGCGCGCCGCTGCCGCCTGCCTTGATGGAACGCATCGAGAGTCGGCTTGGGGTCACGGTGCAGACGAGTTGGGGCATGACTGAGCTATCGCCATCGGGCACATTCGCGCCGCCGGATGACCCTTCGCGCACCGCTGCAGTTTCGGGAAGGCCGGCGATCGGTGTGGATCTGCTGCTTGCCGACGCTGAAGGGCGCGCATTGGCGCAGCAGCGCGATGTCGAGGGCCATTTGCGGGTGCGCGGCGCGGCGGTGGTCGAGCGCTATTTTGGTGATGAGCAGAGTGCGACCGATGCCGACGGCTGGTTCCCGACCGGCGATCTCGCGAAGATCGATTCCGACGGCAATCTCCTCATCACCGGCCGCGCGAAGGATTTGATCAAATCCGGCGGCGAGTGGATCAATCCTGCCGAGATCGAGGCGGTGGTCAGCGCGCATCCTGAGGTGTCGCTGGCTGCGGTCATCGGGCGCCAGCATCCCAAGTGGGGCGAGCGGCCGATTTTGCTTGTGCAGACCCGCGAGCAGGACGTGATAAGCGATGAAGCATTGCTGGCGCCGCTGCGCGATAGTGTGGCGCCCTGGTGGATTCCCGACACGGTCATACGCATTTCGCGTATGCCGCTCGCGCCAACTGGTAAGATCGACAAGATTCGTTTGAGAGATGAGTATGGCGGGTAAGCCAAAGGCCAAGACGCGAAGCGCTATCGCCAAGGCTAAGCCGAAGGCGCGGGTTCCGAACGACGATTCAAAGCCTCGTCGCGGGCCGACGAAGGTGCAGCAGCGCGCCGACAAGATGGAGCAGATTCTCGACGCGGCCGAGTATCTGTTCTCAAGGCATGGTCTGCACGGCGTGACGCTGAAGGATGTGGCGCAGCGTGTCGGCGCGCACCACACGCTGCTGAACTATTATTTCACGGACAAGAAGAAGCTGTTCGACGCCGTGTTCGCGCGCCGCGCCGGCGTCACCATTGCGCTTCGCATGCGCGCGCTCGATGAGTACGACACGGCGTCCAAGGGCAAGCCGACCGTCGAAGGGGCGTTGCGCGCGTTCCTCGACACCGACTTGGACCTCTACATTCAGGGCGGCGAGGGCTGGAAGAATTACGGCGCGCTCGGCGCTCAAGCGTCGAACACCGCCGAAGGCGCCCAATTGATGGATCAGCACTTCGATCCAGTGGTCTTGCGCCTGATCGGCCTTCTGAAAAAAGCGCTGCCCGATTGCGCCGATGAAGACATCTTCTGGGGCTATCACTTCGTCACTGGTGCGTTGATGCTGACGCTGGCGCGCACGGGCCGGATCGATCGGCTGTCTGGCGGCAGATGCAAAGCGGACGACTTCGCCGCCGTGAAAGATCGCATGGCGTCCTTTATGGCCGCCGGCTTTCTCCAAATCTGCAAGCAGAAGCGCGGCGAACCCTGAGCAGAATCTACGGTGCGGCTTCACTTTGCTGCGCGGCCGTCGCTTCGCGCAGGAACGCAAGCACGCGGGGCCAGCTATCTTCGCGGGCGGCGGCGTTGCCCTCGACGGAGCCACCCAGCATGTCGAGCCTCTCGTAGAACGCGTTGTCGCGCGAGACGGGCGGACCGAACACCAAATGCCCAGCGTCCGCGTAAGCGAGAACGTGCACCTGCGGTCCGCCGCGTTCGGCAGCACGGGCCGCGACGGCGCGCGACATCGGGCAGGCGGGCCACATCGTTTCCGCCTCGCCGCAGACCAACATCGTTGCGGCGCGCGCACGTTCGATCGGGATGGCGGCGCGCTCGGCCGCGGCGCGCTGATCGGGATCCTCTATGGATCGGTAAACGCTGATCACGCCTTCGGCCTGATTCCAAGATGAGAACGGCATGGTGGCGATCTCCTGGCCGCCGCTCGTCCAAGACGAACTCTCGCTTTGTCCACCGCGCTGCCAGTTGATGCCATTCCACGCGACGCTCGTCGGCATGCCGGCGACGACGGCGCGGAGTTCAGGATGGCGCGTCGCGACGAGCAACACGGCCTCGGCGCCCTTCGAGCCGCCCACGAGCGCGAGCCGCTGTGCATCGACTCCAGGCTGCGCGCCGAGCCAAGCGAGGCCGCGGTCGAAGAGTTCGAGCGGTATGCGTTCGAGTGAGTCTGGCGTCCCGGGCGCGCCGAAATAGGCGAGCTGGAAAATGCTGAAGCCTTCGCGCTGCAGCGCCAGCGCCATGTGCTTGACGCCGCGCCCAAGTCCGCCTTCGGAGCCGCCGAGAAGCAAGATGCCCGGGTGAGGACCGTCGCCGGCGGCGGGATAGTAATTGCCGAAGAGGCCCGCTTCCTCGACGCGCACGCCGGTCGGGCCCGGCTCCAGCACCTCGATCTGCGGCAGACCGTAGTTCTCGGGCGCGAGAAACTTGAACATGGCCGCGCCGCCCACCAGCGCCGCAACGATCGCCGCAACCGTTAGTCCGTTTTTCCACCGCATCGCCGCGCTCCCTTAGAAGCGGCCAGAATGATGCGAGCTTGGGGCAAACGGCAGTGTGAGCGGTCAGTCCGCGCGGGTGACAAGTATCATGTCAGAGCCAACCCTTATCGCGCGCGATGCGGCCCGCTTCGATGCGGCTTGCGGCGCCGAGCTTGGCGGAGGCTTCCGAGAGATAATTGCGCACGGTGCCGGGGGAAAGATCGAGCGCACGAGCGATATCTTTATTTGAGCGGCCTTCGTCGGCAAGGCGAAGCACATCGCGCTCGCGGTCGGAGAGGGGATTGGCCGGCGCATCCCAGGCGGCTTCCGCCAGTTCTGGCGCAATGGCGCGCCCGCCCGTCGCCACCTTGCGGATTGCTGTCGCCAGCACATCGGCCGGAGCGTCCTTCAGAAGATAGCCGCGTACGCCCGCGTCCATGGCGCGGCGTAGATAGCCGGCGCGGCCAAAGGTGGTGACGATGAATACTTTGGTGGCGAGCTGTTCTTTAGTGATTGCCTCGGCGACATCGAGGCCCGAGAGGCCCGGCATCTCGATGTCAGAGAGCAGAATGTCAGGCTTGTGTGCGCGCACCGCGTCAAGCGCCGCCGCGCCATCGCCGACGCGAGCGACGATTTCGATATCGCTCTCCAGCGACAGCAGCGCCGCAAGCGCGCCGAGCACCAGCGCCTGATCCTCCGCGATCACCACACGGATCATGCCGATGCTGCCAGCGGTACGCGCGCGACCAGTTGCGTGCCGCCGGAATCGCCGGTGACGCTCAAACCGCCGCCGGCCGCAGCCAGGCGTGAGCGGACGCCGCCAATGCCGCCGCCTTCGCGCACGGCTTCGCCGTCGCCATCGTCGCTGACGGTGAGTTCGAGGCCGTTTGCCCCGCGCGTCAGGACAATGCGGCAAGTGCGGGCGCCAGAATGGCGGATGACATTGGTGATCGCCTCGCGCAGCGCCATGGCGAGAACCGCGCCGGCGCCTTGTTCGATCTCCTCGGCGTCGCCCTCGACAATGCAAGAAATGCCGGCGGCGGCGAGCGCGGTTTGAGCGCTGGCGATCTCGCGGCCAAGGGTTGCGCCGGTCATGCCGGCGACGGCGGCCCGGACTTCCGCTAGCGCATCGCGCGCGGCGGCGGCCACCTCGCGCATCTCTGTTTCCGCCCGCGCCGGGTCGCGCGGCGAGAGCTTTACGGCAAGGTCGGCCTTGATGGCGATAAGCGTCAGTGTGCGGCCCAATAGATCGTGAAGGTCGCGGCCGATGCGCTCGCGCTCGGCCGTTGCGGCCATTTGCTTGACCTCGTCCTGCGCGTGGGCGAGCGCACGGTTTTTATCCTCCAGCGCGGCGCGGGAGATGTTGGACGCGCCAACCATCAACATGAAGAAGACGCCGAACCCCCAATAGAAGGGGTGTTGCTGTAGGGCGAGGCCAGCAACGAGAGTTGCGACGGCGAAGGCGCCAAGGAACATGATCGCCCGCCGCGTTGGGCGCAGCTGGGCGATCAAGGCCGCAGCGTAAATGGTGATGACCGTCCAATTGCTGTGCGTAAACGCGAGCGCGAATGATAGGACTAAGATTGCTGTCGCGTAGCCGATAAACCGCGCTCCGGTGGTTTCGATAGCCGCGAAATAGAGCCCTAGGAACACAGCCAGGCCAACAACCCCGGCGACGATTTGCGGCGTCGTCGGCGTGCTGAAGAACCAGGGTATGAAGAAGAGCGGCAGGTACGCCAGCCAGATGTAGGGGCCGTCGATGCTGAACCACTTCGGACGGGTTCGTTCCTGCCGCTCCTGCTTCGCCATGGTTGGAGACTCCACGCAAACCGTGATCGCGGTCAAGCGGCGTGACGGCCTTGGCCTGTCCAAGCGAAGATCGCCGCAGCCAATGTGATTAACGCCAGCGGGCCGGCGTGGAGCCAGAAATTGGCCGCATCGCTTTGGCCGGCCGCCATGAGCGCAAGTTCGCCCAGATGGTAGGACGGGAGCGCCCACGCAATGGTCTGGATCACCTCCGGCAGCACCGCGATCGGCATCCACAATCCGCCCATCACAGCCATGGCGAGAAAGACGATGTTGGCGATGGCGATCGCGCCCTTCTGGCCCAGGCGATAGCCGAACCCCAGGCCGATCAGTGCGAACGGCAGCACAGCGATCACGTGCACACTCGTCAGGGTCGCCCATTGTATTGGGCTCAAGTCCACACCGGCAAAGATGGCGAGGCAGTAGATGATCGCGAACGCGACAACGCTGAAGACGATCGTCGCGACCAGCTTGGCGGCGATGTGCGCGCCGGCCGGCATCGGCGAAAGCCGTTTCAGTTCAAGCTGGCCGTTCTCGCGCTCGCCAGCGACATTTGCGCCGAAGCCGAAGAGGGCAGGGCCCATCACGGCGAAGACGCCGAAGGTCGCGAGCGTGCGCGTCGCCATTTCGACATCGCCATTGCCCATGCCCAGCGCAAACAGCGCGTAGAAGGCGGGCGGCAATATGATGGTTGGGATGATAAATTGCGGCATGCGCGCGGACTTGATGACTTCCGCGCCAGCTTCGCGGACGTACACGCCAGGCGCGGCGGCGACGAGAGCGGACATTATGCGGCCTCCTTCACGGTGTTGGCGATGATGTCGGCCAGCGCATCCTCAAGCGAGGCGCTGGCGACTTCGAAATCGGTGAGCGCGGGATCGGCGCCGAACAGGGCTTCAAGCGTGGCGCGGGCGTTGGTTGTGAGGATCGCCGTATCGGCGCCGCGCTGATCCACTTTCGCCGCGCCGGGCAGCATCTGCAGATGCGCAGGTGAAAGCGCGGTGCGAATGCGAATGGTCGAGCCAGCGACTTTCGCTTTGATCGCTGCAGGCGGGCCGTCAGCGATGATCTTGCCGTCGGCGATGACGACGATGCGATCCGCCAGCGCGTCGGCTTCGTCCATGTGATGCGTGGCAAGCAGCACGGCGACGCCGGCATCGGCTTTCTCGCGCACGAGCCGCCACATCGCGCGGCGCGCTTCGGGGTCGAAGCCGGTGGTGGGTTCGTCGAGCACCAGAAAATCTGGCGCGCCGGCGATGGCGAGCGCGAAGTGCACGCGCCGCTGCTCGCCGCCCGAGAGTTTGTCGCAGCGCCGCTTGGCGAGCGCGGTGAGGCCGGCCTGCTCGAGGATATCGCTCGTTTTCAAGCGGCGCTTGAAATAGCCGGCGTGCAGACTGACGGCCTCGGCGACGGTCAGCGCCTCTGGCAAGCCCGCCGCTTGCAGCATCACGCCCATGCGCGCCCGCGCCTCGGCGTCGCGCGGATCGCGATCGAACAGGGTGACTTCGCCGGCGTCCGCGGCGAGGCGGCCCGTGATCAGGCCCGCTACGGTGGATTTCCCCGCGCCATTGGGGCCGAGTAGTGCGACCACCGATCCAGCCTCAAGTTCGATGGTGAAGTCCTTCAGGACAGGTCGTCCGGCATAGGATTTGGCGACGCCCTCTAGGCGGGCCACGATTGGGGAAGGCGCTGACGGCACAAATGTTCTCCTCGGCGATGCCACGCCAGAAGAGCAAGTTGCGGCTATATCCACGAGTGCAGCGCGTCAGCGACGCGCCATGACAGGTGTCACCCGGTCAGGTAGAGGCTCCCAGCGATTACGGTATTATATGCCGTCCAAAATGTCCCGCTTGCGGATTGACGGGGCCGGGGCCGTTCCTTTATATCGCCGCTCCCCGTCCGCGCGAGCTTCGCGCGGGCGCGCTTATTTTTTAGGCCCCTCGGGGTCCGGCAGGTTTACGATGTTCGCGGTAATCAAGACGGGCGGCAAGCAATACCGGGTGGCCAAGGACGACGTGATCGTCGTTGAGAAGCTGGCGGGCGATGCTGGCGGCGAGATCAAGTTCGATCAAATCCTGATGACCGGCGACGGCGACAAGGTGAAGTTCGGCAAGGATATCGGCGGCGTCATCGTCACCGGCACGCTGGTCGAGACCAAAAAGGGCGACAAGGTCACGGTGTTCAAGAAGCGCCGCCGCAACACCTACCGCCGCAAGATCGGTCACCGCCAAGCTGAGAGCCACGTGAAGATCACGGCGATCGGCGCGAAAAAAGAATCCAAGGAATAAGAGGGCGTCATGGCTCACAAAAAAGCAGGCGGTAGCTCTCGCAACGGTCGCGACTCGGCGGGTCAGCGCCTGGGCGTGAAGCGTTTTGGCGGCCAGTCCGTCAATGGCGGCGAGATCCTCGTGCGCCAACGCGGCACCAAGTTTCATCCGGGCTCGAACGTCGGCCTTGGCCGCGATCACACGCTCTTTGCTCTCTGTGAAGGCAAAGTAGCGTTCGCAACCAAACGCGATGGCCGCACTTACGTATCCATCGCACCGCTCGCGGTGGCCGCGGAATAGGCGAGAACGGAAGCACTCTTCCCGGATCGCCTGACAACAGGGCGATCCGGTTCCCAAGATAGCGTGGGGCGCCCGGATCAAAGGCGCCCCATTTTTTATGCCCCGCGCGTTCGAGCCAAAGGAGTCGGCTCATGCGTGACACGATCGAGACCAAGAGACTGAAGTTGCGCAGCTTGCGCCTGTCGGACGCGCAGCGCGTGGCGGCGCTCTGCGGCGAGCCCTCTGTTGCGCGCATGATTCTGCGCGCGCCGCTGCCGTATCTCCCGATCGCCGCAGAAGGCTGGATTCTCACGCTCGCCGCGCGCAAGCGCTTGGCCGAAGAGTTTGTGTACGCGGTCGATCTTGAAGGCGAGGGTCTTATCGGCGTGGTCGGCGCGCATAAGGCCGGCGAGAACACGTTCGAGGTCGGCTATTGGTTCGGCCGTCCCTATTGGGGCCGCGGCTTTGCCACCGAGGCGCTGAATGCATTCGTTCCCGATGCGAGCACGCTTGGCCCTTTGCAAGCTGGGCACTTCATCGACAACCCAGCCTCTGGCCGCGTGCTGCAGAAGGGTGGCTTCACCTATACCGGCGAGATCGCCAATCTATTCTCGTTGGCGCGCGGTGCGAAGGCACCAACCAAACGCATGCGCTATGCGGGCGAGCGTGAGCTTGGTTTTGGCTTACGCGAGGCGCAGGTCGCTTAGCGGAGATTGAGGCGGCGCAGGATGTCAGCGAAAACGTCCTGCGCACCGTCCCACACGCCGCTAAAATCAGCGCCGGCTTGGACGGCGAAGAAAACCGCGTAGCCGATGATAAACAAAATCGGCAGCGCACGCTCGAGCGAGAACCACTTCATGGCTGTGCGCTTCTGCTGGATCGCCGCGTATTCGTCCCGCAGCGCCGTTATGCCCAATTGTTCTTCGAGGCTGTAGATCGCCTTATACTTCGCGGCGAGCAACAGAATGTAATATGAGTTCGACGTGCGCCAGATGACGCAGGTCAGCGCCAAAGCAAACGCGCACCATGCAAAGAGGGCGGGGTTGAGCGTGCTTTCGCCGCTGGCGAGGAAGCCCAGCGCGCCGACGCCGGCGAGGTTCAAAGTCATGAACACGTTGGAGAGTTCGCGCCTGGCCCGGCGGGCTTCGCGCACTTCTTCCACCAGTAGCCGGTAGAGATCGAAACTGGCCCCCGCCATGGCATTCTCCTAAGTCTGGCTAAACTCTAGCTTCAGCGCCGATCGCTAGCTAGTACGCCTTGGAAACACCGCGAATTTTCCCTACGTAGGCGGTGCGCGGCGAGGGACGCCGCCGGAGCCGTATTCACATGGGTTTGCGCGTAGCCGTCGTCGGCGCCACGGGGAACGTGGGCCGGGAAATGCTGACCATCCTCGAGGAGCGCCTGTTTCCCGCGGACGAGATTTATGCGCTCGCCTCGCGTCGCTCGATGGGCACCGAGATCAGCTATGGCGACCGCACGCTGAAATGCCGTGACCTGGAGCAGTTCGATTTTTCCGGCGTTGACCTCGTGCTGATGAGCGCGGGCGGCGCTGTCTCCAAAGAATGGTCGCCGAAGATTGGCGCGACCGGCGCGGTGGTGATCGATAATTCCAGCGCCTGGCGCATGGACCCGCGCGTGCCGCTGATCGTGCCGGAAGTGAATCCGGAAGCTATCGCCGGCTATGACAAGCTCAACATCATCGCCAACCCGAATTGCTCAACGGCCCAATTGGTGGTGGCGCTGAAGCCGCTGCATGATCGCGCTGGCATCAAGCGCGTGGTGGTGGCGACGTATCAATCCGTCTCCGGCGCCGGCAAGGACGCGATGGACGAGCTCTGGATGCAAACCAAGAAGCTCTACGTCAACGATGAGATCAAGCCCGAGCACTTCCCAAAGCAGATCGCCTTCAACGTCATCCCGCACGGCGGCGATTTCATGGAAGACGGCTACACGACCGAAGAGTGGAAGATCGAGGTCGAGACCAAGAAAATTCTCGATCCGAAGATCAAGCTGACGGCGACGTGCGTGCGCGTGCCGGTGTTCGTCGGCCACTCGGAAGCGGTGAACATCGAGTTCGAGCGCGAGATCGAAGCGGACGAAGCGCGCGACTTGCTGCGCGAGTCGCCTGGCCTGATGGTCATCGATAGCCACGAGGACGGCGGCTACGCCACCCCGATCGATTGCGTCGGCGAGTTCGCGACGTTCGTCTCGCGCATCCGCAACGACAAAACCGTCGAGCACGGCCTGTCGCTGTGGGTGGTGAGTGACAATCTCCGAAAAGGCGCCGCGCTCAACGCCGTGCAGATCGCCGAGCTGATGATGAACAAGGGCTTGTTCAAACGGCTGCGCGCTGCGTGATGCCCGGAGCGACAGCTCGCGCGTTTGTTTCACTGATCTGTGGGCTCGGCGCCGCGGGTTGCCAAACGGACCGGGTAATCCATCGCATCGGGGCGTTTGGCGATTCCTACACTCAGGTTGTGACGCGACCCTATGTCTATGGCGGTGGCGAATTTTGCGGCAGCAGCGTTGCATCAAGTGATCGACGCACTGTTTGGTACAACGTGTTTACGCGCGCGACCGCAGCAGACTGTGAGGCGCTGATCGATTCGTTTGACGCGAACTCGAACTCTCGTGACCCGTTTCCCGGTATGACGAGCGTACTCAACTGCGCCAGTCAAACCGGCCCATTCGAGTGTGAGCGCGCTGTAGCGCTTCAGCAGGATCTGGCGCAGCGTTTTGCTTTTGGCGGCAGCGCCGCGATTGGCGCCAGTGAGGAGCAGCAGGAGCATCTAAGGGAATTTTTTGCGTCGAATGGGCGCTTGATAACTCGGGTGCTCTTTGGCTTTGATCCTCGGCGACCAATGAGCCTTGAGTGTGTGAAGCTCTCACGATTGTTGGATGATGACGGTAACGGGGCTATCGACCTGATCGCTTGCCGTGATGCAACGCGAAGCTGGGTAGTAGATGTGTCTTGGACTGAAGTCTGAACCATCGCCTGCTGGTGAGCGGATATGACATCTACTGAACGTCTGCGAGCTGCACATGGCGGCGCAGCGCTCGCACACCTATTTGCCTCTTGAGGGGAACTGATTGCCATCCATAACCATCGAACAACCGTCAGAAGCGGACATCGACGCTGTCCACGCCATGCTGCGTGACACCTACTGGTCGCCCGGCATTCCACGCGATGTCGTTGCGCGCGCGTGCGCCAATTCGATGTGCGCCATCGCCCGCGACGACAGCGGCCATTTGATCGGCTTTGCGCGCGTGGTGACGGACAAGGCGACGTTCGCGTGGCTGTGCGACGTTGTCGTGTTGTCCGGCAAACAAGGGCGCGGGCTGGGCCGCGAACTCGTGCGCACGTTCTTGGATCATCCGGAGCTGCAAGGTTTGCGGCGCTGGCTGCTCGGCACCAAGGACGCGCACGGTGTTTATGCGCCGTTTGGCTTTACGCCACTCGAGGCGCCCGAGCGCTTCATGCAGATCAAGAATCCGAGGCCCTACGGCGCGCCGGCGTCATGAGCGAGGCCGCGCCCGTCACCGCAAGTCCATCGGAAGCGGAGCGCCGCGCCGGCTTCATCGCCGCTGCGTTCGCTTACATCGTCTGGGGCTTCCTGCCGCTCTATCTGAAGCTGCTCGCGGACGTCGACGTGCGCGAAGTGCTAGCGCAACGCATTTTGTGGGCGGCGCCGGCGGCGTTTCTGGCGGTGTTCATCATGAGCGGCTGGCGGCCGGGCTGGCGCGAGATCGGCGCGGCGCTGAAGCCGCGCATGCTGGGCACGCTGGCGCTCTCGGCCTGCTTCATCTTCGTCAATTGGGGGCTTTACGTTTATCTGGTGCTCCACCAGCGGGTGATTGAGTCGAGCTAAGCGCGAAAGTTGGTGACGGCGTGAAGGGGTGAAGCGGCGTATCGTGGCGGTGTCGAGCCTCCACTTTCCATCGAAGGAAGATACGCCGTGTCGAAGACTAATGTGATTGCGCTGTCCCAG
>Ga0163146_10001219_pt1 | contig 37134 bp, 31 predicted proteins | sample OliLakLV19MP7G1_FD_148648 | JGI IMG/M metagenome (GOLD analysis project Ga0163146, IMG submission 148648) | Freshwater microbial mat bacterial communities from Lake Vanda, McMurdo Dry Valleys, Antarctica - Oligotrophic Lake LV.19.MP7.G1 | ecosystem: Environmental > Aquatic > Freshwater > Lake >...
GCCAAATCGATTCGACCCGCCTCAATCCCGATCAATCCAAGTGCGCCTCTTACCGCTGGGCTTGTGGCGCCACCGAGCGCGGATTCCAGCCGCCCCCCTGCAGCCACCAATTGGCCTGAGCTCAAGGCATTTCTAGCTTCAACCAGCTCCAAGAGCGGTTTGGCGGGTGCCATGAGCCGCTCGACAGGAAGGCTAGCAACCTTTTGCGGCCCCGACGGCAATGCTGACTCGACGCTCGGCCCCGCTGCCAGCGCTTCGATCACGGTAGCTTCGAGAGTTCCCGCGAGCGGTGCGAGGAGCGCCGGCGGAAGCCTTGCCGAAGGGCTCCGAGTGCGATCCAACAGCGTTAATCGGATGTCTAAAACTCTTGCGATCCGCAACTCCGGATCCAACTGCAACGCTTGATGATAAAACGCCTTGGCCCTTGGATCGGCGGTGAGCTCAAAGGCACTGCCGGCCATGAGCTGAAAGTATGGATCGCGTTCAAGCAAGCCCTCGAAGTGCCTCACCAGCCCGACGGCTCCGGCCAGATCACCCTTCTCTATCGCCAACAACAGCTCACCGGGAATTCTTACATGACGGGGAACTCCAGCCGCTTCGGCACTTCGCAGAGCCTTCGAGAGTCCCTTGCAGGGCGCCCCCTGCGCCAAGGCCTGAACCGCGCAATTCCGGAGCTGAAAATGGGCGAGTGCGGCCGGCTCGACCGCCACGGCAGCGAGCATCGAAAGGCGCGCATCGACGGTCTTGAGCTCGGCAGTGTCACCCTTCTGCAAGATCGCGGAAAGCTGCGCCAGCTCTCGGGTCTGGAACTCCCTCCTATCCCAGAATTGCTGTTCGCTAAGGTGCGCGTAAATGGCAAACAACGACGCGCCAAACACAGCTGTGCCGAGCACACCTTCAATCCAGAGACGTAACCGGCTCCGTTGTGGCTTCAGGCGGTGCTGCGCGGTTGTCTCATCCTTGAACACCGGGGCGCGGCTCTCGCTCATGTCCGAGGGGAGTCGCGGTGCAGCCAGCCCCTGCACCTTGAGTCGAGGACTTGTGCTCGGGTTTTCCTGGGGAGGTGGTGAAGCTGGTCGAAGGGGCGGCCGGGGCGCCGGACGCGCGGTAACTGGAGGGGCCGGTGCCGACGCCGCGGGTGGGCGAGCCGGTGGCAGCGTCAGTGCCTGGGGTTTGAGTGGGATTTCCGGCTCAGAGATGAAATCTACCGAAAGCAACTCCTCCCGAGGTTTGAGCGCGTGTTCGGGCTGGGCCTCGTTCTCATACGGCACCAAATCCTCATCCGCTAGCTCAACCGTGGAAGGCAGGGGGTCGCGCTGCTCGAGCTCACGCCGAACCGCGGCGACATCGTCCGCCCCGAGAACCTGTGTGTCGTCGTCATCGACGGAGGGAGGCCTCAAGCGGAAAAAATCGGAGGGACCACCCGCTTTCAGCTGCCTTTCAGTGGCCTCCTCGGCGACGCGTGCAGCAACGGCCCCCGCACCCTGCCTTCGCTCCACCTCCATGTACTCGACGAGCTGCTCGTTCAGAGTGAGGATGTCGTCGCTCGTCACCCCATGCTCGAGTGCCCGCTGCAAGAGTTCACTGGCGCGAGTGGCCTCCCCTTGGTGCAGCAGCACCTCTGCAAGGTAGAGGAACGGCCGTGGGTCATGCTGATCGGCCCGCCTCGCGTAGGCCAACGCCCGCCAGGCCGCCGGGAACATGCCGGCGGCAAGGTACATCCGACCCACCGCGATGAGCACGTCCGCATTCTGACTGTAGAGCCGTTCGGCGGTGCGCCCGACCTCATCAATCAACGCCACCTGAAGCGTGGCACCTAGATAGCCACACAGAGCGGTGGTGGTGTCCTCCTCCGGATCGCCTCTCCAAGCCTTGAGAAGTTCGTTCAACGCGCTCGGCTCGGCAGCGTTCATGGCAGGCCCGCAGCATACACAGCTCGGTCTCGTTCCGGAACACATTCGATGCTAATCAGCCCGCGCCCCTGTGAAAAAGCTCATGCAAGCTGTCCGCACCGCCGCCCTCCCGGCTGTCTCGACAAGCGGGACCAAACTCGCCCGCGAAAAAGCCGTGCGCCGCGAATCGCAGTCGGAAAGCGAAATCGTGCTTAGAGTGCGGTCCCCAGGCCATGTGGTCCCTTGGACCGTTGTATTATACCCAACGGATCTTGAGTGGACCTGTGATTGCGACAGCCGCACCGATCCTTGCGCCCACGTCGTGGCCGCCAGCATTGCGCTCGCGCAACCGGAACTCCTAGCCGAAAACAGCGAGACCAAAGCGCCTGCACACGTACGCTATCTTCTCATTCGCCCGGAACCTGCGGCACTCGCTCTCGATCGCGAGCTGGTCTCGGAAGGCCGGGCCGAGCCGCTCAAGGTAGCAGTCTCCAGCTTGGTGGCAGCCGGGAACGTGACCGTGGCCATCGAGCAACACGACATCGAACTCGACAACATCATCCGAGCCGGCCGCTCCGGAAGATTGGTGTTAAGCCGCATCGATGATACCCTCAAAGCCCTCTCGCTGGCGCAAGACGTGTATTTTGAAGGGGCGCCCGTGGTCGTCCAAAGCGAGCCCTTGATGCCGCGCGCTTCGGTCAACCGCGACAGCCAAGGCAGCTATGTGTTGCGAGTCGAAGCTGCTCATGGGTTAACGGAACGGGTTGTCCCCGGCGTGGCACTCCTCGGCCGCGTACTCCGCCCCCTCGGCTGCATGGAGCTCACCGGTATGAATCTGGAGCGGCTGCCGATCGAGCGACGCTTCCATCCGGATCAACTCGGCGAATTGGTGAGCCGGGCACTTCCGGAGCTGGAGGCGCGCCTCGACGTAGAAATTCGTTGCGTCTTGCCAGGCCGACAACGGATCGAAACGAAACCGCGTATCGAATTTCAACTGGAAAACACCGAGCAAGGCCTGAGCGTACTGCCCTTACTCGTGTACGGTGACCCGCCTTCCGCCCGCGTGGATCGCGATCAATTAGTGCATCTTTCAGGCGACATTCCCAAACGCAATTTGGTCTTGGAGCGCAACTTAGTCGAACGCTTGCGCTCGGAGCTCAATCTCGTTCCCGGCAGGGGTGTGAACTACGAAGGGCCGCTTGCCGCGCGTTTCACTGAGAAGCTGCTGGCATTTGAACGCACGCTCCACCCCACTCGAAAGGGCTCCGAGGGCCCGAAGCCGCTCGCCATGGCCGTTGGGTTCGAAGGCGCCACTCTTTCGTTAACCTTCAGCGTCGAAGGTGCACCCGAGAAAACAGTTCCGGTCGCTTCGGTTCTTAACGCCTGGCAAGAAGGGCTTTCGTTGGTTGCCGTGCCCGGAGGCGGGTTTGCAGAGCTGCCGCTCGCGCGTTTGGCTGAACTTGGGCCCTGGCTCACTGAACTTTGGGCGCTCCGTAGCGCGGACGGCGCGCTGCCAAAGCTCGCCGCTCCCATCGTGGCTGAGCTGTGCGAAGAGCTGGAGCTTCCACTCCCCGTTGATTTCTCAAGCTTGAAGCAGCTTTCCGAGAATTTTGAGAAGCTGCCCGAGGCCGTCTTGCCGAGCGACCTCACCGCCACTTTGCGCCCCTATCAACACATGGGTGTTAACTGGTTATCGTTTCTACGAAATGCGGAGCTAGGCGCGCTACTGGCGGACGATATGGGTCTCGGGAAAACACTCGAAACTTTGGCCGCCATCCAGGGCCGAACCCTGGTGATTTGCCCAAAAAGCGTCGTCTTCAATTGGGCGGCCGAAATTCAGCGCTTTCGCCCCGCACTAAAGGTCGCGCTGTATCAGGGCTCGGAGCGCACGCTTGACGCCACCGCAGATATCACGCTCACCACCTATGGACTCCTCCGCCTCGACATCGACACGCTGGCCCAAGAGCAATTCGACACGATTGTCGTCGATGAGGCCCAAGCGATCAAGAATCCGGATAGTCAAGTTGCCCGTGCCGCGTTCCGACTCCAAGGCAAGTTCAAAGTTGCACTGAGCGGCACACCCGTCGAAAATCGACTCGACGATCTGTGGAGCCAAATGCATTTCATCAATCCCGGCTTGCTCGGCACACGCCGGGATTTCCAGGAGCGCTACGCCACCCCGATTCGAGAAGGCGATCAGTCGGCGCAAGCTCGCCTCCGCCGCCGCATTCGGCCATTTGTACTGCGTCGCCTCAAGCGCGAAGTGGCACCCGAGCTACCGCCGAGGACAGACATCGTGCTCACGGTGGAGCTGGAGCCCAACGAGCGGGAGATTTATACTGCCATCCAGCAATCCACCGCACGCGACGTTTTGGCTCAATTTCGAGACGGCGGGAATACCTTCGCGGTTTTCGAAGCGCTGCTTCGCCTACGCCAAGCTGCTTGCCACCTCGCGCTGCTCCCTGGAAAGCAAGATCACACCGGCTCATCGAAGCTCACCTGTTTGATGGAACGCCTTGAAGATGTGATTGGTGAAGGCCACAAAGCGATTGTATTTTCACAATGGACGAGCTTGCTAGATTTGGTCGAGCCCGAGCTGCGCGCACGGGATGCAAGCTTCGTGCGTTTGGATGGCGCCACAGACAACCGCCAGGAGGTTGTGAACAATTTTCAAAGCGATACCGGAGCCAGCATTCTTTTGGCCAGCCTGAAGGCGGGCGGCACCGGGCTCAATCTCACCGCTGCCGATCACGTCTTTCTGCTCGACCCTTGGTGGAATCCCGCTGCCGAAGATCAGGCAGCGGATCGAGCACACCGCATCGGCCAGACTCGCCCCGTTTTTCTGTATCGCGTGGTCGCCAAAGACACGATCGACGAGCGGATCCTTGCCCTCCAGGAGAAGAAACGCTCCCTTTTGGACGCAGCTCTGACGCCAGGCGCTGTCGGGCAGGGCCTGACCCGCGAGGACCTCATGAGCCTCCTTGCGTGAAACAGGGCGCGTTTCATTGTATTCATCAACCATGCGCGTCAAAGAAACGCTGGAGCAGTTTCGAACCCGAATCGCGGAAGCGCATGCCACTTCCAAAGTAATCGCACCGGAAGCGCTACCGGTGGATGAAGCGCGGCGCCTGCTAGAGTCGATCCTGATCACCCGGCATCTGGATTGGGCGGCCCAGGAGCTGCGCGAAGCATCACACGGTCACTACACGATCGCGAGTGCCGGACACGAAGGCAACGTAGTGCTCGGAGCACTCACCCGGCCCACAGATCTGGCGCTTTTGCACTACCGCGACGCCGCCGTGCAAGTTGAACGCGCACGGCAAGTTTCCGGGATCGACCCGGTGAACGACATCTTGCTCTCACTCGTAGCATCCAAAGACGATCCGCTGTGCCAAGGCCGCCACAAGGCTTTGGGGAGCAAAGCGCTGGGTATCATTCCGCAGACGAGCACCATTGCTTCTCACCTACCACGCGCCTTGGGGTTGGCGTTCGGCCTCACACGCCGCCACCAACAAGGCCGCTTTGAACAATTCCCCAAAGATGCCGTGATCTTGGCTTCTTTCGGCGACGCAAGCATCAATCACAGCACCGCGCTCGGCGCCCTCAATGCAGCATCTTACACGGTGCACCAGAATCTCAAGCTGCCATGGCTCGCGGTGTGTGAAGATAACGGCCTTGGCATCAGCGTGCGTTCGCCCGAAGGCTGGGTCGAAACACAACTGAGAGCGCTGCCCCACTTCAACTATTTCCACGCCCCAGGTTGGGACATCGACGCCAGCTATCGCGCGGCCGCGCGCGCCCTCGACTACTGCAGAAAGACCCGAAACCCCGCCATTCTTCATCTCAAATGCTACCGCCTCTTGGGCCACGCAGGCAGTGATGTCGACACGGGCTATCGCTCGCGCGAGGAGATTGAAGAAGCGCTGGCACATGACCCTTTGCTGTGTTTTGGGTTGACCTTGGTCGAAACGGGGCGCATCGCCAAAGAAGAAGTACTGAGCCTAGAGAGCGCGATCCAGAAGCGTGTGGATCGCAAGCTACGAGAAGTGATCGTGCGGCCAAAGCTTGGCTCCGCGCGCGAAGTGATGCAGGCGCTCAATACCGATGTCAGCGTTGGTTGGGTGAGCTCGCTGCCAACGTTCAACCCACCGCTCTCCGCATCAGACGAAAAACTCACGTTGGCCGCCGGGATCCAGCGAGCGCTCGACACGGCGCTGACCGTTGATCCGGACGCGTTGGTTTTCGGGGAAGATGTCGCAAAAAAGGGCGGTGTGTATGGAGTCACCAAGGGGCTCTTTCAGAAGGCGGGGCCGACGCAGGTTTGGAATACTGTGCTTGATGAACAAACCATCCTGGGGCTGGCACTCGGCCTCGCCACGCTAGGGTTCTTGCCTATTCCAGAAATTCAGTATCTGGCTTACTTGCACAATGCGGAAGACCAACTCCGCGGCGAAGCGGCAACTCTCAGCTTCTTCTCGAACGGTGCGTTTCAGAATCCAATGCTGGTGCGCATCGCTGGCCTAGCCTACCAAAAGGGCTTTGGCGGGCACTTTCATAACGACAATTCGCTGGCCGTGCTCCGGGATATCCCAGGCCTTGTGGTGTGTGTTCCCGCACGAGCGGACGATGCTCTGGCACTCTTCAAGAGTGCCTTCGCGTTGGCTCGTGAAAAACAGCGCGTCGTCGTGATGGTGGAACCCATCGCTCTCTATCACACCAAAGATCTCCACGAGACCGGCGATGGGCTCTGGCTAGCGAGCGATGCGAGTGCTGCCCCATTCGGCAAAGCGCGAATTTACGAATCCGACGCACCGGACCTCACTCTCGTGACGTACGGTAATGGCGTTCATTTGAGCCTCCGGGCCGCAAAACAATTGGCCAGCTTGCACGGCATCCGGGCACGGGTGCTCGATCTCCGCTGGCTCTCACCACTGCCCGAAGCGGATATCCTGGCCCACGTGGCACAGACCGGGCGTGCGCTGATCGTCGACGAATGCCGCGCGGACGGGAATATCTCAGAGGCCCTCATCACCCTGCTTGCGCTCCAGCTGCCGAGCGCCAGGCTCTCGCGAGTCACAGCCGAAAACAGCTTTGTTCCACTCGGCGAAGCCGCGAACTTCGTGCTAGTCCAGGTTCCGGCCATCGTCGAGGCCGCACGTGCCCTTTGTAAAAGTAGCACGGGCTAGTGTTGCGGCCGATCTGCTGCAGGCGGCAACGATGGCGAGACTGATGGCACGGAGGGCGAGATCGGTGGCACGGAGGGCGCAGCTGGGAGCGCCGTTGGAACACCAGCCGGCGCCTCCGCACATTGAATATCTAAATTGTTCGCGGCGAGCGCGAAAGCGGTGAGCTGTGCTTGGCAGACGAGCGCCGAAGCATCCAAGAAATTATCACATTTCTCGTACTCACTCTGATTGTTGAGCTTGAGCATCACCTTCCGACAACAGCTACTCGCTTGTACGCAAATCACCCCGCCCAGCGCCGCTGGCTTATCAGAATTCGCTCCCATGCGCGCAAAATCGCGAGACACCGCCTCCATAGCACTCTTCGCTTTGAAATAGCCCCAGATGCCAAGCCCAACGACGGACGCCACGAGCAGGAGCACCACGAAGCCACAGCCAAGACCCACGTACAGGAGCGTCTTTTCCTTCCGGATCGGCTGGACATAGCCTGGCATGATCTGCGGATAGCCTGGTGCGGGCGGAGGATAACCCGGTCCGTTTCCTGGATGCTGATTGCCAAAACCGGGACCTTGACCTGACATACCGCGTGCTTCGCTAGCACGCTCCGCATGCGGAGGAAACCCCAAGTGCCCCCGACTTGCCCGTGACCTCTATCTCAACGTCGAACACCTGGTAGTAAGCATGCTTACTATCTTCCAAGGAGCGAAAAGGGGCGGCGGGCGCGCTTCGCGGCACCGGGGTGGGCATCAACACCAACTTGGTATCCTCGCCAAAGGCTTACCGCCGGATCACGGCTCGGGTTCGGTGGGGGTGTGTTCGCGCACGCTCGGAGCAACCCCTTCAAAATTGCGCAAAAAAGCCTAAGCTGGACCGGTGTCAGCCTCAAGACTTCTTGTAGCCGTGCTTGTTCTAGGTTTCTCCAGCCCGAACAGGGTCGCAAGCGCGGCGGATGGCCCGCCGGCAAGCGTCAACCCCCAGGTAACACTCGTTTCGATTCCAGCTGAGAAGCTGACACTGCAAAACGGGCTCGAGGTGATTCTTCACCAAGACAAGTCGCTCCCGCGCGTAGCGATCAATATTTGGTACCGTGTTGGCCCCGTGAACCAACCTGAAGGGCGGTCAGGATTCGCGCACCTGTTCGAACATTTGATGTTCGAAGGTTCCAAGCACGTGGGGCACCAATTCGACCACTTGCTGGAAGCCGCAGGCGCCACCAACGTAAATGGCACCACCTCTTGGGATCGAACTAATTTCTTTGAAACAGTGCCTTCCGAATATCTTGAGCTTGGCTTGTGGCTCGAAAGCGACAGGATGGGATTTCTGCTCGACGCGGTCAATCAAGAACGCCTGGACGTTCAGCGCGAGGTGGTGCTCAACGAACGCCGTCAGAGTTACGAGAACGCTCCCTATGGCGCGAGCTATCTGACGCTAATGAACGCCATTTTTCCTGTCGGGCACCCGTTTCATGATGGCGCGATTGGGTCGGAGCGCGACGTGAAGCGCGCCACGCTGCGGGACGTTAAGCAGTTTTTCAAAGCCTTCTATTCGCCCAGTAACGCCACGCTCACCCTGGCTGGCGACTTCGACACCCAACGCGCCAAAGCGCTGATCATCCGCTACTTTGGGCCCCTACCGGGTCAGGTTCCTTTGGCTCGCCCCGCCCCTCCTTGTTCTCTCGTTCCGGAGCCGAGCTGTCGCAAAGACTTCCCGGTGCGTCTGCCGCCACCACAAGCTCTCACGGTTCGTGAGAGCGTCAGCTTGCCCCAAGTTGCTGTCGCTTGGGTAACGCCTGCCGCGTTCTCAGACGCAGATTTGGCTCTGGATGTTGCGAGTGCGATCCTCGCGGATGGCAAGACGAGCCGCCTCTACCGCACGTTGGTCACCGAAGAACGGGTGGCATCGAGCGTGAGCGCTTGGGTGGATTCAACCGCCACCGATAGCATGTTCCAGGCAAGCGCCGTCGGCACGGCCGGGGGGGATCCTGGAAAGCTGGAAGGTTTGTTACAACGCGAACTCGACCATTTCCGAAAGGATGGCCCGACCGAGACGGAAGTGGCGCGCGCCAAACACAAACTCTTGCTCTCGACCCTGAGCGACCTACAGAATCTGAATGGGTCAGGTGGAGATAGCGGGCGGGCGGGAACTCTCCAACGACTGAACCACTACCTCGGGAACCCCGCGCACCTCCAGGCGTGGTTAACCAGGATGAGCAAAGTTTCCGCCAACGACGTGCACACCACACTCCAAAAATACCTAGGTCCTGAACACCGTGTGCTCGTGCGCACGCTGCCCAACGCCCCGGATAAGACCCCGCCAGCTGCCAAGGGAGCCGCCCAATGAGAGCACGTATCGCGACAACACTGAGTGCAGTTGCCCTGGCTCTCCTGCCCAGTTGCGCGCCCGTCAACTCGGCGAAAAGCCCGGCACAGGAGCCTGCTGCAATCGGAGAGGCTGCACCCAAAGACCCCGCAGCTTGGAGGCTGGCAATACCAACGCCCGGGGTGAAATCCACACTCAGCTTCCCAACTCCCCACCTGCTGACGCTTGAGAACGGCCTCCGGCTCTATTCGCTGCCTACCCAAGCCAGCACTCTCTCGCTCAGCGTCGTCATTCGCCACGATGTCCAGACCCTCCCGAACGACAAGCCTGGTCTCGCCGCGCTCACCGCTCGTCTGCTCACCGAAGGCACGACCGTCCACCCAGATCTCAAGTTGGCCGAAGCGATCGAGGCGCTCGGCACTGACTTCACCGTTGACACGGGTCGAGACGGCACCACCATCAGCATTGAGGCACTCCCCGCCGATCTCGATGCGGCGCTCAAGCTCCTCGCTGAAGTCGCCATCAAGCCGGCATTTTCACCAAAAACGTTCGACCGGGTCCGCGCGCAGTGGGTCGACAACGTACGAGAATCACTTCAAGATCCACGCTCGCTTTCAAGCATCATTGGGTTTGAAGCGCTGCTCGGCAAGGGCCTTGGAACACCGGTTCACGGCTACCCTGATGCCCTCCTTCGTTACACGGTGCAGGATATCGTGCGCTGCCACTCCACAGTCTATCTGCCCGGCAATGCTAGCCTGAATGTGGTGGGTGATTTTGATCCAACCACGCTGACCAAGCTGGTGCAGAAGCATTTTGGTGAATGGCGGAAACGGGCTGGAGCACAGCGACCGATTCTGCCAACGCTGCCTGCAGCGACGACGACGACGACGACGACGCATGTACTGCTGCTTGACCGTCCTCGCTCGCCCCAGAGTGCCATTTTTGTCGCGCACACGCTGCCCGCCCGGGGGGCCCCAGGCTACGCCGAACGAGAGCTCTTGGTCACGGCTTTTGGCGGCCTTTTCACCTCGCGTCTCAACCAAAATCTCCGTGAAAGTAAGGCTTATACGTATGGAGCTTTTGGCAACTACCTGGCAACCCGCCATTTCGGAGCGCTCGCAATCTCTACAAGTGTAGAGACCAAGTTCACAGCGGATGCGGTGCGCGAAATCGTTCGGGAGCTTTCTGATTTGGGTCTGCCCACTACACCACGCCCGCTCGTTTCAGATGAAGTGGATCGAGCCCGGGCCGATATTGTCCATTCGTTGGTCGAGCACCTGGGTCACACTAACCGCATCTCGGCGGATCTGGTTCAGCTCTTCGTTCATGATCTACCGTTGGATCAACTGGCCAAGCTGACCGCGGAAATTCAAGCCGTTCCACTCGATGCGCTCCGCCGCACTGCAACGGAGCTCATCAAGCCCACGACGCTGACCATCGCCATTGTCGGCGACGCCGCCAGCATACGACCTGCCCTCAATGCTCTTGGCTATCCGGTCAAAGACGTCCAAAAGCTCGGTGATGGGGAAAGCCTACAACCATCCCCAATGTAAGCTCGGTGCCCGCTCGAATACGGGAGTGGAGCCACACTAGAAGCTGAAGCATACTAGCCCGACTTGGATTCGCCGACGGTTTTGGTTGTTGATGATGATGCGGTGACTCAGACACACCTCGTCGAAGTACTGCAATCAGCTGGTATTCCCTGCACTTCCGTTGATTCTGGCACCGCAGCGCTCGTTTGGCTGGCGGCGCACGACCCTTCGCTCATCCTTTTGGACCTCGTGATGCCTGGGGCCGACGGCTACAAGGTCCTGAGCCACGTCCGAAAAATTGCCCGCTTTGATGCGGTGCCTGTCGTCATGGTGACAAGCACTCATTCGGAGGCCGTCGTGGAACGCGTTTTCAGCGCTGGCGCCGACGATTTCATCCAGAAACCATTTAGTCGGGTTGAACTATTGGCGCGTGTGAAGGGGCTGTTGCGATCGCGGGATTATCTGCTGCGCATCCGGCGTAGAGAGGTGTCTCAGAGCACGGTACTTAGGCTTTCTCAGGTTCTGGCGTCGACTCCCGATGTGCGCGTCGCCCTCAGCATCGTAGTGGACGAGCTCGCGCGCTTGATGCGCGTGGATCGCGCGAGCATCATTCTCTTCGGTGAACCTGGAACGGGTCACGTGGTGGCTAGCAACGACGACTCGGGCATCGTCGATCGCCCGATCGCGCTTCACGACTATCCCGAAGTGGAGGAGGTGCTCGAAAGCGGGCTTTCGCTCGTGCTTCCCGATACGCATGTCCACGAGCTGCTCGCGGGCGTGCGCGCTTCTGGAAAACGTTTGCCGTTTCGTAGCTCTGCCCTGTTTCCGATCTTGTTCGAGCGGGAGCCAATGGGTGCCATCTTTTTACGTGCCAAGGAGCCCAGCGTATTCGACGATTATGAGCTGTCGCTCGCCAACACGATCGCCAATGCAACAGCCATTACTTTAAAGAACGCACGCGTGGTCCAGTCGCTCCGAGACGCCACCCGCCTGAGCACCACCGCGCGTGCCGAGGCGGAACGACGGGTCCAACTCTTCCAACGCTACGCTGATTTCTTTGAAAGCTCAGCGGATGGCATTGTTGTCACGAGCCGCAGTGGCCAGATCTTGTTCACCAATCCGCGCGCTCGCGAAATCACCGGATTTTCAGAGATGCGGCTGGTGAACATGACGCTTTCAGATCTGTTTTTGCCGAGTCACGATCAACGCACGGAACGACTGTTGAAGGGTTTCGCCGAGGGGATCTACCCGCGAGCAGTGGATATCACGATTCGTACCCAGGCGGACCAGTCCATGGTCGTCAACGTCTCCTTCAGTTCGGTGATGCATGAGGAGAATGCAATCCTGCTGAGTTTCCGAGATGTGACTCAAGAGCGACGCACTGCCGTCGAACTCAAACAAACCAAAGAATTTTTGGAACGAGTGATAGACAGCTCGGTGGACGGTATCGTGTCGGCAGACCTGAATGGGACGGTCTTGCTCTTCAATCGCGCCGCCGAACGTATCTTTCAGTATTCAGCGAACGGAGTGATCGGCAAGCTTCAGGTCGAAGCCCTGTACCCCGAGGGAGTTGCGCGCCAGATCATGCGCAGCATCCGCGATCCAGACGTCGACGGGTATGGGCGCTTGGAAGATCAGCGGGTTGATATGCTGAATGCGAATGGCGACGTCGTGCCCGTGATCCTCTCGGCGTCGCTCGTCATTGATAACGGCAAACCCATCGGTTCGGTAGGCATCTTCACGGACATTCGCGAACGCTTGCGTATGGAGGAAAGCCTGCAGCGGGCCGAAGATGAGCTCCGCGCGCGGGAAAAACATGCCATCTTGGCCGAGCTTGCGGGCGCCGCGGCGCACGAACTCAATCAGCCGCTCACAAGCGTGATTGGCTACGCAGAACTCTTACGCCGACAACTCACCGGTGACGAAAAGCTCACGAATGCCGCCAACATTATCATCTCCGAAGCAGAGCGAATGGCAGAAATCGTGCGCAAAGTAGGCAAGATCACCCGCTACGAAACCAAATCCTACGTGGGCAGCGCCAAGATTCTCGACTTAGAAAAAGCCAGCGAAAGCTCGGATGGCTGACTGGGCCTTTCGGAGGGCCCGCCGAGCTTAACCAAGATCGCGTCGGCCAAATCAACGCTTTGACTCCGCTCATTGGCCCAAGTGTCCAGTGCCTCTCGGGTTTGTTCGAGGCGTTTCAGCTGAGCCCGCGCAAACGGATCCCGCCCCAACCGATCGTTCACCGACACCTGCTGGGCTAAACTGAGCTCGCCGTCGTGGAAACGCACTAGCACTTCGCCGAACCTAACCTTCATGCGTCCCGCGCCTCGACCAGCCTTCCGTCTATCTGCTCGGAATAGAAGGACGCCAGCGCTCGCTGCAACTTCTGCCGGGCATGAAACAGCCGACTCATGACCGTGCCTTTGGACACGTTCATCGCGCACGCCATTTCCTCGTAACTCAACCCCTGTAATTCCCGCATCACGATTGCTGCACGATGATACGCGGGAAGCTCATCTAAGGCCTGCTGGACACGCAACGCGATTTCCTGGCGCCGAATCGCCTCGAACGGATGAGCGCCCGGCAGCTGCGCCAAGAGAACAGGAAATCGTTCTAAGGAGCCTTCCATGCCTTCCTCAAAAGGTGTCTCGCGCCGGAGTGGCTTACGCATCAGATCGATCGAGAGGTTCGTCACGATGCGATAGAGCCAAGTGAAAAAGCTTGAAGCGCCATTGAACCGAACCAACCCCCGATGCACGCGCAGGAACGCTTCCTGGACAATTTCGAGCGCATTTTGCTCATCCCGCACCAAGCCGAGCGCGATCGCATACGCGCGCCCCTGGTGCCGCTCGATCAGAGAGCGAAATGCGACTTTGTCGCCAGTTTTGGCTAGTTCCACAAGCTCACGATCCTTCTGCAGCTCGACCTCCGAGCTGTGGGGCTTGGACGAACGCGGCGTTGATTGATTCAGCCCCCGGACATTTTGGTCGCGGTCTACCAGATTCGACGAATGGTCGGGCCGAACCTGGACGACCTCGTAAGGAGATTCCAGCGAACCGCAGCCGTGCAGAAGCGTTGCAGCCATGACGGCAATACTACGCGGCGACCCCGCGAATCCCCCCTTTCGGAAAATCTATGGGCCGGACCGGAACTAGCGGTGCGCGCTTCGCTTGGCTAAGGCTTCGGCCAAGCGACGCTTGAGCTCATAAATCGTTTGTTCCAGCAACCGCTCCTCTTCGCCGGTGAGATTACCACGCGTCTTCTCTTGAAGCAGGACCAGCAAATCGATCGACTGCTTCGCCATCGCGAGGTTGCTGACAATCTCATCGTCCGTAGGACCCGGCGCATCGCCGAAATGGACCTGAGCCGAATGGCTCAGGGACAGAATGAAGGTTGCCAGATCAATCGCTGGCAGCTGCTCTTCGGCGCCTTCTAGATCCAAGCCGGAACGAGAGCGCGACTCTCCACTCATTCATCTACCTTTTTGGCTTCTCCAGTATCCTTGGGCTCGTCCTCGCCCTCGTTTTCGTCGTCCTCATCCAGATCGTCTTCGTCTTCGTCTTCGTCTTCGTCTTCGTCTTCGTCTTCGTCTTCGTCTTCGTCTTCGGCCAGATCGTCCTCAGCGCTCGACGCAGCAGTGGTCAATGCGCGCGATCCAATTTGTGTCACGGAGCGGAGTTCGGGAGCTGAAAGTGCTTCGGCAGACTGCAGCGCTGGCTGTGGGAATGGGATGTCTTCCGCCTGGTCGGCGATGTCCTTCAGAGCCTCTATGTGGGTTGCGACAGCCTCCGGCGTCAGTGCGCCCCGACGGAGTTGGCGATCGCGAACTCGTACATCGAATTTGGCTAGGTCCATCTGATCTCTCATTGTTTGCTCCTTTGACCCCCTCCTCCTAGCGTCTTCCGGCCCCGCGAAGCAAGCGGCCCGGTGGGATCAATCTCGGTTCGGGGTCCTCCTCGGCCAACTCGGCTTGTGCGGCCTCGAGTTCCTCGGCGGAGGCTGGACGCACTTCGTCCACTTCTAGCTCAATGCGGATTTCCTGCCCTGCCAGAGGGTGATTGGTGTCGAGCACCGCCACGTCCTCCGTCAGCTCCAGGATGCCAAGCAGCAGCATGCTGCCGTCTTCGGCCTCTGCCTCAAAGCGATCGCCTACCTCGGCGTCAGCTGGCAGCTCGGAACGCTCAACCTCGATCACGCGTTCCGGATCGCGACGACCAAAGGCATCCTCAGGCTTGAGAATTGCGCTCCTGACCTGGCCTTTGGAGGCACCCGCCAACGCCGCTTCAGCCACCTCGGGCAACTGTCCATAGCCAAATAGAAAGCTGAGGCCTTCAGGCACCGAGGTGGCGACTTCCTCCCCGTCAGCGTCATAAAGCGTGTAGCTAACGATGACGTAGGTGTCGGGGCCAACCTGATACTCAGGTTGGTGAGCGGTGCGGGGCAGGCGAGGCGGCATGTCGGACTTAGCGGGAGGGAACTACAACCAGGCGAGATTGGCAATAAGCCCGCTAGCTGCCTTCTTGCTTCCGTCGCACCGGGCTAGCTCCAGGCAAACCCACTTTGGTGACTAACAGGACGGTCAGCGCCAACTCCATTTCCTCGGAACTCGGCACGTGAGAGTGGCGAGCCAGCTCCGTTTTGAACGCTCCCAAACGGGCACCAAACAAGCGCAAACGTTGGCGCTCCTCGGGATCCGATTCGCTGGCAACGAAGCGTGCCACGATCAGCCGCAGCTCCGAAAGCTCCTGGTCGATGATCGGGGCTAAGTGGGCGGCCAGGGGGTGCGGCATCGCCAAACAACGCTAGCACGCGCACCCGGCTTTTGGACTTGCTTCGCTCAGGGGCGCTGACCATTCTCGGCAGGTGCTCTGCTTGCTTGCCGTTGTTCACCGAATGCGCCGTCCCAGTCGCTTCGGCACACCAATGCTCGGGCTCGTGCTTGGCATGGCCTGTCAGAAACAGCCACCCCACACCCAGCCCAAGACTGAAACGCAGAAATCTTCCCGCAAGCTGGTGAAGATCCCCAAGCGTCAAGTGCGCGCCCACGAGGCTGTGGACATCCCGGGCGGTGCGTTCTTCGCGGGCTCCCTGCCCGGCGAGCGCGGGCGGCTCCCCGAGGTGGAACCTCTTCGCTACGAAGTTGAACTCGGACCCTTTCGAATTGATCGGCTTCCCTACCCCAACGACCCGGCGCTTCCCGCGGCTACAGGTGTTACGCGCACAGATGCCGAACGGCTCTGCACCGAGGCCGGGGCACGCCTGTGCACCGAGTTGGAATGGGAACGAGCCTGCAAAGGTCCTGGCAACGACAGCTACGTGACCGGCGCCGAATGGGAAAACGCGTGCTCCACCACTCCGCAGCGTTGTGCCTCCGGGTTCGACGTCCTCGCCATGGGTGTCAAAGCGCGCGAGTGGGTTCGCGGCGATGTCCGTGACGAAACGGGCAAGCTTCTGTCCGTCACACGGGGCACCGCATCTTCTCCAGATAACGGCCCACGCTGCGCCCTTCGAGGAGCATTACCCGCCAACACCCAAAGTGCCGATCTTGGATTTCGCTGCTGCCATGGCGCACCCAACGCGGCCACGATGCCCACCCCGACGCTTCAGGCCGCCTTCGAAAAACCCAGCCTGCCGCAAGAACGGCTGAAGAAGCTACTGCTCGCCGAGCCGCGCACCCAAGCGCTGGCGACGGATCTCGTGTATTTTCGTGAACCTGATGCGGCCAATACGGTCGTGGCCCGCGGACCCGGTGATCGCCAGGGTTTTCTGTTTACCGTTGCTCCCTTGCTGTGGCGTCCGGTGGCCGGCGCAGAATACCTGATCGTGACCGCCCGTTCGGGTAAGGATACGTCCTTCGTTTTAGCCTACTATGTGCTCGGTAAAGACGACTACAAGCTCGCTTCCAGTTTCATCCTCAAAGATGAAGTCGGCCCCGTAGCGTTAGCCTATAGCCCATCGATTCGTCCCCGGCTGCACTTCAGCTCCTGTTGGGGTTGCCCCGGCGAAACGGGCAAGCTGCTGTATCGCAACACGGACACAGTGGCGATCATTCAGCCGTAAACTGGCAGGCTAATTTCGAAGCCCTGACCCGCAGGCAACGTGAGCGCCTTGACCTCGGCGCCCGCCGCATCGGCACAGATCTTCACGCACAGGAACCCGAGCCCCCGACTGTAACGGCCAGCTCCCCCGGTCTTTGATTTTAGCTGACCCGCGACGCTGAACAGTACTTCTGACTCTTCGTTCTGTAGCGGTGTCCCGAGGTCTAAGACTTCGACCGAACAGCGCCCACCCTCACTCTTGGCAACGACGCTAACCGCCGTTCCTGGAGGACAGTACTGAATCGCACCCCGGACCAGATTCTCGACGGCTCGCGCCAACATCTGCCGATTGGAGCGAACCCGCACTCCGCGGGGCACCTGATCTAAGAACTGGACGGCGACACCGTGACTTTCCGCGGCAAGCCGCGAACGCTCCACCACCTCGGTGACAAACGCAGAAAATCCCACCGCCACGTGCGGCAAGGGCAGGCCCTCCGCAACATGAAACGACAGAATTTCCATGTTCTCAATCACATGCATCAAGCCGTCGCAAGAAGCCACGGCATCTACAGCGGCCTCTTTGAGATCTCGATCGATCGTGCCAAGCGCTGTCGAGAGATAGTTGAGATTGCTATGCAGCGCCGACAGCGGATTTCGCATGTCGTGAGTTAGCAAACCCAAAAGAGCGGAGAGCGATTGGGGATCGATGGGCTCAGTCAAGTAACCCCCAGGAGCTCATGCTGCTCCGTAAAGCGCTGAATCCGTTCGTGAACGAGCAGGTGGTGCTCGAGCGCTGCCACGTGAGTGCCGTTGGGAATCGTGAAAAGCTCGCCCGCGGGAATTGCTTCGGCCATGGCTTCAGAAATGGAGTGGGGGGTGAAGGAATCTTTTTCGCCGGCGATCAGCAAAACCGGCACCTTAATTTCCGCCAACACATCTTCTGCGGAGTGCTCACCGGCGGCGGCAAGCATGCCAAGAAACATCTTGAAATCCACGTGGGCCACATGCCTGAAATAGGGCTCAACGTCTTCCACCCTTATCTTGTCGGCCGCAATCTCGCCCGTCATAAGTGCCACCTTGAGCGCTACCCGTGGCGGCACGCGCGACCATAAACCCCGAGCCAGCTTCGGGTGGCGCCCGACAAATGCGATCAGATCGGGCAGCACGTTGGCCAAGAGGTCCGAGCCATGAAAGGTATGCGTGACGCGACCAAAGCTCCCGCAGATGAAAACCATCGCGACCACTTTCTCGGGACGCAGCCGACAAGCCTCGAGTGCCACTTGCGTTCCAAACGAATGCCCCATCAGGATCACCGGCGGATCACCGACGTGACGACGAACCGCGTCGAGATCGCGTGCATGATCAGTGACCTCGATGGCTCGCTCATCAACGGGGAGGGCGCTCCTGCCGTGGCCCCGATAGTTCCAATGGGCAACGCTCATCGATCCGGCCAGATCATCCCACAAATATTTATAGATGAAGCCGTCGCACACCAGACCATCACACAGCAATGCGGTGACGGGGCTGGGACCTTGACGGCACCGCACGTACAAGCGGGTGCCGTCCTCGGCGAGCGCAAACGACTCTTTCACCGAAGCTAACGGTTAGCCGGCTTCGGGAGAGTCATCATCATCCCCCACGTCGTTGACGCTGGGGATTTTCTTGATCTCAAGACGCGCGAGCTTCCACGCACGCTGGACCACCCAAGACAGCGAGCGATCAAGCCGCGCTGCCTCATCTTTGATTTCTTGGAGCATGGCCTCTGGGAAATAAAGGCTCTGCTTTCGCTTATCGCTACCACCGGATTTGGCGTCGTTGTCGGACACTGAACATCACCTCGAGTTAGAATTGGGTGCGTGAAACAGTACTCTGTACCACTTTGAGAAGAATCAAATCAATCCTTAGACCGGCCTCGTGACCCAAACCGCACTGCGACTTGCTGCCACTGACCACTGGTCGCCGGACCAAATCATACCGATCGCTCTGCAAATTCAACAACGTCCCCTCTGTGGGAAACTTTAGAGGGTTGTCGGCAGATTAGTGCCAACGTGCCGCAGTCCCCTTCAGGCACTGCCCTCCTCCCGTATACTCGTCGGCAGTATGTCGAAGACGTCGTCTGTGCTCACATTTGCGTTCGTCGCGGTTGTCGCCTTTGCCGGAGGCGCGCTAGCGACCGGCATCGCCAACGCCACCACTGAACAGGAAAGTCCATACTATGTGCTCGATCAGCTCGCTCGGGTGCTGGTCCGCATAGAAAACGACTACGTCGACCCAGTGGATCGGAGCCGGCTTATCGAAGGCGCTATCAAAGGCATGGTTGCCGAGCTGGATCCGCATTCGTCCTTCCTGCCACGCGAGGACTACGCGATTTTTCAGGGCGACACCCAAGGCCGTTTTGGAGGCGTTGGAGTCGAGGTCGATTTTGGGAACGACTCTGTCACCGTGATGTCCGTGGTGGAGGGCTCTCCCGCCGAGCAGCGTGGAATAGCGCCCGGTGATCAGATCATCGCCATCGACGGTCAACCGGTACGCGGGAAATCCGCCGCCGACCTGGTGCGCACCATGCGCGGTGAACCTGGGAGCAAAGTCAGCTTGAGTCTGCGCAGAAAGGCTCACGAAGGGCTGCTCACGCTCACGCTGGTGCGTAGGATTATCACTGTCTCGAGCGTTGCTTCCAAGCTATTGAATGAAGGCGTTGGCTATCTGCGCATCAAGAGCTTTCAGAGTGGCACCCACACAGAGTTTCAGGAAGCGCTTGGAAAGCTGGTTACCGCGAACGGCGAAGGGTTGAACGCGCTCATCCTCGACCTACGCAACAATCCTGGCGGCTTAGTGGACGAAGCCAGCGCTATCGCCGATGAATTTCTCGACGGCGGCGTCATCTACACCACGCGCCATCGCCGCCAAATCGTGGATGAAGTGGCAGCGAGTTCGGGTGGCAGTGTGAAGCGTGGTCCGATCGCAATTTTGGTCAACGAATACAGCGCGAGCGCCTCCGAGCTCCTGGCAGGAGCCCTTCAGGATCAACACCGAGGCCCCATCATTGGCGCTAAAACTTTTGGAAAGGGCTCCGTTCAAAGCATCTTGGATTTACCGGGTGGTGACGGGCTCCGCATCACGACCATGCGTTACTACACGCCGAGCGGGCGCGCGATTCAGGCACTCGGGATCACTCCGGATTTACTCGTTCCCACCCCGTCCGAGGATGTCAATGATATCGTGCGGGAGTCCGATCTTGAAGGACACTTGGCTGCCGAGGGAAAACGCGTTGCGCCTAAGGCGCTGCCTCCGCCTTTCGGGAAGGAAACACCCATTGGGAAATCACCCGATGCGAACGAAACGTTGCTCGGCGTGGCTCGCATCACTCCGGTGAATCCGCTGACGGGACCCGACCGTGCCCTGAAGGCAGCGTATGAAATGTTGACGGGACGACGGGGTTCGGTGGGGAAATAGCGCGGGGAGCTTCCAGAGTCGAAAACAGCGAGTAGCCTAGACCACCTATGGCACCTTCTCCCACGTCCAACGGTCTCAACGTTGAAGTGATCGGGACTGGTCACCTAACCACGGTTCTCATGCACGGCTTTCTCGGTTCAGGCAAGAATCTGAGGCCGCTTGCGCGTCTTTGGTCTGAGCGTGACCCAGAACGCAAGCTGGTGCTCGTCGACCTACCAGGTCACGGAGAGTCCAAGGCACTTGGCCCCGGTGCAACGCTGTACACTATGGCGCGTTCTGTACTCGAGGGCGTGCAGGCTCTGGCATTCTCCGAGCCATTCGCTTTGGTCGGGCATTCGTTGGGCGGTCGCGTTGGTCTGGCGGCATTGGAGTTAGAGCCCGTGAAACTTGCCTCAGTAGCGCTCTTGGACATTGGACCTGGCCCCATTGATCCCGCGCAATCGGAGAGTCGGCGCGTGCTCGACATTCTCTTGGATGCACCTGAAATCGTCACGGATAGAAGCCAAATGCGGGCCTTCCTGATGGAGCGTGGTTTATCCAAAGCGCTTTCGGATTGGATCTTGATGAACTTGAAGGCGCTTTCCGACGAAGGGCGCTCAGAATTCACTTGGCGGATTGATCGTCGAGCGTTGGCTGAACTCCACAGTTCGTTCAACCTCGCGGATCTGTGGCCCGTCGTCGAGCGCTTCGGTTCAAGAATCGCCTGCGCTCGGGGAGAACGCTCAGCCTATGTGAGTCTTCCCGACGTGCAGCGCCTTCAGGCAAATGGCGTGAGGGTTCAGACGTTGGCGGGCGCTGGACACTACGTGCACGTGGACGCTTTGCCCGAACTTCTGGATTGGTTACAGAGCCCGATCTGACTGACGCGGTCAAGCGCCAACCGGTCACCGCCCCCGCCCTACTGCGCCACGAGGACTGAGAACACGCTGCGCATCGCCTCGGCCACGGAAGCGCCCGCGAGGAAGTTGTTTTGAAGCGCGCAGTCAAGCGGACTCCCGTTCACCTCAGTTGAGCCATAGGTATGAAGATTCGTGTAGGCCGCCACCTTTTTCACGAGGCACATCTGCACATCCTGCGACGCAGCCAACTCCGCGGAGTAATCTTGGACTCCCTGGAATTTGAAGGCTGTTTCTCCGCCGCCAAAGCTGTGCGTAAAATAACCCGAGGCGTCAACCTGTTGGTTGCCGAGAACCGGCTGGTAATGCCCAAGCCCTGTGAAGTGTTCGAATGCGACGCCCGCGGGCTCGATGAGAGTGTGACAGCCCTGGCAACTGGGATCCTGTACCTGTTGGCGCAATGCCTGGTAGCTAATCTGCGGTGGCGGCACCCTACCGTGAGTGGTGGTAACGGGAGGGGGTGGAATGGGTGTGCACAAGAGCTCCTGCATGACGGCACTGCCACGGCGGGCGACGTTGAGGTTGCGCGAAAGCCAAAAACCGCGAGTCAGGATGCCAAAACGTTCCTGACCACTCACATCGACGGGATACCATGCGTCACTCCCCGAGGCCGGATCGTGTGGCACCGCGTAATACGTCGCCAGGCGTTCGTTGAGCACGGAAATGGGGGAATTGAAGAGCCGATCGAGCGAACCCTGACCATCTTGAAGGCTCCACAACACGTAGCGTTGGCCCTCCTCGATCATGAGCTCGTCGATGCTCGCTTGCGCGACTCCCGAGCTGCCCGCGGCTCCCGCGCTTCCCATCGTTCCCGGGGAGCCCCCCATCGAAATGTCTGGCAGGCCAAACCATTCCAGCGTGAACTTCCCAAGCCCTTGCTGAGCGCGAACGTCTGTGAGCATCAGATTAACAACTTCTTGCACCGGCGCGCCGAGCATCTGCCGCACCTCCGGTGCAAACTTGAGATCGCCCCAGATGGTACCGGCCATTGCGCGCGCCACCTCATCGATGCCCACTGGACATGCACGTGGTGGGGTCACGGCGGGTGGGCCCGGCATTCCAATGGGTGGGCCCGGCATGGGACCTGGGCCTGTGGTCGCACCGCCCACGCCCACGCCTGGAAAACTTGAGCGGCCGCCACTAGCCGTAGCGAAGGCTCCACCAGCTCCGAGTGTACTTCGCGCTCCGCCCGTGAGTGCTACCTGGCCATCTGGGCTTCCCTCGATGAGCGCCTGTCCGCCACACCCAACACCAACGCTTCCTCCACCAATGACGAAAGCTAGTGCACAACCACGCCCAATCTTGCTGCTCGAACCCAATCCCAACCTTTTCATCATGCCCGAGCCTACCACAACGCACCGCCCAGTCGCTGCTCAAACCTTCTTAGGCTTGGTTCGCCGGTAAACGGCTTTGGCATTCTTGTACATCACCTTGTCACGCACCAGGTTTCCGTGGGGCGCCAAGAACTCTTCCGCAAGGCGGATCTGCTCTCCAAACCCCCCACCCAAATCCGATACCGGCCAATTGCTTCCCCAGATCAACCGATCGGGGCCAAAAGCGCTCAACAATACGTCGAAATGCGCCTGATACGCCGCCAGATTCAGGGGGGATTTCCAGCTCTTATCCTCACTCGGACTCTGGGTATACATGTCAAAGAACGACGAGAACTTGATGAAAATGTTCGGATGCCGGTCGGCAAGGCGCCGCATCTCAAGCTCCCACTCGGGGCTCGGATCGGCCCCGCTCGCACCCGCCAAATGATCGAGCACAATACGAAGGTTGGGTGCTGCCGCTGCTAACTTGGAAACAAGGGGTTTCGGATTGAGCGTCCGCCGGCTCACGATTTCCATCAGCAGTCCGCACTTTTCGATTTCGCGCACCTGCGCGAGCTGGGGTTCATCCAACGTGAGCGCTGGGCTCCACAAGAAGCAGCGCACCCCCACCACCTTCTTCTGCTTCGCGAGTTCGGCTAGGTTTTTCGAGAATTCAGGCGATCCAATCTCCAGCTGGGCGACGACGAAAGGAAAAAACGGATCTGGGGTGATCCACTCCAGCACCTTCAGGTTATCGTCATGCAGAGGGCTCGCTTCTACAACCCCGCAACCTATGATCCCGTACGGTTTCGCGAGCGCCTTGTAGTCCTCCGCCAGCACGTCGCGGTACAAGAGCTTTTGCTTCTTCGCGGGCCACGGGGCGCCACCCGGACGCGTCACCTGATAGAGGTGGATGTGGGTGTCGATGATGGGGCGCGTTTTCGGAGACGCGGGGGCTTTGGCGTTGGCAGTCTTCTTGGGCATAGCAAAAGAGCCGATAACACACGTGGCTGGGACAGCACCAGGACTTGCAGGACACAATGGCCTTGGGTGGCGCGCGTTACCACTTCGTGCCCTGCGGGCTCGGAAGCTTTCCGAAATCGATCGCTAGCGCACTTTTGGATTGGGTGGTCCCACAGTAGCCTGCTGCCCCATGCAACGAGATCTTGAGGAGGAGAATCGAACCCTGCGCGAGCGGATTGTGCAGCTTGAACAGGCTTTGGCTTCAGGCGTCGACCCGATCTTACGGGCGCTCAGCGAACACGCGGCGTCGTACCTCTCGGTTCTCACACCGAAGGGTCGCTTTCTGGCGGTGGGGCGACCTTCTGAGGCGTTCGGTTCAGTGGTGGGGCGCAGTGTCTTTGAATTCGTTGAGCCGAGTTCGGCGGAACGCATGCGTGAGGTACTCGCGCGCGTTGTGCAAACGCGTCAACCAGAGCGCTACGAGAGCGTCGGTTACGGCGAAGACGGGACACTGGGACACACCTATCTCACCCGTGCCATCCCGTTGTGCGAAGGCGATGATGTTCATGCCATCGTGCTCGTACCGATGGACATCACCGACCATGTGCGGCTTGAGCGTTCTCTCGCAGACAAAGAAGAGTCGCTTCGTTTTGCAATCGAAGCGTCGCGTATGGGATTGTGGTCGTGGGACTTGGCGACCGATGAAATTGTGTGGAACGACAGGCTAAGGGAAATATTTGAAACGGAAGGCACCCCCCAAAACTACCAACCCTACCTTGAGCTCGTTCATCCCGACGACCACCAGCTCGTGCAACACACGGTGGAGCAAGCGCTCGAATCCGGTGTGTTTGCCACCTTTGAACACCGGCTGGCACCCAGGGGGACCCGTGGAGAACGCTGGGTCCTGGCGGCAGGCACAGTCGTTAAGAACAGCGACGGTAAGAATATTCGCCTGATGGGAGGTGCCTTTGACATCACCGAACAGAAGCGCCTTGCCCTACAGAATCAACGTGCAGAGCGTGTGGAATCCATCGGTCAGCTGACCGCGGGCATGGCTCATAATTTCAACAATTTACTGGCCGTTATCATGCCGAACCTGGAGATGGAGCTCGCTCGAAACAAGCAGAACGTGGCTCTCACCGCTGCCTTGGACGCTTCGCTCCAGGCGCGAGACCTAGTGAAAAATCTGCTGTCCCTCACGCGACGTGACGATTCCGTTAGCGAAGGCCGCGCTGATCTACTCGCAGTGGTCGCTCGGGTGATGAACATCTGCCGCGCCACGTTTCCCCGAGAAATCGAACTGAGAAACGAAGTCCGAGCGGGCCTCGGTCATGTTTCAATGGCGCCCAGTGTGCTGCAACAGGTACTCTTGAATCTATTATTCAACGCAAGAGACGCCATTTTGGCCTCATCCGGCACACAGCGCGAGATTATCGTCAGCGCCGAGCGGCTGTTGGCTGAAGGCCATGCCGGAGTGATAGAGCTCCACGTCAGAGACACCGGAATCGGCATGAGCGATGCGGTGCGCGCTCGGGTATTTGAGCCATTTTTCACAACCAAGCCGCCCCTCAAAGGCAGCGGCCTTGGGCTCGCCAGTGCCGCCGAACGGGTGCGCGAGGCGGGCGGTACCTTGCGCTGTGAAAGCACTCCCAATATTGGAACGAAGTTCGCGCTGCAGCTTTCTCAGTTGAATCCTCCAACCGCGAACACGACCGCCCCCCCAGCGCTGGAGCAGCCGAGCCTGGCAAACGAAACGTTACTGCTGGTCGACGACGAACCGCTCGTGCGCAGTGTGCTACGCCGGCTGCTTGAGCAAGATGGCTATCGGATCCTCGAGGCCGCAAGTGCCGACGATGCACGAGCCGTTCTGAAACGAGGGCTCAAAGTCGACCTACTCATTCTTGATCAGTCGATGCCTGGCGAGACTGGGACACAGGCACAGCCATCGCTTCGCGCTCTCACAGCCGCGCCCATGTTGCTCTTCACAGGCATGGCCCCCGAATTGCCCCAAGGCTTTGCTGGGATCCTCGAGAAGCCGGCTCGTTACGAGGAACTTCAGCGCGTGGTGCGTCAGGCGCTCGCTGAACGCGGACCGGAGTGAAGACTCCCGGACGGGGTCTTCGTCCCGAAGCTCTGGAAAAGTGGAACCTATCGGCCTAATCGCGCGTATCTTCCGGGGAATCGTATTCTACCTGTCTTCACTTTCTAACTCTGAACCCTTGTCGATCCCGAGGAAGGGTCTACACCCACTTCGTGACCAAGGCGACCGACATCGACGTCTTCCAGTACCTGGATTACCGGGCGTTCCTTCGGGATTGGTACGCAGGGGTGAACCGTGCTGGCCGAAGCTTTTCGTATCGCGCATTCGCGCGGCGAGCAGCTCTGAAGTCGCCCAACTACCTGAAGCTGGTGATCGACGGAAGCCGCAATCTCTCTAAACCAATGGCGGAGAGGTTTGGCCGGGCGTGCGGGCTCGATGAGGAGGCGACTAGTTACTTCGCCGATCTGGTTGGCTTCAATCAGGCAGGGACCCAACAGGAACGCAATCAATGCTACGGGCGGCTCACCAGTTTCCGAAAGTATCGCCAAGCTCACAAATTGGACTTGGCCCACGCCGCGTATCATTCGGCCTGGTTCATTCCAGCGGTGCGTGAGTTAGCGGCAAGCCGTGCATTCAAAGATGATCCCGAGTGGATTGCGGCCCAGCTACTGCCCCCGGTCTCGGTGACAGAAGCGCGCCGTGCGTTGGAGGTGCTCTTGGAGCTTGGGATGCTGGCACGGAATAACGGCAAAATAGTCCAAAGCGATGCGTTGGTCTCCACCGGACCCGAAACACGCGGCCTCCACATCACCTCGTTTCACCGAGTGATGACTGAGCGAGCGATCGCCTCGATCGATATTGTCGTACCCGAGGAGCGGGATATTTCTTGCCTCACCCTGAACGTTGGTGAAGATGGGCTTCGACGCGTCAAGGCTCGCATCCAGAGATTCCGGCGTGAGCTTTTGGATCTTTCGGAGCTCGAAGACGATCCGTGTCGGGTGATCCAGATCAATTTTCAACTCTTCCCGCTGTCGCTGGAAGTCCGGGCGGAGGGCGTAGCCAAATGAAGAGGTTTGTTATTTGCCTAACTTTAGCGTTCGGGGGCTGCGCCGGCACGGAGACGGGCAACCCCAACGCGCCGTACAGCACCGCAGAACTACTACTCAACGCTCGTTCCAGTAACCATCAAGCCGTCACGCTGCGCCAAGCGGGCGGCGCCGTCGTGGTCGAGCAGGCGTGGCTCACACTAGATACCTTAAGCTTCCGCGAAGGCGCCGATTGCACCATTCCGAACGAGTCGCTTTCCACACCCAAAATTGGGTTGGGCGATCATTCAGGACCCGATGCGCTGCGCTTGAACATGGATGTGAAGCCTGGCAGCTACTGCCAAGCGACGGCCACATTCATGAACGGGCAAGTGGAGAAGCCGCTGGGCGCTCCGGAGCAAGTACTCGACCACTCCATTGTGATCGTGGGTCGACTAGAGGACGGCACACCTCTAACCATCGCTAGCAACTTCGCCGCCCCTGTGCAGCTTGATGCGACTCAAGGAGCGTTCGAGTGGGGAACGGATTCGAGTGCGCTCCTTGTTGAATTTGATCTGGCCGTGTGGCTCAAAGCTATTGACCTTGCGGGCGCCGTGCGCGATCCCGTCCTCGGCATCGTTATCGATGAGCTCAACAATCAATCTGCGCTCACGACGTTCGAAGGGAACGTAGCGCCAGGGGTCACACTCTACCGCGACATTGCCGGGAACGGTGACGTCGATCCCGGGGACATCAAGGCAGCGGAGGTCTCCTTATGACTCCGGCATTCTAAACTAAAGATTAACGTCGATTGACCCCATCCGCTCAATGACTGCCCCTAAACGGGGACAGAATGGGTTTCTTTGTCCAAAGACGGTCACTGAACCGCAAAGATTTGCGACTTGGGACAGCTTTGTCCGAAGTGCAAAATGACCAAACCAAACATCAACCAAAACCATCAAACCCTAGGACAAATCACATGAAAACGCAAACAAAACTAGCCGCCTTGCTGCTTGCAGCAGCGCTTCCAACAACGCTCCTCGCCTGCAGTAGCGACGATGACAATAGCCCGGCACCCTCCTCCGCCATTGGCACTGGTGGGACAACCACCGGTGGGGCAACCACCGGCGGAACGACCACCGGTGGTTCAATGACCGGCGGGATGCCAGGAACAGGAGGTGCGCCCGCAACGGCTCAAACCATTGTCGACGTTGCGGTTGCCAATGGCAACTTCAAGACGCTGGTAGCGGCCGTCACGAAAGCTGGTCTGGCTGACACGCTTTCGGGTCCTGGACCCTTCACCGTGTTCGCGCCCACCGACGCTGCCTTTGCAGCGCTTCCGGCGGGTGTGGTGGACGGGCTCAGTGCCGCGGCGCTTGCTGACATTCTCAAGTACCACGTCGTCAGCGGTAAAGTACTTGCTGCAGACGCAGTAACTCTGACCACGGCAGCCACAGTCAACGGCGCCTCGATGAAGCTCAACGTCGCCGATAGCAAGCTCTACTTGAATGGCCTCACCGAAGTCACAATGACCGATATTCAGGCCTCGAACGGCGTGATCCATGTCATCGACAGTGTGCTCTTCCCCGCTGCGTTTCCCGGCAATATTGTCGATGCGGTCAAGGCGCATCCGCGATTGAGCACACTTGGGGGTGCTGTCACGGCCACTGTGGCAACGGCTCTTTCTGCTCCAGACCGCACCTTGTTCGCTCCGGTGAACAGCGCGTTCGTGGGCGTCACGCTGCCCCAGGATCCGGCCGCGCTCGAAGCCATCCTCACCTATCATGCCCTCGCTTCGATCGCACCAGCCGCCCAAGTGGTCGAATTGGCTTCTGCGAAGACTGCGAATGGTGCCTACGTGGGTATCAAGACCGCGGCCGGCGTGAAGCTGAACGACAGCACCAAAGATGTGGATGTCATCTACACGGACTTCACCACCTCAAATGGTGTGATCCACTTGCTCGACAAGGTGCTCATTCCACCGGGAAATATTGCTGAAGTGGCGACTGCGGCAGGCCTCACTAAGCTCACCGCGGCGCTTGGTCTGGCAGATGTTCCGGGTACCACCACCACTTTCGCCGCCGCCCTTGCGGGAGATGGTCCGTTCACTGTGTTCGCGCCCTCGAACGCCGCGTTCGATGCCATCCCTCAGGCTGGCTTCGGTGCGGATCTGGCAAAAGTTCTGGGCAACCACGCCATTTCAGGCGTGGTGGATTCTAAGGCCGTCCTGAAGGCGATTACCGACAAGGTCTCGCCCGATACTATTAGCAACGCGACGGACAAGAAGTTGGCGCTCGCTCTGGTGGGCAACGACATTCTCATCAATCGCATGGTCAAGGTGACGGCAACCGATATTCCAGCAAAGAACGGCGTGATTCACCTCGTGGATTCGATCATTCTGCCGAGCGACGTGGCCTTCCCGGGTAACTTCGTCCAAGCACTTTCGGCGTATCCGCAGTTCTCATCGCTCGTTAGCGCCGTCACAGCCGCCGACGCAGGTGTGGCCACCGCTCTCACAGGGGCGGGACCACTCACACTTTTTGCCCCTGGAAATGCGGCATTCGCTGGTATTGATGTCACCCAAAACCTAACCAGCACGCTACTCTATCACGTCTTGCCCCTCGCAGCAGACAGCACGTTCGTGGTTGCGAACTTCGCGACGCCCGCGGCGACTGCAACAGCGGAAGGCAAGGACGTCACCGTGGATGGCACCCTGCTCAAGGTCAACGACAGCAACATCGTTCGGGTCGATCTAAGAGTGTCGAACGGTATTGTTCACATCCTCGACAAGGTGCTCACGCCCCCCGCCATCTGAGCGGACTCTGAGCGACAGCGCTGAATAGCTCGAACCCCCGGCACTTCTCACGAAGGCCGGGGGTTCACTTTGTGGAGCTCCGGTCATAACCTTAGACATAACATAAACACGACTCCTACCCGGCTCTTGAGCGCCTGTCACACACTGCGCAGATCGAGACGAGCACCTGAATCCTAAACATCTAACTTTATTGACTAATGAACTTGTTTCCAAAAAAATCCGCTCTCCCCCTTGACGTAAACAGAACCGAGACAATACTTAGACACATGCTACCGAGTGTCGAAGTTTTCTACGATGGTGACTGCCCCCTGTGCTCGCGAGAAGTGGCATTCCTGAGGGCTCGCGCACATCGGGGTGAAATCAAATTTACGGATATCACGGCGATCGGATTTGACCCCGGCCCCCTTGGCTTGACCCAAGCCGAAATGATGTCGGAGATACGAGGACGAGCTCGGGATGGGCAGTTGATCTCGGGAGTTGAGGTATTCCGACAAATGTACGCAGCGGTGGGTTTCACAAGCCTCATCAAGCTGTCGCGACTAGCACCCATCGATTGGATCCTTCGGGTGGCGTACCAGGCCTTTGCACGGAACCGCCTGAAACTTACGGGACGATGTGACGCAGCTTGCAGCGCAGCCCCAAACACCACCTCGGCCAAGACAATCACGGCTCGTGTTTAACGAGTGATGCATAAGGAAGCGAAATCATGAACTACCAAGACAATTCGGGCCTCGCCCACTACATCACACGCGTCAACACGACTCCCAAGCTGGAACGTGAAGAAGAACGAGCGCTTGCGGTTCGCTGGCAGCAGCAGCGCGATCAGGCTGCGGCCAACCGCTTGATTGAAGCTCATTTACCGTTTGTTGTCGCGATGGCAAAGCGCTACCAACGCTACAACGTTCCGCTCGCTGATCTGATTGGGGAGGGTAATTTTGCGTTACTGGAAGCGCTAGATCGCTATGAGCCGGAGCGCGAACTACGTTTCGTGACGTACGCCACTTTTTGGATCCGTGCGCGAATTGTCGGGGTTGTGCTCAAGAACTTCAGCGTGGCAAGGAGTGGGCGAGGCGCGCTCAAAAGCCGCATTTTCTTCAAGCTTCGACGCGAGCGAGCCAAGAGCATGAATCAGTTTGGGGACTCCCAGCAAGCGCTCGAAGACATGGCGCGAACGCTCGCCATGCCGGTGGACAAGGTGCGTGAGCTGCTGAGGCAAATTGACAATACGGACGTTTCGATAGACCTGCCCCAAGGAGCAGAAGGGGCCTCGCTGCTCGAGAATTTAGCTGGTGCCGACGCCTCCCAAGAAGCCAGCATCTCCCACTCACAGAACGCGGAGTTCCAAAAGAAACTGATCGCAGAAGCTCTGCTATGCCTGGACAAGCGCGAACGTTATATCGCTGAGGCTCGACTCTTGGCAGATTCGGATTCCGAGGTCACGCTCGCGGAGATAGGCAGAAGGCTCGGTGTGTCTCGGGAGCGCGTCCGACAACTCGAAGAGCGCGCCAAAGCAAAACTCCGAGCCGCGGTAGAGCACATCGCCTCGGCACTCGGGCGAGACGCCCGGGAGTCCCTGACGGCGGCCTAATTGAGCCGGAGTGATTCAGCCGCCAGCAGCCCAGAACTCGCCGCGGCCCCAATGCTGCACGGCGCACCCACCACCAAATCGCCGGCAACCGCCAATCTCCCCCTTGATTCTCGCGAAAGCCGCGCGGGATCGACCCCAACCCGCTCCAGCCCGCCAAGATCTGATTGCAACGAAACGGGGCAGCGTGAACCTGGAGACGCCAGCAACTCGCCATCGAGCTCCAGCAAAAGTGGCGCACGGTAAGCCAGCTCCAGCCCCTGCGTACTTGGCTCAGCCAGAGACCCTGTGAAGGCAATGCCGCCTGCGGCCACGCCGCCGGTTGCCAGAATGGCGGCATCGGCAATAATTAGCGCATTTTTTCCGTCCCGACCGGCGACGCTCAGCTCAACCCCGCTTGCCACAAGGCTCACCTCGCTCAGCTGGCCCAGCTCCGGAACAAGCCCCAGCTGCGCCAACAATCGACCGCGCGCCTGTGACCAACGCACGCCGGCAGCACCGCCAGGACGGGACGCTGACTCCCCCACCGGAACTTGGAGCCGCGAACTCAAGCCCACTGCCACATCTTCGACGAGCCCCAACCACGGCCCCAAGAGCCAGGCGTCTCGCTTCTCCTGCTCCGCGAGTTGCGATGCCAGCCACTCCGCACGTTCAGGCTCATCCTGCAATGCCGCAAAATCCGCCGCCGGAATGCGACGCTCCGCGTTGGATCCCAATCCGCTGACGGCCACCGCCACAAATCGCGTGTGCGTCTGCACGGCCCAAGCCTGCTCATTCAGCACGCCCGCCATCAATTCCCCATCCCAATCGTCTCGTCCGAGATCGGCAACACCGATGGTCTTGCCCGCCAGTTGAGAGAGATCCAAAAGCGCCCGATCCGCGGCGAGGCTGCGCGTGATCTGCCCCTGGGAGGTCACGTTCCATTCCCCCTGCCAGGCCCGCCACAGATCCATGTCTTGAACAAAACGGTGAACCGCCGGAGTCAAGACCTCGGGAGCTCCGTACACCATGCCAGAGGCGAACTCACTCGAGCCAGCACGCTGCTCGAGTAACGTTACCTGAACGCCGCGTTTCACGAGAGCCCAAGCGGCAGCCACTCCTGCCACCCCGGCACCCACCACAACGACGCGCGAAAGCGTCATTTGTGGCCCACTTCGCTCGCCAGGCAAGCCAAGGCGAACGCTTCTTGCCGGGCCTGCTGGGGCCCAAGCGTGGGCAGTCTGCGCCGGGCTGCCGCTCTCAAAAACGTGAGGCCCATTTGGGTTCCGACGCTCGGTGCTTGTTGCGTCGCGTGCGCCACGATGCGCCCACAGGCGAGTGCACAACGCATCCCACCACACGCACCCAGCCCGAGGCGCGTGCGCCGCGACACATCTTCAACATTGACGGCCCATTCGTGCTCCACCACATAGCGGATCTCCGCTTCGGTGACGGGCTCACACGGACAGACCACTCCAGATTCTCTTGGATTCCGCTGCATGCGCTCGAGCACGCGGCGACTCCGATCACCGTGTCGATATTCCAGGCGTGTTGCCGTGACCGCCTCCATGCCGCCTTCAATCACGAGCGCCATCGGATCGACGGATTCGCTGCCACCCGGCAAGGCGCTCGTGTGGCTGGTGCAGGCCTGAGATTTGCCAAAAACCCGAGTGATTTCGTCCACCATCTCGGCCGCGAACAGGCGATAGCTGGCGAGCTTTCCGCCGATCATCGAGTACAGGCCGGGGGCGCCCGCGGCGGTGTGATCCACGATCTCGTGCTCGCGCGAAAGCTCATCTTCCGTGGGCCCCCAAGCGTGGAGCGTTGGCCGCACCCCACCCCACGTGCCGATCGCTCGCGCTTCCGCAATGCTCGGGAACACACGGGAAATGGCCTGAAACAGATAACGCACCTCATCGTGCGTCGCCAAAACATCGTCGGGGTCGCCGTAAAAATCATCATCCGTGGTGCCGAGCACGCTCATGTTTTGCCAGGGCATGAGGAACACTTGGCGCCCATCGATGGCGTTGCAAACGATCGCATAGTTGGTGAGCCGTCGATCTAAAAAGACGTGAATGCCCTTGCCCGGTCGGATCGGGGCACTCTTGGCGTCGAGCTTGCCCAACGTCGCCGTGATAGGAGCCCAGGCGCCGGTCGCGTTCACCACGATTCGGGCGGAAATTCGGCCCGTTTCCCCCGTGATGGTGTTGCGATAGCGGACACCGGTGGCGCGGCCTTGGTGCCCACGCAGAATTTCCGTCACCGTCGTGTGATTGAAGAACTGCGCGCCACGCTCCACGGCGTCTGTCACGTTGGCGGTGCACAAACGCACGCCATCAATACCCCATTCGTCGAAGGTCACGCCACCCTGGGTCTCAGCGAGGCCTGGCTCAAGGGTCGCCAACTCGGCTGCCGAGAGGCGAGCGTGTGGTTTACCGTGTTTCAGCGGTTGATAATCATCGTACAGATCGAAGAAAGCATCGTAGGCCGTGAGCGTTAGCTTAGAGAGCAGCCCGCGCTTTCCGTACATCGGCACCAAAAACGGGATCCGAAAGAGTAGGTGCGGTGCGATCCTTTGGATATGGCCGGAATCCAGGCACGAGCTACGGGTCACGTCCGGGTTGTGGCTCAGGTAGCGCGGGCCCCCGTGAATCATCCCGCTCGAATTACCGCTGGCACCAAAACCGACATCATTCCGTTCAAAGAGTGCCACGCGCCAACCGCGCAGTGCGGCATCGCGTGCCACCCCCGCTCCGTTCACGCCCGCTCCGATCACCACGATATCGACGTCGGTGTCCATCGGGATTTCTGGGCCTTGGGTGGGCATGCAGTAAGCTCGACGTTACGGGGGCGCTTCGGTGATGGCTAGCCTTCTCCCTGATCCAGCGGGGCGGCGGCCGAGCTTCGCGGCACCGGGGTGGGCGCCGATCCAACCGAAGGCTGACCGCTCGATCACGGTCTTCCGCCGTTTTGTTGGCCCAGCCAACACTTTGCCACTAGCTGCATCCCATGAAGCTCAGCCTGTTCGCTGTGACGATCGTGGCCTCGGTGTGCCTCGGATCATTCGCGGCCAACGCGAAAGCTGGCGCGCCACCCGTCCTCGAAGAATCGGCCCAGCTGGAAGGGCGCCCGCGCGTGCTGCTCACGCAGCTTTCCTTTCCGCAAGATCTGCCCGACGCTCCGCTTCTTGAGCGCCACCTGCGGAGCTCGCTCGCACGCCATGCTCGCCGTATGGACTGGGGCGTGGGGCGGGGACACAAGATTGAATACAAATTCACGGTGGAACTGCTCGGGGTTGAACGCCAAGGCAAGCTGCTACGCGTGAGCTGTCGCGCGACGGGCTCGCTTCCCAAAGGCAAGCGCGCCAGAAGTGAAATCTCGTTCGGAGGCGACCCCCAATCCCGCGATAAGCTCATACGGCGGGTGATGGATATCGTCGCGGAAGGCGTAATTGGCCGGCTTGCGGAGATGGAGCGCGGCCGGAGGGGGCAGGATTAGGCCGCATCGGCTATGCTGCTGGGATGGAATCAGCAGGAGAGCCCGCCGAGAGAGAGCTCATCGAACGCCTCGCTAACGTGCGCGCGCACTTGAGCGGGGAGTTCGGCCAACGTCCGATGATTCTTCCAAACGCTGAGTTCTTTCCCGATACCTACGTGGGCGATGCCGAGAGCGTTCAACGCTTGCTCTCGCGTTTGCAGCAACATGCGGGGATGCAGGACATGCCTATCCAGCTCGCCCTGCTCGCACCTGATCTGGAAGGCGAAGTAGCGCCGAGCCAATGCGGTTCCGGCGGCTGTGGTCCAGCTGCGGTGGGAGGCAGCTTTCAACGCGTTGTCGATCAAGGCGAGAGCTGGCAGCTCAATGTCGCGCTGCCCGAGTTGCTCCACCCCGTTGCACTAACGGCCGAGTTAGCGCGTGCTTTAGGCCTGATTTTCCTTTTGGAAACCCACGAGCCAGGGACGCCGATTGAAGAGCCCCTCGACATCACGAGCGAGCTCGTGGCCGTCCAGCTCGGCATGGGGCCACTTCTGCTGCTTGGCTCTTATATCTACGCCAAAGGTTGCGGTGGGCCGCGCATCTCGCAGATCACGAGCCTCGGGCCGTCCGAGTTAGCACTCGCCACGGCGCTATTTGGCGCCATTTCGGCAACTCCCGCCAAAGTCGTGCTCCGCGTCTTGCCCGTGACCCAGAAGGAAGCCTTCGACGAAGCGTGGCTGTTAGTCCGCTCAAATCCCGAACTGATCGCGAGCCTTCAGCACAGTCCTGAGCTCGTCGCACTCGGGAATTTCAAGCTTGAACCGCGGCGCAGTTGGCTCGGGCGATGGCTCGCACCCAAGACGGTCAGCGAAGAGTCGGAGTTTTTGTTGGGTGAAAGTAGCACCGCACCGCGCCCACCGGCACGGAAACCGAAGAGTTCCCAACATGACGAACTCAAATCGCTGGTGAACGACGCATTCGATCGCAGCTAAGCTGAGCTGAATGGCGATTGCACAAGGCAGCTGCCCGAATTGCGGGGCACCCATCGAATTCGCGCTCGGCGCCTCGTTGGCGAAGGTGTGCGAATTCTGCAAGTTCACGGTCGTCCGCACCGATCGCGGCCTCGAGCACCTCGGCCAGGTAGCTGCGCTTGCGAATACGCCCTCGCTGGTTGCCGTGGGCGACGAAGGCACGCTCGCGGGGCGCCCCTTCAAGGTCATGGGGCGTGTTCAACTCGATCACGGCCTCGGGCCTTGGGATGAGTATTACCTCTCCTTGAATCACGCGGCCGAGTGGGGCTGGCTCGCCTACGCGGAGGGTCAGTGGCAGCTCACCTATTCGGCGCCCGAGGTGCGTGGGCCGCTCTTCGCGCAGCTCGCCCTCGATCAAGACGTTGACCTCGGTCATGCGGGCCGCTTCCGCGTGAATGAGCTGAAGAGCGCCACCATTGTTTCGGCGGAGGGCGAACTCCCGGAAAAAACGCTGCCTGGTAGCGTTCGCTTCTACGCCGATCTCTCGGGCACCCAGCAGCGCTTTGCGACCCTGGATTATGGTCCCGAACAGGGTGCGCCCGAAGCCTTCGTCGGTATCACGCTCGCCGAGACCGAGCTTCAGGTAACGGCTGCGGGCCCGCGCACCGTCCAGAAGATCAAAACCACCAGCATCCGTTGCCCCAATTGTGGCGGTGATGTTCCCAAGCTGAGCGGAGAGCGAGCGCAGCGGCTTGGCTGTCCGTACTGCGGCGCCCTTTCCGACATCGCCACCCAGAAAATTGTCGCGACTCAAGAAGCCGCGGCGCAACAGCCCGATATCCCGGTGGGCTCGCGAGGCAGCTTCGAAGGCATTCCGTACATCTGCGCAGCTTATCTGCGACGCGGGACCGAATTTGAAGGTGAGCCTTACAGCTGGGAAGAATACTTGTTGTTTGCTCAGGGCGTGGGTTTTCGCTGGCTCGTCAAAGATCCGGAGACGGGTTGGGCCTGGATCTCACCGGTGAATTCGGCAGAAATCGACACCTCCGCTAGCCCGCGGGCACTCACCTGGGAAGGCCGCAATTATCGGCAAAAATACAGCAACCGCGTGCGCGTGGAGTACGTCTTGGGCGAGGTGTACTGGCAATGTTCGGTGGGCGAAGAAACACGCTCCTCGGACTATGTTGTGGGGCGCTTCACGCTCTCGCGTGAGGAATCACCCGGGGAGGTGCGCTATTCCTCAGCCAAGCCGATGGCCTGGGGCTTGATTGCGCAAGCCTTTGGGCTGCCGCTCAAATCGGCTGGCGCCGACACGCCGAATGCTGCGAGCAGTGGCGGCTCCGAGCTCTCGGGAGCCGTGATTGCTTTTATTGTGATCGTGGTGGTCTTGATCGTGGTGGTCTCGGCCTTGTCGGACGACACGCCCGTTTCGGGTTTCTCGCGTGGCTCCGGGATCTTCTTTGGTGGAAAGTAGCCCAGCTTCCCCCGAGCGAGCCCATCACGAGACCGCCATCGCGCTCACGCGCTTCACGCTGCCGGCCGTGAGCCTGCTCGGGATTTCACTGTTTGAAACTCTGATTCGCGTGCCAGCCCTGCACCTTGAGCCGGGTCCGGCTGCTGACTCCACGTGGTTTGACGCTGTCGTGTTC
>Ga0163146_10001229_pt1 | contig 36935 bp, 35 predicted proteins | sample OliLakLV19MP7G1_FD_148648 | JGI IMG/M metagenome (GOLD analysis project Ga0163146, IMG submission 148648) | Freshwater microbial mat bacterial communities from Lake Vanda, McMurdo Dry Valleys, Antarctica - Oligotrophic Lake LV.19.MP7.G1 | ecosystem: Environmental > Aquatic > Freshwater > Lake >...
GAAATATGTTCACCTTAGTTATACGTGAGCATATTTTTGCAAACCTTCAGAGTGATGCTATGGTCGAGAATACATAGATAATGTTTTTTGTCAATGCGTAAGTCCTAATTACATATTAATTTTGAGCTTGGTTGAGGTGGCAGATAATTTTTGGGTAAAAAATGTTGTGGTCGCTGTCCGATAATTTGAGTCTGACAATTTTGACTGAACAATTTTGACTGAGCCGCACCATTAATTCACGATGTGACAGAAAAAAGTAGGGATCAGTCGATTGGAGACTTCGGTGTGATACGTTCAGCGAGCGCTGAGTCTATCTCGCTCATTTGAACGATTTGAGATTTGAGATTTATTCGACAGATGAATCTGAGAGCTTGAACAAAAGCCTAAAGTTTTGGGCTGCTGCCGACTCCTGCGGGAAACTTGTATCCGTTTTTGGGCGGGTTCAAAAAGCAGAAGGCAGAATTTGATAGCGGTAAAAAACACTGTTTTAGGATTCAGAATTTTTATTAGGTTCTACCTTCTAGCTAAATTTCTTTTTACAATGAAATCAAGATAAATTACTTGCTGCCAGGAGCGATGCACGCCCAATAATTTAGCACGAGATAACCAACTATGTTGAAGCCAGTTACTTCCACAATTTATTATAATTCTTGCTCGCATTGAGCTGTTTTTACAACAGACTTTTTGCTGGTAATTTGCAAAAGGGATAGGGGCAGAACAACAGGCCAAAACAGAGGCCCCATTATTAAGGCTATCCAAGATATCACGTCTTTTTTAGATGTCGCTGTATCATTCCAAAAACTTTTGAACCAAACAAGAAAAACGATTAAGGCAATCGAAAAGTAGCTAATCATTATCATTTTTTTACCTGCCTGCCTATAGATGGGATAGAAGTATTTATAATTATTGTATCTCAGGCCGTGGCTCGCCGATCGCAACTTTATGCCCTGAGCTGCAAGCTGCAAGTGTCTAAAACCCAAAGTTACACAGCTATCCAAGTCCACAGCCTGCCATGTTGAGCGGACTTACTCCCGCTGCGCGGCGGTCTTGGGAACTCAAAGCCTTGCGTTTAGAGCTTTTCGAGGTTTTGTCAAACCTTTTGTCAAACCTTGATGCTACCACCCCAATCATAGCTTATGCGATCGAGGTCTTTGGTTTTCTGTGATTTAACTCACCCTACTCTTTTCTCAAATGCTCGATATTATAATAGTCGAGTTCAACGAGATTTCATGCAAGCTCTGACTTTAAAATCTGATCGCGCGATCGCTGAACTGTTCTATCAAGTTACTCATTCAGGCAATCTGACTCGCACTGAAAGCCACGGACTGCGCGAACTCTGCCAAAGCGCTCTCAGCGAAGACGCCAGAGATGCAGTCAACCGCCTGCTGCACGCCACCCGCCGCGGATGGGTCAGGATTTCCGATTAGTCCCCTCACACAAGAAGTTGAGATGAGTATTTCTACTTTCTCTCCTGTCAAGCTTTGCCAACAATCAGATTTTCGTGAGTAGGTCGCTCCATTAACCCTCTCCAAAAAAAATTGTACTGCGATCGAAAAGCTCGAACCGGTTTCTTGAAGAAGCCGGGATTTTTGATTTTAAGCAGTCAGTCGATTTTAGATTTTAGATTTTAGATTTTAGATTTTAGATTTTAGATTTTAGATTTTAGATTTTAGATTGACTTCACAGATGAATCTGGGAGCTTGAACTAGGGCCTAAAATTTTGGGCTGCTGGGGACTCCTATCGAAAACTTGTATCTGTCTTTGGGCGGGTCATTAAGTATATACACGGAAAAACCCCCACATCAAGAAACCAGGTAAATGCACGTAAAAGCTGGTTTCTAAACACCGTAAAAGTTTTACGTTGAATTAAGCCGAGCGATTTCGCTAGCAGTCATTAGTAATCTGTTAATAGATAAATATTAATTTATTTGTCACCATTTCTTAACCAAAAGTAGAGATGTGGGAATTGCCAGAAGCGAGGAATCGGGACGGGGTTTGTGTTTCAAGTAGCAGGGCGATCGAGGAAATATCCGATCCCCAAGTTCGGCTGACACAAATCACTCATCAAGAGCCAATCGATCACATTTACTCCCGTAGTTGAATCACATAAATTTTGGAAAAATCAGTCAATACTGTCAAAAGTGAGTTCAAAAACAAAACACATGATGAAAACCCAAACGCTTTTACCTCAATTTACTATTGCAGAGCTAGTCTTTCAGGTATATCACTCCGGTCTGCTGACTCCCACTCACCGACAACAGCTCAAGACAGCGCTGTTAAATGACTCTCTTACCGAAGAAGATCAAACAGCCATAAACCGCTTGCTCCACGCCGTTCGCCGGGGCTGGCTGAAGGTTGTAGATTAAATTATCGCCAATTTTTTTTGCCACTCTCTTTAAATGAACTGTCAGTCAATTTTGGATTTTAGACTTCCGCAAGCGCTCAGCCGAACCGTGGAGTCCCGCTCACTCGAACAATTTGAGATTTTAGATTTACTCCACAGATGAATCTGGGAGCTTGAACAAGACTCTAAAATTTTTGCCTCTCCACAACACGAGTCCGGGGCTTCTCTCGATTTTTGGGCGCATGAGATTAACGCAGAATTAAATCCCCTTAAAAAAATCAGGCATTAGCCTAAATGTAGGGTGCACCACAGGCACCCTGCGGTTTTAACTTATATTTTCTCAGCTTATTTACTCAGAGATTGTGCCGTCAGGCATCATGGCCTCTCTGAGATTCGCTTCATTCAAATTTGTCCCGCGCAAAGAAGCTTGATGTAAGTTTGCTCCCCGGAGATTTGCTCCCTTAAGGGAAACTCCGCTCAAATCTGCTTGATGGAGATTTGCACAGCTCAAGTTAGCTCCGCTCAAATCGGCTCCCTTCAAATCAGCTTTTTCCAGATTTGCTTCCGTCAAATTTGCCCAACTCAGATTTGCTTGAGTTAGGTTAGCATGGCTGAGGTCAGCTTGTGTTAAGTTCGCGTCGGTTAAATTTGCTTTGCTGAGGTTGATTTCGCAAAGTTTTACTTCTGTCAAGTTTGCACCTTGCAAGTTAGCGTTAACTGCATAAACTTGAATCAAAATTGCCCGCTGAAGGTTTGCATCTCTCATGTCTGCACCCCTGAGACTCGCCCCCGTTAAATCAGCCCCGCTGAGCAGGACACTCCGCAAGATGGCTCCGCTCAAGTTTGCTCCCACCGCCTCGCATTCGCCAAAATTAGCGGACATGAGGTTGGCTTGGGAGAGGTTGGCTTGGCTGATATCTGCTTGATACAGAGTGGCTCTGTAGAGGGTGAGACCGATGGCACTGGCACCCTTTAAACTAGCTTGACTCAGGTCAATATCGCGCAAATTTGTCCTTGACATATTGGCACCGCTCAGGTCTACTTTGTGAAAAACCCGTTCTCCGGCTGCATACCGTCTGAGAAGTTCCTCTGCATCCATGTCATTTCCCCCAAAATATTTAATAATACCTTTGATATTTCAATAATATTAGGCATGAGCGACCTTTACGTTTCTTGGTCTGAATACCATCGAAAAATTGAGGATTTGGCTGTAAAAATTGATAAATCTCAGTGGAAATTCGATCGCATTGTCTGTCTGGCTAGGGGAGGGCTGCGGGTTGGGGATACTCTGTCGCGGATTTTCGACAAGCCTCTGGCGATTTTAGCTGCCTCGTCATACAGTGGGGCGGAGGGGAAAGTCCGCGGTGCGATCGAGTTTGCCCGCGATTTGACAATGGTGGGCGATAATTTGGGCAGCCAGATTCTGCTAGTTGACGATTTGGTGGATTCGGGAATTAGTTTGGAGCAAGGTATCGCTTGGCTGAAGAGTCGTTACGGCGAGGATATTCAGGAAATTCGGACGGCGGTGCTTTGGTACAAGGCTTGTTCTGTGGCGAAGCCGGATTATTATGTAGATTATTTGGCGGATAATCCTTGGATTCATCAACCTTTTGAAATGTACGAAAAAATGAGTGCGGCTGATTTGGCAGGGCCAGTCATAAATTAGCAAAACCCGCTGCTACGAGTCTTTGGTTTGTAGTTGCTCTTTTACCCAAGCTCGAAATGCTCTGATTGTTGGGCTTCTGCCTTGGGTGTTGCTGCGATCGACATATTGAGGAATTACATCAACAATGGGAAAGTCGGGGAAATTTGGGCTGTTATCAGACTCAATATATTTTCCGTCTTGGAGCAGATAGATTTTCAGGATTCGCCCGTCATATCTCCAAAGTTCCGGCACTTTCAAAGATAGAAGACGGCGGTTGAAACCGCGCCTATACAAACGATGTCCGCCTCCGCGGACTGAAGAAAATAACTGAATAAAATAACGTAATTTTTACGACCAGTTCTTCAACCCGCGGAGGCGGGTTTTGTTTGTATAGACGAGGTTTCAACCGCCGTCTGCATCTGAATAAAATAACGTAATTTTTACGACCAGTTCTTCAACCCGCGCACCATCCGGGTTTTGTTTGTATAGACGCGGTTTCAACCCGTCTACATCTAAGAATTAGCGAACCGAAAGAATCCGATCGCCCAATTCCATACTCTCTGCCAAAACTTCCTGCCGCGCCCACCGATCCGCCGCCAAAATATCGTCTAAACCAGGACTTTCACAGTTATCGGTTTGATGTTTGTCGCACGCCTTCTCAATCAACTTTGGAATATCCAAAAACTGAATCTTCTCCTGCAAAAATAGCGCTACTGCCTGTTCGTTTGCCGCATTCAGCACCGCAGGCATGGAACCGCCCGCACGTCCCGCCGCATAAGCCAACTGCATACAAGGATACTTTTCGTGATCGGGTTCTCGGAAAGTTAAATCCCCAGCTTTTACCAAATCCAGCCGTTCCCAATCTGTATGAATTCGCTCCGGCCAAGACAAAGCGTAAAGCAGCGGCAAGCGCATATCCGGCCATCCCAATTGCGCCAAAACCGAGGTATCTTGCAGCTCAATTAACGAGTGAATTATGCTCTGAGGATGGATGACAATATCAATGTCGTCATAATCCATCCCGAACAAGTAATGAGCCTCAATTACTTCTAATCCTTTATTCATCAAAGTAGCAGAATCGATCGTGATTTTCTGCCCCATAGACCAATTCGGATGTTTCAAAGCATCGGCTACTGTTACTCCTGCTAATTTGTCGATCGGCAAATCTCGAAAAGAACCACCCGAAGCTGTGAGAATAATTCGGCGCAAACTTCCATCTGGTATACCTTGGAGGCATTGAAAAATTGCCGAATGTTCCGAGTCAGCCGGCAATATTTTAACGCCGTATTTTTCGATTAAGGGGTTGACAACGGGGCCCCCGGCGATTAATGTTTCTTTATTGGCTAAGGCAATATCTTTGCCTGCTTTGATAGCGGCAATTGTTGGCAGCAAACCGGCACAGCCAACTATGCCGGTGACGACGGCTTCAGCGTCGCCGTATTTGGCAACTTCGACAACGCCTGACTCACCAACAAGTACAATAGGTTGAGGATCGAGATCTGCGATCGCCTCTTGTAATTCTTGTAGTTTATCTTCGTCGCAAATCGCGACAATTTCGGGTCTAAACTGGCGAATTTGCTGTGCTAGCAACGTTACATTTCGTCCGGCAGTTAACCCGACAATCCGAAATTGATCGGGGTATTGAGCTACAATATCCAGAGTCTGAGTGCCGATGGAGCCTGTGGAGCCGAGAAGAGTTATTGCTTTCACAATTTTTTAAGGTTTTGTGGGATATTCTAATATTACGATTAGTGGAACTCAAATTAGCGGTTAACTATGGCGTGGCAAGCACATTTGAGGGAATCATATTTTGAGTCGTCAGCTAGTGCCAGATTTCATGCAGAATGAGGAAAATTTTGCTGATTCTAATGAGGATATCAGCGTTTCAATTGCGGAAAATATAGAAGAAGGTCGATCGCACTTACCGTCGAGTTTGGTTTGGGCGATCGCCATTGCTGCCATAATTTTCTTTTTGTCTAGCAGTTTACGGCACGCTTTATTCCAATCAACAGCCTTCGATTTGGGGATTTTTGACCAAGCAATTTACTTACTCAGTCAAAACCAAACGCCGTTTTCTTCTTTGATGGAGATGCACATTTTGGGAGATCACGCAGCGGTAATCTATTATCCGCTGGCTTTGCTGTACAAAATTTACCCAGATGTGCATTGGCTGCTGTTGGTACAAGCAGTTGCTTTATCGGTGGGAGCTTGGCCTAGCTGGAGTTTAGCGCGTTTGGCCGGTTTAAATCAAGTACAATCCCGTGCGATCGCATTTATTTATTTGCTCTATCCGGTGGTATTCAACATCAACTTATTTGATTTTCACCCGGAAGTAATCGCTTTACCCGCACTGTTAGCAGCAATTTTGGCGGCGCGTTTAAATAAAATTGTGTGGTTTTGTACCGCTATTCTGTTAGTTCTCAGTTGCAAGGCGGTTTTGTCCCTAACCGTTGTCGCTATGGGTTTCTGGCTGTTTTTTTGCGAAAAAAAGCAACGGTACGGGGCGATCGCACTTTTGCTTGGTGCAGCTTGGTTTTTGATAGCTTCCCAGAAAATCATCCCCTTCTTTAGCGGCAGCGAAGTCGCTGGAGTCGGGCGCTACAGCTATTTAGGCAAATCAGTCCTAGAAATCATCATCAATCTCATATTAAAACCACAGTTAGTATTAGGAAAAATCCTTTCCTTCGATACATTCAAATATTTATTTCTCCTCACCTTACCTGTGATTTGGCTGCTATTGCCATTTTCGGGCAAACTACGCCTACAATATTTAACAGCGCTAATTCCTGCCCTCCCTACCCTGCTGATCAATATCCTCTCTGACTTGTCCTTTCAACGCAGCTTAGCCTATCAGTATTCAGTCCCTATAATTCCATTCTTATTTTTAGCAGTTATCGCGAAGGAAGAAACAAGGAACAGGGAAGAAATAAAAGGCAACCAGGAAGAGGATAAAGCAAATAAACAACATTTTTTAACATTGAGCAATCTGCCACAATTTAAAAACTTCCAAATTTCTCAACTTTGGCAGGGAATTCAATTGCCGAGAATCATGATAATTTGGTCACTACTAATTTTTCTATGTGTGGGCGAATATAAAGATTTTTATCTGTACCTAAATAGACTAGATACCTGGCAAGCTACACGCGAAGCAGTCGCACAAGTTCAACCGCAAAGCAGTATTTTAACAGATAATAAACTGGCTCCTCACTTTGCCCACCGCCCCATAGTAAAATTGCTGTCACAAATTTCGCCCCAAACAAATTTAGCTGAATTTCAATACATATTATTAAACCTGCGCCATCCCTGGCCTGATACTGAAAAACTTGGTGCTACTTTAGCAAATAAACTTAAAACTTCTCCCGATTTTAAATTAACTTATCAAAAAAACGAAGTCCTGCTATTTAAACGAAGGGCTGATTAAACCAATAAAATGCTAACTTTAAAATCCCTAAAATCTCATCCAGTATTTTTAATGATTGTCGTGACAACGATAGTCTTATTTGCAGCCAGCAGCGCGCGGCACGCTTTGTTTCAGTCAACTGCATTCGACTTAGCAATTTTTGACCAAGCAATTTATTTAATCTCCCAAAACCAAACGCCATTTTCCTCTTTAATGGCAATAAATATTTGGGGCGATCACGCCGCTTTTATTTTCTATCCACTAGCTTTACTTTACAAAATATATCCAGATGTTCACTGGCTTTTTTTAGTGCAAGCTGTTTCCCTAGCTTTAGGCGCTTGGCCGAGTTGGAGTTTGGCACGTCAAGCGGGATTAAACGAACGAAAAGCAATTGCAATTTCAGCCGTATATCTGCTTTATCCCGCAGTATTTAATGTCAATCTCTTCGACTTTCACCCAGAAGTAATTGCTTTGCCAGCACTGCTAGCAGCAATCTTAGCCGCGAGGCTGAATAAAACCTTGTGGTTTTGTGCTGCCATTGTATTAGTTTTGAGCTGCAAAGCCGTACTATCTTTAACTGTGGCTGCGATGGGTTTGTGGCTGTTGTGTTTTGACAAAAAACGCAAGTTTGGACTCATAGCTCTCTTTCTAGGTGCGGGTTGGTTCCTGGTAGCTACTCAGGCAGTTATACCGTATTTTAATCAGGGAAGAGAACACGCGGGAATCGGGCGATATCAATATTTGGGCAACTCAGTTTTTGAAATTGCTATTAATTTAATAGTAAAGCCCAATCTAGTTTTAGGGCGTTTGTTTTCTGTAGAGACTTTTGAATATTTAGGGTTATTGCTATTACCTATAATTTGGTGGCTGTCCCCGCGTCATCTGTCATCTTTAATTAGTGCTGTGCCGATGTTGGCGATGAATATTCTTTCCGATATCCCCGCTCAGCGGGATTTAATTCATCAATATTCTATTCCAATATTGCCGTTTTTGTTGGTTGCCGTAATTTCCAGTTTAGCATATAGCAATAAGCAAAAGGGAAAGACAATATTATATGATAGATTGCCAATTCCTAATTATCCATTGCCTAGAGTCATTGTAATTTGGTCGTTGATTGCTTTCTTAGCTTTAGCGAAATACGGCTATTTTTGGACTATTTATTTAAATGGGCTCGACACTTTGCCCGCTACCAGAGAAGCAATTTCTCTTGTTGAAACCAAAGGCAGTGTTTTAACAAATGCTCAGATTGCTCCGCACTTAGCGCATCGCCCTCTACTAAAATTAACTCACGCTAACGCGCCGCCTGCAAATCTCGCAGAATTTGATTATGTATTGCTGAACCTCAGATATCCTGGCTGGATGAGCGATCGAGATTTTGTTAATAACTTAGTAACTCAACTAAAAAACACCCCTCAATTTCAACTAAAATATCAGCGAGACGACATATATCTATTTACTAAGAGTCATGGCGTTGCTGAACTAAGGTATGATCAGTTCAAAGAGAAATTGGCAAAAACAATTAACTAAAAGTCAAAGCCTATGAAATGTCCTGAATGTAAATCAAGTCATGTCAATAAAAATGACCATAAAAAAGGTAAACAGAATTATCTTTGTGTTGAGTGTGGTAGGCAATTCATAGAATGCTACCAACCCCATAAAGGTTACTCTCAAGAAGTTAAGCAGGAATGCCTAAAGATGTATGTTAATGGTAGGGGTTTTCGAGCAATAGAAAGAATCGGCGTTGCTTAATCAGGGTATGAAAAAAATCAGTTGAAAATCCCCAAGCTTTGTCGATACTGGTTTCTATGACTGGCATATTTAGCCTTTCATACCGTAAATCAGCAACGCCAGATTTTTTACTGCGGGTGCGGTGAGGGGAAGTTGCCATGAGATGCCACTAATACCAATTTCATAAAGTAGCGCTAGATATTACCCCCCCAATCCCCCCTTAGTAAAGGGGGGCTAAGACTTCATCCATAGCACATCTTTAGAAAAATGGTATAACAGGGACAGGGCTGTGCTATCTTATCCGATTTTTATCCCCTTTGGGGGATGATTGTTGAGGGCGATCGATCGCCCAAATCTTTTGGCAGCTCCAAAAACCCGCTCTGCCACAAGTTTCCCGCACCCTCCGGGATAGACAAAAACCACTAAAAAACCAACAACCTAAAACTCAATCTTTGTCAAGGTTTTCTTTCTTGTAACTAAACAGAAATATACCAGTGTTTAAAATCTCATTCTGCGCTACAATTGTCAAAAGCTCGTAGCATCCTCAACTCCGATCCTAAACTATGAACACAACAGAAAAATCTAAACTCTCCAACGAAAAAACTTTGGAGGCGATGAAGAATTTCTCCGAAACCTACGCCAAGCGCACGGGAACTTACTTTTGTTCTGAACCTTCCGTCACTGCTGTCGTGATAGAAGGACTAGCAAAACACAAGGATGAACTAGGTGCTCCCTTATGCCCTTGTCGCCATTACGAAGATAAAGAAGCCGAAGTAAAAGCCGCCTACTGGAACTGTCCCTGCATTCCCATGCGCGAGCGCAAAGAGTGTCACTGTATGTTATTTCTGACGCCAGATAACGATTTCGCTGGAACTAATCAGGAAATAGGAATGGATCAGATTCAAGCTGTCAGAGACACTATGTAATCGGTTAAGTAGGCGGTCGTGAAATGGCAATAGTTTTGAAAACAGGTCGTGATTTTTCCTATTTTTAAGACTTAGCTATTTAACAAAAATCGATCGCCGCCTACTAAAACACACATCCGCCATCGAAAATCCCCAATCCCCAATCGAATGACAGAGGAAATTCCGATCGAGTTTTGGCAAGGCATCGAAGAGTTTAACAGCCAAGATTTTTACGCTTGTCACGATACTTTAGAGGCTTTATGGATGGAAGCAGGCGAGCCACAAAAAAGGTTTTATCAGGGAATATTGCAAATTGCGGTCGCGCTTTATCACTTAGGAAATCACAACTGGCGCGGTGCAGTAATTTTGCTGGGAGAAGGAATAAATCGGCTCAGTTATTATCAGCCGAGTTATGCCGGAATAGCTGTTGAAGACTTGCTCGGACAAAGTGCTAAACTTTTGAGCGCTTTGCAACAAGCTGGTCCGGAAGAAGTAGCTAAATTTCAACAGTTATTCGCAGGTACAGAAGTTGCAGGCTTGCAATTGCCGCGAATTATAGCAGAAGCCAGAAGCCAGAAGCAATAAAAATAGAGGTTTGAGCAATTAATAACGTTCTAATCGTCTTGGCGTTTGCTATATGGCGCGATCGCCAATTTTAAGTAAAGGCTTGTAGTCTCAGGTGCCGCACACCTTGCCTCACACTTAGGGGGCGGGCTATCGTGCGGGGGCCAGCCAGAGAATTTATGTGTCGATTCACAGGCTTTTGGGCTTGTTTCTGGTTAAGAGAGTTGCAGCCACTCGGCAAAATAACCAATTAAATTCGCTATTGTCTTGCTAGGATAATTGGTTGAGACTATCGGGTCAATCGATCGACCTCACGGGAATCTTTCTGGCCGTTAAGATAAAATACCTAACTGGAGGTAATGCCCTTCAGCAATTTTACAAATTTTGAGGCTCCAAGCTTATGATGCCCTCCGCTAAACTACTCAATTCCAGAATATTCAAAGGATTATCGCTGCTGTTGCCCCTGACTCTGGCAGGCGCGATTGCCTCTCCCACTTACCCGCAAGCCGGGCCGCCCCGCACTCTCAGCGTGCGATCGGACATTCAAGAAGCCGACTCCAAAACCGGCATCGTGACAGCCCGTGGCAACGTCCAAATTAACTATCCAGCCCGCCAAATACAAGCAACTGCGGCTCAAGCTCAATATTTCAGCCGCGAGCGTCGGATCATTCTCAGCGGAGATGTTTACGTATTGCAGCAGGGCAACAGCCTGCGCGGCGAAACCATAACATACCTCATCGACGAAGGGCGGTTTATTGCCCTGCCAGACAACCCAGGACAGGTAGAATCGGTCTATCTGGTTGCCCCGGAACAAGATGCAGCAGCCCAAAATGCAGTGGGCACCCAACGTCCAACTACAGCCCCCCGGTAACAGCGGCTCGCAGCAGCGAAATTTCGCCTCAGCCAAAACATACTACTTGGGATAGATGCGAAATTTCGTTTTTATAAAACTAACAACCTTGAAAAGGTCTAATTTAAATTAGAGAGTCGATCGCACAAAGCCGCAGTCTGAAATTTAGCTTGTAGAGGTTGCCGGGAGCGAAAATGAAAATTGTACTCGAAAATATTCACAAATCCTACGGAAAACGCCATGTAGTTAGTCGCGTCAACCTTTCGGTAGCCCAAGGAGAAATCGTAGGACTGCTAGGCCCCAACGGTGCCGGCAAAACCACCACATTTTACATAGCAACCGGATTAGAAAAACCCAATCAAGGCACCGTTTGGCTAAACGATTTAGACATCACTAAATTGGCGATGCACCAGCGAGCACATTTGGGAATTGGCTATCTCGCTCAAGAAGCAAGCATTTTCCGAAACATGAGCGTGCGGGACAACATTTTGTTAGTCCTAGAACAAACTCAAGTGCCGCGCTGGGAATGGCGCGATCGAGTCGATTTCCTATTGCAAGAATTTCGCTTAGAAAAAATAGCATCCAGTTTGGGAATTCAAATATCGGGGGGAGAAAGGCGGCGGACTGAACTGGCCAGAGCATTAGCCGCGGGACGAGACGGGCCGATGTTCCTATTTTTAGACGAACCGTTTGCAGGCGTCGATCCGATCGCCGTAGACGAAATTCAAACCATTATTGCTAAACTGCGCGATCGTAAAATCGGCATTCTCATCACCGATCACAACGTCCGAGAAACCCTCGAAATTACCGATCGAGCCTACATCATGCGAGACGGCCAAATTTTAGCCTCCGGGGCTGAAGAAGAACTCTACAGCAACCCTTTAGTGCGACAGTATTACTTAGGTGACAACTTCGTGCGATAGTCTTTTGAAGGCATTCCCCATGGCCATAATTTTAGATTTGAGATGTTAGATTGAGGAGCAAACTGCGAGAACGCGCCACTATGAAAATAGCAATATCCAATTCTTTGAATCCCATCAACTGGCTGCCGAGAATTTCAGTAATGGACTGGTACATTACCAAAGAACTAATCGGCCCATTTCTCTTTGGCGTCGGACTCTTTACATCCGTCGCCGTCACAGTTGGAGCCTTATTTGAATTAGTCCGCAGGGTAACAGAATCCGGCCTCCCCTACAGCGCCGCCATAGAAATTTTTCTCCTGCAAATTCCCTACTTCGTAGTATTGGCTTTCCCCATGTCAATGCTGCTAGCAACCTTAATGGCCTACAGCCGAATGTCCAGCGACAGCGAACTCATCGCCCTCCGCAGTTGCGGAGTTAGCGTTTACCGATTAATACTGCCTGCTGTGATAATGAGTTTAATTGTTGCAGGCTTCACCTTTGCTTTGCAAGAGTTAGTCGTACCCGCCGCCAGCTACAGAGCTACTGTGACTTTAGACAGAGCCCTGAAGCGAGAAAAACCGATATTTCAAGATAGAAATATTATCTACACAGAATTTCGCAAACCCGAAAAAGGTGGCGACGAAATCCTCGCCCGCTTTTTTTATGCAGAACAATTTGACGGCCAGCAAATGAAAGGTTTAACAATTATCGATCGCTCCACCCCAGGCCTTAATCAAATCGTTTCTTCAGAATCCGCTACTTGGAATCCCTCAGAAAATACCTGGGATTTTTTCAACGGAACCGCTTATATAGTAGCTCCTGATGGCTCTTACCGCAATATAGTTAGGTTTCAACACCAGCAATTGCAACTCCCCCGCACGCCCTTAGATTTAGCGGCTAGAGTGCGGGATTTCAAGGAAATGAACATTGCCCAAGCTTTAGAGCGTTTGGATATCATTAAAAACAGTGGCGACGAACCGCAAATTCGCAAATTAAAGGTGCGAATTCAAGAAAAATATGCTTTTCCTTTCGTGTGCATGGTATTTGGTTTAGTGGGAGCAGCTTTGGGAACTCAACCGCGCCGCTCCGGTCGAGGAACGAGTTTTGGTATTAGCGTAGTTGTGATTTTTACTTACTACGTATTTTCTTTCATCACCAGTTCTATGGGCGTGAAAGCTGTTTTGACTCCGATTCTGTCGGCTTGGCTGCCGATCGCTTTTGGCTTGGGAATTGGGGGATTGTTGTTGGTGCGGGCAGCCGCTAGGTAAGTTTTACCGCTAACATTGGGAATGGGTAATTCGGAACTTGTAGAACCCTTCCACTGCCTTCTGCTCCCTTCCCTTCGACTACGCTGAGGAGAACCGAAGTCGAAGGCCATGAACCGCGTAGCCTAAGTCTTGGGAATTGATTATATCGTTTTCGTGGCCGAACTTCCTTCATTTAAGGATTAGAAAAAGTATTGATTTCGCCACCGCCAATGTAGCGTCCTGGAGCCAGGGAGCGGGGTGTAGCAAAAGTTTGAGGTTGAATGGGCTGCACGCCCTGATTTGTGTTTTGGGGAACAACTCCAAAGTTAGGTGGCTCAGGCAAGTTAAGCTGACTCGGTTGAGGTAGTTGAAATTGAGAATTCGCTGAATTGGGAGAGAATTGAGGGCTAATTATCTTGCTTCCCCCGATCGCACTTGGAAAGGGAGATGGATCGACATTTGGAAGTAGAGGTGTTGGCGAAGGTATGGCTACTGGAAGTGTCACAGGTTGAACTTCAGGTGCGAAGCCTGAGCCAGATAAATTAGTTTGGTAGGGATTTTTCGGCAAAGCCACCGTTGCAGCCCCTGCATTAATTTCGGGAAGGCTCGGTACTCGGGAATTTAATCCAGCCAAGGGTTCAGGGACTGTAGCTGTGGGGTTTAAGAATTCTTGAGATTCCTTGCTCACAGTAGTTGTTGGAACCACAAGTGGGGGAAGTGCTGTGGGAACATTCACAGGATTTGCTCCACTTTGAGCTGTAGCGGTCGTTGGGAGCAAATTTGTCGCATTTCCTGCAGCCGGATCGGAAGCCGGTCGATCGAGCAATGTAGCCGAGTCTGCTGTTTTCTCAGCCGAAGCCGCCGTTGCCGAAGTGTTAGCAACGACGTATTTTTTCATAGCTGCTTGCAGCGGACTCAAAGGCAGAGAATTTTCGTTTTGTTTACCTGAATTAGCATCACTCGACGCCTGCGATAAAGTTGCTGTCGCTGTACCCCCAGACTCAGGATTAATCGTTTTTATCCCGGAAGTCAGTCTCCCACTGCCAGATAAACTCAACGCTGATGTTGCGTTTGAACTTGGCAAGCTGGAATTTTCAGGGTTATTGTTTCCGGCCTCGACATCAGGATTTGCTGAATTTGGCAAGGGTAAAAATCCGCTGCTTCCTACCCGATTGGGGGCGGAAGATGGCTGAGGAGTTTCTAAGTCCCGATCTCGAAGTTCCTCGAATAAACCTTGGCTTTTTACTACTGATGAATTTAACAAGTTCAGTTCAGAAGCAGTAGAGCCATTAAACTGATTGACTAGCACTGGTGAGCTGTCGATTTCAGCCGCAATGGCGGTATCTTCAGCAGATAGTCCCGATAGCGAAGCTGGATTGTTTGTGGCTACTTCTTCTTCGCCATCTATGCTCAACCTTTCTGGGTTTACAGAGACCTCCCAGATAAATAACCCCCCTGCACAGAGCACGGCTAGGGGAGCCCAAACCGCTGGTTGGGTCCAGTGGCGCAACCGCGCTATCAGATAGCGGACAGATGTAGGAAATCGCTTAAAAATTGACATAGTTTTGCTTCCATCCGAGCGTGCGGATTTAAAACTATTTTTCCTAGTCTACCACATCGATCTTGATTATTTTTGCTATGCCGGGGTAAGTGCGATCGGGAGCATCTCGGTTTGGCTTTTACTGTCGGTGTGCGATCGTCCGGCTCGCTATATTTATAGACTTTGCTGTGCGGGACGGATCGGACTCCCAAAAAACGCTTTTTACTTTCTGCAGAGATGCTCCGAGTAAGATCAAACTTTTGATTGAAAGTTGCGAAAGCTCAATGCAACCGGTGAAAATCCATAAAGCACTGGTAGAAATATGTCTTGCTTTCCTTAAATCAAGGGGCATAAGATGATAAAATGCTATGGGATGCGGTGTCCTGCCTGCCGAGTCTGTCAGCAGATCGACCTCAAACCAAAATGTCAAGGTAAAATTGGCAATTGCTGAGAATAACACCCAAGGAAAATTGAGAGGAAATTAATGAAAAAAGTAGTTGAAGTATTAGCAAATCGGGAACAACTAATAGATCGATCGCTGGAAATTGTGCTGTCGAAAATCTCAGAAGCCATAGCAGAACGCGGACTTTGTACGATCGCCGCAGCGGGCGGAAGCACACCCGAACCGCTCTACAGATCGCTCTGTGCCCAAGACCTGCCTTGGGACAAAATTCACGTTTTCTGGGGCGACGAACGCTACGTTCCCCCAGAACACCCAGACAGCAATCAAAAAATGGCGCGCCTCGCGTGGCTCGATCGAGTGAATATCCCCGCCAGCAACATCCACCCCATGCCCACAGGCGCCGGCGACCCCGCAGCCGACGCTGCGGCGCACCAAACCGAATTGCAGCAGTTCTTCAAAGTATCCGAGGGCGAGTTTCCTGCCTTCGACATCATTTTATTGGGCATAGGAGACGACGCCCACACAGCATCTCTATTTCCCGGCACAGCAGCCTTGGAAGTCCGCGACGCCCTAGTAACTGTCGGCAACAAAGACGGTCAACCCCGCATTACCTTTACAGTCCCCTTAATCAACCAGGCCCGGTGCGTCATCTTCATGGTCGCAGGAGCCAGCAAACAACCCGCCCTAGCTCAAATTTTTGCCCCCGCAGCCGACGAAATGACCTATCCAGCCAGACTCGTTCAACCAGAGGGCGAACTTTGGTGGCTGCTCGATGCGGCGGCTGGTGAAGCAGTAAAATAGCCGACAGAGCCGCAAGCGTGCCAACACAGTCAGCATTATCACTAACTCAATCTTGCCCATCACAGCTAACGTCACGGCGTCAGCTCAGTTGCTAGTATTAGCGAAGCAATATAAGAATTGTGGCGGTTAAAGTTAAAATTTGACCATATACACGAGTATTTTTATGAGGCTGATTTGAAAATCTGGCCGATAGCAAGGAGAAATCGATGATTGTCTGTCCCAATTGCAATCACCAGAACCCCGACGGGGCCAGCCAGTGTGAGGCTTGCTACACGCCTTTACCTGTTACCGCAAGTTGCTCGAACTGCGGTGCAGCCGTTCAGACAGATGCAGCATTTTGCGGCCAGTGTGGCTTTAACTTGCGTCCGGGTTCCATAGTTCCAGAAGTTGAGGGGACAGTACCGTCCCCCTCGCCTGTAGGCCCCACAGTGGTATCGTCACCGGCGCCGGATTTAGTGCCACCCGATCCCCTGATGGCAATGGAACCTCTAGTTACCCTGAATAAGGGACTCAACTTGGAAAAAACTCCCGCCAGCATTCCGACGATTCCAGATCCCCCGCCTTCGCCCTCGGTTCCTGTTACAACTGAATCGGTGGCCACACCAGTAAATATCTCTCCTCCGGTTCCGGACCCACAGCCAGCAGGTGTAGCTAAAACTCAACTGCAACAGCAGTCGGCGCGCCTGCTACACGTTCAGACAAATACGCCGATGGAATTGCCTCACAGTCTGTCTGTGGTTCACATAGGCAAGCCAAATGACTTAGTACCGCCGGATATTGATGTTTCGGGATTTGCTAATTCTGAGATAGTTTCTCGGGTACACGCAAATCTCCGGGTGGAGGGAGATGCTTGCTACCTAGAAGATGTAGGTAGTTCCAACGGCACTTACGTCAACAATACTCCGCTACCCAAGGGAAACCGCCACCGGTTGCGACCGGGAGACCGCATCTCTCTGGGCAAAGGAGACCTGGTTACGTTTTTATTTCAAATCTCTTAGAGCGAGTTTGGATTGGGCGATCGAAAGTCTAAAATCTAAAATCGCATCTTGAGGCGCTCTACCAAAACTCAATGCTGCCAATGTGATTAAGCTGACCTTGCTACATCCACTCCAGTCTATACCCGTCCGCAGTTGGATCTTTGAAGACGAGCAGGTCGTCCGGATCGGGCGATCGACCGAAAACCACGTCGTTCTTTTTAGCGCTGTGGTTTCTCGTCGCCACATCGAATTGCGGCGCAGCGGCATAACTTGGGAACTGATCAATTTAGGTACCAACGGCACTTACCTCGATGGTAAGCCGATCGCTAAGGTTCCCATTGTGGACGGTCTGATCGTTCACTTGGCTCGCTCTGGTCCGAAAATTCAAATCAACGTAGGCCCGAATCAGTCCTCAGTCCAGTTAGGAAAAATTAGCGTCAAGCCAAGGGAGGCTAAGGAAATTCACGCTCCCTCGGGCGGGGTGCACATTAGCACGATTCCTGTTCCCGACCAAAAAGAAGTTGGCACTTCCAGGGAAGAGGAGGAGTTAACCGAGGCAGATAATAATCGCCATTATTCGGAAGAAGAATATTAAATCGGCTTCTTTGGACGATCGACATTTTTCAAAGGCGGCACTCAGGAGTTTATTTATGAGTACATCACCACAGATTGTTAGGCGCAGCGAACTGCTCAACCGTCGCATGATCGACCGCAGAACGGCGGAAGAGATCGGCAGGGTAGATCGGGTTTGGCTTGATGCTCACTCCCAACGGGCGATCGGCTTTACTTGCAAGTCGGGACTTTTGGGCAGCAAAAAAACTTGGTTCGCTTGGGCGCAAGTCGATACGGTGGGGGAAAATGTTTTTGTCACTATTAACCCGGAACTGCCGGAATTGCATCAGCCGGAACAAGCTGTTTGTCCGATCGGCCTTGAGGTACTCACGGACGCTGGGAATCAGGCAGGTACGGTGGTTGACTACCTATTTGATGTCCGCACGGGTTCAGTCACCCACTACCTATTTAAATCGAGCGGCTGGCGCGGTGTTTTAGACGGAATTTACTTGTTACCTGTGGCAGCTATTTCGACCATCGGCAGCAAGCGGGCGATCGTCTCTGAAGCTGCTGTATCGGAGCCAGTGCAGTACGCGGAGGGACTGCACAAAAAAGTCGGTCTGGTAGCAGAGTTTTTACATGAAGATTTCGACAGAACTCTCAAAAATGTGGCAGGTGTGAAGCGGGGCGCTCAAAGTCTGGCGGAAAAATTCCAAGATAAAGCTCTCGAAGTCAGGGATGTAGCTCAAGAAAAAGTTGCAGAGTTGAAGCGGCAAAGGCAAGAATCTGTCCCGCCAGAGCCGAACCCGGAGCCGCCCGAGTCAGATTTGAGCTGAAGTTTGGCCTTCCCGCTCGCTCTGCGACTAATTGCCGATCGCATTTTGGGGCGGCGCGCGCGAGGAAGGTCGATCGGTATTTTCGCTATCAGAGATTGATGCGTTGTCGCTCAAAATTTCAGTGCTGCTCAAAGCATTGTATTTTAAAGGTATCGCATCAATAAGGAAAATGTTAGCAACTCAAAATGACCTATGCTGTTTGATACAACTCACATCTTGCACCATTCTCAAGAACAGGCAAGATGCCTGTTCCACAAAGAGTGAATTTTCTTGTGGAACAGGCCGGAAAGCCTGTTCATAAAAGGCTTATTCAGAATGGTGCAACATCTCAGATACAACCAACAAGTATTTTATCTAGAGACCCCAGGATTAATAATCGGTTAACTTCTGTCTCCACGAACAGCGATTCGTTGATCGTTGACTGTCGCCCGATCGAGAACTTGAATCAGCGGTGCAACAAGCACAGGTCTGAGTTAAATTCTCTGGTTCATCAGCGGGAAAAGGATTATTTAGCCGATCACATTGAGCGGCTCACCCATCGGCACAATCGCGCCCTCACAGACCACATTAATCAAGCGGTTAAAACCGCTGTCCATCACTGGGAAGTTCACCAGATTAATAACATCGTGTTTGGTTGTTACCGAGGACATCAAAAATTTGCGCCTACGCCAAAAGCTAACCCTCAACAGTTTGTTCAAATGCCTCAAGCAGCCAAAAGTTCACCTTTTACACCAGAGCGAGGGAATCATGGCGCACTGAGGACGCCTTTAAAAATCAAAATTTTTGCAGTTTTCTCCCAAAAAATCTCTCTGGAAGTATCCCCGTTTCTGTCTGGCGGTGGAGTGTCAAAACATCAGTGATTACCTTAACTCTTTTACATCCTATACAGTCTGTCGCGGTTCAAAGTTGGTGTTTTGAATCAGAACCGGTGGTTCGCATCGGTCGATCGAACGACAATGATGTAATCATTTACAGCGCTGTAGTTTCCCGCCACCACGTAGAGCTGTGGAATCACGCCAATAGCTGGGAAATTATTAATTTTGGTGCTAACGGCACTTATGTAGATGATAGACCGATCGCTCAGGTGTCAGTTGTGGACGGGATGACAATTCGCTTGGGCAATTCCGGGCCAAAAATCAGGATTCGGGTGGGCGCAGCGAATCAACCGGGCAAAATAATCCAGCCACCGCAGCGCGAACTCCACCAAAACGACGAAGTTTCAAAAGACAGGTCAACAGCTTGGCCTGGGGGCGTGGGAATCATCGAAGACGATGAGCTTGGAGGGCTCACTCAAATCGATCTTGACTGACCGGCAGCTATCTATCTATCTATCCCTGCTGGCTAGTTCCAACAAAGCTCCAGATGCCCAATTCGAGTGTCTAACTAATATTTTGGTAAGTGGCTTGATTTGTGCCTAAATATCCCTATACCTTAATTAACAGATTCTCTAGTAGGATTTCACCCTTCTAAAGATAAGATTGGGGGGAGATCGATCGATATTAGCTCACTTTCGCTGGTTGCCCACCGGCGGTAATCGGAGAGCAACTGGTGCATCAACCGCTGTTTGACGCTCATCAGTACGCTCTTGAGCAAAGCATTGCCCGTTGCTTCTAAAATTGGTTTGGGCGTCAGCCAAAACGGCGGCGGTAACTCTACTTGCACTTCCAAATCCGCTTTTCCCTTCAAGTATGCTACCCCGCTGCTTTGGTGTACACAAAGCTGTCCTTTGAGATTGAGAGCAAAGCGATCGTTTATATAACCCACGCCACGAATTTCGCAGGCGACGGACTCCAAATTGATTGTGCCGTCCGAATCCGCCCACACCCTCATGTCTACTGTGGGTTGAATGCTCAGCATCATAAATTGTAACGGTCGCATTTTTAGGCGGAAACAGTCATCGCTTAGCTGTTCTGTGCGACTTTGATCGACAAGGGCGTTCACCAGTCGCCTCGGCTGGCGCAGATAATGTTGAATGGGAACCCGTTCCTCTGGTACGGCGATCTCAACGGATTGGGAAGAATTAAAGCGGATATACATGAGAAAATATCAAAATATAGGATTCCTAAGCATATCTTAATAAACTATCACCTTTTTTAAGGTGACATAAGTCACGCACTGTGTCGCGCACCCAGCAATGTCAACCGAGAAATTACGGATAAAAGCTTTCGGGACATCGCTAATTTTTCATCATACTTGCTAGCTGATGAGAGTAAAGCAAACATTTGTAACCTAAAATTACCTCTAAATGAAAATTTCGTTAGCGAAGCCCTCGAAGAGGATCGCACATCTCGGCCCTGTTGGTACAAATGCAGAAACAGCGGCTCTAGCTTATGTCAATTGGTTGAGCCTGAAAACTAACTTGGAATGCACCCTGTGTCCTTATTCCACCATTTCCCAAGCGCTAGAGGCATCTGCCGTAGGGCAGGTTGACTATTCAGTTGTGCCTGTCGAAAATTCGATCGAAGGCAGCGTGACTGTCACCTTAGATACACTGTGGCGACTCGATCAACTCCGCATTCAACACGCCTTAGTTTTGCCAATTTCCCACGCGCTGGTTTCTAATGCTAAAAATTTTAACGAGATTCAAAAAGTTTACTCTCATCCGCAAGCGCTAGCTCAGTGTCAGGTATGGTTGGGGCAGTTTATTCCCTCAGCTCAATTAATTCCGGCAAATTCAACCACGGAAGCATTGCAATATCTGGAAGATAGAAATGTAGCAGCGATATCTTCGCCAAGAGCTGCTGAACTTTATCATTTGCCAGTGTTAGCTCACCCCATTAATGATTATCCCGATAATTACACTCGCTTTTGGGTACTCAGCAGGAGTGGTGGAGAAATCGGAAACGTAGAAGCAGCGGATCGCTCATCCATTAAATCCAGCACAAAATCTGCTGCTAAGTTGATCCTCGATGCTTCACCGTCTAATTGCACCCATACCTCACTAGCTTTTAGCGTACCTGCCAATATGCCGGGAACACTGGTAAAACCTTTGCAAGTATTTGCCAGTCGCGGTATTAATTTAAGTCGGATTGAATCTAGACCGACTAAACGATCGCTCGGAGAATATATTTTCTTTATGGACGTTGAGGCCGATGTTTGCTCTGCATTAGTTCGCGAGGCACTCGAAGAGTTAAAAAATCACACTGAAACTTTAAAAATATTTGGTTGCTACAGTCTACTGTACAGTAGTATAATTTTAAGTAAAATTTAGGAGGCTAGCCAGATGAATGCGGATGAACTTCTGAAGCGATATGTAGCCGGAGAAAGAAATTTTCATGAAATTAACTTGAAACAGGCTTCTTTGCGAGAAGCTTTCCTGATTCATATTAATTTAGCCTGTGCAAATTTGACAGAAATCAATTTAGCTTTAGCAGATTTAAGTTGGGCAAAACTTAATTTTGCAGACCTCAAGAATGCTTGTTTGGTAATGGCAAAACTAAAGGCGGCCGATTTGACTGGAGCAAATCTAACTTTTGCCAGATTGACAGGAGCTGAGATGGTTGAAGCCAACCTGAAAAACGCCAATTTGAGCGACACAAAAATGATAGGTGTTGATTTTACTGGCGCCTGCTTGTACGGTGCCAACTTAATGGAAGCCAACCTCATTGATGCTTGCTTGGACAATACAGACCTCAGAGAAGCCAATCTTAGTGAGGCAAAACTCCGGGGAGCGAGTCTCCAACAGGCTAATCTGACAGGAGCATTGTTGTATGAAGCTAATCTTCAGGGCGCGGATTTGAGACAAGCTGACTTGCGCGGTGCTAATTTAAGCGGGGCTTTTTTATGCGGTGCTAACCTCGAAGGCGCTCAGCGTGATGAGGAAACAAATTTAAGTGGGGCGATTCACTTTTGCATCAGAGAACTCTGAAATCAGGCAATATAGCTACGCAGAGAATCCGACAACTAAGGACTAAAAAATATACTATTGACTTGGCTGAAAGTGAAGTCTATTTGCTGCTGTACCTTAGCAAAATGAAGCTGCATCTTGAGGATCTCTTTCTTGGAATTAGCTTGAGCAATCTTACTTTCCAAAGCCAGCAAGTTGCGGTTGAGATTTTCTACTCGCACAGTTTGGTAGTCTAAGTCAATTTTTAGTTCTGCCGCCTGATCGAATTGAACCTGCTTGCGAACCACGGCGAGGCGGACTGAATTTTCATCCTCTTTCTGAAGAGCTAGCAAAGCTCGCTGCTGCCACTGGTTGGCTTGAGATTCAGCTTGATTGTACAGCCACTGAATCCGCAGTTGGGCGGAAATCGCACTGCCAACAGCCTGACGCAGTTCTTTGAGAGGTTCCTGAATTTCTAAGATTAATAGTTCCCAAAGATTCATCAGTTCGCTGGTAAATTCTTCGCGTTCTACAGAGGCTACCAGTGCTTCTAACAGCAACAAATTTGGTTGCATCTGCTGCGTCATTGTCTCAAATATTAACTGTGCTTCGGACATTTGCCGATCGTAATTTTTTTCTGAGACTGCACCGGATGAGTGCTTTAATATTTTTTCAGTGCTATCTACCTTAGCTTCTGAATCTGAACTTGAAGCTACAAAGGCCTGTAATTTTTTGCGGGCGATCGAACTTAGTTTTTTTCGGAGCAAATCGCAGGCCGCCCGCTGCACTGGCCCTGTTTCGCTTTGACAAATCTTGATGACTATTTTTAAGCCGGCATCGCCGTAATTCAATGTCTCTGTCAGGGCGGCGATGCGATGTTCGCTGACTGAACTAGACAGCCGGTGTTTGACTCCTGCTAGTCCGCCGAGCACTACACCACCTGTCGGTGGTGGCAGTTGACCGCCTCTAACTGCATCGTATGGTTTCGGTTGGTCGAGATTTTCTAACACAAGCATTTTCTGCTATAAAGAACCTATCCGAACCTGTTTGAAGTTAAGAATTAAACAGATACCAGTTCCCAAAAAGAATGGAACTGTAGGCCCGCGATCCAAACCCTTAGTTCATCAGTCAATCCAAAATCCAAAATCCAAAATCGAATGATTTGTGTGTAATTCTTTCTTCAATGCAGGTCAAACCGATCGTGCTTTTTCCTAGGCAAATTGGCTACTTGAGGGTATCTTTAAGTACAGTCCTCGCTGCCAAGTGATTGCGAGTAGAAGTCAAAATTTCGGTTTCGCGTTCCAATCTCGCAGCAGTATCTTGCAATTCTAAAAGAGTTTGCTGTTCTGTCGCTGCACCGTAAAGGTAGCTGGCTACCCAGTAGGACAATTCTGTAGGCAAACTGGGAATGTCTTCGGGCAGGTCGATCGGCTGATCCATCAATTTGCTGGAGAGGCGAACTACATCTCTCAGCAGTTGTTCGACTTCTTTGCCCAAAGATCGGAGGTCTTTTTGCGGCGGTTCGTCTTCAATCCATTCTACTAGACCGACTAAATAGGGTTTTTCCCGAACGGCATCGAGGACTCGGAACCGCTGCTGCCCGAGAGTCATGATTTTCATGCGATCGTCCGGCAGGCGTTGGCAGTGAATCACTTCGGCGCAACAGCCAACGGCAGAGACTTTGTTTTGGTTGGGATCCCACATGAGTACACCGAAACGCCGATCGCCCTCCAGAATCGTATTCATCATGATTCGATAGCGAAACTCGAAGATTTGCAGCGGTAGCGGTCTACCTGGAAATAGAACCACTTCCGGCAACGGAAATAAGGGGAGTTCGCGAACTGCTACAGAGGAAGAGGATGCCATTGTCGCTCAAAAGTGACGGTACTTGCGCTTATTTTTCTTACTTTAACTGATTAAAGGCAATTCCGGGGCAGGAGCGATCGGGCTTTTTCGGTGGCAACGGAAGCGACGGCGAGCTATATCCGGTGCTGGCAGCTTGACAAAGGCGTTATTTCGTCAAAATGTTAAATATATCTTTTTGCTAAACTAAGTGAGTCCGAAGGCGATGATAGCGACTGCTAAAGGAGCGTTTTTGTAGTGATCGCTCCTTAATTAAGAATAATTATTTAAGTTCGTGTCGGAGCAGAAATTATTGCTGATTATTAACTAATAACTAATACCTAATAACTAATACCTAGGAAAATTTCAACAAAAAGAAGGAACAATTTATTTAATCTTTGTTCCTTCTTTCCGAGTTTTCGATAAGTCAATCTACAGCTTGACTTCGATATCTACGCCGGCTGGCAAATCCAGTTTCATCAAAGCGTCAATTGTTTTGGCCGATGGCTGGTGAATGTCGATAATTCGGCGGTGCGTGCGGGTTTCAAAGTGTTCGCGAGAATCTTTGTCTACGTGGGGCGATCGCAGCAAGCAGTAAATCCGCCGTTTTGTCGGTAGGGGAATCGGGCCGATCGCAGTGGCGGCTGTCCGATTTGCTGTATCTACAATCTTTTCGCAGGATGCGTCTAGAATTCGGCGATCGAAAGCTTTGAGGCGAATGCGAATTTTTTGCTGTTGAATTGTTGCCATTTTTTTTCTTGAATTTTCGAGGTTCAGTTTGTTGTTTGTTGTCTGTTGTCTGTCGTCTATTTGCAGTTGTTTTTGGGCTAACTGCTAACTTCGGAATCGTGACTAATGACTAATCACTAAATAGCAGAAAAGCCTGATTAAATTTGGTGGCTTTTCTGCTATTTAAGCTGTTATCGGATTCCTACTTAAGGATTTTGGAAACCACGCCGGCGCCGACGGTGCGGCCGCCTTCGCGGATAGCGAAGCGCATTCCTTGTTCGATCGCGATCGGGTGGATCAGTTCAACAGTCATTTTGATCCGGTCACCGGGCATCACCATTTCAGCTTCCGAACCGTCATCAGCAGTGAACTGCATGATTGTACCGGTTACGTCAGTCGTGCGGACGTAGAATTGAGGGCGGTAGCCCGAGAAAAAGGGCGTGTGACGGCCGCCTTCTTCTTTTTTCAGAATGTACACTTCAGATTCAAACTGAGTGTGAGGACTGATAGATTTTGGCTTGGCAATTACCATGCCTCTTTCAATATCCGCCTTTAAAATCCCCCGGAGAAGTAGACCCACGTTGTCGCCGGCCAACCCTTCATCCAAGGACTTGGTGAACATTTCCACACCAGTCACGGTAGTGCTGCGAGTGTCTTTAATACCAACCACTTCTACTGTTTCGCCGACTTTGATGGTACCGCGCTCGATCCGGCCTGTGGCGACAGTACCCCGACCAGTAATCGAGAATACGTCTTCAACTGCCATCAAGAAAGGCTTGTCAACTTCGCGTTCTGGGGTAGGGATGTAAGAATCTACGGCTTCCATCAGCTTGTAAATCTTGTCTACCCACTCATTCTCGCCCTCCTTGGTTTTGGGATTAGCAAGCATCGCTTCGAGAGCTTTCAATCCCGAACCGGTCACGATGGGGATGTCATCGCCAGGAAAATCGTAAGAGCTCAAAAGTTCGCGAACTTCCAGTTCTACCAATTCCAACAGTTCAGCGTCATCCACCATGTCTTCCTTGTTCAAGAAGACAACCAAGCTGGGAACGCCAACTTGCTTAGCTAGCAGGATGTGTTCGCGAGTTTGAGGCATGGGGCCGTCTGCCGCTGACACTACTAGGATGCCGCCGTCCATTTGAGCAGCACCGGTGATCATGTTTTTCACATAGTCAGCGTGTCCGGGGCAATCTACGTGGGCATAGTGCCGACCTGTGGTTTCGTATTCGACGTGAGCAGTATTAATCGTAATACCCCGTGCTTTTTCTTCTGGCGCAGCGTCGATGTCGGCGTAGTTCTTAGCCTTTGCTTGACCTAGTGCAGAGAGAGTCATCGTAATCGCGGCGGTCAAAGTTGTTTTGCCGTGGTCAACGTGACCGATCGTACCGATGTTTACGTGGGGTTTATTCCGTTCAAATTTTGCGCGTGCCATTCTCGATCTGTTCCTTGTTTTTTTTAGCGATTTTAGACTTGAGATTTTAGATTCTAGATTTTGGATTCAATCCAAAATCCAAAATCTAAAATCCAAAATCATTAGTTCCCTTTGTTTTTCGCGATAATGGCTTCAGCCACATTTCGCGGCACTTCTTCGTAATGGCTGAATTCCATTGTGAAGATGCCTCGACCTTGGGTTTTCGAGCGGATATCGGTGGCGTAACCAAACATTTCTGCTAGTGGAACTTTTACAGAAACTTTGGCAATCCCCTGATCTGTCTCTTGACCTTCGATCTGACCCCGACGCGAGTTGAGGTCTCCGATGACGTTCCCGATGTAATCTTCGGGAACTTCAACCTCTACTTTCATCATAGGCTCTAGCAGCACTGGCGACGCTTTCATCACGGCTTCTTTGATCGCCATTGAACCGGCGATCTTAAATGCCATTTCTGAGGAGTCTACGTCGTGGAAAGACCCGTCTACCATAGTAGCTTTAAGGTCGATCACGGGATATCCTGCTACAATACCTGATTCGCAGGCTTCTTTCATCCCTTGTTCTGCCGGGCCGATGTACTCTTTCGGTACAGTGCCGCCGACAATTTTGGAGACAAATTCAAAGCCGGTTCCGACTTCAGTGGGTTCTACTTGGATCACGACGTGACCGTACTGACCTTTACCGCCGCTTTGGCGGATAAATTTACCTTCGGCGCGGACGGCTTTGCGAATGGTTTCGCGGTAGGCTACTTGCGGCTGACCCACGTTGGCTTCTACTTTGAATTCCCGCAGCATTCTGTCTACCAGGATTTCCAGGTGCAGTTCGCCCATGCCGGCGATGACTGTCTGGTTGGTTTCTGGGTCAACGTTGACTCGGAAGGTGGGGTCTTCTTCCGAGAGCGACTGGAGGGCTTTGGAGAGCTTCTCCATGTCTTGTTTGGTTTTGGGTTCGACAGCCACCGAGATGACTGGCTCTGGAATAAACAGAGATTCCAGAATCACTGGCGATCCTTCTTCGCAGATGGTGTCGCCGGTGAAGGTGTCTTTCAAACCCAAGGCTGCTCCCAAGTCTCCGGCCCGCAGTTCCTCAACTTCTATCCGATCGTCCGCTTTGAGTACAATTAGGCGAGAAACCCGCTCTTTTTTGTCTTTGGTGGAGTTCAGGACGTAGGTGCCTTTTTTGAGGATACCGGAGTAGACGCGAACAAAGGTCAGGCGGCCGTAAGGGTCTGCCATGATTTTGAATGCCAAGGCTGACAGGGGCGCGCTGTCGTCTGCAAATCGTTCTGCTGTGTCGCCGTTGGGCAGGAGTCCTTGAATTGGAGGAACTTCCAAGGGCGAGGGCAGATAGTCGATGACTGCATCCAACAACAACTGAACGCCTTTGTTTTTGAAGGCAGAACCGCACAACATGGGGACGATCGTCCCTTTGATGGCGCCTTCGCGCAAAGCTGCACGAATTTCGGCTTCGGTTAGCTCTTTGCCTTCGAGGTATTTCTCCGTGAGGGCGTCGTTGGTTTCTGCTACGGATTCGATTAACTTGGTGCGGTATTCTGCAGCCAGTTCTTTTACCTCATCGGGGATTTCTATTTCCTCGATATCGGTGCCGGTGTTGTTGTTGTAGATGTAGGCTTTCATTTGCACTAAATCTACAATTCCCCGGAAGTTTTCTTCGCTGCCGATCGGGATTTGGATCGGTACGGCGTTCGCTCTCATTCGATCGCGAATTTGGGCGTGGACTTTATAGAAGTTTGCACCCATCCGATCCATTTTGTTGACAAACACAATCCGCGGTACGTGATACCTATCGGCTTGTCGCCAAACTGTTTCCGATTGCGGCTGCACTCCGCCTACCGAGCAGAAAACGGCTATCACTCCGTCGAGCACTCGCATCGATCGTTCGACTTCGATCGTGAAGTCTACGTGTCCTGGAGTGTCGATGATGTTGATTTTGTAATCTTTCCAACTGGTGGTGATAGCGGCGGCAGTAATCGTAATTCCCCGCTCCCGCTCTTGCTCCATCCAGTCAGTGACTGCTGTCCCCTCGTGCACTTCACCCATTTTGTGAACCATGCCAGAATAGAACAGAATCCTTTCTGTTGTCGTTGTTTTACCCGCATCTATGTGGGCTGCGATGCCGATGTTGCGAGTTTTTTCTAGCGGGACGATACGTGCCACAGCTATCTCCTTTGATTTTGTGTTGCTGTTATAATACTATTATACTACACAGAACCTTATTTTGCACTCCCAATCGACTTACAAGATAAGCATATTGAGTTTATTGTTACATTTTAATACTTTTTGCAACATTTGTTTGCAAAAATATTAACTATGCGACATGGAGGATTCAGAAAATGTGTGAATTTTTACTTTGGGAGTTTTGAGTTTGCTTCACTAATGGCCGGCAGCATTGCCCCAGGGAAAGCAATCTCAATAACTCAAAATTGACACTTTTTAATCGATCGCCCGATGCTTTTATGCCGCACGATCGACCTCTGATCCATGCCCGATTTGGCAATTAGTACCGGTAGTGAGCAAAAGCCTTGTTAGCTTCGGCCATACGGTGTGTTTCTTCGCGCTTGCGAATGGCACTGCCGGTTTCGTTCGCTGCATCCATCAGTTCGTTAGCCAGTTTAGCTGCCATCGAGCGGCCTGTGCGGGCGCGGGCAAATCTGATCAGCCAGCGGAGGGCGAGGGTGGTTCCGCGATCGGAACGCACTTCCATCGGCACTTGGTAGGTGGCGCCACCTACCCGGCGGGCTTTGACTTCTACCAGGGGTGTAGCGTTTTTGACTGCTTTTTCAAACAAGTCTAACGGTTCAGCCCCTGTGCGTTCTTGGATGGTTTTAAGGGCGTCGTAGACGATGCTGGAGGCAACGGATTTTTTGCCGTGCTGCATGATCCGTCTCACCATCATGCTTACCAACCGGCTGTTGTAGGTTGGATCTGGCGGAACTGGACGTTTTTGAATAACTGTGCGGCGAGACATAGTTCTATTTGGGATTTTTGATTTTGAATGATTGAGTTTTGGGTTGTGGGCTCAGATCTCGATCTATAACGATCAAACGTGCAATTGATCGGCGCGATCAGATTTTTTTTGCTTCCCAACCCCGACGATCGGGCGAGTCCCGTGTTATTTTTTCTCTTTAGGACGCTTGGCCCCGTATTTGGAACGACCCTGCTTGCGGTCTTTCACCCCAGCGGTGTCTAATGTACCCCGAATGATGTGGTATCTAACTCCGGGCAAATCTTTTACCCGACCGCCCCGGATCATTACTACCGAGTGTTCTTGCAAGTTGTGACCGATCCCTGGGATGTAGGCGGTGACTTCAAAACCAGAGGTCAGCCGTACCCGAGCCACCTTCCGCAGCGCCGAGTTGGGTTTTTTCGGGGTGGTCGTGTACACTCTGGTGCAAACTCCGCGGCGCTGGGGGCAACTCTTGAGAGCTGGCGATTTGGTTTTTTTCTGCGTTTGTTCCCGTGCTGAACGGATGAGTTGCTGAATAGTGGGCATGAGTTACGGCATTTCTAGCTTTTTGCTGAATATAGTGATTTGGCTGTATCCGCACTGAAAGTCCCTTCCCCTCTGGGGGGACGGGATGAATGAAAATAATTATGGGTAAGTGAGGATACCAGACTCTATATTGTACACGACGCGTGTTTCTTTGGCAAGAAATTTGCGCGACCCGCGCTCAAACTTCCTTCCTTGCTACAAGTTGTCCGGGGGCGAGCGCAACGGGCGAATGGTATGTGACATCCTATAATTTAGGCGCAACTATGATGATTGTCACAGCCGTCAGCAAAATTTATGACGATCGCAATATCGCGCTTTTTCGATCAAATTACCATTGTTAGGAGAGGCGCATTAACTTCAGCCTGCAATCGCATCACAGTCTATAGCCGATCGATATCACATAAAGTTATCTAAAATTGCCGGATAATAAGAAATATACATTGAGTTGACGGCAGATGACAACCAAAGCTTATATTCCTGAATATAAAATTTCCGAACTTTACTTGAACATTTGGAAATCCGGTAAGATCGATCGGACTATGTTCCAGCAAATCCAATACGCAATTAATTCTCACAGTTTAAAAAATTCAGAGGATAGAAAAATTGTCAGCAGGCTGCTGTATGCAGTACGGCGGGGATGGGTGTCAGTAATGGACTGAGTTACTTGGGAATTTTGAGTCAGGGCGCGAGATTGCTTGGCGACTCCCCGGGCGTAGCTGCGTCAATGAGTTTTGAGATTGCCACCCACTTGTCACCCACTTGGCACCCACAGAGCATAACGCACACGGGGTGCATGAGTTGTGAGCTAAAATCTCATCCATAAAATTAGAGGACTCCCAAATAGATGCACCGCTCTTAAAAGGAAATATCAAGGTAAAAGGACAGGGTATGTTTAATTCTACAGAACTGCTGATCGAGGCTTTCATCGAACAACTTCAGAACGGGTACAGCCGCACTTACGGAGGCTACAAATCAGACTATGCTGACATTATTGCCTGGGTGGGGGCAATGGCGTTAGAAAACATCGCCAACAGCGACGCTCTTTATCACAATGTAGAACACGCCATTTGCATTAGCTTAGTCGGTCAAGAAATCTTGCGGGGAAAACACATTCGCAAGGGCGGAGTTTCCTGCGAAGATTGGCTGCACTTCATCATTTCTTTGCTGTGCCAAGATATCGGATATGTCAAAGGAGTTTGTCGGCAAGACCAAGAATCAGAAGGATTGTATGCTACGGGAAAAGATGGCCTGAGAATTGCACTTGCTCCCGGTGCAACAGCGGCCAGCTTAGCTCCTTACCGAGTTGACAGAGCTAAATTGTTCATTGACGAGCGCTTCGGCAACCACAAGCTAATTAATGCTGAGATAATTAAGCAGAACATAGAACAGACTCGTTTCTCGGTGCTTGACGGTAACACTGAGGAGGATGCAGGTAATTACTCTAGTTTAGTGCGCGGTGCTGACTTGATAGGTCAGCTCAGCAACCCGCAATATTTACAGAAAATTGGGGCGCTGTTTTACGAGTTGGAAGAAAGCGGAGCTACTAAAGTTTTGGGCTATCGACATCCGGGCGACTTGCTGCAAAGCTACTCTAAGTTTTACTGGAGCGGCATTTATCCTCACATCAGCGAATCTCTAGGTTACTTGCAGTTGACGCAGGAAGGCAAACAGATTGTTGCTAGTTTGTACGCTAACATATTTCGGATGGAACACCAACGTTGCGATTCTGAGGTTGCTTGACGGAATGGGAAGGGAAAGGCGGCAAGTTTTGAATGCGTGAGATTGCTTTCCTAATAATTGCTTCGTTAACATTCCTTGCAACGGTATTAAAGAGAAGGGAAAGACGGCGATTTTTGAATGGGTGAGATTGCTTTCCTAAGAATCACTTTGCTAGCATTCCTTGCAGCGCCATTATCGTACCTGAGTTAAAGAATTAGCAATTACCAATTACTAATTTACCCTTATCGAAATATTTTTCATCCAACTCAACTAATTTCCTCATCAATTTCTGAATGATATCTGGGACACAACCAATTGCTGGGTACCAAAGAAGGCCATCCCTCCCGCAGCGCTTCCAAACAAACAGCACGCACAGTTAATTGACAGTCAAGCAGTTCTACACCAGCTTTTTCAACTTGCTTTTTGCCAATTTTTAAAATTGATTCATCGCTAAATTCAAAGGTTTTGTGACACTGAATACAAACCAGATGGTGGTGGTGGTGTAATTCCGGCAAATTCAGTTCGTAATGTTTGTGTCCTTCTGCTAATTCTAGTTCACGCAAAATTCCTATCCTTGCTAATAAATGCAGCGTTCTGTAGACAGTAGACAAGCCAATTCGTTCTCCTTGATTCTGCAAAGTTCTGTATAATTCTTCCGCACTTAAATGATTGCCTTGCTGCAGATTTTGAAAGACACTCAAAATAGTTTCTCGCTGGGGAGTCAGGCGGCAGCCTCTCTGGTTGAGTTCGACTTTGAGTGAGTTAGCGCTGTATAGATTCATGTCGGTAAAAAATCAAAAAATTGAAGGGAGATTTTGCTGGATTATCTGTTATTTGTTCGCGCTCTTGTTTAGATTGTCCAAAAGTGTATTTTCCTTGAAAATCAATCTAAGTTTAGACTCACTCTGCTAGCCACCTATCCCCCTTGCTCAAGGTGGAACTGAAGCAGTGGTAGTCGGTATTTCAGCGTAATTTTTGTGAAGTTTAGAGCAATGTTGCCGATCGGCACTGGCAAAACAAGTCTTAGGTTCAAAGTCGGTGTAATCGATCGCATCTTCAGTACAAGCAACCCACGGCCACACTGTACATTTGAGGGGGTAGTCATTAATTTTGCCTCTCGCACCAACACCCAAGCCGAATATGGCTAGGTTTGGCAACAGGATTAAGCCTTGTTCGTACATGGGCAATTCTGGGTTAAAGCGGGAAAGCTCCAATAGGCTATAGGCTCCCGCCCAGAAGACGATGAGGCCGGCGTGGGCGACGCGGGTACCGAGCAAACGGCCCGAAAGGTTGATTAAGTGGGCGTTGCCGGCCCACCAGGGAAAAAATTCTCCTCCGGCTGGGAAGGATTTTTTTGCCATGCTTGTCACGGCGATTTACCTCTTGAGAAAGATGTCAGTGGAGTTTTAAGCGCTTGCAGGTTATTGATATAGATAATCAACAATTTTAGAAGTTTCGTCAAGGGGTATTTGATAAAATTTTTCACTAAATTGAGTTTAGATATGTAACTCAATAGCAAAAAACATCGTGAAATCAAGCATCTGACTGTTTTTGGCGCTTAATCAGAAGTGAGCTTGCCGTTAGCAATAATAGCAACTAAAGGAATAGTTCAGACTTTATTGATAAATAGTATTGTTAAGGAGTATTATTAAGGCTAGAGTATTGTTTAAGTAGCTATCTAATCCTCTCGGAAAAGACAAGGTGGAAAAAGAAATCCGGTACTTTCCTCTGGGCCAGCTTCTATAAAACTGGGGTGAGAGGGGCTGCGAGATTATTTCTCCCCAAGAGAGTTAATGCCTACTTGTTGACATATTCATCTCAAACTCCAAACAACAAAGCCTGAGAGCATTTGCTCTCAGGCTTTTCTAGCGGGATTTTTAACTGCTTGTTGCATCTGGCGCGCTAGCTCAAGCAGAGGATTTGGTTTCTTCAGCTACTTGCTCGTTGTTGGGTAACTCCAGGCAATAACCAGCCCCATATACGGTTTTGATGTACCGAGGATGTCGGGGATCTGGTTCCATCTTGGTTCTCAGGTGTCTGATGTGTACGCGAATTGTTTCAATGTCGTCGTCGGGGTCGTAACCCCACACTTCTTTGAGAATTTCGCTGGGAGAGACTGTCTGACCGTGGCGCTGGAGCAAGCAGTGCAGCAACTCGAACTCTAGGTGAGTCAGTTTGACGGTATTAACGTACCACACAGCTTCAAACCTTTCGGGAACAAGGGTCAGCGGGCCGTAATTCAGGATTTCGGAGTGTTTGGCAGCTTGGGGGATGCGGTCTGTGCGCCTCAGCAAGGCTCGCACTCGCGCTAGCATCTCTTCTAGTTCAAAGGGTTTGGTCAGATAATCGTCGGCGCCGGAGTTGAAGCCTTCTACTTTGTCTTGAGTTTGACTTAAGGCGGTCAACATCAAGACGGGAATGTCGGATGTGCGATCGTCACGCCGCAAACGCTGACATACGGTGAACCCGTCTACTCTAGGCAGCATGAGGTCTAGCATGATCAGGTCGGGGAGCATTTGTATGGCTAGTGCCTGACCTTTGATGCCGTCTTCTGCCTGGGTGACTTCGTAGCCAGCCATTTCTAGGTTGACGGCTACGAGTTCGGCGATCGCCGCGTCATCATCAATAACAAGTATCCGGGGCATCATTATTTATCTCACCGCTAACCGAATGGCAGATCCTACAGCCTTCTGGGGGTTCCAGGTAACTTTAACGAACAATTTTTTAATTTTAAGCTTCATTAAGGATTATAAGGTTGATTAAGAACTTTCGGGACTCTGTAAATGTTAGAGTCGATAGGGGCATTTCTACCCCTACCTCTCCTTCAGAACGGAACGTGAAACTTTCGCTTCATTCCGCTCCTTGATATCTTCATCCTTTTTTAAGGATACAACTCAAAACGGATTGCTATAATAGTTCCTGTCGAGGGAACCGTCATTTTCCGTTTTTGTGTCGTGACAGTGCTTATGCAGAAGTTGAAGGTTTTTGTATTCATCCTTACCGCCTAGAGAGCGGGGTTGGATATGGTCAACTTCTACAATGTCCTCCGGTGTAAAGTACAGACCACAGTGGGTACATTTACCTTTTTGTGTCTTAAGCAGTGTTGCCACTCTAGTTGGTGTTTCAGGGTATTCTCCACGTCTTTTGCTCCAATAAATCCAGTCACCGTCGTAAGGTGTTGAATTGCCCTTTACCTTGACGTGCCTTATTATTGGCGTTGCTTGGTGTTGGGCTAATTCTAAGCCTTCCTCTGTGCTGAAACACCAATTTCTGTCGCCTACTGTTCGCCAGTATTTGTCTTTATTGATGTTACCTTTTCCCCTTCTTCTAGCCCAGGCTCGTAATTTGTCGTAGGTAAGAGTATCTACCTTTGTGAAGGTTTCCTTACTTACTACTGTTGAGTAATAGTTTGACCATCCCTTAATTATTGGATTCAGCCGACTAATTAAAGCAGCTTGAGGGGCGGTTTTATGCGTGTCTATTACTTCTTCAATTTTCACAAGGTGGGCTTTGATTTTTGGTTTAGAAGGAGTGATTAATGTATTAAAGCCAAGTGGTATTCCTTTTGTACTTTTGGCACTTCGGTAGTTGCCTACCTTGTGTTGTTGTATGTGGAATCCCAAAAACTCAAACCCAACATTTCCATTGTAATCGTTGAGGGTGTGGGTTAATTTTGTTTTACTCGGTTTTAATTCTAAGCCAAAATCACTCAACCATTCTGCAATTATCTTTTGACAGGCTATTATTACTTCAATGTCTTTGTGAATAATCACAAAGTCATCAGCATATCGGATTAAACTGATTTCTTTTCGTTGGTTAATGTTATTTCCTACGAATTGTTTAACCCGTTCTTCCATTCCATGAAGGGCTATGTTAGCCAGTAGTGGGGAAATAACCCCTCCTTGTGGCGTACCTTCAGTGGTTGGAAAATTTTTACATTGGTCTAATACCCCACTTTTAAGCCACGACTTAATTTGTTTTCGGAGTCGTGGATAGGTATTGATTTTGTCAAGTAATGCTTTGTGGTTAATGCGGTCAAAGCATTTGGCAATATCAGCGTCCAGAACATATTTGGCTTTGTATCTGATACTGTCAAAGATAGCTCCTATTGCATCGTGGCACGACCTACCTGGTCTAAAACCATATGAGTTTGGCTCAAAGAGAGCTTCCCATTCTGGTTCAAGAGCTGCTTTTACAACTGCTTGTAAGGCTCGGTCGTACATAGTGGGTATGCCCAATGGTCTTGACTCATTGGTTCCTGGTTTTGGTATCATTACTCGACGTGTCGGTTTTGATTTGCCAGTTACTTTGAGTTGACTTACTAGCTTGACTCGTTGCTTCGGGGTTAGTAATTTAATACCATCCACACCTGCTGTACGTTTGCCAGTATTGTCTTGCGTGACCCGTCGTACCGCTAATACCTTATTAGACCATGAATTAATCAAGGTCTTCTGAAGCTTCCGAACTGCTTTAACATCGCCACGCTCACTTGCTCGATAGATACGTTTTTGCAACTTGAATGCCAATCTTTCGGCTTTTCGCCAATTGATTTGATTCCATTCCACCGTCGGGTTGTCCCGCGTTTTAGACTTATTCATTGCTACTAAAGTTTCTATCCTTGAAGTTACCATGTATCTATCTGCATATCTCTGTCATTACAACAGAGCATTGGCTTCTGACACAATCCTTCTCTCATATATTATTCGTTAGCTACTTACTGGGCAATGATATGTTTCCAGAAATATATGAGAGTTACTTCGTTCCAAATACACATTGATTGAGTTTTTAGTGTGATGCTTCCACCGGGTTTACAGGCAGTGCTTATAGGTCGAAATAACAATCGCCTACGCCCTATCCTTGCCTTTTGGCTTGGTCTTAATCAGTCCTTACCGTGTTTTTCCATGGGTTTATACTTGATTCAGCCGTTAGACCATTTTAGTTAACGATGGTTCAGACACATCTTTGCTTTCGCTACACATGAACTCTTGCTCGACAGTTACCAGTTTCGGCTACAAGTAGTCTGCCTTTTATCCCCGCTTTACCTTGCTAGTTGCTACCTATCAAGATAGGGGATATGCTGTTACCGCTGCACTTGCGGACTGGGGCTAGGAATGACCCGCACCCAGATGTATATTTAGTTGTTATGGCTTTGAAAGCCATACTAGCCATACTTGAGTATTATT